>JAEEGL013590785.1_pt1 | contig 80696 bp, 64 predicted proteins | sample 9134231 | NCBI WGS metagenome assembly JAEEGL01 (sample SAMN16246548, study PRJNA631951) | gut metagenome | biome: gut microbiome; feature: rumen; material: fiber-attached | host: Bos | place: Iran: Karaj | collected 2018-10 | reverse complement strand
TTCATGTCAAGGCTACATATTCAACAGCCTTTAAAGTGCAAAGTTACGAAAAATCGAGAGCAGAACAAAATGAACTGGTTCATTTTTTATGCCGAGATGTAGTAACTTCGCTGATTTAATAGCAAAGTTACGAAAAATCGAGGGCAGAACAAAATGAACTGGTTCATTTTTTATGCCATGACAGCATCTCTTTTGGTGCCTTGCCACCCACATCGGATGTGCGTGTCGGAGATTTGGAAGATTCTCATTTATCCAGCTATCCTGTTAAAATACTATTTTGCTGCTCCCGTTGTTTTCTGCCGCTGCCGCAGGTGTGCTCTCCTCTTTATCGCCATTGGAAAGGTGGCAAATATGATTGAGGGCTTGACGTGAGCGGTGTGCGGGCGGTGTACTTTCTACAGCATGGATGACGTCCTCGTTGTCGAGGTCTTCTTGCTTGAAAATGTAAACGTTCGGGCGGGGTTTGTAGGGAGCCGACGTCGTTTTCCCATAGTAGGTCTCGCGGCGCCTGATGAGATCCAAGCGGCGCTCTTCCTCTTCAGCCATGCGGGCGGAGTCAGATTGTATCTGTTTGCCCTTGTGGGTGTTCATACCGTCTACATGCTCTATGCCGAAGCCTGTGGCAAGGATGGTCACCTTCACTTTCTTGCCCATTTCCGGATTGACAGCCACGCCCCATTTGATTCTGTAGTCACTGCCAAACTTAGCCATGAAGTTATGTATCTCGTTCATCTCCTCCATCATCAAGCCTTCATTGTCCTTATCCTCGGCGAAAGAGATGTTGAGCAAGATTTTCTTGGAGTTGAACACGTCGTTGTCGTTGAGCAGCGGTGAGTTGAGCGCATCTTCGATGGCCTTCTTCACACGTCCCTCACCTTCACCGTAGCCAGTACTCATGATGGCCACGCCGCCGTCTTTGAGCACGGTGCGCACATCATTGAAGTCGAGGTTGATGAGACCATGGTAGGTGATGATTTCGGTGATGCTGCGCACTGCGATGTTCAAGGTGTCATCCGCCTTGGCGAAGGCGTTGATCAAGGAAAGGTCGGGATATATCTGACGGAGTCGCTCATTGTTGATCACGAGCAAGGCATCCACATGCTTTGCCATTTCCTCGACGCCATCGAGAGCCTGGTCGATCTTGAAAGGCCCCTCAAACTGGAAGGGAATCGTGACGATGCCGACGGTCAGGATGCCGAGTTCTTTGGACACACGGGCTATCACGGGAGCAGCGCCGGTGCCTGTGCCACCACCCATGCCCGCGGTGATAAACGACATCTTTGTGCCATCGTTGAGCATCCGCCGGATCTCGTCCTCGCTGTTTTCTGCAGCCTTCTGTGCTACTTCTGGCACACCGCCAGCTCCGAGTCCTTCACCTAACTGAAGGTGCATGGGCACGGGAGAGTTGCTGAGTGCTTGTCGGTCGGTGTTGCAGAGTACGAATGTCACATCTTTAATATTTGTACGATACATGTGGTTGACAGCATTGCCGCCGCCGCCACCTACACCGATCACTTTGATGATACTATTATCTTTGGGGAGGTCTTCAAAATCGAGGACCGCATGCTTGTTGGTATGATTGTCGCTTGGCATAATGTGATGGTATTAATGGTTGGTGGATGGCTTGTTTTTATCATCCTCGTCTTCTACGGTGATGAGGGTTGTGCATAATTCCTTCAAATATTGGATTCCACGAGAGAAAAGTCCTTCTTTAGGAGGATCACTGGGTTCATTTTGGGTCGCTTTACCCTGGAGTCTCTTCTCACGTTCTAGCTTCTCTACGGGCGATTCCACCCGGCCTGGCTCATCAGGCTTACCGATATTTTTCTCTTGGGTGTCTTTCTCCGGACTGGTGGCGCTTTCGTTTGTGTCATAGAGATCAACTGTTGGCTTGACGATTGCTCCTGCGCAATTCATATCGCCTTTGGCGAGCAGTCCCAGTGCAGTGTTCATCATGCCGTCATGGGCGTTAATATCCATGTCAGTGGAGACCACCTTCTGTTTCACCGTTCCTGCGATGCGGATTCTCCGGATGCCGGTGATGGCTGTTAAGGCTTTCTCTATTTCCTTCATATTCGAGCCGCCGCCGGTGAGGATGATTCCACCCATGAGTTTATCGCTGTACGCTGGAGGCACCTGCCCCAGCCATACATTTTGGATGATTTCACTGACGCGGGCTTCCACCAATTCGTTGAACTCCTTTGCCGACACAAAGCGCTCAGCGTTGATGGGCAGCGTCTCATCGGTGTCGATTTCTGCAGGCTCAATGAAAGCTTTGGCATATTTGATTTTCATCTCCTCAGCCTCGTCCTCTTCCATAAGCAGGGTGGCGATGTCTCTGGTGATGTCGTTGCCACCCAGAGGGATGACGGCCAGGTGCCGCAGGACATTCCTGTAATAGACAGAGACGGTGGTGGTGCCGGCGCCTAAGTCTACAAGGAGACAGCCACCGCGCATCTCTGTTTCGGTGAGAACACTGTGTGCCAAGGCAATGGGTGCGAGATACATCTCTGCGATGGAGATGTTGGCTTTCTCAAAACATTTGTTCAGATTGCGGTAGAAAGCCTTGCGGCAGACGATGTTGAGGAAATGGCCCTCAATCGTCTCACCCTGGATGCCCACGGGGTCCATCTGATACAGGGTGTCTACTTTGAATTCCTGCGTGGCTGCATCCAGTATTTCAAGGTCGGGATACTGGGTACAGCGGTTGTTGTCCATTAGTTCGTTGATCATCTCTTGCGAGACGATGGTGTCTTCAGGGAGCGTCTTCACACTGCTGTTGTGGATGCCACGGATAGACTGCCCTCCTACCCCCACATACACCTGTGAGATTTCCGATTTCAGAAGTGTCTTCAGCTTCTTGATGATGTTGGTCAGACAAGCGCAAGTCTTGTCGATGTTGTAAACCACTCCCTTGCGGATGCATGACGTGGCGTCCTCTCTTACGACGGCGAGCACCTGGAGGCTCCCGTCCATGCCCTTCCTTCCAGCGATGCCAGTGATTTTGGATGAGCCCAGTTCTATTGCTACAATAAATTCCTTTGCTGCCATATTGGTTAATCTTTTAAAAATCAGTTAGTTATTTCTATTAATGGCTTGAACTATCTCTATGAATGGTTTGTATTATTCCTTTTAATTTTTGGGTTCAGTAGTTACATTTGTTTGGAGAATCCTGATGAACAAATTGTCCCTGGCAGTCGTACTGTCAGGTGTTGGACTTCGAAAAGGCAATATGGCTATTCAGACAATTCTCAGTCGTTTTACGAGTATGAAACTATATAGGTGGGAAAGGGGTATCAGATGTTATCCGGCATTCTTGCTATATAAAAACATAGGTCCAATGGTTCAATCAATTATTCTTTGCAAAGATAAGAATTATTATGGATAATAACAAAAACGAAAGAACATTTTTTATGTAGATTTTTTGGCACATTTCTGACATGGATTCTGACCTATTTTTGTGACATTAGTTTTTCATCAGAAAGGTATCGCGTCGTCATCATCCATGATGCCGCCGAATGATTCTATGAGGGTGCCAATGGCAGGATTTTTATCTATCATGCCTCTTATCTGCTCTATGGTTGCTTGGGTTGGCCTACCCTCTGAGTCGATGTATGTGATGTCGTCGAGATAATCAGACTTATACTTGTCATCCAGGTTTTTATAGACATACTTGAGCATGACGAGTATTCGTTTGCTGTTATAATCATCATCAGACAAGTTCTCCGTATTTAGCTGTTGCCAGTCTGAAGAATTGAGGATGCATTGATTGACTTTGCGGTTCCAATCAGTTAACCGACGCACATGGTCCTCCAATCCCATCCTTTCCATATTTTTCCTCATGCCATAGATGTACTTGACATCCAATGCATCAAGCACCTCACCACGGTCCTTCTTATTGACGTCCAAAAACGGTGGACTTACGACACAGGTTTCATGAAGACAGGTAAATATATCATCCAGACACCTATCTCCATCCATTGGCTTTTTTGAAAGGCCATGGATGACGAAACGGTCTCTGACAGACAACTTGCTGTCATCTATGACAAAGTCTTCGTCCCGACAGAAGCGGCTACAAACATGAAAATAATCCCTTTCGCCAGTAAAATTATCCAGCTCCGCCATCACGTATTCTTTAGGGAAATAACGAATGATCAGCCACGCACATCTCTCCTCATGGTACTGTTCCCAATTGTCTTTGATTTGGGGTGCAAAGCAGTCATCCCACCAGCTCAACATATGGGTATACATCCATTTCCGGTCTGTTTTGCTAGATGAGAGGAATGCAGCCACAATCTTTTTCTGTTGTGACCAGTCTAAATGATCAAAACGCCTCTGAAGTTCCTCGCGGGCCTCTTGAACATGCCCACTTCGCTTATCAACATACCATCTGATAAGTGTGGCTACGGGTCTATTATGAAATATTGGCATAATTGAAAGTAGTATATGGGTAGCAAAGATAAAGGTTATTTTTCAAAATGCCAAATAAAAATGTATTCACCAAACTTGCAAAAATCAGATTAATCATTTTATAATAAGATTATTATAATACTATTATAAAGTAAATAATTCTTTGTTTTTCAATATGTTATACCCTTTCCATAACAGCTCTACATTTATTCTGGCAGGTGCTGCGCTCGGAAGGAACCGTAAGTTGAGGTGCAAAGCGGTTTACGAGCTAAAGAAGGAACACGAAAATCAAGTGAAAGCGAACAAATTATCAAAAAGATTTCGTAACTTTGTCGCAGTAAAAAAAAAGAATGGAATGAGCAAGGCATGGCCGTCGATGTTCGGGGCGAACTAAACATGATAGGTTTCGGTCGTGTTGCTCTTTGGTCATTATCTAACCATCTTTGTAGTCAAAAATCACAAACATGAAAAAAATACTATTATTGATAGCTGCGACGCTGTTGGTGGCGTGTCATGAGAATTTAGAGGAGCGTGCCGCCCGTGAGGCCGCAGAGTATACGAGAAAGAACTGTCCGCAACTGCTCAATATGAACACCCGCCTTGACAGCACCACTTTCGACATTTCTTCACGTACCTTCACCAACTATCTCACTCTCTTGGCGGATGCTGACAACCCTGAGGCGGTGGCAGCCAATCAAACAGCACTACATGACGCACTGGCCTCAGAACTGCGTCTTGACACCAGTCAGAAAAAATACAAAGACGCTGGTTTTACTTATAAGTATGTAGCGCGTTCTGATAAGGGTAAAGGGAAAGTGCTCTTCCAGACTACTATCACAGCGGAAGAATATAGGTAGTGATACCCCCACCCTGACCTCCCCAAAGAGGAGGAGTTATTGGGTTGCGAAAATAATGCGGAAAAGGCGAAAAGATGCGTAAATTTTTGTCATCTGCGATGACAGGTCCTATTCCGCCTCAAGGTCTTAGTACCATAAAGTAGGAGGTCGGGCCTCCGAGCCCGACAAATGATTGGAATGAGAGAATTTGCGGGCTCGGAGGCCCGCACTCCTATAAAGACACTAAGAGGTGGGACGAAAAGCGAATAGCGAAATCAATACACTCCCCTTACCTACTCTAACTTAGAGGGGGGGGGTAGAAAAAAACGACGGACCATTCATGGGTGAATAGTCCGCCGTTTTTTTATACCAGTCAAAATTTTATAATTGCTCCAGTGCTCTGCATAGTTGGTCGGGGCAGCTGGTGTATTTGTAGCCACAACGGATGCCGCTGAGTTTTTGCTTCACGTCATCCACATGCATGCCGCGCACCAAGGCACAAATACCCTGCAGATTGCCATTGCAGCCACCGGTGAAACTGACATCCTGGAGGATGCCATTCTCATCGACATCCACGTCTATCAGTTGGCTACAGGTGCCAAATGTCTTGTAAGTGATGTGTTTGTTGGCCATTATTCCTCAGGCTTCATGTTGGTGTAGACGGTCTGCACATCGTCGAAGTCTTCCAACTTCTCAATCATCTTGTCGATGGTCTCACGCTGCTCAGGTGTCACATCCTTCAGGTCGTTGGGGATGCGGGTGAACTCAGCGCCAGTGACCTCAAAGCCCTCACTCTCCAGATGCTTCTGGATCTCGCCAAAACTCTTCGGGTCGCCATAGATGGTGATTTCGTTGGTTTCCTCATCCTCGTCAAACTCATCCTCCACGCCATAGTCTATCAGGTCGAGGATCAGTTCGTCCATGTCGATGCCGTCTTTTTTCTTGAAAGTGAACACGCACTTATAGTCGAAAAGGAAACTCAGTGAGCCCTGGGTGCCCAGGTTGCCGTTGAATTTGTTGAATACCGAACGTACATCGCCCACGGTGCGGGTGGTGTTGTCGGTGAGGGTGTCAACGAAGATAGCCACGCCATGAGGGCCATATCCCTCATAAGCCACTTCCTTATACTCGCTCTGGTCTTTACCCATTGCGTTTTTGATGGCACGCTCGATGTTGTCCTTAGGCATGTTCTCACGCTTGGCGTTGGCGATAATGGCACGCAGCGTAGGATTGTTCTCAGGTTCCGGACCGCCAGCCTTCACAGCGATGCTGATTTGTTTGCCGATACGGGTGAATGTCTTGGCCATGTGGCCCCATCTCTTCAGTTTGGTCGCTTTGCGATATTCAAATGCTCTTCCCATGGGAGTAGTTTTTTTAATATGATTTTTTTATACTATATTCTATGAATGAGGCCCCACCTTATCTTAATTCCGCTTTCAGTTGGGTCTTAAGGTTGTTGATGAGTTTGTTCATGATGGCCTCTATCTGTTTGTCATTGAGGGTCTTCTGCTCATCTTGCAGGATGAAGTTCACGGCATAGCTCTTCTTGCCGGCGGGCAGGTTCTTTCCCTCGTAGACGTCGAAGAGCACCACACTCTTGAGAAGTTTCTTCTCCGTGGCATGGGCGATGCGCTCGATGTCCTTGAACTCCACTTCCTTGTCGATCAGCAGGGCGAGGTCGCGGCTCACTGCGGGGTATTTGCTGATTTCTGTAAACTGCACTTTGTTCTTACGGATGACCTTCATGAGGGCGGTCCAGTTCAAGTCTGCGTAGTAGACAGGCTGGTCGATACCAGCAGCCTTGAGCAGAGCTTTGTTGACGACACCCATCTCCACCAACAGACGTCCGCCACGGTTTTCCATGGCCTGAGCGCTGGAGAAGATATTGTTGTCGGAGGCTTTCTCCACCAGTACGCCGGGCTGCACGCCGATACGAGCCAGGATATTCTCGACGTAGGCTTTCAGCTCGTAGAAGGTGCTATCTTCGTCAGGATGAGCCCAACTGCCAGCAACACGTTTGCCAGTCACCCAGAGTCCTAAATGGTTCTCTTCCTTGTAAGCCCGCATGGGGTCGTCGTGGTCTTTCTTCTCAGGGTCAAACTCGTAGCAGTTGCCAAACTCGAAGAAATGCAGATTGGGATTTTTGCGGTTCACATTATAAGCCAGACTTTCCAGTCCACCGAATAGCAGTGTCTGCCTCATCACGTTGAGATCGCTGCTGAGGGGGTTCATAATTCTCACCAGATGGTCAGCGGGATAACTGTTCAGGTCGTTGTAATAAGCGGCCTTGGTCAGCGAGTTGTTCATAATCTCGTTGAATCCGCTGCCCACCAACTGCTCTGACACCAGGTTGTGCAGTTTGTGCTTACGGTCTTCGTCGCCCTTAATCACCAGCGAACTCTTCAACTGGGTGGGTATTTCTACATTATTATATCCGTAGATGCGCAGGATATCCTCCACCACGTCGCAAGGACGCTGCACGTCTACCCGATAGGCTGGCACGGTGAGAGAAAGGGCCTCGTCGGTCTCCTGGTCGATCTTCATCTCCAGGCTCTCCACGATGCTCTTGACAGTCTCCTGAGGTATCTCTTTCCCCACCAGTGAGTTGACATAATCGTAGCGCAACTCCACCTTGGCGGGATAGATCGGGTTGGGGTATTCGTCGCAGATCTCCATGGAAATCTTTCCACCTGCGAGTTGTTTGCACAAGATGGCAGCTTGCTTCAGTGCATAGATCACGCCATCGGGGTCCACGCCACGCTCGAAGCGGAAGGAAGCATCCGTGCTGAGGCCATGGCGGCGGGCGCTCTTACGTATCCATGTGGGGTGGAAATAAGCGCTCTCCAGCACCACATGCTTGGTGGTCTCGTAGGTGCCACTACCCTTGCCACCGAAGACACCAGCGATACACATCGCCTCCTCTTCGTTGCAGATGGCCAGGTCGTGATCGCCGAGGGTGTGCTCCACACCATCGAGGGTCACAAACTTGGTGCCCTCAGGCTGTGTCTTCACCACGATATGATGTCCGGTCACCATGTCGGCGTCGAAACAATGGAGCGGCTGTCCGTAGGCCATCATCACATAGTTGGTGATGTCGACGATATTATTGATGGGGCGCAATCCGACGGTGGTCAGTTTGTTGCGCAGCCATTCAGGAGACTCCTTCACCTCACAGTCGGTGATGCTCACACAGGCATATCTGCGGCAGGCCTCCTCGTTCTCGATGGTCACCCGCACGGGCAAGTCATGGTTGTCCACCACAAATTCGTCACAGGAAGGACGGTGCAGGGCTGTGGGGTATCCATTCTGCTTGAGCCAGGCATACAAGTCGCGGGCCACACCCCAGTGTGAGAGTGCGTCGGCGCGGTTGGCGGTGATGTCCACCTCGATCAGCCAGTCGCTCTCCAAATGATAATAGGCTGCGGCGGGCTGTCCCACGGGAGCGTCTTCGGGCAGCACAATGATGCCGTCATGGCTGGTGCCCACACCGATCTCGTCTTCAGCGCAGATCATGCCGCATGACTCCACGCCACGCAGTTTTGATTTCTTGATGACAAACTCTTTGTCGCCGTCGTACAACACGCATCCCAGGTCGGCGACGATCACTTTCTGACCGGCAGCCACATTGGGGGCTCCGCACACGATCTGCGACGGGGTCTCCTTGCCCAGGTCGACGGTGGTGACATGCAGGTGGTCGGAGTTGGGATGGGGCTCACAGGTGAGCACCTGACCCACATACAAACCTTTAAGACCACCTTTGATGGTCTGTACTTCCTCAAGCGCCCCCACCTCCAGTCCTTCGGAGGTCAGTGCGGCGCTCACTTCTTCGGCAGAAAGGTCAAAATCGACGTACTCTTTCAGCCATTTATATGAAATATTCATTCTTGAATGGTTTTTGTATCACTTATATACCACAAAATTCGTGCAAAAATACACATTTTTCATGAAAGCAGCAAAAAAAATGGCGTAACATTGCGTGAGACGTGTTACTCCCATTTAGAAAAAGCTAATAGTTTTTGGCTTTTCATATATTTTTCGTAATTTTGCTGATAAAACTGAGGCCATGGCAAATCAAAGACAAGCAACTGCCGCAGCTGAATTTGCAAAGCGGTGGAAAGGAAAAGGATACGAGAAGGGGGAGAGTCAGATTTTCTGGACTGAGCTTCTTACTGAGGTGTTCGGGATAGAAAAGCCTTCCACATTTGTCTCTTTCGAGCAACAGGCCCAGCTCGATCACACCTCCTTTATTGATGTGTTGATTCCATCGACACACGTGATGATTGAGCAGAAGAGCATCGACAAGGACATCAACAAACCCATACGCCAGAGTGATGGCATGTTGCTTACACCCTTTCAGCAGGCACAACGATACTCGGCGGCATTGCCCTACTCGCAGCGTCCACGTTGGATCATCATCTGCAATTTCAAGGAGTTTGCCGTCCACGATATGGAGAACCCCAATGGTGAGCCATACATCATCCTGCTGAAAGACCTTGGTAAGGAATACTATCGTCTGCAATTCTTGGTGGAACAAGGCAATGAGCATCTTCAGAAAGAGATGGAGGTGTCGATGAAGGCCGGGGAACTTGTAGGAAAACTCTATGATGAGCTTATCAAGCAATACATTGACCCAACAAAACCTTCCACTATGAGGTCTCTCAACATCCTCTGTGTGCGTCTGGTATTCTGTCTTTATGCTGAGGATGCTGGCATTTTCGGAAAGCACGATATGTTTCATGACTATTTGGCTCTATTCGATTCAAACAGCATAAGAGCCGAACTGATTCGTTTGTTCCAAGTACTAAACACCAAGCCAGAAGACCGTGACCCATATATGCGCTCCGACCTTGCAGCTTTCCCATACGTCAACGGTGGACTTTTCGAAGAGGAGATAGAGATTCCCCGTATCACGGAGGAAATACGCTCTCTGCTCTTGAAAAAGGCTTCTATGGATTTCGACTGGAGCATGATATCGCCCACTATTTTCGGGGCAGTGTTTGAGAGCACATTAAATCCCGAGACACGTCGCTCTGGTGGCATGCACTACACCTCCATCGAGAATATCCACAAGGTCATCGACCCATTGTTCCTCGATGATCTTCAAGAAGAATTTTCCAACATCATAGCTGAACCGATTTTGAAGAAACGGCGCAAGCTGCTCGCTGGTTATCAGGACAAATTGGCAAGCCTAACCTTCCTCGACCCTGCCTGTGGCTCCGGCAACTTCCTAACTGAGACATATCTCTCTCTGCGACGATTGGAGAACAAAGTCATCCGCGAGCTGCAAGGTGGACAGGTGGTGATGGGTGAGTTCATCAACCCCATAAAAGTAAACATCAACCAATTCTACGGTATCGAAATCAACGACTTTGCCGTCACAGTCGCCACCACAGCCCTATGGATCAGTGAAGCACAGATGCTGGCTGAAACAGAGCAAATCATTCATCAGGACATCGACTTCCTACCACTGAAGACCTACTCCAACATCCGTGAAGGCAATGCCTTGAGGATGAACTGGGAAGAGTGGCCCGTCAGAGACGAAAAGCCGACCATCGTGGCCAACAAAACAACCATCTACCCACTCTCCGACTTGCAATCCTCAGGCATGGCTAACGAGCCTGTTGTATACTACGATGACATCGACCTTTACACCCAAAAGGTAGAGTTATTCCAAACACCTGAAACGCCAAAGACTCATCACGTCCGTTTCGACTATATCATCGGTAATCCTCCGTTTGTGGGAGCACGGATGATGAATGAATCACAAAAGCAAGACTTGATACTTGTCTTTGGAGAGAAATGGAAAAACATAGGAAACCTTGATTATGTCTGTTGTTGGTATAAGAAATGTGCCGAAATCATGAACAACACCAATGTCCATGCTGCACTCGTTTCAACCAACTCTATTTGTCAGGGCGAACAAGTGGCCAACTTATGGGCACCTTTGTATAATATCGGGGTAAGAATCAACTTTGCACACCGTACCTTCCAATGGGACAATGAGGCGTCTGTCAAGGCGCATGTGCATGTGATTATTGTTGGATTCAGTTACGATGATAGTATACAAAAACGGATTTTTGACAATGGTGTTGTTCATCAAGTGAACAACATTAACGCTTACTTGACTGATGCACCTAACGTATTCATGTATAGTCGTCAGCATCCTATAGCAGATATACCAGAAATCGGTATAGGGAATAAGCCTATTGACGGTGGCTATTACCTTTTTGAAAAGGAAGAGATGGAAGAGTTCATACGAATTGAGCCTAAATCCATTGCGTATTTTAAACCATGGTATGGTTCAGTAGAGTTTATTCACCAAAAACCAAGGTATTGCCTTTGGCTGGGTGACTGCACACCAAGTGAACTGCGACAGATGCCACATTGTATAAAGCGTATCGAGTCAGTAAGACAATTGAGGTTGGGAAGCAAGAGTGCAGGGACCAGAAAACTTGCAGACCGTCCTACACGCTTTCATGTGGAGAACATGCCCAACAGTAACTTCATCATTGTACCAAGTGTGTCATCTAAACGACGCCGTTATGTACCAATGGGGTTCATGTCGCCTGATGTATTGGCCAGCAATCTTGTTTTAGTCATCCCCGACGCAACACTCTACCATTTTGGTGTATTAGAGTCCAATGTTCATATGGCATGGATGCGTGCTGTATGCGGAAGACTGAAAAGTGACTACCGCTATAGCAAGGATATTGTTTACAACAATTTTCCTTGGCCAACACCCACTGAAAATCAAAAAGCCAAAATCGAACAGTCGGCACAAAGCATCCTCGATGCAAGGGCAAAATACTCCGACAGCAGTCTGGCCGACCTTTACGATCCGAATCTGATGCCATACGACTTGTTGCAAGCCCATCGCGAGAACGACCGCGCTGTGATGGCTGCATATGGTTTCAGCACGAAGATGACGGAGTCGGAATGTGTCGCCGCTCTCTTCAGTCTCTATTCAGCATTGACTAAGTAACTATAAATGAATAGTTTGGTATCTTGCAGAACTTGAGTTAAAATATTAAGTTCATGGACACACTTATGGAATTCGCAAAAGAGAACTACGACCTCATCTGCCTGGTTGTTGGCTTGATTGGCGTCGTAGTTGGTGTCATCTCCGTGATTAGTGAGCTGAAGGCACGCAAACGAAAAAAGGAAAAAGACAAAAAGGAAAACTGATTTTCTTAGAAAATCGAGAAAAACATTTCACGCAGGTATTAAATAGAAGCCCTTATAACAAGGGAACTAACACCATTTTTCAGAAGTAACGAACGACACCCATACAAACGGTATAAAGGCATTTTTTTGTGACCCACAAATTACAAACTTGCCAATTACAGGTATGCATAGACATGTGTAAGATTACTATTACATGTTTATACTCTTTTTAGCATCCTTTTGAAGGAGAAAAATAATTTGCTTTTTTTATCTGTTTCTTCAAACATTTTTATAAAATCTTTTTCAGAAATTGACATATTATTAAATACATCAATGAGTTCTGATTTAGAATCTCCTGTGGTCTCAATTATCTTGTGGCTTTTAAAAAGATCTCTTCTCAGTAATATATACGGTAAGACATTTTCTGGACAAATTGCAATTAGTTTTTTACATATTTCAGTATTAGAATTACCAATTCTCTCATTTATTTTGGCTTCAAATAGATATTGCTTCATGTCCGTAATTTTTTTATCTTCTGATTTTTTTGATTCAGTCAAAAGCTTATAACAAATATCATATGCCTCTTCATATCTTCCTAATTCATACAGTGCTCGTCCTTTGATAAACATAGCTTCTAAACAAACTTTTCTACTCAACACCATATCAGCATACCCTATCGACTCTTCATACCTATTTCCATAGAGACAGAATACGGCATTCAGAAAATTACAAGTCATGCTGCATTCTTTCAATGGTGCGACATCTTTGGAACGCCCTAATAATATCTGATCATCCAGCATAATGTCGAACATTTTTTTTGCCAATAAGGCAGCATTTCTCCATTCGTGTCTCATAGCTTTTAATTGTACTAATTGTAAGCATACTTTTACAGCAGCATCATAATCCTTTTTCGTCAAATGCTGATAGATGAGTTTTCCTATCTCTAATTCATCGTCTATCAGTTTAATATCATTATATGAGTTGGCAAAAGCACGTATTTCTGGATCTTGCATGACATGGTGAGGCATAATAGGGTTGCTCAATGTCAATCCCTCCAATGTTCGCATACGACTAATTGCCACATAAGTTTGCCCAGGAGCAAATACACCACGTGTCAAATCAAAGTGCATACGATCGAATGTCATGCCTTGTGATTTGTGTATGGTAATAGCCCAAGCCAGTTTGAGGGGATATTGGGTATATGTTCCTATGACATCAGATTCGATTTGGTGTGTCTCACGATTGTATACTTTCTCTTTGTTTTCCCAAGTTACTTTATTCACCTCAAATTCATTTCCATTTTCTAATGCTACTCTAATATGCTCATTATCAAGATACACCACCTTGGCGATAGTGCCATTGACACAACCATGCAAATAGTCATTGCGACAGAAAATAACCTGAGCACCTATTTTGAGTTTGAGAGATTCAGGGGCGGGATAATCAAAGCGTCTGAAAGTGCCTTTGGTTTCACCCGTATAACAAAACTCTTCGGCAATAATATTGTTCAATTTTTTGTCATTTATTTTTGCTGCTGTCCCATTATAACCTGTCAAAATAACAGAAAAATCACTACAGTCATTGGTATTGCGTACGTGTTTGTTCAACAGTTCAAGATCCTCTGTTTGTATAGTGCCATTACGCATTTTGTTTAGTATGTTAATGAATGTAGCATCATTTTGTCTGTAGACTTTTCTAAACTCAATTTTGGGAAGATTCATGCGTTTCAGCACATTTGCCTTATAGAAAAAAGGTGTGCCTTTTCCGTACAAATCACTCAACATCTCATCATCTACACTTCCTTTGACTACTACGGGTGGCAATTGGAACAAATCACCAACAAAAATTACTTGTTTACCACCAAATGGCATGTGGGTATGAAAAACCATTCGTAGACATCTATCCATACCATCCACCATATCACTACGCACCATGGATGCTTCGTCAACGATAATGGTATCGATTTTTTCAAGTAATTGTTGATGGTCATACGGCATCTCTATTTGCGTATGAGGGCCTAACACTTCCATTGGAAATCCGAAGAAAGAGTGCATTGTCTGTCCTCCAACAGTAATGGCAGCAATACCTGTAGGCGCCAATACGAGGAAATTTTTATCTATATTCTCTTGTATCCTCTTCACGAAAGTCGTTTTGCCTGTGCCTGCTTTACCTGTGATAAACAGGCAAGTATTAGTGTTAGCTACAAGGTCAAATGCCTTTTGTTGTTCTTGGTTATTTGTGTCGAATGAAATCATTGTTATTCTTTTCAATTGATTTTATTTTGATAAAGCAAAAGTACAATTGAAAAGTGAAGTCATTCTTCACAAGAAAATTTATCATGAAAAAATCCCTACACCATGTAGGGATTCTTCTTTATTTCTTTTTTTTCCATAATTTTTTATTCATGTCAATGTCCTGATGTTCTTTCAGATAATTACGATACCATAGAATCAAATCACATAACTGAAAAGAATAACTTTTCAGCAAATAGGTTGAATTATCAACCAATGGCAGATAATCTGGCAAATTGCGTTTATTATTTTCCTTGGATTCATCGTTTGAATGAAGTATAGAAGGAACAGCATCAACCATTTCTTTAAGGCAACCTGCTAGTATTTTTGGTAAAATGCTCTTATGTTGAACACATTCATACAAAATGGTTTCATTGCTTTTTGCATCTAATCCTCCTAACAGGCAACTTGAGCCTCGAAAATTAACATAATTTCCCCATTTGGGTAGAATACCAATTTTACCCATATCACGAAATATATGTTCAAGTATGATTCTGATATTAACAAATCTTTTATTGTAATCAACATCCGAGGTCTCTCCAAAAAAATGTATTGGTAAAAGCAACTCTTCCATTTTGTTATAACATTCATCCCCCAATTTACATTCCTCAATTGCCATGAATACATCTCTATACATTTCACGTATTTGAATACGTGGTGACTTTTGGGAATGTGCTTTGATTCGTTGATAAAGCATTTCACGATCTGCATTTTTGGAATAGTAGGTTTTATTCTTACTATAAGTCCAGTCACGATCCCATTCTAACCGTTTCTCACTAATAGAATCAGTTATTTCATATTCAGCACCACCTGAAAGTATATACCAGGGAATAACTCTTCTTTTTTCTGTTGAGATTACTGATATATCAGTCAAAGCCTCCCGGAGGAATACCACGGCATTGTCTGAACTGTCACGATGATATTTGCATTTTGCGTCGAGAACGATGGCAGACCATCTGTCAAATTCTTTATCTAATGCAATTTTGGCATCATCCCAACAAGGGTAATTAACCAACTGAATACCATAATTCTCGGCCTCCAAGGGATAAGTCTCAATTACTTTAGGGTCATCCTCAACCCATAGAACTTGTATTAAATCGTAAATTTTCATAATACGTATATTTTTTTAAGAAAATAATATGCTATGCCTAAATCGACCTAAATGAAAGTAGATATTTAACAGTATATTCTTCATCAGGAGATGAGACAAGTTGTACACTACCATTGTATCTACCCATAATATCTTTTATTTCATGACATCCGATACCGTTATGCCCATCTTGGTGTAAAGATGTTGAAACACCAAATTCAAATAATGTATCAATGTCCCTGTCTTTAGGCAAAGGATTGCCATTATTTTTGATTTCTATATAGAGATTCTGTCCATCATGGTACCATGAAATACATAATTGATAGTCTTTACGAGTTTCATCTGTAAAAGCATGAGCGATTGCATTAGATACGATGTCGTCAAAAATACGATCTAACGCCTTTTTTGGGAAAAAAACCATCTTTTCTAAACCTCCTTTATTGAAGATTCTTTTCTCATGAGAGTTTCCTATTGATTGATGCATTATTCTATTTGGTATGACTGGGTTTTGTATTATAGCCTTAAAATTTGTCCATCCCTTCTCATGAGCTGAAATATAATCGGTTATATACTTTTCTATATTTATAGACTCTGAATTGCCAAAGGAATATTCCACGTCAGCCAAATGGTCGATGATTGGCATTAATTCCTTAATAATATCTGTTAAAAATTCGAAGGCTTCTTTTACTGTTGTTTCCTTGACACGTGAAATTCGATCATCGTCATTCATACGACCATTCTTTCTGAGTCGATAATTATTGAGCGCATTCATCATAGAACTAACAGAAGATAGAGATTGTGTCAGCGCGTGTTTACGCATACGAACAGCTTTCACGTAGTTATTATGATTCTGTTTCATCTCCTCTTGTGTAGACTTCAAGGCATCATAGTTGACATCCGCTAGAAACTGTATACGCTCTTTTTCATTGTGATGAGGCACGATGATTTTATCAAGAATAAGAAAGAAAGTCTCGGAGTCGAATGAGGTACAACCACAGAATGCAACAATTTGTTGTTTCACTTCAGGAAGTAAAAGCAAGGCGGCAAGATACCTGACATCTATGTCGTCATTGGGAATGAGACACGGAACCGCATGCTTTATTCTTAGATAATTGTCGTATTTTTTGTCATGCAAATAACCGACTTTCATTTTTTCACCCCAACCATAAAGGAACACGCATGGCTCTTCAACTTTCGTCACCTGTGTAATAAGATAATTAGAAGGGAAATCACTTGCAGGCACCCACTCTTTGTTTCGGATGATTTTGGATATAGATATAATATCTTTTGACATAAGGTCAGCGTCTTTATACTCGTATCCAAAATCCATTGGATATATAACAGACATATTCGAAAATTCTTCAGGCAGAGATATTTTGATCATATCATTATCATCATCATAGTCGATTTTTCCAAGTTCAGAATAATCATCTTCTTTCAAATTTACTAAAGAAGACAAAGGAACTCCATCGTAAGGTCTACTTGTCAAATAATAGTTAGGCCATAAGATATCACCATTCATTTGATCTACGCTTAGATTAACACATGATCCATTCTTCTCATTTTTGACACAAACGTTCACATTGGGCTGTTTGTCAACAATAAGAAGAGTATGCAATTCCTTTTTATTCGAAGAATAAACACTATCATCTTCATAAGCAACAATAGATGACAAGGTTTTTTCCTTAATAATACGATCACGGAAATGGATGAATTCTCCTACTTCATTTCCGACCATATCAGTTATAGAATCAGAAAAAAACAACATTTTTCCATTAGGTTTAAGGAGGTCATAAAACTTCTCTATTTCAGAATTCCTTTTTAACCTGCTTCTTGACAACTCGCTGCAAGCACCCCAAATAACAACATCTACACTATTCATCTCAGGTAATTCAAAAACAAATTTTTGAATAGGCTTTTGCCATGTTTCGGAATCATCTTTATCCCAACGGAAATCTTCATACTCACCAGTATTAATCATTTCTCCATGAACTATTTCAGATTTCATTCCAGCTGCAAACATACGAATTTGACCAAGTGCCCATGTTGTTTTATCTGGATGAAAAAACGTAGTAAATCCCTTGATAGTACACTCAGGAAATTGTATCGCCAAATCACAATACTCTGCGTTAGCAATGAATATTGTCAAATCTTTTTTAGGGTTGACGTTTTCTTTAACTAGTCTTATGATTTCCTTAGATAAAGCAGGAAAGTGACCATGAACAGTCCATTCATCTCTATGATCAAATTCATAGGAGACCATCTCGGAAAAATGATCACATAAAAATGAAAATTCTTTTTCGGTCAAAGCATCTTTGAAAAAACTATTAGCATACTCAGATAATATTTTTACAACGCTTTTATCCGCCTTGTCACCTGTAACAACATTGTATAATGTAGCTATCAATTGCTCATCAGCACTTATGTCATTAAGATCAGGTATCAATTCTTCACCATTAAACTGTGTTTTAGGAGCATTCTCAAAAACATATTTACGATACTTGGCAACAAGAGCCTCTACTGAAAAATTGTTAGTTGTTGTAGACATAATCATTTGTTTTTTGGTTTACGTCTGCAAAAGTAATTGCATGGTATGAAGCCATTCTTCACAACAAAGAAAATGAGGTGATTTTCCAAAAAAAAGAATGGTTGAGACACTTATCACATCTTCATTTCCACATCGATTCACAATTATTCCATCGCCTATAAGAAATGTTTTGGGGTCTCTTGTATATCCAATCTTTTTTAGATGCTGTCGTAGATAGACTAAAATACAAACATATAAAATGACAAAGGGCACACAAAAAACAAGATAAGATGTCAGCGTATTGTTGAGATTCTTTTCACACCCAACTACGCCTGAAATCGTTCTCTCGTCTATAATAATAGCAATAGCAATCTCAATATCATCGGCATTAGCCATAGCTATCATGATGACTAATAATGCTTTGGTTTCTATACTTTCACTTTCACAAACAAAAACTTGATATTCAGTATGCGTTTGTAAATAATGTATATCAGTAGAATGCATTTAAAAAATAACTCTTTGGGATTATGATTGATAATTATCTATAATATAATCGATACATATTGCAAATTCTATCTTTTATTTTAGCCCTAACACCTACAGGAGAAAGGACCTCTACATCTTCACCAAACCACACCAATTCTGATAACAGTTCTTTGTTAGGAATAACATCTATTGTTATGATTCCTTCTTGTTCATTCTCGATTTCTTGTGAATGATGAATAGGTTTAGAAAGGACATATGGAAGACGGTTTGATGAAAATTTCAGCCGAATATGCTCTATTCTTTTCTCTTTTTCAAAAGAGACACCGATGATATCCCTAAAATAAGAGTCAAAATCAATATTTTTATTTCTAATAAACAGGACTTTGACTGGCTTTAAGTTTTCTATCCTATCTAAAGCCATGAAAGTTATGTCTTCAAATTCCTCATTTAGCCCAATAATAAACCATCTGTTATTATATTGTTTTAAATAATAAGGATGGATCACCCAAGTTAATGAGTCTTTGCCAAAAGGATGGTATTGTATTTCTAAAGGTTGTTTCTTGATGATGCAATTGATCAATTCTGACAGATATCGAAGTCCTTTTAAATCTCTATTTTGCTCAAATCCAATAAAATTGGTATCGCTGCCCCTAAGCCCCAATCGAAAGCGCAAATTCATCAATAATTCATCAACCCAATCATATATTGGTATACCTTGTAATCGAGTCAAAGATGTAATCAGTGTTTCCAATTGCTCAAGTTCCATTTCAGAGATTGGAGTTTCCATAATGGAAAAGTCCTTGGCATATTTGATATATTTTCGTTTGCCTGATTGTATTGAGACGATGGGAGCATCCCAACCATCGATACTTTTCATAAAAGCGATATCGCATTGAATCTGTCGCTTTGAAACAGGTTTCAATCCGATATCTTTTAACGCATGATTGCACTCATCGACCAAATCCTCAATGAAGTATTTATGGTATCTGTCATTGAGGCATTTGTCTAATATTTTGTATCTTACAATGGCTTTACGATTGTCAGGCATGATTGACGAAGAATGTATTTGGCCAAGAGGAGGTAATTCAATCTACCTCCTCCTCACTCTCAAAAGCCTGCAGCATCAGCAGGTTCCACGCCTCCACGGCTGTGGGTTTCTTGACGGCCTTCAGTTGCTCTGTGGCTTCCTTACACTGTTTGGGTGAGATAAACGTATAGACGAAATCGGAGGTGACGGGGCGCTTATGTGCCCACGGTACAGCAGGAGCCCCATCCGTATAGAGGCTCAATTGCAGTTCGTCTCCTGTCATCAGCTCACCCTCACTCATTTCGTCTTCCACTGCATTGAAGATATCCACACCATCGTCGGTGGGAGAGAAAGCGAAGTTGAGGTCGGTACCTTCGATATGACACACCTCGCTGGTATAATTCATGTATGAAAGTTGATGATAAGGCTTATGGTCCACGCCGAAGAGACCTGTCACGGTATGGTCATCGCCAAACACCACTTTCTGACCGTCGCCATCTTTATAGACACCGGTGAGCAAGTCGGCATAGCATTGGCTGCGATATTGGTTGTAGGCTTCTTCGCTTTCGAAGCCTTTCAAGGTCCACAGAGGCTCACGGCTGGCAGAGAAAGCGATCGCCATCAGTGCGTCGTCTACTTGCCGGAGCTCGATTGTGGCCACCTCAAAGCCCTCGCCCGTATATTGTTCCAACGTCTTCACCTGATAGACGCCCTTGCCTTTATTGATCAACGTGAAGCAGATGGCACCGCCCACAGGCACATCACAGAGGGCAAACACGGTGCCGTCTTTGTCAGTCTGCATCTCGTCTTCTGCCTTCATCAGCATCTCCGACATGTCTGCAAAAAATGCCATACTCTCTATCGCCGCCTCGGATGCCTTGCCCGGGATGACAACCTCTTTTTCTTGTCCTGGCACGACTGCTGTCTGTGACGGGGACTTGCCACATGACACCAGTAGTGAGGCCATCAAAAAGAGGATAACACTGGTTACTCTCATCTCAATCTTCTCCTACAAATGACATCAGAAAATCTACCGAGCCGTTCAGACCGAATTTGCTCACATCGAGCGACACATCATAATTGCGGGCATCATACCACTCCGAGCCGGTATATTTCTTCGTATACAACTCACGGGTGTAGTCGTTGTCCACAATCATCAACTTGGCGTCGGCCTCACCCACACCGTATTTCTCGACAATACGCTTAATGCGCTTATCCATCGGACTGTGCAGGAAGATCTTCAGCGCATTGGGATGGTCTCTGAAAATATATGACGCGCAACGGCCTATCACCACGCACGACTCCTCGTTCGCGATCTGCTGGATGACGGATGCCTGTGCGTCGAACAACTCTGCTGAGGTCATATCGTTGCCCAGGTCGTGGTAGTGGTTGTCGACCATATAAGAGCGGTAAAACTGTGTGAAGTCATCCCACCAAGAAGTGTTTCTCGACTCCAGTTTCTCTACCGTCTCCGCGCCGATGTCAAATTTCTTGGCCACAGCTTTTAATATCTGCTTGTCAAGCAGTTTTACACCCAGGCGCCTTGCTATCTCCTCACCCACCTCATGGCCTCCTGTGCCAAACTGACGGTTGATGGTGATGACAAATTTTTCGTGCTTATTCATAATACAATGATTTTATTTCTTCAACATGTTGCGAAGATAACATATTTTCACGAAATGTGCAAATTTTAAAATCATTTTTTAGTGAACTATTTCTGAAGAAAAAAAGTTGTCATACGAATAAACAAAAAATCAGCAAAAAAATATGAAGTATCAGAAAAACTTCTTATCTTTGCATTTTGAGAAACATAACATTAACCAGATAATCATTATGAAACTTGACGGAAGAAGAGAAAGTGAGAATTTTGAGGACCGCCGAGGTATGAGTGGCGGAGCCATCGCCGGCATGGGTATCGGCAGTATTATCCTGATAGGTCTTATCACCCTGCTCACAGGCGGCGACATCACTGATGTGCTCCAGCAGGCAGGCACGATGGGCATGTCGGGCGGTGAGGAACAGGCCACCACGCAAACCTTCTCCCCCGAGGAGGAGGCTCAGGTGAAGTTCTGCAAACAAATCCTCGCGAGCACGGAGGATGTATGGTCTGCTGTGTTCAGGCAGAAGTTCAATGCCGAATATCAGCCACCTACATTGGTGTTCTTCACCGGTCAGGTGCAGACCAACTGCGGTGGCGCCACATCAGCTGTGGGACCCTTCTACTGCTCCGCTGACCAGAAGCTCTACATCGACCTCTCGTTCTTCAAACAAATGGAGACCCAACTCAAGGCAGGAGGCGAGTTCGCCCGTGCCTATGTCATCGCTCATGAGGTGGGCCATCATGTGGAGAACCTGCTCGGCATTCTCGGCAAGGCGCACTCTGCCATGCAGCGCACCAACAAGACACAGGCCAATCAGATCAGCGTACGCCTTGAGTTGCTCGCCGACTACTACGCTGGCGTATGGGCACATTATGAGGACGAGGCTTTTGAGTCGATTGACGATGACGACCTGCGGTCGGCCATCAACTGCGCACAGCACATCGGCGACAACTACCTGCAGGAGCGTTCACAAGGCTACTCACAGCCAGAGTCGTTCACCCATGGCACCTCCGACCAGCGTATGCGCTGGCTCAAGAGAGGCTACGTGACGGGCGATATGAACACCACCACGTTCTCTGGCAATTACAGCGACTTGTAATACTCTGCGCACATCTCGGCACAGCGCTCACCATCGACACCGGCCGAGACGATGCCTCCTGCATAACCTGCCCCTTCACCGCAAGGGAACAGTCCACGCATCCGCACATGTTGAAGTGTCGTGTTATCTCGCACGACACGCACAGGTGCGGATGTGCGTGTTTCTATGGCGATGAGCACTGCCTCATTGGTGAGGAAACCACGGCTCTTCCCCCCAAACACCTGAAACCCTTGGCGCAACCGTTTGGAAATGGAAGGTGGCAACCAGAAATGCAGTGGACTAGGCACCAGTCCCGGTGCATAGGATGATGCGGGCAGGTCTTCACGCAGATGGCCGTTGACAAAATCCAACATCCGCTGGGCAGGGGCTGTCTGACGATGTTGTCCCTGCACCCAGCAGTCACGCTCCAGGCGCTCCTGATAGTGCATCATTTTTAAGGCGTCGTCACCCTCTATATCCTCGGGGCGTGTCTCTACCACCATACCGCTGTTGGACCACCGTGTGCCACGGTTGCTTGGACTCATGCCATTGACCACTATCTGTTCTGGACCGGTGGCAGCGGGGATGACAAATCCGCCGGGGCACATGCAGAAAGAGTAGACGCCGCGCCCGTCCACCTGCGTCACATAACTATACTCTGCGGCGGGAAGGTATGCACCCCTGCCCTCACGGCGATGGTACTGTATCTGGTCGATGAGTTTCGACGGATGCTCCAGACGCACGCCCACAGCGATGCCCTTGGCCTCTATCTCTATCTTGGCGGCAGCGAGATAGCGGTACACATCGCGGGCGGAATGGCCGGTGGCCAAGATCACAGGACCTCTGTACTCCACGGTGCTGCCGTCGGTGAGCCGCAGAGCCTCCACGCCCACCACCTGGTCTCCCTGCACGATGAAGCGTGTCATCCGGGTCTGAAAGTGCACTTCTCCCCCACAGCCTAAGATGGTCTCACGCATCTGCTCAATCACCCTGGGCAGGCGGTCGGTACCGATATGCGGATGTGCGTCGGCCAGGATGTCGGTTGAGGCGCCATGCTGGCAAAACACATGCAATATCTTCTCCACGTTGCCTCGCTTTTTCGACCGTGTGTAGAGTTTGCCATCAGAGTAGGCTCCTGCCCCACCCTCACCAAAACAATAGTTGCTCTCGGCATCCACCTCCTGGGTCTTGGTGATGAGCGAGAGGTCTTTCTTGCGCTCATGCACGTTTTTGCCTCGCTCCAGCACTATAGGCCGTAGTCCCAGTTCGATGAGCCGCAAGGAGGCAAAGAGTCCCGCAGGGCCCTCGCCCACGACAATCACTGGGCGGGCCTCAGAAACATCTTGATAAAAGGTCTTCACATACGGGTCATCCTCTGGCTGTTCGTTGACATATACACGGAGTGTCAGGTTGACGAAAATGGTGCGCTGCCGGGCATCGATGCTTCTTTTCAGCACTCTGATATGGGTGATGGTGTGACGGTCGATACTCGTCTCACGGGCCACATAGTCGGCCAACTCGCTCATCGAGGCGGCCACAGAGGGTATCACCCTCACTTGTAGTTCCTGGATCATGGGGTCAGGTTTTTCTGGGATTGGGGTTAGGGTTAGCGATATACAATTAGTGATTCGGGGATGTTTACGACAACCCTCATCAGTCCACTTTTGAAAAAGACTGATGAGGGCTGTCATTTCGAAGTTCGCGTTTCGCTCATACTGTGAGCAGAGAAGTAATGGCTTAACTCCTTAACTTCTTAACTTCTTAACTCCTTAAAAATTCACACCAATGTTGATGCAGAGAGCATGTCCATGAGAGGAGAGGTCAGCTCCAGCCAGTTTGTCACTATCAGCGATATTGGTCACGCCAAACTGATAAGCGGCCTCTGCATAGAGGTTGTTCCACTCCAAGCCAGTTCCCAGTTTGATGCCCATCTCCGGGTGCTTCAGATAAGCATAGCTGCCCGAGATGCCCATGGCGAAGGTGACACCGACGAAAGGCAGGATGGCAATATTGTTCTCAGTGGAGATACCGTATTTGATCAGTGCGGGCACCTCCAGAAAGTTCAGATGACCTTTGGCGGCCAGAGGAGCATTGTTGTATTTCAGGTTTTTGCCACCACGCTCTGTGTAGTAAAGACCACTCTCCAAGAACACTGGAGCAGAGTCGGACACGCGAAGACCGACAACGCCACCCAGCGTCATACCTGTGCGAGACTTGTCTGACTCGATATCACCACCGATACCAGAGAAATTGAGACCCAGGCGTACGCCCCAATACATGTGTTCCTCATCCAGAGAGAAACCACCACTACTGAACTGAGCGAAAGACGGTGCGGCAAACATACATGCCACTAATGCTACTAATAATTTTTTCATGATTTTGATTTTTTGATGACTAATTATTCTGCAAAGAAACATTTTTTTTCCCAATTCACAAAATATATTGGCAAAAAAAACGCTCCACTGTCACTCATCTGGCCATAGACAGGACTTTCCGGAGGTTTTCCATACCGGGCGTTGGGCATTCATTTTCCGCAAACGCTGGCCCAACCGCCGAGAGAGCTGCCGCACCAAACGTGGATGCTGCGAGGCAAGGTTGTGCTGCTCAGAGATGTCTTGAGCGATATTGTACAGTTCTTTCTCGCGGGTTTTGTAGTTGTAGATGAGTTTCCAGTCACCCTGTCGGATAGCACAGTTGAGACTGATGCCAGGTCCTTCGTTTCCCCAAATATTGGGATAATTCCATATCAAAGCCCTGTCTTTGGAGGGGGCGTCAGGGTGGGTCAGAAAATGCAAAAAACTCTTACCATCGATGGTTTGCGGCACCTTCCCTGCCCTCACATCGCAAATGTCTAATATCGTAGGATAGAAATCTTCTATCATCACATAGCGGTCACACCGTGAGTGAGGCGCCACATGAGATGGCCAGCGCACGATCATCGGTTCACGGATACCCCCTTCGAGCAGCGAGCCCTTGCCGCTGCGCAGCGGTGCGTTCTGGGTATACAGCGGTGCGTCGCGCCAGTCTGTGCTGGTGGCGAAACCGCCATTGTCGCTCATGAAGATGACGACTGTGTTCTCCGTTTCACCATGGCGGTCTACCCAGTCGAGTATCTTTCCTAAGCTATCGTCCATGCCCTCGATCAATGAAGCGTAGGCAGCCTCTTTGGGCGAAAGGCCTTTTTGAAGGTATTTGTCATAATATCGCGGGTCGCGGTCGATGGGTATATGGACGGCATAATGCGACATATAGAGATAAAAAGGTCGGCCTGCACGGTGGGCTTCGTCGAGCGCCGAGACCGCCTCTTGCGTCAAGGCATCGGTCAGGAAGGTACCTGTGCCCCAGTACTTTTGAAGTCCCGGTGTGTGCATGGGTGAGAGGGGGCGCCCCTCCTTGTCATGGCCATAATTGCGCTCACTGAGATAAGTGGCGAGTCCACCGGCGGCATGTCCGGCTATATTCACATCAAAGCCGAAGTGCCGTGGGTCTTCTCCTGGCGTGCCGGCAGCACCCCAGTGGGCTTTTCCACAATGGATTGTGTAATATCCATGGTCATGCAGGATATCGACGAAGGAGCGGGCCACAAAAGTATGTGCGATGCCCCCACTCTGGCAGATGCCGTTCACATTCCACTCGGGTGTCGCCACCTCATCATCTTCCAGGTCAGTCGAGGTGTCTTTCGACAAGGTCCAGTTGGTCACCCGATGTCGTGCGGCATTACAACCCGTCATCAGTGAGCACCGGCTGGGCGAACTGATTGGGGCGGCATAAGCTTGTGTGAAGACCATGCCCTCGGAGGCTAGTCGCTGCATATGAGGAGTCTCATAGGTGTCGTTGAGGGGGGTGCGCCTCGTCCAGAAAGGCACAGAGGTGTCTTGCCATCCCATGTCATCGACCATGAAAAGGATGACATTGGGCGGTCTGTGTCCGGCCTCCTTCATCGTAACCGACGAAGGCTGTGCCAGACATACACCCATGGGCGTAACGACCATCATACAAGGCAGTAAGCGACGGCTTTCAACGCCCCAAAGGGTATAGAACTTCTTTCCCTTTCTTCCCATTTGTTGCAAAAATAATAAAAAACTTTCGTTTATATCAACGGCAATGATTAATTTTGCACAGATTTTAGGAAAAGGCTCCAGTTTGTAATGGAGTTCCAAGATTTACAAGATTCAGGTTTCGCAAGTGCTCTACTTGACGGGTATTCGCATTTCGCTGTTTGCTATTCGCGATAGATGCCCTGCAGACGTTCTTTTCAACGAATGAAAGTCGTGGTCATCTCTCGAAAAACGAATGACGAAAACCAAATACCGAGCAACTGTAGCATGCGTAAGTTGAGTTACAAGACAAAATAATAATGAAAGTATTAAAATTCGGCGGAACGTCCGTTGGTTCCGTAAAAAGCATTCAGAGCTTAAAACGTATTGTAGAGACAGAGGCTAAGCGCCAGCCTGTAGTAGTTGTAGTCAGCGCCCTGGGAGGCATCACTGACCGTCTGATAGCCACCTCACGACTTGCCCTGCAAGGCGACGAGCGCTACAAAGACGAATTCAAGGAGATGGTAGACAGGCATTATAAGATGATTGACACCATCATCACTGAGCCCAAGAAGCGTGAACAATTGTTCAACACTATCGACTCCCTCTTCGAACAACTGAAAAGCATCTTTTTCGGCGTATACCTGGTACATGACCTGAGCGAGAAAACACTCGACGCCATCGTCAGCTACGGCGAGCGCCTGAGCAGCAACATCGTGGCCACCCTCATCAGGGGCGCCAAGTGGTATGACGCACGCGACTTCATCAAGACCTATCGCAAGAACGGCAAGCACACCCTCGACAGCGAGCTCACCGCTAAGCTCGTCAAGGAAGCCTTCGCCGAACTGCCCAAGATATCATTGGTGCCCGGTTTTATCAGCAAAGACCGTGACACCGGCGAGGTGACCAACCTGGGACGTGGAGGCAGCGACTACACCGCCTCCATCATCGCCGCGGCCCTCGACGCCGAAATCCTGGAAATATGGACCGACGTCGACGGATTCATGACTGCCGACCCCAAGGTCATCAAGACCGCCTACACCATCAACGAACTGAGTTATATCGAGGCTATGGAGCTTTGCAACTTCGGTGCCAAAGTCATCTATCCTCCTACCATCTATCCGGTGTGTGTGAAGAATATCCCCATCAGGGTGAAAAACACCTTCAACCCCTCCGGTGCGGGCACGATCATCAAAGACCAGATCGACAACGACCGCAAACCCATCAAGGGTATCTCCAGCATCAGCGGCACAACCCTCATCACCGTGACAGGTCTCTCCATGGTGGGTGTCATCGGTGTCAACCGACGCATCTTCTCCGCCCTGGCAGAGAACGGCATCTCCGTCTTCATGGTGTCACAGGCGTCATCAGAAAACTCCACCTCCATCGGCGTGCGCGACGAAGATGCCACATCAGCAGTCGACGTGCTCAACGCAGAGTTTGCCAAGGAGATAGAGACCGGCGCCATGTTTCCCATGCATGCCGAGAGTGGTCTGGCCACCATCGCCATCGTGGGCGAGAACATGAAGCACACACCCGGTATCGCCGGCAAGCTCTTCGGCACACTGGGACGTAGTGGTATCAGTGTCATCGCCTGTGCACAAGGAGCCTCAGAGACCAATATCTCCTTCGTCGTCGACGGACGGTTCCTTCGCAAGTCGCTCAACGTGATACACGACTCGTTCTTCCTCTCCGAATACAAGGTGCTCAACCTCTTCATCTGTGGCGTAGGTACCGTGGGTAGCAAGCTCATCGAGCAGATACGCTCACAATATGAAGAACTCAAAGAGCACAGCCGACTGAAACTCAACGTGGTGGGCATTGCCACGTCGAGAAGCGCCGTCTTCTCACGCGACGGCATCGACCTCGACCACTACCGGGAAGTACTCGCCAAGGCCCCGGCCAGCGACAACCAGCGACTGCATGACGAGGTGGTGGGGATGAACATCTTCAACAGCGTCTTCGTAGACTGCACCGCCAGCAAGGACGTGGCACGCCTCTACCAGTCGTTCCTCGAGCACAACATCAGCGTCATCGCCGCCAATAAGATAGCAGCCTCGTCAGACTACACCAACTATATGCGGCTCAAGCAGACCGCCCTGACGCGCGGTGTGAAATTCCGCTTTGAGACCAATGTGGGAGCCGGACTGCCCATCATCGGCACCATCAACGACCTGCGCAACTCTGGCGACCGCATCCTGAAAATAGAGGCAGTCCTCAGCGGCACCCTCAACTTCATCTTCAACGAACTGTCAGCAGAGGTGCCCCTCTCTGAGACCGTCAGGCGCGCCAAAGAGCAAGGCTACAGCGAACCCGACCCACGCATCGACCTCAGTGGCACCGACGTGGTGCGCAAACTCGTCATCCTCACCCGAGAGGCGGGCTACCGCATCGAACAAGAAGAGGTGGAGAAACATCTCTTCATCCCCGACGATTTCTTCGAGGGCAATGTGGACAACTTCTGGAAACGCCTGCCGGAACTCGACGCCGACTTTGAGAAGCGCCGTCAGCAGTTAGAAGCTGAGGGCAAACGCTGGCGCTTCGTCGCTGTGATGGACCACGGCAAAGCCCGTGTCGAACTGCAGGCCGTGACGTTGAGTCATCCCTTCTACAACCTGCAAGGCTCCAACAACATCGTCATGCTCACCACCGAGCGATACAAGGAGTTCCCCATGCAGATTCAAGGCTATGGTGCCGGTGCCAGTGTCACCGCAGCTGGTGTTTTCGCCAACATCATGAGCATCGCCAATATCTAAAAGCCAAGCAGCATGAAACACATTATATTATTAGGCGACGGCATGGCAGACCATGCCATCGAGCGGCTCGGCGGAAAGACACCTTTGGCATACGCCCGCACACCCTATATGGACCTTTTGGCCCGTGAGGGACGCACAGGGCGACTCATCACCGTGCCGGAGGGTTTCCCTCCTGGCTCTGAGGTGGCCAACACCGCAATTTTAGGATATGACCTCCACCAGGTCTATGAGGGACGCGGACCCCTTGAGGCCGCCTCCATCGGCTATGAGATGCGACCCGATGACATGGCCATCCGCTGCAACATCATCACTTTGGCCGACGGCCTGATCAAGAACCATCACGGAGGCCATCTCACCACTGCCGACGGCGACGTACTTGTAAAGTTTCTTGACCAGCATTTAGGCGATGACCGCATCCGCTTCATCACCGGCATCCAATACCGTCACCTGCTCGTCATCCGTGGCGGGAACAAACACATCGTCTGCTCTCCCCCACACGACCATCCCGATGAGCTGTGGCAACCGCTTCTCGTCCGGCCCGAGGAGGGATATGAAGACCGCCAAGAACCGGGACGCATGACAGCACGTGAAACCGCCGACCTGATCAACGACCTGATCATCCGCTCGCAACAACTGCTCGACGACCATCCTTTCAACCTCCAAAGGAAAGCTGAAGGCAAACAACCCGCCAACAGCATCTGGCCCTGGAGCCCTGGTTATCGGCCATCGATGCAGACCATCAGCGAGATGTTTCCACAGGTCAAGTCGGGCAGTGTCATCTCTGCCGTCGACCTCATCAAAGGCATCGGCCACTACGCCGGTCTCAACATCATAGAAGTGGAGGGAGCCACTGGGCTCTCCGACACCAATTATGAGGGGAAAGCCCAGGCGGCCATCGATGCCCTACGGCGGGAGGACTTCGTCTTCCTGCACGTGGAGGCCAGCGACGAAGCCGGACACGACGGCGACTTAGACCTCAAGTTGAAGACTATCGAATACTTCGACAGCCGCATCGTAGGCCCTGTCTATGAGGAGGTTAAGACATGGCAAGAGCCCGTATGCATCGCCATCCTGCCCGACCACCCCACCCCTGTCGAGATCCGCACACATGTGAGCGAGCCCGTGCCATTTATCATCTGGCATCCCGGCATCACACCCGACGAAGTGACCCAATACGACGAAGTGAGTTGCGTGCAGGGAGCATATGGATTGTTGCGACTACAGCAATTCATGGAAAAAGTGATGAAAGAGAAATAAAAGATGAAAAATGAAAGATGAAAGATTAAAAATTGAGATTCAAATATTATTATATTAGAGTTGACGCTGAGAAGGTTTTTCTCCTTAGGACATGACTGATGAGGAGAAGCGAAAAGCAAAAAGCAAACACCGAACAGCGAACACCGAACAGCGAATAGCAAACACCGAACATGAAATACTACAGCACCAATAAAAAAGCGCCCATGGCCACCCTGCAGGAGGCCGTGGTGAAAGGTCTGGCAGGAGACCGCGGACTCTATATGCCAGAGCGCATCAAAAAGTTACCCAAAGAATTTTACGACACCATCGACCAACGGTCATTTCAGGAGATCGCCTACACTGTGGCCGACGCCTTCTTCGGAGAGGATGTCGATGCAGAGTCGCTCCGAAAAATCGTCTATGACACCCTGTCGTTCGACTGTCCTGTTGTAAAAGTAAATGACAATATTTATTCCTTGGAACTCTTCCATGGTCCCACCCTTGCTTTCAAAGACGTGGGCGCGCGTTTCATGGCACGACTGCTGCAATACTTCATCCGGCAGGACAGCCAAGACCTGGTCAATGTCTTGGTAGCCACCAGCGGCGACACCGGCTCTGCCGTGGCCAACGGTTTCCTTGGCGTAGAGGGCATCCATGTGTATGTGCTTTACCCCAAAGGTAAGGTCAGCCCCATACAGGAATGCCAGTTTACCACCTTGGGAAAGAACATCACCGCACTGGAGATCGACGGCGTCTTTGACGACTGTCAGGCACTCGTCAAACAAGCCTTCCTCGACCAGGAACTCAACCAGCGGATGCGCCTTACCAGTGCCAACTCCATCAACGTAGCGCGCTTTCTGCCGCAGGCTTTCTACTACTTCAACGCCTATGCCCGTATGAAAGCGCTCGGCAAGGCCGACCAACTCGTCATCTGCGTGCCGAGTGGCAACTTCGGCAACATCACTGCCGGACTCTTCGGTCATGAGATGGGACTGCCCGTCAAACGGTTCATCGCCGCCAACAATGCCAACGACATCTTCTACCAATACCTGCAGACAGGTAAATACGAGCCTAAGCCCACACGGCAGACCCTCGCCAACGCCATGGACGTGGGCGACCCCAGCAACTTCGCAAGGGTCTACGACCTCTATAGCGGTTCCCATGAGCGTATCACGTCCTACATAGGCGGTGCTACCTATACCGACCCGCAGATACGTGAGACGATGGCGGCCTGCTATCAGAAGACAGGCTACTTGCTCGACCCGCATGGTGCCTGTGGCTATCGTGCACTGAGCGAACTCTTGCAGCCTGGTGAGACTGGCGTGTTCTGCGAGACCGCCCATCCCGCCAAATTCAAGGAGAAGGTCGACGAGATTGTCGGTATCGACACCGAGATACCACCCCGTCTCGCCGCTTTCATGAAGGGCACGAAACAGAGCATTTCGCTGCCTAAAGAGTTTGAAGATTTCAAGGCGTTTCTTCTTAGAGAATAAAAGCATTTCGGGCGTTTCAATAATGATTTGAAACGCCCGAAATTTATTTTATTTTTCCGATGCTTTTTTAGCTCTAAAAGTATGGCTATTTGACATTTATTTGTTACATTTGCATGCAATTGTGGTAATACTATGACCTATATCTCACTGCCAGAAGACCAAGACCGCCGTCTGACGTTCTACCTTGCCATGGAAGAGTATGTGGCCAGGAAGATGAACATCGATGACGCCTTCTTCATGTGGCAGGTGCAGCCCACCGTCATCTTCGGGCGCAACCAGCTCATCGACAGTGAGGTAAACATCGGTTTCTGTCGGAGGCATGGCATACAGACCTACCGACGCAAGAGTGGCGGAGGTTGTGTGTACGCTGACAAGGGAAATTTGATGTTGTCGTATATTACCCAGTCGGAGAATGTGACCCTCACCTTCAACCGCTACATCAATCTGGTGGCACTGACGCTCTGCCGCCTCGGCATCGACGCCAAGGCCACAGGGCGCAACGATGTGCTCATCGACGGGCGCAAAGTGTCGGGCAACGCCTTCTACCATATCCCCGGCCGGAGCATCGTGCACGGCACACTGCTCTACGACACCAAAATGCACTATATGGTGGGGAGTATCACTCCCAGCGACGACAAACTCATCAGCAAAGGGGTGAACAGCGTGCGCCAGCACATCGCCCTGCTGAAAGAATACACCCATCTGACTCTCGACGAGTTGAAGGCACACATCCGCTCCACCATCTGCGACAGTGAGACCTGCTTAGACGCCAATGCCATCGCCGCCATTGAGGAGATAGAACAAGAATACCTCACCGACCAGTTCATCTACGGTCACAACCCCGCCTACTCCATCATCCGCAAAGGGCGTATCGAGGGTGTCGGCGATTTCGAGGTGAGGATAGAACTAAAAAACAACATCATCCGCGACATGAGCGTCATGGGTGACTTCTTCTTGGTAGGCGACCTCGGCGCCAGCGTCATTCATCCACTGCGCCACGTGCCCTTCACCCGTGAGGCGATCAGTCAGGCACTGCCCGACAACCTCAGCGATGTCATTTATCACCTGCGCAAACAACCATTCATCGATTTTATCTTCAACCAATCATTATAATGGAAAACAAACGGACTTGTCTTTACGACAGACATGTGGCTCTGAAAGCCCTCATTTCACCATTCGGCGGTTTCGACATGCCGATACAGTATACCAACATCATCGACGAGCACAACGCCGTACGCCAGCACTGCGGGGTGTTTGATGTGTCGCACATGGGCGAAGTGCGGGTCAAAGGCCCTGACGCAGAACGCTTCGTGAACCATATCTTCACCAATGACATCACAGGTGCTCCCGATGGTAAAATCTTCTACGGCATGATGTGCTACCCCAATGGTGGCACCGTCGACGACCTGCTCGTCTACCGGATGGGCGAAAACGACTTCTTCCTGGTCATCAATGCCGCCAACATCGACAAAGACGTGGCATGGATGAAGGAACACCTGGAGGGCTACGACGTGGAGTTCTGCCACTGCTCCGACTATTACGGCCAGATCGCCGTGCAAGGCCCCGAGGCAGAGCAAGTGACCGAGGAAGTGCTCGGACTCCCATGCGCCGAACTGACCTTCTACACCACCAAGACGATCGACATTGATGGTGAGACCATCATCGTGAGCCGCACCGGATACACTGGTGAGGACGGCTTTGAAATCTATGGTTCCCACGACTTCATCTGCCGTTGCTGGGACCGCCTGATGGAGAGCGGACGCTGCAAGCCCTGCGGACTGGGCTGCCGCGACACCCTGCGCTTCGAGGTGGGTCTGCCCCTTTACGGCGATGAGCTGTCTGCCGATATCTCTCCCGTCATGGCAGGCCTGAGCATGTTCTGCAAATTCGACAAGCCTGAGTTTATCGGCCGCGAAGCCCTCATGCAGCAAAAGGCAGAGGGTGTGAAGCAGAGAGTGATTGGCATCGAGCTGAAAGACAAGGCCATCCCACGCCACGGCTATGCCGTGTTGAAAGATGGTGTGAAAGTGGGTGAGGTGACCACCGGCTACAACTCCATCTCCACTGGCAAGAGTGTCTGCATGGCACTCGTCGACACGCCCCATGCCAAACTGGGCACAGAACTGGACATCCAGATCCGTAAGAAAACCTTCCCCGGTGTGGTGGTGAAAAAGAAATTTTACGACAAACATTACAAGAAATAATCAACAAAAAAGAAAGAATTATGGCAAAAGTGATTGAAGGACTCTATTATTCTGAGTCACATGAGTTTATCCGCGTAGAAGGCGAATTCGGTTACATTGGCATCACAGACTACGCACAGCACGCATTAGGCAACGTGGTCTACGTGGACATGCCTGAGGTGGACGACGAGGTGGAAGCCGGTGAGGAATTCGGCGCCGTGGAGAGTGTCAAAGCCGCCAGCGACCTCATCTCACCCGTCAGCGGCACTGTCGTCGAGGTGAACGAAGCCCTCGAAGACCAGCCCGAACTGCTCAACGCCGACGCTTTCGAGAACTGGATCATCAAAGTAGAACTCTCAGACAAGACCGAGCTCGACAATCTGATGGAAGCCGCCGAATACGAGGCTTTCTGTGAGAAAGATTAAGGTTAGGCCATTCCCGGAAACTCCGGACTTCCGGATTTTCCGGGCTTCACATAACTTGTCCACTCATCAATTTGTCAACTTGTCAACTCGTCAACTTAAAAGAAAAAATGTACAAATACTTTCCCCATACACAAGAGGATATCGATGCCATGCTGGCCCAATCGGGTCTGAAAGACCTCGATGCCCTCTATGCTGAGGTGCCTGACTGCATCCGCTTCAAGGGCGACTATGACCTGCCTGAAGCCAAGAGCGAACTGGAGATACGTCAGTGGTTTGAGCGCCTTTGCAAGAAAAACAACCTCATGACAGTCTTCGCCGGGGCCGGGGTCTACGACCACTACACTCCTTCCGTCATACCCAGCATCGTGGCGCGCTCTGAGTTCCTCACCAGCTACACACCCTATCAGGCAGAGATCTCACAGGGCACCCTGCACTATATCTTCGAATACCAGAGCATGATGGCCGAACTGACTGGCATGGACATCTCCAACGCCTCGATGTATGACGGTAGCACCGCCACTGCTGAGGCTGTACTGATGGCCAACGCCAACAACAAGAAAGCCAACAAAGTGCTCGTCTCAGAGACCATCGACCCCAAAGTGCTGCGCGTGGTCAACACCTACGCCCACTTCCATGGTGTGGAGATAGAGATGATCGCCGCCAAAGACGGTGTCACCGACAAAGCCGACATGGAACAGCGTCTCGCTGCTGGTGGTGTGGCCGGCGTAGTGGTGCAACAGCCCAACTACTACGGCATCATCGAAGACTACAGCGGCTATGCCGATGCCTGCCACGGACAGAAAGCACTGTTTATCATCAACAGCGTGGCCGCCGACCTGGCCGTACTGAAAACCCCGGGCGAATGGGGTGCCGACATCGCCGTGGGCGACGGACAGTCGTTAGGTATCCCCATGTCATTTGGAGGCCCCTACGTGGGCTATATGTGCTGCACTGAGAAACTGATGCGCAAGATGCCCGGACGCATCGTGGGCATGACCCGCGACAACCGCGGACAGCGCGCCTTCGTCCTCACCCTGCAAGCCCGCGAACAGCATATCCGCCGCCAGAAAGCCACCTCCAACATCTGCTCCAACGAGAGTCTGATGGCCCTCTATGTCACCATCTACATGTCGGTAATGGGCAAAGAGGGAGTGAAAGAGGCTGCCATGCGCTCTTTTGAGGGTGCACATTATCTATGTGAGCAACTGTTGGCTACCGGCCGTTTCAAGAAGACCTATGACCAGGAGTTCTTCAATGAGTTCTGCGTCGACTACGACGGCGATGTAGACGGTTTGCTCCAGCGTCTGGCTGCTCAAGGCATCCTTGGTGGTGTCAAAGTGGGTGAGCACACCCTCATGCTGGCTGTGACAGAGAAACGCACGAAAGAAGAAATCGACCTGCTGGTCAAAATAGCAAAGGAGGACACACTATGAACAACAAACTATATGGAAATCTGATATTCGAGTTGTCAAAGCCTGGCCGCCGCAGCTATTCTCTGCCCAACAGCGGAATGGGTTCTTACCAGTTGCCAGAGACGATGCGGCGCGCCTGTGACGCACAGTTGCCCGAGTGCGACGAGATGACCGTGGTGCGCCATTACACCAACCACAGCGCCAACAACTTCGGCGTGAACAATGGCTTCTACCCCCTGGGCAGTTGCACGATGAAGTACAACCCCGTCATCAACGAGGAGACCGCCGCTATGCCAGGCTTCGCACAGCTGCACCCACTGCAGCCGGCAGAGACCTGCCAGGGAGCCCTGGAGGTGTACTACAACCTGCAGCAGTCACTGGCCGCACTGACGGGGCTGAGCGAGTTTACCCTCAACCCCTTTGCCGGCGCTCATGGCGAGCTGACAGGTCTGATGATCATCCGCGCTTACCACCAGAGTCGTGGTGATGACAAGCGCGTAAAGGTGATCGTGCCCGACTCTGCCCACGGCACCAATCCTGCTTCTGCCGCCGTCTGCGGTCTGGAGGTGGTGGAGGTGAAGAGCACCGCCGACGGCATCGTCGATGTGGACAACCTGCGCTCCCTGCTCGACGACAGCGTGGCAGCCATGATGATGACCAACCCCAACACGCTCGGACTCTTCGAACGCGAGATACCTGAGATAGCCAAACTCGTGCATGAGTGCGGCGGTCTGATGTACTACGACGGAGCCAACCTCAACCCGATGCTGGGAGCCTGTCGCCCAGGCGACATGGGATTTGACGTGATGCACATCAACCTGCACAAGACATTCTCCACACCTCACGGTGGTGGTGGTCCTGGTAGTGGACCCGTGGGCGTGCGTGAAGACCTGCGTCCCTTCCTGCCCGTGCCCCGCGTGGTGAAAGACGGCGACAACTATCGCATAGAGACCGAAGGCAAAGGCATCTCTGTGGGTGAGTTCTTAGGCAACTTCGCCGTGGCCGTGCGCGCCTACACCTATATCCTCTCTTTAGGCAAGGAGAATATCAAAATGGTAGGACCGCTCGCCACTCTTAACGCCAACTATATCAAAGACTCACTGAAGGATGTGTATGAACTGCCCATCGACGGACTCTGCAAGCATGAGTTCGTGTTCAACGGACTGAAAGACAAGTCGACGGGTGTGACCACCATGAATGTGGCCAAACGGCTGCTCGACTATGGTTACCATGCGCCCACCATTTACTTCCCCTTGCTCTTCCATGAGGCATTGATGATTGAGCCCACCGAGAATGAGAGCCGCGACACCATCGACGGTTTCATCGAGGTGATGCGCAAGATTGCGGAGGAAGCCAAGAATGATCCCGATCTAGTGAAGAGTGCGCCACACAACACGCCTATCGGAAGGGTGGACGATGTCTTGGCTGCCAAGAGTCCTGTACTCACCTGGAAACAGATGAACAAATAACAGCGAAAAGCAAATAGCGAATAGCAAACATGACAACTTCCGACATCATCATCATAGGCAGCGGTCCTGGCGGATACAGGGCCGCTGCATATGCCGCCGCCAACGGACTTACCGTGACCATCTTTGAGGAAGGACACGTCGGGGGCACCTGCCTCAACTGCGGCTGCATACCCACCAAGACGCTCTGCCGCAATGCAGAGATTGTGGAAACGCTGAAGAAAGCTGATACTTTCGGCCTCGACGCACTTTCCTACCAGCTCAACTTCCAGCGAGTGGCAACCCGTAAGAATCAGGTGGTGGAGACCTTGCGCTCAGGGGTGGAGACGCTCCTCTCCGCACCCGGCATCACCCTGGTGAGAGAAAAAGCCCATTTCATCGACAGCAAGACCGTGGCCACCGGCGACGAGGCCTACACTGCCCAGCATATCATCATCGCCACAGGCTCTCAATCGAAGATGCTGCCTGTGCCAGGCATCGACAAGCCCATCGTCATGACTTCCACCGAACTGCTCGACATACAGGAGGTGCCTCAGCGGCTCTGCATCGTCGGTGCCGGTGTCATCGGCATGGAGTTTGCCTCTATCTTCAGCAGTCTCGGCAGCGAAGTGACGGTTGTGGAGTTTCTCAAAGAATGTCTGCCCGCCCTCGACAGCGACGTGGCCAAACGCCTTCGTCAGACACTGTCAAAGCGTGGGGTCAACTTCCTCATGCAGTCGGGTGTCAAGGAAATCACCGACACAGGGGTCATCTTTGACCGTAAGGGTAAAGAGGGCGCCGCAGAGGCCGATGTGGTGCTCATCGCCACGGGCCGTGCCCCCCGCATCGACGGTCTCGACTTGGAAAAAGCCGGCGTGGAGGTAGGTCGTGGAGGTATCATCACCGACGAGCACCTGCGCACCAATGTACCCGGCATCTATGCCATCGGCGACGTCAACGGTCGCATGATGCTGGCTCATGCCGCCACCTTCCAGGGGCTGCATGTCATCAATAACATCTTGGGAAAAGAAGACAACATATGCCTCGACCTCATCCCTGCAGCCATCTTCACCCTGCCAGAAGCTGCCTGTGTGGGCATGACCGAAGAACAGTGCAAATCGTCAGGCATGGCCTACACCTGCCGCAAGGGTTACTACCGCGCCAACGGCAAAGCCCTCGCCATGGACGAAACGGAGGGATTCGTGAAACTGATGGCCGATGGCGAAGGCCGTATCATCGGCTGCCACCTCTTTGGTGCTCATGCTGCCGACCTGGTGCAAGAGGTTTCCTCACTGATGGCCCTCGGTGCCACCACCGACCAACTGCGCGACATCGTGCACATCCACCCCACCCTCTCTGAGATACTGCAGGAGATGGTGATGTAGGACAGGCGAACATTCTACTACAATAACAGCTGCCAACATTCATGGTTGGCGGCTGTTTGCCTTTTTCATCGTCCCAATATTGACATGGCCAGTATTTTTTGCACATTTCCACCTTTTTTTGTAACGATTTGATGGTTTTGCGTGTCTATCATTATGTAAGCGCTTCAATTATCCATCAATAACAAAAAAAGAATGAAAATGAAAAGACTGGTATTTATAATCGCGTGTGTCATCACAAGTATCACAGGTATGACAGCCCAGACCGTGGATGACCTCTTCAAAGAATATAAGGACAAAAAAGGTGTGGAATGTATCCAAATACCCAAAGCCATGATGTCGATGGCATCCGGCATAGTGAAAGAGAAAGACGGTAAAGATATCATCAAGAAGATTGACCATATCCGCATCCTGAACATTGAGAATCAACCTGCCCTCTGTCGGGAATTCAGTGAAAAGGCAATCCAATTAAAGAAAAAAGGTTATGAGACCATGGTGAACAGCAATGAGGACAATGAGAAAACCCTCATACTGGTGAAGACAAAAGGAGATCATATCTCCGAAATGGTCATCCTCGACATAGAGCCAAGGGAATGCTCACTGATACAACTGAGAGGCAAGTTCTCACCCACAGACATCAAGAGTCTGGACATCGACTAAACATCCCCACCCCCTGCGCAGGTCTATCCATTGACACCTCTACACTTAACAATGAAAGCATCAGAGTTCAAACAAATGTTTCTGCCCCTGTCACGACAGATCTATTGGATGGCATGGAGGCTAACTGGCAATGCACAGGAGGCAGAAGACCTGACGCAGGAGGTGTATCTACAGCTTTGGACGAAAAGGGAATCACTCTCAGACATCAGCAACCCAATGGCCTATTGTGGTGTGATCGTCAAAAACCTGTACCTCAATCGGGGCAGAAAACAACGGGTGGAGACCACCAGCTTGGCCACAGACCCTCCCATTCAAGACGAGCTCAGTCTGGAACACATCGTTGAGAAAAAGCAGGCATGTGAGCAGGTCATGCGGCTGATAGGATCGCTGCCTGAATTGCAACGACAGGTGATAACGCTGCATGACGTAGAGGGATGGTCGAAAGAGGAAGTCAGGGAGAAGACAGGACTTGGCGCCACCCACATCCGAGTGCTTCTGAGCCGTGCCAGAAAGACCATCAGACAACTTTTTAAAAACTAAAGAGATGAGAGAAACAGATAAGATACTGAGGCGTATAGCCAACAATGAGGCGACGGAAGAGGAAATGAGGAAAGCAGAGGAATATCTGCATTCCTTCAACCAGAAACTCTCTTTACAGATAGACGACTGGGAGAGGGAGGAAGAGAAATCCAACTCCAGACCATTACGCATCGTGTGGCTCCGCACGGCTGTGGCCACTGCAGCCTGTCTGATCCTGCTCTTCACCGTCGCACTCTGGTTTGATCACTCTCCCAACTCTATAGCCACAGCTACTGTCACCACGCAGAAAGACTCCTATGACAATCCCGAGGAGGCCGCCGCAGAGGCAGAACTGGTTCTGATGAAATTCTCACAGGTCATCAACAAGGCCACTTGTTATAACACCAAATAAAATGAACATGAGACAGCGATATTACCTCATCCTCTTCTTTGTGACAGCCATGGCTGCATTCACACGTATGTCTGCACAAGAGGCCATCTTTGAGAAATATGATGACACCAATGGGGTGACCACCATCTATATATCAAAGACCATGCTGGGTATGATACCCAATGTGAAAGCGGGCAAACACGACATCGGGAAAATTGCCCCTAAACTTGATTATCTTCGGATTCTGTCATGCGAGAAAGCCTCGCTCGTCGGCTCGCTGTTGGACGATGCGAGAAAGGTCTATCGATCTGGAGGCTATGAGGTGATCATGAAAATGAATGACGACGACGAGAAGGTCACTATCTACCAACGTACACAAAAAGACGGCAAGAATGAGTTTTCACTACTCACAGAAGAAAAAGACGAAATGACCATCATCAACGTCATGGGAGCCATTACCTTAAAGGACATTAAGGACCTCGCAGGGCAACACTGACAGAAACAAATCTGCATCTATCAGAACAACATCTATCAACTCTCTCACTGATGTTGCAGGAGACCCACCATGGCGGTGGGTCTTTATCGTGTGGGGTGATCCAATTGAAAAAACACGTATTACTCTTGTTTATTTGAAATATTATCATTAACTTTGCCACCAGAAAGGAAACAGATTGGCCGTATCGGTTAGATCGGGATACTCATCAAATTAAATCAAGAACACCGGGATCACCTGTCTCTCAATGGCGGGCCACATCCGAAAGGAGAGCCCTCGGGCCGGTGGATTACAACGAAGGCAGGTCCTCAAATCTTATTAGCTCGGAGTTTTCATCACATCATCGGTACGGCCATTTTTATTGTCACAACCACCTATATATAATATTATGTTCTCCGGAATTGTAGAAGAAATGGCCACCGTCGTGGACATCCGCCACGACCGGGACAACGTGGACCTCACCCTCACTTGCTCCTTCACACATGAACTGAAAATCGACCAGAGCGTCAGCCACAACGGCGTATGTCTTACCGTCGTACACATCGATGGTGACCAATATGTCGTCACTGCCATGCGTGAGACCCTCGAACGCTCCAACCTAGGCCTGCTCGCCGTGGGCGACAAAGTGAACGTGGAGCGCTCTATGCTCATGAACGGCCGCCTCGACGGACATATCGTGCAGGGACATGTGGACTGCACAGCCCTCTGCACCGCCAAGGAAGACGCTGACGGCAGTACCTACTTCACCTTTGAATACGCCTACGACCGCGAGATGGCCCGCCGAGGCTATTTCACTGTTGACAAAGGCAGCGTGACCGTCAATGGTGTGTCACTCACTGTCTGCAACCCCACTGAGAGCACCTTCCAGGTGGCCATCATCCCCTACACGATGCAAAACACCAATTTCTGCACCATTGAGGTGGGTAGCAAGGTCAATCTGGAGTTCGACATCTTAGGAAAATACATCGCAAGATTGCAGAGCCTCTGAATATTGTCGATAAATAGAATGAAAAGATGGTTAAACTAGCGTCATTTGTCGGTGTAATATCTTTTTAATTCTATTAACTTTTAAAAGAAATCTATTTTATTTTCAAAATAAGCATAAAATGCCTACATTTGCCCCAAATAAGCAGATGAGGCATTTTTTTGTAAAAAAAACAATACATCTATGAGAAAAATCATGCTCGCGGGCTTCTGTCTGTTCCTCACAGCCCTCACCCCCCTCACCGCACAAACCACCGGCAAGAAATGGACGCTGCAAGACTGTATCGACTATGCCATGCAAAACAATATCCAACTGAAGAAAAGCAGTCTGCAGAAACTCTCGGCACAGGAAGATATCCTGCAGTCGAAAGCCGACCTGTTGCCATCACTCAATGCATCGACCTCACAAAACATCGTCTACCGTCCCTTCATCGAGACAGGACAAAGCACCGTGGCCAACGGCTATGTGCAGTCGAGCATCGACAAAGTGTACTACAACGGCAGCTACAGCGTCAACGCCAACTGGACCGTGTGGAACGGCAACCGCAACCACAACACCATCCGGCTCAACGAGATGAACGCCGAAATGGCCGAACTGGACTCCGCTGTCACGGCACGCAGCATCGAGGAGCGTATCGTGCAACTCTTCGTGCAGATACTCTACACCAACGAGGCCATCGCTGTCAGCCAGCAGAGCTTAGAGACCAGCAAAGTGAATGAGCAACGCGGTAAGACGATGGTCGAGGTAGGCAAGATGAGCCGTGCAGACCTCTCACAACTCACTGCACAGCGTGCACAAGACGAATACAACATCGTGGCGGCGGAAAGCAATGTGAGAAACTATAAGTTTCAGTTGAAGCAACTGTTGGAACTCACTGAACTTGAAGACTTTGACATCGCCATACCCACCTATACCGATGCACAAGCCCTGGAGCAAATACCCGCCCTCAACACCGTCTATGCCAATGCCCTGAGCAACCGGCCAGAGATACAACGCGCCCGACTGGCTATCGAGAGCAGCAACGTGAGCATCGACATCGCCAAAGCTGGCAATAAGCCCACTGTGGGAGTATCAGGAGGTTTCGGCACCAACACCACCTCTATGAGTGACAAGAGGTGGGGGTCGCAGATGAAAACCAACCTCGACTTCTCCGTCGGTGCCACCCTCTCTATCCCTATCTTCGACAACCGTCAGACCAAGACCAACGTCAACAAAGCCCTCATCCAGCGAGAGAACAATGTGCTTGACCTGAAAGACAAGCAAAAAACACTCTACAACACGATTGAGACCTACTGGATAGACGCCACCACCAATCAGAGCAAATTCAAAGCGGCACAGGTGGCCACACAAAGTCAGCAAGAAAGCTATGCGCTGCTCAGTGAGCAATTCCGCCTCGGACTGAAAAACATCATCGAGCTGATGACCGGCAAGACCAACTTAGTGCAAGCCCAACAAAACGAGTTGGAGAGCAAATACATGACCATCTACAATATCTATATGCTCAAGTTTTATCAGAAGTAATATATGAAAAAAATAAGTAAAATATGGATTCTTGTACTCGTCCTGATAGCTGCAGCTGTGGCTTTCTGGCTGATGTCAGGCGGTAAGAAAGAGGAAATCATCAATTTCAACACGGTCAAGGTGGAGGAAACCAATCTGCAAAACAGTGTCACTGCGACAGGTACCATAGAGCCGGTGACCTCTGTCACCGTCGGTACGCAGGTGTCGGGTATCGTCAGCAAACTGTATGTAGACTACAACAGCGTGGTGAAAAGAGGTCAGGTGATCGCAGAACTCGACAAGACCAACCTTATCAGTGAGCTCAACACCGCTAAGGCCAATCTGGAGAGTTCGCAGAGCGCACTCAACTACCAGGCGGCCAACTACACCAGATACCAGACGCTCTTCAAAAAAGGGTTGGTGAGCGCTGACGACTTCGAAAACGCACAACTCTCTTACAGTCAAGCCAAACAACAAGTGGCACAAGCCAATGAGAATGTGCGACGCGCGCAAACCAACCTCGGCTATGCCACCATCACCTCGCCCATCGATGGCGTGGTGCTCTCCAAATCGGTGGAGGAAGGACAGACTGTGGCGGCCAGTTTCAACACCCCAGAACTTTTTACCATCGCCAAAGACCTGACCAACATGCAGGTTGTGGCCAATGTGGATGAGGCAGACATCGGCGAGGTGAAAGATGGAGAGAGGGTCACCTTCACCGTCGATGCCTACCCCAACGACGTGTTCCAGGGACGTGTCACACAAGTGCGCCAGGAGGCCACCACCACTAACAATGTGGTGACCTACGAGGTGGTCATCAGTGCTCCCAACGCAGACCTCAAGCTCAAGCCTGGGCTGACAGCGAGCGTCACCATCTTTACCTTCGAGCGTACCGGCGTGCTCTGCGTGCCCACCAAGGCCCTGCGCTTCACGCCCACTCAGGAAACCATTGGCAAACAGCGCAAGCTGCAAGACTGCAACGGTAAGAACAAAGTATGGACTTTAGAGGGCAACGTTGTCAAGGCTCATGCCGTCAAGATCGGCATGGCCGACGACACCCACACCGAAATTGTCAGTGGTGTGGGCAAAGGCACTGCGGTGATTACCGACATTGAGGTGACTTCAGATGAAACGCCCATGAACAGCGGTAACGAGCGAAGCCCATTCGCACCAGGGCCACCCCGCCGAAACAACAAAAGATAAAAGCCCTACCTTCCAGACCCATCAACCCTTTCAGACTCATGGACCAAAAGAAAGTAGTCATCGAACTGCGTGACGTGCGCCGCGACTTCATTGTGGGAGAGGAGACCGTCCATGCCCTACGTGGTGTCAGTTTTAAAATCTACGAGGGTGAGTTTGTCACCATCATGGGAAAGTCAGGCTCCGGCAAATCCACCCTGCTCAACCAGTTGGGATGCCTCGACACACCCACCACCGGCGAGTATTTCCTCGATGGTATATCCGTGCGCACCATGTCGAAGTCACAGCGTGCAGTGCTGCGAAACCGTAAGATCGGCTTCATCTTCCAAAGCTACAACCTGCTGCCTAAGACCACCAGTGTGGAGAATGTGGAACTACCACTGATGTACAATAGTGAGGTGAGTGCCAAACAGCGTAGGCAAAAGGCCATCGAGGCCCTCAAATCGGTGGGACTGGGCGACCGTCTGATGCACAAGTCCAACCAGATGTCGGGCGGACAGATGCAGCGTGTGGCTATCGCCCGTGCACTGGTCAACGACCCTGCTGTCATTCTGGCCGACGAAGCCACGGGCAACCTCGACACCCGCACCAGCTTTGAGATCCTGGTGCTCTTTCAGAAGCTACACGCCGAGGGGCGCACCATCATCTTCGTGACCCATAACCCCGACATCGCCAACTACTCCAGCCGCAACATCATGTTGAGAGACGGGCGTGTCATCAGCGACAAGACCAACTCAAACATCCTGTCGGCTGCGGAAGGCCTTGCGGCCCTACCCCCCAACAGCGATGAGTAATGATTTATTAATGATCAATTATGAACTATTCCAATCTGTTTAAGATAGCCATCAGGGCGATAGCGGCCAATAAGATGCGGTCGTTTCTCACGGCCTTAGGCATCATCATCGGCATTGCTTCTGTCATCACCATGCTCGCCATCGGGCAAGGTACTAAGAGAAGCATCCAGTCCAACATCTCAGAGATGGGTTCCAACATGATCATGATCAGTCCAGGTGCCGACATGCGTGGTGGGGTGCGTCAGGACGCTTCGTCGATGGAGACCCTCAAGATGGCCGACTATGAAGCCATCAAAGAAGGTTGCACCTATGTGAAAGCGGTCAGTCCTTTGGTACAAAGTGCGGGGCAGTTCATCTATGGCAACAACAACGCCCCCTCGTCTATTTATGGTGTCAACCAAGACTATCTTGAGATACGCCAGTTGACGGTCTCTGACGGCGAGATGTTCAATGACGCCGACATCAAATCGAGTGCCAAAGTCTGCATCCTTGGACAGACCGTCGTCGACAACCTGTTTCCTGATGGCGGCGACCCCATCGGTAAGGTCATCCGCTTCAAATCCATCCCCTTCCGTGTGGTGGGCGTGCTGAAGAAGAAAGGCTACAACTCTATGGGTATGGACCAAGACGACTTGGTGCTAGCTCCATACACATCGGTGATGAAACGTATCCTCGCACAGACCTATCTCAGCGGCATACAGTGCTCTGCCATCACTGAGGGCGTAACAGAGAAAGCAACAGAGGAAATCACTGAGATACTGCGTCGCAACCACAAACTGAGAGACAGCGAAGGCGACATACAAGGTGACGACGATGACTTTAATATCCGCTCACAGGAAGAACTGTCAAACATGATGAACACCACCACCAATATGCTCACCATCCTCCTTGGTGCCGTGGCGGGTATCTCACTCATCGTGGGTGGCATCGGCATCATGAACATCATGTATGTGAGCGTGACGGAGCGTACACGCGAGATCGGACTGCGTATGAGCGTAGGAGCACGTGGCATTGATATCCTCAACCAATTTCTCATCGAGGCCATCCTGCTCAGCGTCACAGGCGGTGTCATCGGGGTCCTCCTGGGTGTAAGCCTCTCCTATGCTATCAGCACGCTGGTCCATTGGCCCATCTTTGTCCAGCCGTGGAGCATCATCATGAGTTTTGCGGTATGTACGCTGACCGGCATATTCTTCGGATGGTATCCCGCCAAGAAGGCAGCTCGCCTCGACCCCATTGAAGCCATCAGATACGAATAGGCATGAGAATGCTAAAGAGAAATAAGCTGTTCAGCAGAGAGTCTTTCTGGCTCCAGATGCTGGTGTGGGGGATGGTCGTATTCATCCCCATCATATACATGCCACCCGATGAGAAAGTGACCTTGCAAAGATATCTGATGCGCTGTCCTTTTGCGCTTTCCATCGTCACCATTTTTTACCTCAATTATTTCTGGCTTGCCCCGCGCTATCTATTGGTTAGTGGTCACCAGAAAAAGTATTGGCTACTGGAGATTGCCATCGTATGCCTGCTCAGTCTTGCTACCAACACATGGATGAGCTTTGTGCAAGAACTGCATCGCAAGGATCATCCATCTCACTTTGCCTCTAATGACGACATTCATGAGGTATTCTATTTCTTGGGGTTCATGCGCGAACTATACCTCATCTCTACCACAGCGGCCTTAGGCTGTGCCATCCCTGTCTCACGCCGATGGATGGAGGCGGAGCAAGCCCGTCAACAAGCAGAGGTGGCCCGCCGGGAGGCAGAAATCAGGATCCTGCGCAATCAAGTGAGTCCACACTTCCTGCTCAATACCCTCAACAACATCTATGCCCTCATAGCCTTCGACCAGAAAAAAGCACAAGATGCTGTCATGCACCTGAGCCGCATGCTTCGGCATCTGCTTTATGACGACCATCAGCCCTTTGTCAATTTGAAAAAGGAGACCGACTTCGTTCATGACTACATCGACATCATGCGCATCAGATATGGCAGCAATGTGGAAATAGATGAGTACATCCATATCCCTGAGCCATGCAGTATGGTGATTGCGCCCATGATCATCATCTCACTCGTGGAAAACGCTTTTAAGCATGGTGTCAGCACGACAGAGCCCAGCCACATCAAAGTGAGTATCACGGCAAAAAAAGGCGAAATCGTCATCGACATCATCAACACTAACTTCCCTAAATCCAGCAGAGACAAAAGCGGTCATGGAATCGGGTTGACCCAGGTGCTCAACCGGCTTGAGCTGGACTACCACGGAAAATACCTCTGGAAGAGAGGACTGACAGAAGACAAGAAATATTATCAATCCAAAATCGCACTTTATGACACTGAACTGCATCATCATTGACGACGAACCTTTGGCCGGCCAACTGCTAAAGAGCTATGTACAGAAGACCCCATTTCTGCATCTCATAGGCACATACAATAGTGCTGTGGCTGCCATCAAAGACATCAAGGAAAACAAAATAGACCTGGTTTTCCTTGATATCCAGATGCCCGAACTCAGTGGCATCGAGTTTGCCACGCTCCTGCCCAAGACCTGCAAGATTGTCTTCACCACAGCCTTCAGCCAATATGCCATCGAAGGCTACAAAGTCAATGCGCTCGACTATCTGCTCAAACCCATCAGTTATGAGGACTTTCTGAAGGCCGCTAACAAAGCTTTGGACTACTTTTCAACCTCAGGTTGCCCCTGCATTACCCCCGACCGGTTCATCTACATCAAAAGCGAATACAAGCTGGTGCAGATACGTCTTGACGACATCTTGTATATCGAGGGGGTGAAAGACTATATCAAGATATTCGTGGAGCATCAGAAACCGGTGATGAGTCTGATCAACATGAAAACGCTGGAAGAGGCACTGCCCAAACCTGAGTTCATGCGCATACATCGCTCATTTATTGTACACATGACAAAAGTCTTGATGATAGACCGACTCAGGGTGGTCTTCGGCGATAAATACCTTCCCGTCTCGGAGAGTTATAAAGAGGAAGTACAAAAATACCTTGACCAACATACCGTGGTATGACACCAAGGGACAGTGTCAGAAAATTTCCATGGGGCTCTCCACCAGGATGGTGGCACCGTGGCTCAAAAGGAAAGGTCTGTCACGAAATCCCCAGAGCACACTGATACAAGGCAAACCACTGTTACGGGCTGTCTCAATGTCCACATCGCTGTCACCCACGTAGACAGCGCCACACTTGTCGGCACCCAACCGGCGCAATGCTTCCACCACAGTGTCGGGTGCCGGTTTTTTACGGATTTCAGCGCTTTCGCCGATGGCCACATCCACCAACGAGGGGAAATAATGACAGCACAAAGCTTCTGTGGCTGCATGAAACTTATTGCTCACCACGGCAATCTTTTTGCCGTGGCTCCGTAGCCGCTCCAGCAATGCCACCACCCCCGGATAAGGTCGTGTATGGTCGCTGCTATGATGTGTATAATGCTCACGGAAGTCGGCCAGTGTCTGCTCAAAGAGAGGATGCGCTTCTCCTCCTGGCACCGCACGCTCTATCAGTTTTCTCACGCCATTGCCCACAAACCGCCTCACATCATCTGTCGTATGCGCTGGCAGTCTGTTATGGCGGAGCGCGTAATTGGTGCTGGCGGCCAGGTCGTCGAGTGTATCGAGCAGTGTACCATCCAGATCGAATATATAGGTGTCGTAAACGTTCATCGTTTGCTTCTTGTTATCATCGTCTTAATCTTATGATTGTACTTGCCGGCTTGCAGCAGCTGTTCTATCGTCACGCTCATGCGGTATTTCCACTGATTATACATATCGTAGGGTGCATTGATACGCTCGTCAGCAGCATTTTTGCCACGCAGTTCGCTGTCCATCGCCAGCCAGTCTTGCAGGGCAAGCACACAGAGCATCGAAGGTCCATACAGATGGCGCGCGATGATCTCCTCGGCGACATGGGCTGGCAATTGTTGCGGTGCCCTGCCGACATGTTGCAGCATGGTGGCATAATAGCGCTGGCTCCTGCCGATGTTCTCCTCCCACCACAGACGCAGCGGTGCCATGTCATGTGTGGAAAGCGTACAGAGGCTGAGATAGGGGAAAGCTCCAAGATGTGAGAACTCCACCCCATGCTGTTTGGGATAGGCCTGCATCTCTGTGGAGAGAATGCGCTCACGACGGAGCACCTGCTCCACACAAGAGGGCAACATGCCCAGGTCTTCGGCACAGATCAGCATACGCGTCTCAGACAAGATGCCCTGCAATTTCATCACTGCCAGCATGGCCCAGAAATCATGGTGGCGCTCATAGTAGTAATTGTTGTACAGGCGCATGAATGCGTCTTTTTCCTCCGAGCTGAGTATCTCATAGACGGGCTCATTATAAACCATGAAGCGAGGGTGATACAAGCCTTGTATGCGCGGGTCTTCCAGGAACAACACGTTGGCAATGAGGCGGTACAGACCGTCACGTATCCAGAGACTGTTCTCATCGGTACGTCCTCCGAAATGGGCACGTATCTTCACCTGAGTATCGTATTCCTCTCTCAGTACATACAGCCCATACGACAAGGGGTGAAGGAAATTCTCTTTCACATACGTGGCATGGATGCCAAAGAGCTGGTTCAAAACCTTATCGTTGATGAAGGGACGTGTATGAAGGTCGCGGCGGAAGGTCAGTCCGAAACGGGATATTTCTTCCTCGCTCATGGGTAGTGCCGGTGAGAAATGACCCATCGTGGCGAGGACAGCATGATGTGGTATCTCCCAGATGCGGAAATAGCCCACCGCATGGTCAATCCTCATGGCATCGAAATACTGTTCCCAATGCCGCATACGGGTTCTCATCCACCTGAAAATGCCCTGTTGGTCTTCTGTGTCGATATGATGACCGTCGCCTGCCCACCGATAGGCAGGGAATCCCCAGTTCTGTCCATTGATCGTCTCGTTGTCAGGAGGCGTGCCGGTCTGTGTCTCCATGTCAAAGAAAGAGGGATGGCTCCAAGTCTCCACACTGTCGCGATAGACCCCAATGGGCAAGTCGCCCATCAATGCCACACCTTTTTCATGCGCATATTGTGCCGCATGAGTCAATTGCCGATGCAGATGATATTGGAGATAATAGATTTTGTCGCGCTCTTGGGGATGGTCTTTCAGCATCTCTCTCACCTGAGCCTCGTCGTAGACTTCCCATCCAGTCCAGTCGGTATACCTCGACGTGGAATAACGGTCACGTAGAATGCAAAACGCGGCATAAGGCGCAAGCCAGAAGGTGTTTTGCTCCACAAAATCCTTGTACTCTGCAGATTGAAGGGTCTCAGCGCCATCGGCCTCAAATACAGAGTCGACGTAGGCCGTCTTCACTTTGTCCACAGCCATATAGTCACTGTATGACAGGGAGTTCAACTCACGACGCTGACGGTTGTATGCAAGCTGCTGGGCCTCCTCTCTCAAGGGTGGCAACTGGGCGAGGTCGATGTAGTGAGGATGCAGGGCGAAAGCGGAGATGGCATTATAAGGATGGGAGTCGGTCCAGGAATGTGTACTGGTCGTGTCGGCGACAGGCAACAACTGTATCATCTTCATGCCGGTGGCAGAAGCCCAGTCGACCATCTTCAGCAGGTCGCCAAAGTCGCCTACGCCACACGAGGCTTCCGTACGGAGCGAGAACAGGGGCACAGCCACGCCCGCGGCACGCCAGGTGGTCTCACACACCCGCAAGGCCTCTCTATAGAGCACGAGCACCTGTCCGTCGGCCACGTCGATGCCCATAGTCGTGCGGTTGTCGCCTTCTTCCCACGCTATGAGTTGGTTGGTGGCATCATCAATGACCACATACTTGAACTCCAAGGGCAGCGGCATACCCTCGATGTTGACGGAGAGCATCCACTCACTGTCACCCACAGGCTTCATGCGGTGAAAGCGTGACGGATTCCAACAACCGATAGCGGGATGACTGCCACACACACCCACCGACTGTCCTGGCAAGAGTTGGGGAGCCGAGACCCGGAAGATGATGGTGCGACGGAACAGAGACAAGCGCTCGGCCGCAACCGGCACATGCCGCCGCTGACATGTCGACGTCAGAAAAGCTTCAGTATACAGATGTGCATTCAGGGGTACATCTCTCCACACGTCGGGGAAGAAATAGTCACGGCTACTGTCAAAAGCATAAGTGCGAGGCACCTTGCACCATTCGACCCGCAATGCCCTGCCATCTCCATCCATCACTTGATAACAATAAGTGATGGAGACAACAGGACGCTGTCGCGACTCCATGACTGAAGTCTCAAGGGTCCACACCTCGCCGTCATCGGTCTGCATAGGCAACAGATAGTTGCGACCGCGGCCGTCATCAGTAGTGTAGGTAGCAGCCACATAGAGGTTCTGGCCCCATGCTGTATTATAATGTATCTGGAATTTGAGTTTCATAGTCTTTGTCTTAATGACATGGATTGTCACATGTCTGATGTCACAAAATTACATGATTTTATCCGATTCAACAAGAGAAACCTCTTTTTTTTGTGATAACGCAAGAAAAAAGTTGGGTTATCTGGAATGTCCGGGATATCCGATTGACTCGTGCTGCGCACTTCCCCTTTTTTGGTTAATCTTCTATAATCTTGATGATAATACGTAGTTTTTGATTAATTTTGCCCCAAAATAACCAAGGAGATGAAAAAGAACAAAAGCAAAAACCCCAAAACCAGCAACGGACTGAAATGGACTCTCGCGGTATTGGCCCTTCTGGCCATCGCCGCCTATGGTGTATACTATTACTATATGCAGACACCGCTCTCTGCTGAGGAAGAAACCCAATATGTGTACGTAGACAAAGATGACAATGTTGACTCTGTCTATACCAAAATCGCCGCACTGGCCAAGCCCCATGCCATGAAAGGCCTGAAAGCCCTCGCCGACTTCAAAGACTATGGCGACAATGTGAAGCGCGGCCGCTATGAGCTGAACACCAAGGTGAGTGCACGTGAAATGGCCAACATCCTGGTACGTGGCGAACAGACACCCCTCAACGTGCCGATTCCATCTGCCAGGACACTCGACCGTCTGGCCGACGCCGTGGGCAAAAAACTGGAATTGGATAGCCTCGAACTCTATCAGATGCTCACCGACCCAGCAGTTTGCCAGCGATACGGCTACAACACACAGACCATCGCCAGCATGTTTATCCCCGACTCTTACAATATGTACTGGACCGTCTCGGCAGAGGAGTTCCTCGACCGTATGAAGAAAGAGCATGACAAATTCTGGACCGAAGAACGTCTTGCCAAGGCAAAAGCCCTGAACATGACACCTGAGGAGGTGAGCACGCTGGCAAGCATCGTGACAGAGGAAACCCGCGCCACCCAGGAAAAACCCACCGTGGCCGGACTCTACATCAACCGCCTGAAAAAAGGGATGCTGCTGCAGTCTGACCCCACCGTGAAGTTTGCCATGCAGGATTTCGGCATACGTCGCATCCTCAACCGCATGCTCACCACTGACAGCCCTTACAACACCTATAAGTATGAAGGCCTGCCTCCAGGACCTATCCGCATCCCCATGAAAGAAGACCTCGATGCCGTGCTCAACTACCAAAAGCATGACTATATCTATATGTGTGCCAAGGAAGACTTCAGCGGCACCCACAATTATGCCCGCACGGCCGCAGAGCATCAGGCCAATGCGCAGAAATATCACCGCGCACTCAACGAGCGAGGAATCAAATGAATTAATGGGAGGAGAGCAGGAGTGCAGGAGTACAGGAGTTCAGACAAATGACTTGATGGAAGGAGTAGAGGAGTGGAGGACTTCGCATTCAGTGGTAATGTCTGAACTCCTAAACTCCTCAACTCCTGAACTTCTAAACTTCTGAACTCCTAAACTTCTGACCTATAAAAAAGCGGAACGCCCCTTCTTCACAGAAGAGGCATCCCAATCTCAATAGGTATTAGCTTTTTTAAGGTAAAAAGATTGTATTCAGGATAACGGCCACAAAAGTAAGGATTTTTGGCAAAACAGACAAATATTTTTTTATGTTAAATAACATGTTTTTGACAAATTCTTCACAACTCTACCTGTTTGTAACACGATAGTGTACATCATAATGACAACAAATAATGAAGGATAGTGACTTGTAATTCAATTTTTTTATCTAATTTTGCACATTAATAAAAATACCCAATATATCATGGCAATTATGGAAGAAAATACAAATGTGGAGAAACGAAGTCTGAGCTTCGTAGAGCAACTGGTGGAGAAAGATCTGGCAGAGGGAAAAAATGACGGCAGGATACAAACGCGATTCCCACCAGAGCCCAACGGTTATCTGCATATTGGCCACGCCAAAGCTATCTGCATGGACTTCGGAGTGGCAGAGCATTACAATGGTGTGTGCAACCTACGTTTCGACGACACCAACCCCAGCAAAGAGAACAACGAATATGTGGAGAATATCCTCAACGACATCCGATGGCTTGGCTTCCACTGGGGAAATCTCTATTATGCTTCCGACTATTTTCAGCAACTGTGGGACTTCGCCATCTGGCTGATACAAAAAGGGCTGGCATACGTCGACGAACAGACATCTGAGCAGATTGCCCAGCAGAAAGGCACCCCCACAGAGCCCGGCACCGCCTCACCCTATCGTGACCGCCCTGTCGAGGAGAACCTGAGGCTCTTTCATCAAATGAACACGCCAGAGGCCGTGGAGGGAGCCATGGTGCTCCGTGCCAAGCTCGACATGGCCAACCCCAACATGCACTTCCGCGACCCCATTATCTATCGCACCATACAGACCCCACACCATCGCACAGGCACCCAATGGCATGCCTATCCCATGTACGATTTCGCACACGGACAGAGCGACTTCTTCGAAGGGGTCACCCACTCTATCTGCACCCTGGAGTTCGTACCCCATCGTCCTCTCTACGACAAGTTTGTAGACTTCCTCCTGGAGATGTACGCAGAAAAAGGTGAGACGCCCAACTACCGTCCACGTCAGATTGAGTTCAACCGACTGAACCTCACCTACACCGTGATGAGCAAGCGCAAACTGCTCGCGCTCGTCAATGAAAAACGCGTCATCGGATGGGACGACCCCCGTATGCCCACCCTGTGTGGTATGCGTCGCCGCGGCTACTCGCCAGAGAGCATCCGCAAGTTTATCGACTCCATCGGATACACCAAGTTTGACGCACTCAACGACGTGGCCCTCTTAGAGGCTGCCGTGCGAGAAGATCTCAACGCCCGTGCCATTCGCGTGAGCGCCGTGGTCAACCCTGTGAAACTGATCATCACCAACTATCCCGACGGAATGTCAGAGGAGATGATAGCTGTGAACAACCCTGAGAACGAGGCCGACGGCACACATACCATCACCTTCTCCAAAAATCTCTGGATAGAGCGTGAGGACTTCATGGAGGATGCGCCGAAGAAATTCTTCCGCATGACACCAGGAAAAGAGGTGAGGCTGAAGAACGCCTATATCGTGAAATGCACCGGCTGCAAGAAGAATGACAATGGTGAGGTGGAAGAGATATACGCTGAATACGACCCTGCCAGCAAGAGTGGCATGGAGGGTGCCAACCGCAAAGTGAAAGGCACGCTACACTGGGTATCTGCTGACCACTGCCAGCAAGCAGAGGTGAGAATCTACGACCGGCTGTTCAACGTGGAGAACCCCGGAGCCAGCGACGCCGACTTCCGCGACCTGCTCAACCCCGACTCGCTCTCCATCAACAGTCATTGCTACGTGGAAGACTTCGCAGCAGGCATGAAGCCCGGCGACTACCTGCAGTTCCAGCGCATCGGATACTTCATGGCCGACCTGGACTCCAAGCCCGGACATCTCGTCTACAACAAGACGGTAGGTCTGAAAGACACCTGGGCCAAAATCAACAAATAAATGCGCGACAATTATTACGACAGCAAAGAGTTCAGAAATATTCTGAGACAATACGAGGAAGCACGGGATGAACATCATTCCGTGTTTCTCGACACTGATGCCTTGACCGACATCGCCGAGTATTATCTCTCACAGGGACTGACGAAAAAGGCCTCTGAGGCTGTCGAATATGCATTGTCATTATTTCCCGACGCCAGTGGACCGCTTACGTTGAAAGCCCGTCTGCTGCTGATGCAATACAACGACGCCAAACAAGCAGCTGAAATAGCAGATCAGATAGAGGACAAAGACGACCTCGACTACTACTTTCTTCAGGCTGAGATCCTGATAGTGGAAGGAAGGCAAGATGATGCCGACGAATATTTAGAGGAATATATGGAGCAGACAGAGGGTGTCGACCGCAAAGACTTCATTCTTGACACGGCCACCCTCTTCGCCGACTACAACGAATTTTTCTATGCAAGAAAATGGCTGCTCAGAAGTGAGGAGACTGACTCCATCGACTACATTGAACTTCGAGGAAGGATCTTGTACGGCGAGAAACGTTACGAAGAGAGCGAAGAAGTCTTCACACGACTGGTAGACGAGCAACCTTTCTCCATCTTCTACTGGGATCAGCTGGCAGCCGCTCAATACATGCTTCGGCACTACAACGACTCCATCTCCAGCAGCGAATACGCCATCGCCATCCATCCCAGCGACAGCGACGCTTTGCTCAACAAAGCCAACTGCCTCTTTGCCCTCAACAACTTCGAGGAGGCGGCCGCCTACTACCATCGTTACACCTTGGAGAACCCTGACATCGAGGTAGGCTATCTCCATGAGGCAGAGTGCTTGATGAACAGCGACAAGGGTGCCGACGCACTTCAACTGCTCTACCAGGCGGAGCATTATGTCCGTGAAGACTCCCCCTTCCTATTGGAAATATACCAAGATCTTGCTTTCGCCCTGAGCCGTCTGGGCGAAATGGAGAAAGCCATCGGCTATGCTGACAAAGCGATGCATCTGGAGGGTGTGAAAGAAGAGATGCTGGTGCTCAAAGGACATATCTATCTGGAGAACGGTCACCATCAAGAGGCAGCCCGTTGCTTCATGGATGCTATCAATGACTCTGGCCACTCCTCATCTATCATGATCAGGGTGGGCACTTCCCTCTTCGACAACAATTATATCCCGGAAGCCTACAAGATACTCAAGCCGTTGCTCACCACTGCTGACGACAACTGGGACATCGGCTATTCCTATCTTGCCATCTGCGCCAGAGAGATGCACAAGAATGACGAGTTTCTGCATTTCCTCGACATCGCGGTAAGAAAAAATCCCGAAGAGGCAAGGAATGTACTATGCGACCTCTTTCCCGATGGGATGGACCCCGCCGATTATTACCAATATGCACTCAACCAACAACAACAATGAATTTTATCTCATCACTGCTGAGTAACCTCAACTATGCGACAGTGTTTTTCCTCATGCTCCTGGAGAGCACAGTGATACCTGTGCCTTCGGAGTTGGTGGTCTCACCTGCCGCCTATCACGCCGCAGGCGGACATCTCAATGTCTTTCTTGTCATCCTTTTCGCCACTATCGGAGCCGACGCGGGCGCTACCATCAACTATGTGGCGGGCTATTTTCTGGGGCGCCCCATTATCTACCGATTTGCCAACAGCCGTCTCGGCCACCTCTGCCTGCTCAACCAGCAGAAAGTGGAGAAAAGCGAGAAATACTTCTACGACCATGGTGTTGTGGCCACCCTCACCGGGCGCTTGATACCGGGCATACGCCATTTGATTTCCATCCCGGCGGGTCTGGCCAAGATGCCCTACTGGAAATTCCTGTTTTACACCACGCTCGGTGCTGGACTTTGGAATTGCATCCTCGCCGCCCTGGGATGGTATCTGCACAGTTTCGTGCCCGAAGACCAACTCAACGACCAGATCATGCGCTATGGCGACTACATCAAATGGGGCATCATCGCCATGGTGCTCCTCGCCATCGTCTATTTCGTAGCAAGACACTACATACGCAACAAGCGCCGCTCATAAGCGGCGCTTGTTGTATTTTGAGGAGTTCAGAAGTTGAGGAGTTGAGGAGTTAAGGAGTTAAGGAGTTGAGGAGTTAAGGAGTTCAGACATTACATCCTCTAATACTTGGATTTTACTACAAGGAGTATTCATGGTATTGTCTGAACTCCCCTACTCCTCTACTCCTAAACTCCCCTACTCCTAAAAAATCAGATGCTGTACAGAGCTACGAGCGTCTCGTATTTCTCCTGCTTACCAGAAATCTGCTTGGGCTCCTCTACTTTCTTTCCATACTCGTAGACTTCCTCAAGAGAGAGTTTGCCATCCTCGAAGTCTTTGCCGATACCGCTGTCGAAGCTAGCGTAGCGCTCCTTCTTCATGGCGGGCAGCTCACTGTTCTCCAAGATGTTGGCAGCGTTGAGCAATGCGCGTGCCATAGCGTCCATACCGCTGATATGAGCTATGAAGATGTCCTCCGGGTCGGTGGAGTTGCGGCGCAGTTTGGCGTCGAAGTTGGTACCACCATTGCCTAAGCCACCATTGCGGATGATCTCGAGCATAGCCTGAGTCAGTTCAAAGTTGTTGATGGGGAACTGGTCGGTGTCCCAGCCGTTCTGAGCGTCGCCGCGGTTGGCGTCGATGGAGCCAAGCATGCCATTGTCGACAGCCACTGCCAGCTCATGCTCGAAGGTGTGGCCTGCGAGGGTGGCGTGGTTCACCTCAATGTTCACCTTGAAGTCCTTCTCCAGTCCATGTGCTTTCAGGAAGCCGATGACGGTCTCGGTGTCCACATCATACTGATGCTTGGTGGGCTCCATGGGTTTCGGCTCAATGAGGAATGTGCCGGTGAAGCCGTTCTTGCGGGCATAGTCACGAGCGGCGGTCAGCATCTGTGCCAGGTGTTCCTTCTCACGCTTCTGGTCGGTGTTGAGCAGGCTCATGTAGCCCTCACGTCCACCCCAGAACACATAGTTGGTACCGCCGAGCTTGATGGTAGCGTCGATGGCGTTCTTGATCTGTACGGCAGCACGGGCCACCACGTCGAAGTCGGGGTTGGTAGCGGCACCGTTCATATAGCGTTTGTTGCCAAATACATTGGCAGTTCCCCAAAGCAGTTTGATGGCGGGGTTGGCAGCCATCTTCTCCTTGGCATAGTCGGTGATGGCCTTCATGCGTGCCTCATATTCTGCGATGGTGGCACCCTCGTCGACGAGGTCGATGTCATGGAAGCAGAAATACTCGATGCCCAGCTTCTCCATGATTTCGAAGCCAGCGTCCATCTTGTCCTTGGCGCGCTGCACTGCGTCCTCGGCCTTGTCCCACTCATAGCTGCGGGTCTGTCCGCCAAACTGGTCACCGGATGCACCTCCCAGTGTGTGCCACCAAGCCATTGCAAACTTCAGCCAGTCTTTCATTTTTTTGCCCATCACTTCCCTCTCAGGGTCATAGTAATGGAATGCCAAAACGTTTTTGCTCTCTGGACCCTCAAAAGGAATCTTACCGATTTGGGGAAAATACTCTTTTGCCATAATTAAATTAGATAGATGATTTAATGAATATTAGTTATTATCTGATTGTCAATTCTTTACGATGGAAGCCAATTGTTCTTTCCACTTAGCGTATGCGCTGAGATACTCTGGACGCAACTGCTCATTGGGCTCTATGACGGCCAGGCGTTTAAGGGTGGAGAAGGCCTCACTGTTGTCTTTGTAAATGCCGCATCCCATACCTGCGCCCTTGGCTGCGCCCACACTGCCATCAGTCTCATACAGCTCGATAGTGGCTCCACTGACGCCAGCCAGCGTGTCGCGGAAGAGCGGACTGAGGAACATATTGGCCTTGCCGGCGTGTATCTTGCGGATGTCCATACCCATCTGCTGCATGATTTCCATACCATAGCAGAAGCTGAAGACGATACCCTCCTGGGCAGCCCGCATGAGGTGAGCCTTGGTGTGCTTGTTGAAGTTGACGCCATTGATGGAGCATCCCACCTCCTTGTTCTCCAGCACGCGCTCTGCGCCGTTGCCAAAAGGTATGATGGTCACGCCCTCACTGCCGATAGGAATCTTCTCCATATAGGTGTTCATGTCGGCATAGGAGATGCCCTCGGGGGCGATGGTACGACGCACCCAAGCGTTCAGGATGCCCGTGCCGTTGATGCAGAGGAGCACACCGAGACGGTTGAGATCCTTGGTGTAATTGACGTGTGCGAAAGTGTTCACACGGCTGCGCTTGTCATAGTTGACTTCACCCAGCACGCCATATACCACGCCAGAAGTGCCTGCGGTGGAGGCTATCTCGCCGGGATTGAATACATTGAGCGAAAGGGCGTTGTTGGGTTGGTCGCCACCACGGTAAGAGATGGGCGTACCCTCCTTGAGACCCAGTTCGGCAGCAGCAGCGGCACAGACCTCACTCTGCACGCTGAATGTCGGTACGATATCGGGCACGAGGCTCTCGTCGAAGCCGTAATACTTCATCAGGAAGTCGGCCACACGTTTCTCGCGGAAGTCCCAGAACATACCCTCACTCAGACCGCTGATGGTGGTGTTGACCACACCGCTCAGACGCATGGCGAGATAATCGCCGGGAAGCATAAACTTGTACACTTTCTCAAAAGTCTCCGGCTCATTTTCTTTCACCCACGCCAGTTTAGCGGCGGTGAAATTGCCTGGAGAGTTGAGCAGATGTCCCAGACATTGCTCTGCGCCAAGGTCATGGAAAGCCTTCTCTCCATAAGGCACAGCACGAGAGTCACACCAAATAATGGAGGGACGGAGCACCTGCAGGTCTTTGTCCACACACACCAGGCCATGCATCTGATAGGAGATACCTATTGCCTTGATATCTTCCCCTTTGGCGCCGGTGTCGGCCATGATTTTCTGCAAACTGAGTTTTGCATAGTTCCACCATGAGTCGGGCTCTTGCTCTGCCCAACCCAGTTTCACTGCTTTAATGGGTGCTTCACTCTCTGGAAAAAACGCTGATGCCGCACACACACCGGTGTCTGCGTCGACTAATGATGCCTTGACAGAACTACTGCCGACATCGAAACCTAACAAATATCTTGTTGCCATAAATAGATATATATATTTGAACTATCCATAATACGAATCACTATCTACATTCCCTATTTCTAAGGTTATGTTTTTCTCAAAAAAGCATCAGTTGACGGTCATCTTGTATAGCAGAAGTATTCTCCTCTTCTTCTGCGTCAGAAAACTCCAAAAGCAACTGTGCCGCCTGTGCGGAATGTGGATTGAGCCGATATACTCCCCTCTCTACCCTCTCAAACATGGCATCATAGCCTTTACTGTTTTTTCTGAGGAAGGTCAGCACCACATGATGTAGTTCGTCGAGGTCATAAGGTTCGAAAAAAGTGTTCACGGCATTATACACATGGCGAGAAATCTTTGCCACGTGTAAGCCTCGGCCACCTACCTCAGCAAGGATGGTGCATGCAAGTTGCTTGATGCGTGTTTCTTCAATGATCAATGTTGTAATAACATCTTTGAATGACAAAGATAAACATTTAGTTTGACAAGAGGCGGAAAAAGGATGCGAAAAATTATTAAAAATTCAAAAGGGGGCCGGTATCATGAGATACCGGCCCCCTTTACATATCATTTGTTGAAAGATTAAGCCAGAGAGATGAGGTTATCCTCACCCTTGATCTTGCCTTCCTTCAGCAGCCAGCCCATGCCGAGCAGAGCCTCTGCCTCAGTAATCTTTGCCTGTTTTGCGATCTCTTTAACGCTCAGAGCTTTCTCAGCTGCGAACAAAGTCTGGTACACATCACCAGCTTTGAAACCTACGTTTTCTGCGTTGATTACAACCTCTACTACTTTCTTTGCGGCTGCCTTCTTTGGTGCAGCTGCCTTCTTCTCAGCTGCTTTGGGTTCAGCAGCTTTCTTTGTTGCTTTCTTTTCTGCCATAATTTAGTAAATACTATTGAATCTTAGGGTGAACTAATTCTGTATCAACCTTTTAAATACGCTGCAAAGTTAGTACTTTTATTCGAAACACTCAAATTTTCTTACTATAAATTATGCCAGAGTGTAAACAAGCAGTTGAATTTATGCGTTTTCTTGATTTACATCAACCGCCTGCACTTTCAGTTTCAGCTCTTCCAACTGTTTGGGGTCGAGTTCTGAAGGTGCGTCGAGCATGACGTCACGGCCACTGTTGTTCTTGGGGAACGCGATGCAGTCGCGGATGCTGTCAAGACCAGCCATGATGGAGACGAAGCGGTCGAGTCCGAAAGCAAGACCTGCATGAGGAGGTGCGCCGTACTTGAAGGCGTTGATGAGGAAGCCGAATTGTGCCATGGCCCTCTCAGGAGTGAAACCTAAAATGTCAAACATCTTAGCCTGCAGTTTTCCGTCATGTATACGCAGACTACCGCCACCCAACTCAGTACCATTACATACGAAGTCGTAGGCTTTGGCACGCACCTGCTCAGGATGCTCGTCCAGCAGTGGGATATCGTCAGGATTGGGCATGGTGAAAGGATGGTGAGTAGCCATCAGGCGCTGCTCCTCGTCACTCCACTCAAAGAGTGGGAAGTCAACAATCCAGAGGCACTCAAACTTATTCTTGTCTCTCAAGCCGAGACGGTCGCCCATTTCGAGGCGCAGGCTGCACAACTGCACACGGGTCTTGTTTGCCTGGTCGCCACTGAGTATCAACACAAGGTCGCCATCCTTGGCACCCATCTTCTCCTTCAGTTGCAGCAATGTCTCCTGGGTGTAGAATTTGTCTACACTGCTCTTGATACTGCCACCCTCATTATACTTCACATACACCAGACCCTTGGCACCCACCTGAGGTTTCTTCACAAAGTCGGTGAGTTGGTCAAGCTGTTTGCGGGTATAGGAGGCACAACCTGGCACACAGATACCGCCGATATATTTGGCCTGGTCGAAGACAGGGAACGTACCGATCTGAAGGACGTCCATCAGTTCGACAAACTCCATGCCGAAACGCAGGTCGGGCTTGTCACTGCCGAAACGGCGCATAGCCTCATGCCATGTCATCTGCTGGAGCTGTGCAGGCAGTTCCACGCCACGTATCTCCTTGAAGAGATGACGGCACATGTCCTCAAACAAACCGATGACATCCTCCTGATCCACAAAGCTCATCTCGCAGTCGATCTGTGTAAACTCAGGTTGGCGGTCTGCTCTGAGATCTTCGTCGCGGAAACATTTGGCAATCTGGAAATAGCGGTCAAAACCACTGACCATGAGCAGCTGCTTCAGGGTCTGCGGACTCTGAGGAAGGGCATAAAACTGTCCGGGGTTCATACGTGAGGGCACGACGAAGTCGCGTGCGCCTTCTGGCGTAGAGCCGATGAGGATGGGAGTCTCCACCTCGATGAAGTCTTTGGAGTCAAGGAAGTTGCGGATAAGGATGGTCATCCGATGACGCAGCTCCAGGTTCTTGCGCACGGCATTCCTTCTGAGGTCGAGGTAGCGGTATTTCATGCGGATATCGTCACCGCCATCGGTCTTGTCCTCGATGGTGAAGGGCGGTGTGACGCTCTCACTGAGGATATTGAGCTTCGACACGATGATCTCAATGTCGCCGGTCGGCATGTTGGGATTCTTGCTCTGGCGCTCACTCACCAGGCCAGATGCCTGGATGCAGTATTCACGTCCCAAATGGTTGGCACGCTCACAGAGGTCTTTATCTACCTCATCATTAAACACCAATTGGGTTAGTCCGTATCGGTCGCGGAGGTCAACGAAGGTCATACCACCCATTTTGCGGCTGCGCTGCACCCATCCGGCAAGTGTCACTTGCCGTCCTGCGTCAGAGAGTCTCAACTCTCCACAAGTATTTGTCCTATACATTCTTGAATATTTAAAGTATAAAGTTTTGCAAAAGTACTCATATTTTATGAAAAACACCAAAAAAAAGCCCCACTTTGTACACAGAAACGGAAATAAGCACAAAAAAAACAATTTTTTGTTAATTATTTGCAATAATTTCCCCGATATAGTTGATTTTACTCAGGAAATCTTATTTTTGCAACACATTACTCAATAAATATCATTTGTGGGCACTACAAAACCCACCTAAATACGACGAAGTATGAAAAAGATTATCATGATGACATTGCTGCTCGTTTGCGCCTTAGGCCAAGTGTCAGCACAGAAACAGGCAGAGATCAAATTTGACAAGACTGTACACAACTTTGGTACATTCACCACCAAGAATCCTGTACAGGAATGCACTTTCACGTTCACCAACGTGGGCGACGCTCCTCTTGTCATCAACCAGGCAGTGGCCAGCTGTGGCTGCACCGTGCCACAATATACCAAGACCCCCGTAGCTTCTGGCCAGAAAGGCACCATCAAGGTGACCTACAATGGCGAGGGCAAAATGACGGGCCACTTCAAGAAGAGCATCACCGTACGCACCAACGGTGCGCCGGAGATGACACGCCTCTACATCGAGGGTGACATGGAGGAATAAATAATCATCCATCTAAAAAATATAAGGGCATGCCAGGCATGCCCTTTTGTTTTGTTATTCTAGAAAACTCATCAACTATCAGAAATTATACGAGAATCCGATGGAGAAGAACTCCTTAAACTGCCAGTATCCGTGATGGTCGTCACGGGTGGTGTTGTCGTCAAATCTCGGGTAGATAAAGAGTTTGGTCGAGATATACTTGTTGAATTTGAAGGTGAACGTGTTCTCCCACTCCATCTCCGCACGGCTGAAGGTGGTGAAGCCATAGAGACGGGTCTGCCATGAGATATTCTCGGCCATGGCCCATTTCAGGTCGACAGTGAACTGTGAACCAAAGTCATGGAGCACATGTTTTCCATCGTCGAGACCATTCTTGGTAGAGAGCGGCAGACGGTCGACATACTTGAAGTTGTAGGCAAAGGGAGCCAAGTGGACCGTACCCGTGAGTTTCTTGTTGAAGGCCTCCACGTTGTAATCCATACCGAGTGAGAGGTTGAGCGTGAACGGAGACATAAAGTCTGAATACACCCTATAGTCATTGCTCTTATATCCTCTGTAGAATTGTGTGTAGGCCAGCAACTGCAAGGTGTAATACCATTTCTTCGACGCCTGCAGACCCAGTTTGCTGGTCAGACGCAGGAGGTCTTCTGAGGACTTGAAAGAGTGCACGCTGTCGCCTTTGGAAGTCATAAAACCAAGTTTCATCTCCAGTTTGTTGTCCCACTTCACTTTCTGCTTGTTGTTGTAGTTGGCTTCCATCGTGATACTGGTCAGCAGCGAGTAATTGCTCTCACCACCTTTATACCAGTTGCCGGAGATGTAGTTTTGAAGGCCCTGAAGGAAGTAGTCGCCTTTGAATTGCCAGAAATTGGGCTTTTTCACCAACACTTCCACCGGAGCATCGTCCACCGGATCGTCATCAGCTACCGGCTCCTGCCCCACCAGTTCCACATTTTGCTGGATGGGGGCGATGATGTCATTGTTGACACCGCCCACCCGGCGCAGCCGTCCTTCGCTGTTCACCACCAGGTCAGGCCGATTGAGATAGATATTCATCAGCACCTTGTTGATCTCGTCTCGCACCTCATCGTTCTCACCCTCTTCATAGACAGCGTAGCGCAATGCGCTCTTGGCCGGCTGATGATAATAGGTCATGGGGGCGAAGAGTTGATAGAAGCGCCCCTCGGGATGGGTGCTTCCATACAGCTGACCGATAGAGTCAGAGACTGCCAGCAGTGAGTCTATTCGCAGTTTATAAGCCATCAATGAGTCGGAATAGTCTTTGATCAACTGATACTGCTGATACTCCATGTTTCGGTCCAATGTTCTACGATTTTGTGCATGTGCGCTCAGTAGGCACATCGACAAAAGGATAAGGGTAAAAGTCCTACAGTTCATAAATATACGTTTTTGTTATTTTTCTGAATGCAAATATATCATTTTTTTTCATCATTTCGCTTTTTTATAGACACTTTTTTATGTGAACTGCATTTTCGGCTGAGTGATAGCAAGTGGAGCGGACGCTAAACTTGAAAAATTATCATGACTATTTGTCTGTTACGCAAAAAATGTGTAATTTTGCACCTTAATAAATAATAATGCGGTTTCATCTGCCAAAGCTGGAGGAACCGCACCCAACAAGAACAATTAAATATGGACAAAAACACAATCATCGGCTTCGTGCTGATTGCCGCCATCCTGATAGGTTTCAGCTGGTGGAACCGTCCCACCGAGGAAGAGCTGAAAGCCCAGCAAGAACAGGTGGAGAAGATGGAAGCCGAGAAGAAAAAAGCCGCAGAGGCAAAGAAAGTAGAGGAAGCCAAAAAGACCGCTGCCATCGCCCAGGCCAAACTCGACACGACGGCTCTGTTTCACAGTGCCCTCAGTGGCACAGCAAGTGAGGTAGTGCTCAAGAACGACAAAGTGGCCATCACCCTCAGCACCAAGGGCGGCACAGTGACCAAAGTAGTGGTCAAGGACTTTAAAGACCGCAATGGTAATGCTGATGTGACTCTTTTTGACGAGAAAGACCAGAAACTGGATTTCAAACTGGAAGGCAAAGAGGACAATATTGCCACCCAAGACCTGTATTTCACCCCCTCAGAGGTGACCGACTCCACTGTGACCATGACCGCCGACGGTGGCAACGGCCGCAGCATTGAGATGAGTTATCTGCTGGGCAAAGACTATATGATGCACTTCGCATTGAAAGTGACAGGCATGGGCGGTCTGTTCTCCACCAAGACCAACAAGGTAAATATCGCATGGAGCGAGAACTGCAAACAGCAGGAGAAAGGACACTCTTTTGAGAATCGCTATGCCACCCTCACTTACAAGGAGAAAGGCTCTGGTACAGACTATCTGAACGAGACATCAGAGAAGATAGACGAGAAAATCGAAGATCCGCTCGACTGGGTTGCTTTCAAAAACCAGTTCTTCAGCGCGGTGATGATTGCCAAGACCGAGTTTGCCGCCAACTCCTCCCTCACCAGCATCCCTCAGGACAAGACGACAGGCTACCTGAAGAAATACAACGCCGACTTGGAGACCACCTTCGACCCCACCGGCAAGGAAGCCACCGAACTGGAGTTCTACTACGGACCCAATGATTTCCAATTGCTGAAGAAGGTGGAAAAAGAGAGCCGTTTCGGCAAAGAACTCGATATGGAACGTCTGGTCTACTTAGGCTGGCCGCTGTTCCGCTATATCAACCGATGGTTCACCCTCTATGTCTTTGACTGGCTCACCAAGGCGGGTCTCAACATGGGTATCGTGCTCATCATCATCACACTCATCCTGAAACTCATCACCTATCCACTGGTCAAGAAGAGCTACATGAGCTCGGCCAAGATGCGTGTGCTCAAACCCAAACTTGAAGAGGCTACCAAGCAGTATGACAAGCCAGAAGACGCCATGCAGAAACAGCAGGCGATGATGCAGCTCTACTCACAATATGGTGTCAGTCCGCTGAGCGGCTGTCTGCCCATGCTCATACAGATGCCTATCTGGATCGCGATGTTCAACTTCGTGCCCAACGCCATCCAACTGCGCGGCGAAAGTTTCCTCTGGATCAAAGACCTCTCCACCTACGACCCCATCATCGAATGGGGCAAGAGCTACTGGGCCATCGGCGACCACCTCTCACTCACTTGTATCCTCTTCTGCGTCTCCAACGTGCTCTACTCCATGATGACCATGCGTCAGCAGAAAGACCAGATGGTGGGTCAACAGGCTGAGCAGATGAAGATGATGCAGTGGATGATGTACCTCATGCCAGTGATGTTCTTCTTCATCTTCAACGACTACTCCGCCGGTCTTAACTTCTACTATTTTGTGTCACTCTTCTTCAGCGCCGCCATCATGTTCACGCTGCGCAAGACCACCAATGACGCCAAACTGCTCGCCATCTTAGAGGCACGCTATAAGGAAAACAAGAACAACCCCAAGAAGCAGAGCGGTCTGGCCGCACGTCTGGAAGCCATGCAGAAACAACAGCAGGAGATGCAGCGCAAACGCGAGGAACTCGAACGAAAGAAAAAAGGACTTCAATCATGAAAAAGACACTGATGATGGCAGTCATAGCAGCCACAATAGGCTTCTGCCCCACCAACGCACAAGAGAAAGTGAACATCGGTAAGAACAACATCACGCTCCAGAGCGACCTGCTCACACCCGAAGGGCTGTGGGCGATGGGGCGCATCAGCGCTTATGCCCCCTCTCCTGACGGCAAGCAAATTGTCTACCAGGTGGGCTACTATAGTGTGCCGGAGAACAAGAGCCACCATGTGCTCTATATCATCAACGCTGACGGTTCTGGCCAGAAGTTACTCACCACAACAGCCGACAACGAGACCGACCCCACCTGGTTGGGCACGCGCATCGCCTTCATCAAGGGTGGAGAAATTTGGACCATGGATGCTGACGGTGGCAACCGCCAGCAACTGAGCCGCACCGACGGCAATGTAGAGGGCTATAAGTTTTCTCCCGACGGTCAGAAGGTCATCCTCATCAAGTCATTGCCTTTCCACGACATCATCAAGGAAAATCCCTCTGATTTGCCCAAAGCCACCGGCCGCCGTGTCACCGACCTGATGTACCGCCACTGGGATCACTACGTGGAGAGCATCCAGCACCCCTTCGTGGCCAACGTGACTGCCGGGGGCATCGGTGCCGCCACCGACATCCTCGAGGGCGAGCCTTACGAGTGCCCCATGGAGCCGTTTGGTGGTATCGAGCAGCTCGACTGGAGTACTGACTCCAAGAGCATCGCCTACACCTGCCGCAAGAAGACTGGACGTGCCTACTCCATCTCGACCGACTCGGATATCTATCTGTATGACGTGGTGAATAAAACCACCCGCAACCTCTGCAAGCCTGAGGGATACAAGGATCCTGAGGTGGATGCCACTAAGACCTTGCGCAACCAAAAAGTCAACGCACCGGAGAATCTGAAAAACAATCCTGGCTACGACCAGAACCCGCAATTCTCACCTGACGGCAAATACATCGCCTGGCAGAGTATGGCGCGCGACGGTTATGAAGCCGACCGCAACCGCCTCTGCCTCTACGACCTGACAACAGGTGAGAAACGTTACCTGACAGAGTCCTTCGACTCCGATGTCGACGCTTTCTGCTGGGAAGGTGCCAAGAGCGATGTCATCTACTTCACCGGCGTGTGGCACGGCACCTATAATCTATATTCCACCAACCTGAAAGGCGTGGTGAGACGCCACACCGAACTGGCCGCCGACTTCGGAAGCATCAAGATGTTGGGAGACGGGAAACACCTGATTGCTGAGAAACACAGTTATACAGAACCCGCTGACCTCTACCTGATAAATCCGGGTAAGCGAGGCAAGGCACTTATCAAGGACGAGCGTTTTGTGGCAAATAATATACTGCCTACGACAGCTAAGACCTTCACTATCAGTCAACTCACACAAGAGAACAAGCATATCCTCGACCAACTCGCCAAACCTACCGTAGAAGGACGATGGGTGAAGACCACCGACGGCAACGAGATGCTCTACTGGGTCATCCTGCCACCGCATTTCGATGCCACCAAGAAATACCCCACCCTGCTCTTCTGCGAGGGTGGACCACAAAGTCCGGTATCACAATTCTGGAGCTACCGCTGGAACTTTATGATTATGGCTTCACAGGGCTACGTCATCATTGCCCCCAATCGCCACGGACTGCCTGGATTCGGCTCAGAGTGGTGTGAGGAAATCAGCGGCGACTGGACAGGACAGTGCATGAGCGACTACCTCACTGCCATCGACGACGCTGCCGCCAACCTGCCCTACGTCGACCGCGACCGTATGGGTGCCGTAGGTGCCAGTTTCGGCGGTTTCAGTGTCTACTATCTCGCCGGTCATCACGACAAGCGTTTCAAGTGTTTCATCGCCCACGACGGTGCCTTCAACCTTGAGGCCATGTACACAGAGACAGAGGAGAACTGGTTCTCCAACTGGGAGTATGACGATGCCTATTGGAACAAAGACCAGACGGCCAACGCTCGTAAGACCTATGCCAACTCCCCCCACCGTTTCATCGACAAATGGGACACGCCCATCCTGTGTATCCATGGTGAGAAAGACTATCGCATCAATGCCACACAGGGTATGAGCGCTTTCAATGCCGCCCGCATGAAAGGCATTGAGGCAGAACTGCTCATCTTCCCCGACGAAAACCACTGGGTGCTCAAGCCACAGAATGGTGTGCTCTGGCAGCGCACTTACTTCAACTGGCTTGACCGTTGGCTGAAGAAATAAATGCAAGATGAAAAATGAAAAATAATATTTAATATTTCCATCTATGAATGAAAGAATTCAAAAAACCCTAAGAGATTCAGCGGCCATGCGGTGGACAGCGCTCCTGCTTTTGGCGCTTGCCATGTTCTGCTCCTACATTTTCATGGACATCCTCTCACCGATTAAAGACCTCATGCTCAGCGAGCGCGGTTGGGACTCCACCGCCTTCGGCACGATGCAAGGGTCAGAGGTGTTCCTCAATGTGTTTGTGTTCTTCCTCATCTTCGCCGGTATTATCCTCGACAAGATGGGAGTGCGCTTCACGGCAGTGCTCTCTGGCGCTGTCATGCTCGTGGGTGCCTGCATCAAATGGTACGCCGTCAGCGAGTCGTTCATGGGAAGCGGACTGGAAACATGGTTCACCAACAACCTCAACTACATCCCCGGCTTTGACGAACTGGGTGTATCACCTTTCTATGAGGGTATGCCCGCCTCCGCCAAGTTCGCTGCCTGTGGTTTCATGATTTTCGGTTGCGGTTGTGAGATGGCTGGTATCACCGTCTCACGCGGTATCGTCAAGTGGTTTAAAGGCCGTGAGATGGCTCTCGCCATGGGTTCTGAGATGGCTCTCGCCCGCCTCGGTGTCGCCACCTGTATGATTTTCTCGCCTTTCTTCGCCAAATTGGGCGGCAACATCAGCGTCACTCGCTCAGTGGCATTTGGCGTCGTGCTCATGTGCATCGCCCTGATGATGTTTATCGTCTATTTCTTCATGGACAAGAAGCTCGACTCACAAACGGGCGAGGCTGAAGAGAAAGACGATCCATTCAAAGTCTCCGACATCGGGAAAATCCTCACCGACAGTGGTTTCTGGCTGGTGGCACTGCTCTGCGTACTTTATTACTCGGCTATCTTCCCCTTCCAGAAATATGCCGTCAATATGCTGCAGTGCAACCTCACACTGACAGAGCCTGATGCCAACTCTTTCTGGGCAGGCTCCTCCGTCACCATTATTCAGTACATCATTATGCTGGCGGTGGCTGCCACAGGCTTTGCCAGCAACTTCCAAAAGAAAGCCTCTGCGAAATACGGTCTGCTCGGACTGTCCATCCTCGCCCTCATCACCTATTGTTATATGGGCTACATGAGACAGTCGGCAGAGAGCATCTTTGCCGTGTTCCCACTGTTGGCAGTGCTCATCACTCCTATCCTTGGCAGTTATGTCGACCATAAGGGCAAAGCAGCCTCCATGCTGGTGCTGGGCTCATTGCTTCTCATCGCATGCCACCTGACCTTCGCCTTCGTGCTGCCGGCCTTCAAAGGCAACGCAATAGGTGGAGTGGCCGTGGCCTATATCACCATCCTTGTGCTGGGAGCCTCATTCTCCCTCGTGCCTGCCTCCTTGTGGCCCAGTGTTCCCAAACTGGTGGAGCCTAAGATCATCGGTTCGGCCTATGCACTGATTTTCTGGATACAGAACATCGGACTGTGGCTCTTCCCACTGCTGATCGGCAAGGTGCTCGACAAGACCAATCCCGACATCGTGAATGGCCTTGCCGATGGCAGTATCACCGCCGAGCAGGCTGCCGTGAGCTACGACTATACCGCTCCGTTGGTGATGCTGGCAAGCCTCGGTGTGGCTGCTTTGGTGCTGGGTCTCATCCTCAAAGTTGTGGACAAGAAGAAGGGCCTCGGCCTCGAAGAGCCCAATATCAAATAAATATGATGATCAATACATTTTCAGAGTATTCCAAGGAGTTTGGAATACTCTGAAATTTTATAACTCCATTTTATCATGCTTCAAGAATCTCCCACCCGCCGCTGGACAGTGCTTTTCATCGCCGCTTTTGTGATGATGATGGGCTATGTATTCTGGGATATTGTCTCACCTCTCTCCACCACTCTGAAAGCCCCTATCGGGGAAGGTGGTATGGGCTGGACAGCCTCGGAATACGGGTTTTATGCTGGTTCCTATAGTATCTTCAACATTTTCCTTCTGATGTTGTTCTGGGGCGGACTGATCCTCGACAAGACTGGCATCCGTTTCACTGGACTTTTGGCAACAGGGATGATGCTTGCAGGAGCAGCCATCAATTACTATGCCGTACAGTACATCTCACCGGAAGGCTATGCAGACCTGTCGTTCACACTCTTCGGGCTGATACCCTCGCCGGTCAAGACGCAGGTGTTGGTGGCCTCACTCGGATTTGGCATGTTTGGGGTAGGATGCGACATCACGGGCATCACCGTTTCCAAAATCGTCACCAAATGGTTTACAGGTCACGAACTGGCCTCTGCTATGGGCATACAAGTGGCCATGGCCAGAATGGGTACCGCCGGCGCTATCAGCATGAGCCCTGTCATCGCCAACGCCTACGGTCTCTCAGCGCCCATCCTGGCGGGTGCTGCCTTGCTGCTGATGGGCTTCGCCATGTTTATCGTCTATGTCTTCATGGACAAGCGGTTCGACCGGCAGAATCGCCTCACGCCTACACCCAACCGTCAGCAAAACGACGAGAAATTCACCTTCAATGATTTCCTGAAGGTGCTTCGCAATCCTGGCTTTTGGCTCATCGCCTTCCTTTGTGTCGCTTTCTATTCCAGTCTACGGCCATTCCTGAAATTTGCCACCGACCTGCTCATCAATAAATACGGGGTCGATGCGGTGACGGCAGGTTGGATCACCTCTATCCTGCCCTATGGCACCATCGTACTCACACCCCTCTTCGGCATGCTCTACGACCGGCTCGGCCGAGGGTCGCTGCTGATGCTCATCGGCTGTGTGATGGTCACCTTCTGCCATATCTGTCTGGCCCTGCCTATATTGAATAATGTATGGTTCGCCTCACTGATGATGGTACTTTACGGGGTATCGTTTTCACTCGTTCCCAGCGCCATGTGGCCCAGTGTGCCCAAGATAGTGCCTCTCAAGCAGTTGGGCACTGCCTACAGCATGATATACTTCGTGCAGAATATCGGCCTGATGCTTACACCTATATTTGTAGGCAATGTCATCGGTGAACACACCGACAGCGCTGGACATGTCGACTTCACCATGCCGATGATTATCTTCGCCTTGCTCGGCATCACCGCTGTTGTCATCGCCCTTCTATTGATGATTACAGACCGCCGCAAGGGTTATGGCCTCAGTCAGCCGAATATCCATAGGAAGTGAGGTTTTAAAAGCCTTCTTTCATTCTGTTCTATACTAAAGTGAACCCCAGAAGTTTTTTGTCCAACTTCTGGGGTTCACTTAGGTCAGCCCACTAATTGATAATGGTTTATTACGTCAACAGACCTTCTCAAGGCGCTTCATCATAGCGAACATGAAGACGGCAGCAGCGAGGCAGACAGCGATGAACACGCCCCACACCAACCACAGGGGCAGGTCACCCCAGAGATAGCCACCCACACTCACGAGTTTGTTACCAATGGCTGTGGCGCCAAACCATCCACCCATCATCAGACCTTTGTACTTCGGAGGTGCCACCTTGGAAACGAAAGAGATGCCCATGGGCGACAACAGCAGCTCGCCGAAGGTCAAAATCAGATAGGTGGAAATCAGCCAATAGGGAGACACCAGCGGACCCAGCTCACCCGTCTCGGCAATGGCAGCCTGCTCATTGGGGGTGTTCAGGCCCTGCGAGGCAAACATCATCACCAGGAAGGCGGCTCCAGCCACCAACATACCGTATGCGATCTTTCGGGGAGCTGAAGGTTCCTTGCCCTTGTTGGCGAGATAAGCGAAGATTGCCATCGATACCGGTGTGAGGGCCACCACATAGAACGGGTTGAACTGCTGGAAAATAGGTGCAGAGATGTCGACGGAACCAGTAGCTTTCGTATACTTATAAATAAGAACGGCGAGTGCAGCTAAAACGATGAGCGCGGAGATGCCCTTACCCTTCTGTGTCTTGCTCTGGAAGAATGAGAAACCGGCATAGACGATAAAGATCACCATGACCAAGTTGATCACATCAAATGGCATGGTATGTACTCCTGATGCTGACTTCTGGGTGAACTCATCAGCGAAATACGTCAGCGAGAGACCATTCTGATGGAATGCCATCCAGAAGAAGATCACTACAGCGAAGACGAGGCAGAGTGCCACAATACGCTGTTTGGTCTCTTCCTTGGTCAATTCTGGCTCTGCTGCCACAGCAGACATTTTATCATCGGTCTTCTTCTTACCACCCTCTGTATGCCGGAATGTGCCACGGAACGCATAATAGATGGCGATGGAGAGGATGAGTGAAGCGCACGCCACAGCAAAAGCGAAGTGGTAGGCCTCACCTGGAGCAGTATATCCGAGGTGTGTTTGGGCATACTCGGTGATTTTGATGGCTGCTGTCGGAGCGAAAAGCGCACCGATGTTGATAGCCATATAGAAAAGGGAAAAGCCCGCGTCGCGTTTGTCGGCATACTGAGGATCGTCATAGAGATTGCCCACCATCACCTGTAGGTTACCTTTGAAGAGGCCCGTGCCAAAACTGATAAGCACCAGAGCGACCAGCATGGCAGCGATACCCAAACCTTTACCTCCCAGTGGAATGGAAAGTAGCAGATAGCCAAGGAACATAATCACGATACCAATGGTCACCATACGACCAAAGCCAAACTTGTCGGCCATGATACCACCAAGAATAGGGAGAAAATAAACGAGCATGAGGAAGTCGCCATAAATCTCTCCCGCCCAACCGGCATCAAAGCCGAAGTTGGCTCTAAGAAACAGCGCGAAAACGGCTATCATCGTGTAGTAGCCAAATCGCTCTCCAGTGTTGGCCAATGCCAACGCAAATAATCCTTTCGGTTGTCCTTCGAACATAGTTTATAGTTTTAAAGTTTGATAAATCAGCTAAACGTCAAGCGTCATGAGCCCTTGACATACAAAGATGATGCAAATTTCGTAAAATCAAATGACATACGCAAGATTTTTCTGAAGCTTTTTGTCTTCAATCTTCATCTTTTGCCTTTATTTGTATATGTGAAAAAAGGAAATGATTAGGCTGTTCACTCTTTATTTTTATCAAATCGCTAATATCATTAGTTTTTTATATCTTTCCTCTAACATAATAATTGGTCAGGAATTTTATAAATGCTTGAAGGCCATAAGCCCCCGGTGTCCCGGTGTCTCTGTGTCCCTGTGTCCAAATTATCAAAAAACACCAAAATAATCATATTTGGACTAAAATGGACCAAAAATCATGGTGTGAATACTAATGAGAAACACTATTTTTGCACTATCAAGCAAAAAAAAGATAAAAATTCAGCCCACAATGGGCCAACTTTCAAAAATTTTTCCTATCTTTGTTGACACATTAAACAATGTGACAGACATTGAGGAGAGCTGCAAAGCTTCTGACCGTCAGTAAATCTGGAAAATCTACTGTAAAAGGGTTAGAAGAATTGAAAGTTGTCTTCCTATTTGGTATTTCTTATGCCGCCGTGCGCCCCACGGCTGTTATGAGTATATTATTATAGGTGTGGGCTGATTTCATTCTTTCTTTTACGGGTATTCCAGAACCTACTGACGAAGAATGAGTAGGCTCACACCTTCATTTGTAAGAATTAGTATATAAAGAAATCATACTACAGACAAATTAAGAAATATAAGAAATAGCCGAATCGCTTGAAAGGATGTAGGCACCTTTTTAACTACATAATTATGAGAAAACTATTTATGTCAATGTTGATATGCTCACTCTCTTTGGTGGCATACGCACAAAAGTTCAAGGCTGCTGCCGAGGCTGGTGACCCAGAGGCTCAGTTACGGATGGGTTATTATTTCCAAAGACTGGGGAAGGGAAAAACAGCCATGGAATGGTATCTCAAGGCTGCAAACAATGGAAACGCCGAAGCTATGTGCGAAATCGGAAAAAAATACTATAAGGGTTTTCGGCAATATGATTTCGGTGTTTATCAAAGTAACAAGACAGCCGTGGAATGGTTTCGAAAGGCTGCAGATAAAGGCAACGTTGAGGGAATGGAATATTTAGGCGATTGCTTTTTCATGGGTAGAGGCATAAAACAGAATTTTAAAGAAGCTTTCGCATGGAAACTAAAAGCCGCAGAAAAGGGTCATATACCATGTATGAAGAGTGTTAGTAACTTCTATCGTGAGGGAATAGGTGTCATGGAAAACCAACAAAAGGCAGAGGAATGGAAACGTAAGGCAGAAGAATCGGAACGTAAGGCAGAAGAGGCGAAGAAGAAAGAAATAGAAAACGCTGCAGTAAGTGATGACGCTAATAAAATACGCAGTTTGGCATATAGTGTTGAAGATGACAATCCACAACTTGCAAAAGAATTGTTCGCAAAAAGCGTGGAAATCTTACAACGTGATATTGAGGAAGGAGACGTCTCTGCCATCATCACATTGGGATATGCCTATATGGGAGGCAGTGGTGTTTCTAAAGAACCAAACAAAGCCATTGAATTATTCAAGGAAGCAGCGGAAAAAGGTGCTTTAAAGGCTCTTGACCAATTAGGTAGATATTACATTACTGGTAATGGAGTTGAACAAAATGTGCAAATTGCTTTGGACTATTTCAACAAAGCTTACGAAGAAGGTCTATATTCCACAGGTTCTTTAAATGATTTTGCCGAGAATTTTTATAATGGTTGGGGGATGGATAGTGAGGAAGTGGATGCGGAAGTGAAATGGATATTTGATGATGTTTTAAATGATGGATTCAAACAGAAAGCCAAGATTTACACAGAAGAGGGTCTCAAGTGGGTAATTCTTAGTAAGCCATCGTCTGTGAGCGAAAAGGTGAGCGAAAAGGCCTATAAAGGTTTGATGAATAATCCAATATGGAAATACCCTCAAATACGTGAAGTGAGTAATGAGTGGACTTTACGATATGTGTCTGACCTGTTAGATCGGACAAAAAATGAAGATGACGGTGATGCAGAGTTCTCCTTAGCCTTTTTTTATAAACATGGCAAATTGGGCACGAAGGATATGCAGAAATATTTTGAATGGCTCAGCCAAAGTGTTGCTAAGGGCGATAGTTACTCTGCATTGTGTTTAGCAGATGTCTATAATGAAGGCGAGATAGTAGAAAAAAATCCTCAGAAGGCTTTTGAATGGTACAGCAAGGCAGTCGAGTTAGGTGAATATGATGCTTACTATCGTTTAGGCTTAGCTTACAAGAATGGTGATGGTGTGGCAAAAAACCTACAGAAAGCTCTAGAGTGTTTTACCAAAGGGGCCGAAAGGGGGAGTGATTTTTGGGGTTTTTATTGTAAAGAAGAATTAAAAGGCCTAAAACTATTGGTGGCAGAAGATAATAAAAGACAAGAGATGATTAACAAATACGGGAAAGCTAATGTGGAATCATTGGAAAAATGCATACTTTTGAAAGGAATGCCATTGAACCTACTCATCGAATGTCCTTTTGTCAATGTTTATGAGAGGTCTGAATGGAACAACGGTTCTTGGGGAGCATACGAAGTTTCTGTGTATTATAATCAGCAAATGGTCAACAATGGCAGCTCATATACAGGTGTAGGAACAGACAGATATATTGTCTGGACAAGTAATGGTAAAATTGTTCAGTTCAAAAAACGGTGAAGATAAAAAAGACAAATACGTATTAATATATTCAAGACATTGTTATCATGGAAGAAAAAGAAAAAATGATTAACGAACTTGTAGTATCTGAAAAAAGGAAATTCTATGTTTACAGACTAATTGACCCCAGAACACTTCAAACGTTTTATGTAGGTAAGGGCTGTGGCAACAGAGTCTTCCAGCATGTGAACGATGTGATGTCACTGATAAGTAAAAACGAAGATGCAGAGTCGTTGAAGTCACAGTATATATTGGATATTCTTGGAGCAGGCAAACAGGTAATCGCAATTATCCACCGCCGGGGACTGACAAATAATGAAGCACTGGAAGTAGAGGCTGCCTTGATAGATTCCTATCCTGGTCTCACCAACATCCAAAAGGGGCATCAACCTGAACGAGGTCTCATCACTGTTGATGATTTGAAAGATTATGTCAGGGCGGTTGATTATAATGAGCCAGTTGAGGATTATATCATCATCAAAACGAGTCCCATTCAAAAGGGTATGCCTGTCAGCCTGTATCAGGCAACTCGTTATTGCTGGCGGGCGTCTCTTGCACGTGCAAAAAAATACAGGTATGTGTTATCTGTTGTAAACGGAATTGTGCGGGAAGTATATAAGGTGGAAAGGTGGTATCAGGCTACTCCTGAAAGAATCGCGTTTGAAGGAAGTCCTACTGCCGATCCAATCTCTTCACTAAAGAATAAGCGTATCCCCGCAAAATATCGGTCAAAAGGATTGGCCTATCCATTTATTTATAAAAAGTAGGTAAGGAAACAGAATCTATATTGCGATTAATCATTTTTCATCATCACATTCTGCGTGCCCTATCTTCGTAAGAAAGGCACCTACACCAGATGGTGGGGATGGCTTGTCTTACTTCAAGGCGCATGGCTGATATATCTGAATTTCTGCCACGGCCAATAAATTGTTGTGCAAAAGAAATAGCCGAATCGCTTGAAAGGATGTAGGCAACAAATTCTTAAATTATTATTATTATGAGATTTTTAATTGGATTAATGTCCTTTATGATGGTTATTTTAATGTCTTCATGTGGAGGGAAGGGAGAAGGAGAAGGAAAAGGAAAAGAAGAAGCCGATTCAAGTGCTGACAAAAATTCCATTACATTGAAGACGGAGTTGCAAGGATTGGGAGACCTTACAAATTATGCCTCCTTTCCTGATGAGATAAAAATCAAAAAGACAAGTGAAGAAGGAGACAATGTGGAATTTGTCTTGTCTCTGGCCTTTGATGTGAAAACCGCCGTATGCTCAGACTATAGTTTTTCATTCAAGACTGAGATAGCCGACGAGGACCACATCGTGATAAAAAAACTCCTTGGAATTATTATTGCCAACGATGAAGTTGATTTAAATACAGACTCTGATCTCGACAATTACATGAATGTTGGCATTAGCCGGAAGGAGGAGAAATTCAGGGTTACAAAGGAGGAATGGGAAAACATCCTTGAAAACGGAAAATATATTGTGATTAAAAATGATATTTCAAACGCTAAGTTTGAAGCGTATCATTCTGACTCCCGTAAAAGTGCCATGTCTGGTGGCTATTCGAACGATGATGGTGACGAGGCTGTGGATGATGACAGTTCATCCTCTGGGGCAGAGGATTGGGACTCTGTGCTTGACTCCTACGAGCGTTATGTGGACAAATACATCGCAATGATGAAGAAAGCCCAGGCTGGTGACGCTTCTGCTCTGGCTGAATATCCCAGTTTGATGGAAGAGGCAGAGGAATATGGCAACAAACTTCAGAACGCGACTGGGTCGTTGTCTTCGTCACAGATTGCACGCTACCAAAGTATCAATAACAAAATGATACAAGCAGCAAAATAATCAATCATCTATATTTTTCTTTTCCCTCTCTAACTCTTGCCCCGCTCAGTAGGAGTCGTGCACGTGTAAGACGACCGTGAAGACCCCGGCCCTGGCTCAGAACTCGTCAACCCTGGCAGCGTGTGGGCGGAAGAGTAAGTAAGTTTTGAGTTTCTAAGTTTTTGAGTTCTTTCACCTCAAAACCTGCAAGTGAAGCGACCCCAAAACCAATAGATCTTATCAAATAATTTGTTTCTTAGATATCTATTTATTCTGAAGAGGGTGTGTCAAAATAGGCACACCCTTTTACTTTGTAAAAAAATGCTCAAAGGCCGAACTTTCCCAAGCTCGGCCTTTGTCATGTCGTAAAGATTTTGTATCTTTACGATACCAAAATTAAGTTATGCAAAAGTACCATTTTCGTCCGTATTCTCCAAATCAAACGGTTCTTTTTCCTCAAAGAATCGACAGGGACATTGCTGATGACGATCCTGTCCGTCTTGTGAGCGCCGTCATCGACAACCTTGACATCAGCGGCATCCGCAGGCTTTACAAGGAACTCGGCCGCAGCCCCTACCATCCGAAGATGCTCCTGAAGGTCATCATCTACGCCTACATGAACAACATCTACTCCTGCCGCAGGATGGAGTCCTCGCTCAAGCGCGACATCCACTTCATATGGCTGGCGGGCTACGAGCAGCCTGACTTTGTCACCGTCAACCGCTTCCGCAACCGCGTGAAGGATGAGATCAACAAGGTGTTCACGCAGCTGGTCCTGCTGCTGAACGCCAAGGGCCTGGTCACCCTCGAGGTGGAGTACATCGACGGCACGAAGATAGAGTCCAAAGCCAACAAGTACACGTTCGTCTGGCGCAAGACGGTTGTGAGGAACCGCGCCAAACTGATGGAGAAGATAAAGGTGCTGCTCTCCCAGGTTGACGATGCCATCGCGCAGGACAAGGCCGCAGCGGAAGAAGCCGTTAGCTTCACGCCTGAGACATTGACCGAGATAGCCGATGAGCTTCGCGAGTCGCTCTCCGGGCAGCCCTCCCCCAACGGCAAGGAAGAGAAGAAGGCTGCCCGTGAGAAGAGGAGGCAAGCCAGACAGTTGGAGCAGATGGCCGGCAAGCTGTCGGAGTATGACGGGCACCTGGAAAATCTGGGCGGGCGCAACTCCTACAGCAAGACCGATCATGACGCGACCTTCATGCGGATGAAGGAGGACGCCATGAACAACGGGCAGACCAAGCCCGGCTACAACCTGCAGATAGGCACGGAGAACCAGTTCATCACCGACTTCGGCCTTTTCCCCACCCCCGGTGACACGGGGACGATGCCCGGTTTTCTCGGGAGTTTCTCCGACAGGTACGGGCACATGCCGAAGGAATGCTGTGCGGACTCCGGATACGGTAGTGAGGAGAACTACTCCTTCATGGAGGCCTGGGGAACCGAGGCGTATGTCAAGTACAACTACTTCCACAAGGAACAGAAACGCGACTTCAGGAATGACATCTTCCGTGTGGAGAACCTGTACTACAATGCGGACGGAGACTTTTTCGTCTGCCCGACGGGCCAGCACATGAACAGGGTCGGAACCAGGCACTACAAGACGGAGCGGGGATACAGGACCCTGAACGCGGTCTACAGGGCACAGAGGTGCGAGGGCTGCCCGCTGAGATGGGGATGCCACAGACGAAAGGATGGAGACAGGGAGATAGAGGTGAACCACCGCCTGA
>JAEEGL016523903.1_pt1 | contig 80718 bp, 69 predicted proteins | sample 9134231 | NCBI WGS metagenome assembly JAEEGL01 (sample SAMN16246548, study PRJNA631951) | gut metagenome | biome: gut microbiome; feature: rumen; material: fiber-attached | host: Bos | place: Iran: Karaj | collected 2018-10 | reverse complement strand
GTTTTTTTATGCTGGGGTGTAGCCAAGCGGTTAAGGCACGGGGCTTGGACTCCCGGATTGGCTGGTTCGAGCCCAGCCACCCCAGATGACAGACGTGATTCATTAGCTCAGTAGGTAGAGCACCTGACTTTTAATCAGGGTGTCCGGGGTTCGAATCCCCGATGAGTCAGAATAACCCGGAACCAAGCGGTTTCGGGCGTTTTTTTATTCAGTGAAGCGGCTGTTGACGAATAGTAGATAAATGGGATCAAAGAGCATATGATTGTATACACGGGATATAACAAGACCCGGCGTTTTCACGCCGGGTCTGTTTTATGAGAACGCGTTTAGACGTACTCGAAATCGTCGGGAGCGTCGAACCACTTGCCCTTGCCGTAGCTGAGCACGAACAGGATGACCGCGACGATCAGCCAGCCGATCATGAAGGGGGAGGTGGGGTAGAAGCCGAGTTCGGCGTTATGGATGAAGCCGAACAGGGAGAGCACGGCACCTGCCAGAGAAACCAACGCGGCGCTGCGCAGCTTCTTGTCGATCATAAACACGCAGATGGAAGCCAGCAGTATGCCGATTATGATGGCGCCGGACTTCACGGCGGGAACGCCGTTCCACATGGCGCCGTTGGCTATCAGCATCTCGCTGATCTCATCGGTAAAGCCCTTAAGGCCGCTGGCCATGGTCTCGGACCAGATGCCGTAGCCGCCTTCAGCCATGGAGCCGGTAGCGATAGCCGCTTCGACCTGGGTGAACACATAGTCGGCGATGGAAGGCACCATGGCGATACCGATCGCCGCGTAATGCTTGGGCTTGCACTCTTTGAACGCCTGGGCGACCATGATGACGGCGCACCACAGGAAGGTGATAGCCGCGACGGCCGGGGGCACCAGATCGGACAGCACAGTGAACAGGCCGAGCACGCCTGCCAGGCCGAGCACTACGCCGCTGATCCAGCTGTAGCCTGCGCCGGCTTCGGACTTTTTAAGGCCGGGATGGCCGAGCCACACGGTGTTGGGCACCACGCCGCCGAAGATGGAGGAGATCATGGTGCAGATGCCGTCGGCGAACTGCGCTTCACGCACGTTGTAGGGATCACCCGCCGCGTTCGCGGATTCCACGTTGTCCATGGTCTCCACGAAGTTGTAGATCTCGACCGGGATGATAACGGTCAGGTAGGGCGCGACATAGGCGAAGCCGTTGATCAGCGACTGGATGGTGTTTACGGGATTGGGGAAATAGAAGCCCACCTGGGTGAAATCGAAATGGGTGCGGCCCAGGCACAGCGCGTACACGATGCCGCCAACGATAGCGACCATGAAGGGAGAGATCTTTTTGGGGAACAGGTAACCGGCGAACACGCCCAGCATGGCGACAGCCAGGATGGGAAGGCCTACCACGGGATCGCCGAATACGTCGAACACGCCCTGAGTAGCCATCCAGATGAAGCCGATACCGGCCACGGTGCCGAGCAGAGCGGCGCGGGGCAGATGCTTCTTGATCCAGGGACCGATGAAGCCGCCCAGGAACTCGACCAGACCGCCGATAAAGCAGGCCGCGGTGGCCGCTGCCCACTCGATCTCGGGATCGCCGATGGCGTAATGAAGGGGAGTGATAACGCCGAACAGTATGACGAACATGGCGGGGGTGGAAACGCCGGAAGGCAGCGCGGTGACGTCCGCGCGGCCGAGCTTCTTGGAAAGCTTCCACGCCATGTAAGCGTAGTACAGACCGCCGCAGAGCAGGCCGATGGACAGGCCGGGGATAACGCGGCCGAAGATGATCTCATCGGACCATTCCAAACCTCTGAGGGTGGCGATGACGATGATGTAATTGACGATGTTGTTGGCAATCATGTAGACCAGGCCGCCCACATCGCCCTTGGTGAAGAAGGGGATCAAACTTTTCCCGCTCTTTTTGTCCATTGTGTGAACCTCCCTATATAATGTGACGCGGAACCTTCCGCAGGGATTACATTTTCAGACCGAGTGAAATTAGCTCGGCTTTGACCTGCTCGTACATTTCCAGCCAGAATGCCCTGGGCTCGCCGTCTTCGCCGTAGACCTGGCCAAAGGGCAGGCCTTCGTTGCCGGGGCCGAAAATGTGTTTGTATTCGCTGTAAAGCTTCTCTATGATCGGTTCAGCCTCCGCACGGGTCATGCCCTGGGCGGCAGCGGCTTTTCCGACTTCGCCCATAAGCCGCGCTTCCAGGCCGGAGCAGTGGGGCTTCAGGCCGTCGCAGGAGCCGACGCCTTCCAGATTGCCGCCGGATACGGTGATGGCGAGGGCGTTGGCGGCGACTTCCTTCAAAAGCTCGATCGTGCCGGCGCCGCTCTTGGGATAGATGTCGCAGATGATAACTGCGGGTGCGCAGGCGTCGAAGGCCTGGCACACCACGCTGGACAGCCAGATGCATTCCTCGGTGGAAGTGGCTACGTGGCGGATATGGATAGGATGGCACAGATGGTAATCCGCCCTGCCGATCAGCGACAGTGCCAGCAGCGACGCGATCATGCACACAGCCGCGCCGGGAGCCGCGCCCGCGAGACCGCCCACCATTACGCAGGCGAGAGAGGCGTTGAGCACGGGAGTATCTATCGTGTTCGCTACGCGGATAAGGTTGTCGTTGTTTATGACGAGCTCGTTGTTGAGCGCCACCAGGTGCGCGTCGCCGGGCTGGAAACCGCCGGGAGCCATGGCTGCCAGATCGCCGATCTCGGAAACGCTGCTTTCCGCGGCCAGACGGCCGATTCCGGGACGGCCGAGGCGTTCGCAGATCTCATTTAAATACTTCATCTCACGCCTCAGCGCGATGACTTCGGAAGGGGAGGCGCGGCGCACGTCATGGCCGTCCACTTCCACGATAGAACCGCAGGTGACCATATCCACGACCGGCTCTTTGGCCCAGGAAGTCACGGTGCGGATAAAAAGCTCCTCGGTCATGGGGCAGCCAGGGTTCCCGGCCACGACGCCGGGCAGCCGGGTGTCGTCCGGATGGCGGGGGATAAAGGTGTATGCGTCCTTGCCGTGGCCTACTGTCACGCGCTGTTTCATATTTTGGGCGGCTTCGAGGATCTCTTCCCGGGTGAATCTGATGATGCGGCCGGTAGACTGGTTATATACGCCGGAACGGGCAAGCAGTTCCACGCCCGCCTCAAAAAACGCCTTTGCCTGCTCCTTATCGTGGAGTAGGAATGCGCCTTTTTCATGTTCAAGATCGAACTCTTCGACAACGTCCATTATGGGCTGCACCACATGGTCCATCGCCCAGTCATCCTTGGTGACGGTCTCGCCGGTATAACCCCTGTTTACCAGTTCAAGAAAATGCATAGCGTCCTCCATGTTTACAGGATTGCCGATCAGACGGATCAAACAAAACGGATATGCGCAAAAAGAAATAACTCTGACAGTTTACAACCAACACGGCTGAATGTTCAAGCTCAAAAGACGAACAATAAGTAAAATAATGCAGAACTTTATATGAATATTTTCGAACATTATTTTGCGACTGATGAGAAATGTTCGAACATACAAGTTCAGAGGCGAACCGATTGCTGTTTCGCTTTACGCAAACGGGTTTTTAGGGTATAATAGTCATAAAAGAAGGGAGAACGGTGAGTATGGGATACAGTTACACAAAACCGCAGGTGTTCGTGGACCATCAGGCTCAGAAACGCTCCGGGCACATGGGGCACGCCTTCGCGAGAACGAAGGACGGTAAAGTATTGTCTTTCTACTCTAACTGTGACTATGACCGGGTCCACGGCCATTCTGGCTATGGCTGGATGGAGTACAAGGTCAGCAATGACTTTGGACTGACGTGGAGCGAAAAGCGGATCCTGGACTATTCCATGGATGTGTTCAAACAGGGCGAGCACACCGCGCTGTGCGAAAAGGCGCTGTCCACTCATGACGGCGACATAATCTGCCTGTTCCAGATAACCGACGCGACAAGGCCCATAAGCTGCATCCCGTTCGGGAAGCCCACGTTCATCGTCAGTCACGACGGCGGAGAGACCTGGTCGGAAGCAGGCACAGCCTGCGAACGGGAAGGGCGGATATACGACGCCAAGACTTATGGGTCCCACAGCCAGTTCCTTATCCATAGGAACGATGACTTTATAGGCTCAAAGCCGGAACACGATTTCGCGCTGTATGAATGGTCTGCGTCCGAAAACGCGTTTTATCTTAAGAGCACATTGCCCGGCAATTCCATAGGCAAGGGCTACTGCTGCATGGAATACGGCCCGGACGGCACGCTTTACGCTTTTACATACGATTCTCTGGACGAATATCATATGCCCAGGTTCGTGAGCACTGACTTTGGCAAGACCTGGGAAGACGGCGGCTCGGTTTATCTTGACAAAATGATAAGAAATCCCCAGCTGGTATACACTAAGGGTGGCTGGTTCCTGCACGGCCGGAACGGAGATAAGGGCGACGGCCTGGTGATATACCACAGCGATGACGGTTTCAACTGGGACAAGGGCGAGATGATCATCACGCGTCCGGGGCCAGGTGTGGGCTACTACTCAAACAACATATATCTGCCGGAAGCAAACCGCGTGCTTATACAGTTCTCCCACGTGTACGACCTGAACAGGGTCAATATAATGCACATGACGATAGAAGGTGCCTGATTTCCCGCCGGGGTATTGACAGACCACTTATTAACTACTATAATGGTAGGTAAATAAGACCGCAAGGTCTCTTAAGCGGAGGTTTGCCATGCAACAGATGACGCACAAGGAACGTATCGACGCGGTGCTTGCCCACAGACCCACGGACAGGACTCCGTTTTGCCTGGTGGACGGTGGCGCCTGGATTGCGAAAACAGAGAACCTGTCTTACCGGCAGATATATGCCATGGACGACGGCGGCGCGTCCCTGATAGTGAAATGGACGAATGAGATCGATACCGACATAGTCAGCGCTGTTTCGGGCGTGTTCACGGCCTGCCTTAACTCCTTCGGATGTCCAATCAATATAGACGAACCCGGCCGCCCCACGGACACAGGCGCGGTATTCACCGATCCGGAGGCCGAGATACCGAAGCTGGACAAGAGCACCATACGCCAGAAACTGCTCAACAACTTTTTTGTTCAGGGCATGATACGCCAGTGCAAAAACGTTAAAGAGCTGGCGGGCGGCAGCAAATACCTGTTAGGCGACATAGCGGGTCCTTTCACAATGGCAGCGGTCATGGTTGGTACACAGGACTTCATCATGATGCTTATGGACGACCCCGATCTTGCGGAAGAACTGATAGACTTCACCACAAGCGTCAGCACGGAGATGTTCAAACTGCTGCTCGAGAACGGCTGCGATATAGCTATGCCCGCTGAGCCCGTGGCCAGCGGAAGCCTTATAAGTCAGCGCATGTTCGACCAGTGGGTCATACCGGCGCTTAAAGAGCTGAAAGCGAACCTGAAAGATTATCCGCACTTCTTTACTCATGTGTGCGGCGCTTCGGGCACCCGTGTGAAGAGTCTGAAGGAAGCGGGCGTGGAGGCCTTTTCCGGCGACTACCTGGTGGACTTGGATACGGCGCTCAACGACGCGGAGGGAAAACTGGTAATGATGGGCAACATCAATCCCGCCGGCGTGCTGCTTACCGGCAAACCCCAGGATGTATATGCGGAAGCCTGCGAGCGCATAAAAACGGCGGCGGGCAGAGGGCATATCCTGGCGCCGGGCTGCGATATGGGCGCCGCGACACCGCTTGAGAACGTAAAGATGCTGGCAAAGGCGTGCAAAGACCTGGCGTTCTGATCCATTACTCAAACATTAAACGTAAATAGCGGTGATGACAAAATAAAAACGGTCCGGTGACGGGAATGTCACAGGACCGTTTGTTTGAAGGGAAAACAGGAAACCGTCGACGTGAAAAGCCGTTCAGAAACGATGTTCATGCATGCTGCTGCGCATACATGAGCAATCTTATTGTAACAATTCCGTAATTGACCGTAAGGTTTTACTGTGTTAAAATATTGTTAGCCTGAGGTGTGCGCCACGTTCCCTTTTTCGCCCACATATCAAATTCAGGGCACCTTGTCGGGGCATGGATGTCAAGCCTCCTTAGTCAGTGGAAGACAGCAAGTGTTCCGCGGGCGACCCGCACCTGCTGTAGAGGCGGGTGATAAACGGGAGCGAACGGCACCATCGGGCTTCATTTATCCGGCGATTCTGCCGGATCTTTCTTTTTATCGGGCAGCAGCAATACCGCGGGCAGGATGATCGGTACCGAGAAAACGATGGGGAAGGCGTAGCGCCCGGAACCGCTCACCGGGCCGAATCCCAGACAGATACCGTACGCCAGAATGCTGATGATCAGGCTGATGCCGCGCTTGCGCTTGATGAGCCCGTAGAACAGGCCGAACAGGAGCGCGAACAGGTATGTGCCGCACTTAAACAGCATATTGACTACGGGCAGGCCGGAGAGAAGCTTTATAAACGATTTCACATAATAGTGCAGTTTTAGGTCCGTGTCGCTCAGCCTGTACTCAAACACCCCTTCAGACAGGTCTCTCGGGTTTTCCTCGAAACCGTCCTGATATCTGCCGTAATCACCCAGATAAACCAGCACTTGCCACCCCGTGGGGTTCTTTTTGAGCTCCCAATACTTGGAAGCTAACGACAAGACCGGATTAAGATACAGCCAGGGTTTTCTAAGCCCCATCTGCTTCCAGACCCTGAAATAATCCGACCACTTATACCCTTCAGACTCATCTTTTTTTTGCAGCGCGGCCATTTTTATGCTGTCGAGATGGTGAGGGTCGTAACCGGGAGAGAGAAACTCGTCCAGCACTGCTTTTTCCTCGTCGGTGACTTCCTCAGGATAGGTCTCGTAGTATAAGGCGGTCTGAGCCAGCATTATCGGTATTTTCTCGCTGAAGGGGCCTTTGCCGACACCGATCAGATTGAATACGCCGTAATTGACGCCTATAGCCAGCACGAGCGCTGACGCAATAAATGCTGTAGGCCTGAACAGGCGCTGTTTGAACAGATACACACAAAGGCATACGATGGGCAAAGCCAGCACGTACAGTCCGAAGAAGCGCAGCAGGACGCACATCAGTATACTGAATGCGCCGAAAAACAGGCTCAGGTATCTGCGGGACGTTTCTTTTGGGAACGCGAACAGCTTTACGATAAAGATCATGGAGTAGAGAAACGCTATGGCGAACGCACTTTCCTTGACCGTCGCGCAGAAATAGCTGTGGAAATACGGGAACAGGGCGTAGAACAGTTTGAGGATAACAGCCGTTTTATGTTTAAGCCCCAACTGCGAAACAAGTTTTATACCGGAAGCGGCGACCAGTGATGAGAGCATAAGCTGTATCAACGCTATCAGGAAAACACTGATCTTACTGCTGAAGGAGAAGAATATCACGCCCATCAGCAGTGTGTCAAACACAGGCTGCGTATCATTCAAAAGCATTCCGGGCTTATAGAATGTGGATACGCTGATGGTACGGCTCAGTATGCTGTGGTCAAAGAAAGTAGCGGCATACTGGCGTAACTGGTCGTAGGTGTCAGTGTGTATGACTCCTCTGGTGATGAGGAGATAAGGCAGGCAACAAATGAATATCAAAAGCCAGGTCTTCAGCAGACTGACTTCGCCTGCCTCGCCTTTAAACAGGTGCAGAAAAGCGATCGTATAAGCGGAAAGCGCGTAAAACAGTATGAACGCGCCGGCAAACGACAAACAGATGAGCGCCCAGGCAAAAATGTCAAAAGAGAACACGACCCACTCGGCGGAATACACTCCGCTCAGCACGAATATCGCGGCAAGTATTATGGAAAACACGATGCGCGGTATCGTGTGCTTCGCGTTTGGTCTGAAGCGAAGCAGCAGATATGCGGCGGCAAAGGCGAGCGTGGTTATCAAAGCGTCCGGGAACAGGAAAGTCGTTATGTATTCTGTCGCGCCCAAGTCGCCTTTAGCGGCGGGCAGGTTATAAAGCTCGATGGTAAGGCAGGTGCATACGGGCACGGCGAGGATCAGGTCTGCCAGCCATTTCGGCGCGCGGATCGCGGGAAATTCCCGTATGGGCTGATAATAGCCCAGGCGCTTATCCAACTTGACTGCGCCCAAAAGCAGCCATGTCAGCAATACCTGCACCGGCAGCATTATGACGGCTTCCAGAGCGCGCTTGGGAAGGTACACGAAAAAGCGGCTTATCACCTGCTTTATGCCCTTGGTGGCGCTGAGCAGCCAGCCGTACTGAAAGGCGATGCAAGCGGTGTTGAGCGCCAGCGTAACAAGCAAAGCGTTTATGACATATGCGATTATGATCCTGCCGAGAGGCACGGTTTTTTTAGGAGAATACAGGAACGCGCCAAGTATGAGACCGGTCAGAGCGGCGGTCAGGGTGTAGCCTATGAAGAAACTGCCCTTGGGGAATAAGATCGCGCCGAGCACGTCGCTTACGGAAGCGACGATCACGCCGCCCAGATAGCCTTCCAGGGCGCCGGCCAGCATTATAGCCAGAAACCCGAAACCCAGCTTGAACGATTCGCCTATGGTGGGCGAAAGAAATCGGGACAGCACGATCTGCAGCGCGATAAGTACCGCGAGGCGACAGAGTTTCTTCAGCCTGTTATTCATGATAATCAAAGGCAGCCGGAAAACTAATCTCCGGCTGCCGTCCTTTCGGGATTACTTTACAAAGGGATTCTCGGCGGGATAGGGCAGGGAGGCGGGCTGGTTGTAGCTGATCTTCGCTATGCCAAGCTGCTTGAGCACGTCGAAGATCTGCTTGCCTACATGACCGAACGCCACGGCGCCGTGATGCGGATAGCCGTCCTCGATAAGTACATAGCGGTAGAAGCGGTTCATCTCGGGGATCGCGAACACGCCGATGCCGCCGAAGGACTTGGTGGGTACGGGCAGCACTTCGCCCTGGGCTACGTAAGCCTGGAGCTTGCTGTCCTTGTTGCCCTGCAGACGGAAGAAAGTGATCTCGCCGGGAGCGATGTCGCCTTCCAGCGTGCCGCGGGTGATGTCGGGCTCGCCGCCGCCTTCAAGGCCGCGGTTCATAATGAGCTGATAGCTCATCTTGCCCTTGGACAGGCGGCAGATGGGAGTGTTGCCGCAGTGGAAGCCCATGAATACCTCGTTGGCGCGATAGGCGTACTTGCCGCTTATGGAAGCCTTGTACATGTCGGCGGGAACGGTGTTGTTGATGTCCAGCAGGGTCACCGGCTCGCCGGTGATGCAGGTGCCGATGTACTCGCTCAGCGCGCCGTAGATATCAACTTCGCAGGCTACGGGAATGCCCATGGCGGTCAGACGGCTGTTTACATAGCAGGGCACGAAGCCGAATTCCGTCTGGAAGGCGGGCCAGCACTTGTTGGCCATCACCACGTACTTGGAAGCGCCCTTATTGGCTTCGATCCAGTCGAGCAGGGTCAGTTCGTACTGCGCGAGGCGAGGAAGTATGCCGGGCATCTTGTTGCCGTCGCCCAGTTCGTCTTCCATCTCCTTGATCTTGGCGGGGATACGGGGATCGTTGGCGTGCTCTTTATACGCCTTGAGCAGGTCGAGTTCGCTGTTTTCCTGAACGTTTACACCCAGCTTGAACAGGGGCGCGATAGGCGCGTTGCAGGCGAGGAAGTCGAAGGGGCGGGGGCCGAAGGTGATGATTTTGAGTTCTTTCAGACCCAGCAGCGTCCTGGCGGTGGGGATCCAGTCAACGATCATGTCGGCGACTTCCTTGGCGGTGCCTACGGGATACTCGGGGATGTAGGCGTTGATGCCGGAAAGTTTAAGGTTATAGGAAGCGTTGAGCATGCCGCAGAAGGCGTCGCCGCGCTCGGATGAGAGAACGCCGATATTTTCCTCGGCAGCGGCGGCGTACATCACCGGGCCGCCGAACATCTTGGCGATGGCGGTCTCGGGACCTTCCGGACCGAAGTTGCCCAGAAAGACTACAAGAGCATTTATCTTGCTCTTCTTGATCTCGTCATAAGCTTCGAGCACGTTCTGATCTATGCCGCCCTCGATGATGGTCTTGATCTCAACGGCTTTTACGCCCTTGGATTTCAGCGCTTTGATAAGCGCGCTGCGGCGGCGCTGCGCCAGGTCGATGGGGAAGCAGTCGCGGCTTACCGCGATAACGCCGAGTTTGACCTCCGGAATGTTGTACATGGTGACCCTCCTTAAATAATATCAGTCTTCGCTTGTGGTATCGTAGAGCATCTCAAAATCATAAACCACATACTTGTTGCCGCTCTTTACGAAGTACAGCCGCATGGCGTTGGAGTATGTGTTGACTTTCTTTGTGTTGTTGTAGTGGCAGATATAATCGCCGTACACTTCTACCGTCAGCGCGTTGCCGGGCAGTATGGCGTAGTTCTTGGTGTAATAATTGTCGAATTCCGTGGATGACGGCTTGGTTATCCATTTCTTTTCATAGTTGTTTATGTAATCCAGCGCCCTGGAGCCCTTGAGAATAAGGTCGGTAAGCTTGGCTTTCGTTGTGGACTGGCTCGTAAACTTACAATAGGTCTCAAAGAAATTGCGCACGCCGGTCTCATACTGGGGCTTGAGCAGTTCGTCGCTGTAACTGAACTGATAGGCAAAGGTATCCTGACCGATCTCGTTAAGGGCGACGGTACGCCCGTCAGCGCCGATAACGCTTATCTCGGGAGTGCCCAGCGCGCAGTTGAAACGGTATGATACGAGCTTGTACGCTTCCTGACCGGAAGGCAGATGGCCTTCAAAGAACATCTTCTGAGGCGTGCCCACGATATACTCGTCGCCGACCTTATTGCCGTTTACGTATATGCTGGCGTTGGAGGGGATGATGTAATCGTACGTCACGGGACGAAGCGTGTCTATGTAGATCTGCCCGGGCTTGTAGATGTCGCAGCCAAAGGAATAACCGATCAGGGGAATGACCTCAAACGTGTATGTCTCGCCGGTCTTTTCAAGCGTAAATTCGCCGAACTTTTTGCCGTCCGCGGTCACTATGTAGCGAATCTCGTGAGAGGATTCGGAAGAAATGCGGGTATACTCGATCTCGGCATTGCCGGCGAGCTCACGAATGTAATTGTCGTAATCCTCACGGGTCTCGATATACTCTTCATCTTTGTGAGCTTCATACTCGTAGAGTTCGTTGAACCGCTTTTCGGTAAAGATCTTGGCGGTCTCTTCGGCTACGTACTTGTACTGGGCGGCTTCGTACTGGGTAAGCTTCTCTTCAAAATACTTGTGTATTTCGATCATGCCCAAAACTATAAGCACTATGAGCACGCACCAGAACAGCCAGAAACGAAGGTTCCTGAGAGTCAGATGCGCACGGGTGTATTTTGTGTATTTATGTTTTTTAGCCATCGCTTAGCCCCTTATTTGAATACTATCCAAGCGGTAGGCATGGGCCTTGACACCGAAATGGCCATGCCTTCGTTTATCTTTTTGTCGCCGTAGTACATTATGGTGGAGCTGCCGCCGTCCATGTTGCAGGCGTTGACGGCGCCGAAGTCCAGCATTACGTTTATAACGTCCTCATATGTAGCACCCATGGAATTGGACTGCCTGCCGTCAACGACCAGCAGCAGCACGGCGCCGTCCGCCCTCTGCCCGATCACGCTGCGGGGCTGGAGGCCCTTGTCATTGGAGACGGAAGACTTTCCGTTGACGATAAGGGCGGGACCGAAAGCGCAGGCGTCCCTGAGCCCCAGTTTCTTGACGTCCGCGTCTTTTATTATGCCGACGTGGAGTATGTCGTTGTTGTCAAACCCCGCCACATACTTGTACGAGCCGCTGGCGTGGTGCATTATCTTACCGCCGGAGACCACAAGGCCTTCAGCCATTCCGCCCTTTCCCTGTCCGTTCGGGTCCGAGAACGCGCCGGCGTTCATACAGGCTATGGCGCCGTAATCGCGCATGATCTCGTCCACGCGTTTTCCGGATTTTTCGTTGGAGAACTGGGCGGCGCAGGTGCCCAATTTGACTTTGGAGGGATCGCGCACCACCATCATGTAGCCGTGGTAAGTCGCACCTTTAACTTCAACAAGGCGTATGCCGTTTTCGTCAAATACTTCTTCTTCCTCGCCGGGGGCCACATAGTCTTTGGGAGCCCTGGCGGCGACGTTTACAAGAGAGGTATCCGTGACCTGGTCGACGCTGAGCACGCTGCCCCTGTCAAGCGCTGGGGCGACGTTTTCCCACAGGTAAAGATAGGGCACGAATTTCATGGCACTGGTCTGGTGAAACAGCTGCGTGAGCATGTCGCTGGCGGATTCGGACGGACCGTTAAAAAACTGTCCAAGGACCATAACGAGCACGGCGACGATGGCGGCTATAAAAGTCAGGAATATGACCAGAACATGCCTGAAAGTGCCCCAGTGCCATTTGCGGCGAATGCGGGAACGGGTCTTGCGCTCCTTTTCCTTTTCCTGCTGGGCAGGGGAGAGAGTCTTATTTGACATTTATGCTCCTTAAAGATACACATAAAATCTCATAATAATCATTATACCATTTTGCGGATTATTTGCAAGCTGTTTTGCCTAAATTTACGCATTTCGGAGGGGGATGCTTTTAATTTCGCAACGGCTGTGCTATAATAAAACAAAAAAACAGGAGAAACTTAGAATGAAAAGATATCAGAGTTCGGTGCACAGTCTGGAAGGAGCAACCGTCTATATGGCGGATGCCGGAGATAAAGACGTGCTGGTATGCGAAGGCAGACCCTATTTCGGCGGTGCCGAAGGCGTAAACGTATTTGAGCTTGACCATGAGACCGCTTGCAAGCTGCGCAAACTGTTCCCGTTTACCGCCCCCAAACGTGTTTTGGGCGAGGAACGCAGCTTTGGTCTGGGCGACAGGCTGGGCATAGCTACGCCGGGACATATAAAAGTGATAGGCAAGTACGACGTAATGCCCGTGTTCGCTCAGCAGTCCATACGCGAGCTGGACCTGACCGGTCGCAGGTACGAGGACGTGCTAGACGCCGTAACTTTTGCCGTGTTCCGCGAGAACTTCACCAGGGGCTACGGAGCGGACGGCGACCACTTAAAGCGCCCGGAGGACATCGAGTACGCGCTCAAGCTGGGCTTCACCATGCTGACGCTGGACCTGTCGGAGCATATACATCACAACGCTGACGGAATCTACAGCCAGGATGTGGATGAGATATACCTGGGTAAGACGTTTGATATCGAGGGGCACAGGATCGCCTTCACCAAAGACGAGCTTGACCGGGTGAAGGGAATATACGGCGAAGCGCTGGATTTCGCCGTGGAGATGTTTGAAAAGTTCCTAAAGGACGGCACCTGTGACCTGGAGATTTCCATCGACGAGACCGATACTCCCACCGCGCCCTCCGAGCATTTCTTCGTAGCCAGCGAGCTCAAACGCAGAGGCGCTGACGTCAAGACCATCGCGCCCAGGTTTATCGGAGAATTCCAGAAAGGCATCGATTATATCGGCGACCCGGCCGCGTTTGACGCGGAAATGGCAGTGCACGCCGCGATAGCCAGGCATTTCGGCCACAAGGTCAGCGTGCACTCGGGCTCCGACAAATTCAGTGTGTTCAGCTCCGTTGGAAACAGGACCTGCCAGAGATACCACGTCAAGACCGCCGGCACCAACTGGCTGGAAGCCATGCGCATAGTCGCGCAGGCCGATCCCGAGCTGTACAGGAGCATACACGCATTCGCGCTCAAACACTTCGAGGAGGCGAAAAAGTACTATCACGTGACTACCGACTTAAGCAAGATCAGGCCGATTGACGAAGTTAAGGACTGCGAGCTTCCCGAGTATTTTGCCGACAACAATGCCAGACAGCTCATCCACATCACTTACGGCCTGATACTGAACGCCAAGGACGAAAACGGCGATCTTCTGTATAAGAACAGGCTTTACAAACTGTGGAGAGAGCACGAAGCGGAGTACGCCGAAGCGCTTGAAAAGCATATCGGAAAGCATCTTGAGATGCTTGGGTGCCCGAAAGCATGAGCGACAGGCTTAAAAGGGCGATAGCCCACAGGCGGCATCTGCACCGCATACCCGAGCTTACGTTTGAACTGAAAGAGACTCAGGCGTATGTGTTAGATGTGCTCAAAAACACGTCCGCGCGGGTCACGGCGCTGGCTCCCGCCGGCGTGCTTGCATATTTTGACGCCGGCAAAAGCGAGACCATAGCGCTCAGGGCGGACATGGATGCGCTGCCCATGACTGAAAGCACGGGGCTCGAGTTCGCTTCGTGCCATCCGGGTAAAATGCACGCATGCGGGCACGACGCGCATATGGCTATGATGCTTACCGTGGCTGAGGAACTCAGCCGAAGCGAGCTGAGCCGGAATGTGCTGCTGATCTTCCAGCCCGCGGAAGAAACGGGAGGAGGCGCGCTCAGCGTAATCAGGTCAGGCGCACTGGAAAAGTATAACGTCAGCAGCATATACGCGTGCCACGTGGAGCCGTCGCTGGATACAGGCGTCATCTCGACTAAGCCCGGTCCCGTAATGGCAATGTCAAACGAAGTGCATATCCTTATCAGAGGGAGAAGCAGCCACATAGCCCACCCGGAAAACGGTATCGACGCGCTGCGTGCCGGAGTGATGCTGTACAACAGGATATTTGAGGTGATAGGGCAGAAGTTCGCAGGCAGACAGTTCCTGTTCAACTTCGGCAGTTTCCACAGCGGCACGGCGAATAACATAATATCCAACGAGACCCGTTTCGCCGGTGCGCTGAGAAGCTATGACGAGCAGCTTTCCGGGGCGGTCAAACAGACGGTGACCGACCTGTGCTCCGAGGTCGCACAGATCACGAACACCCGGATAGAGGCTGATATACCCGAAGTCTGCCTGCCGCTGCTTAATGACGAAGGCTGTTTCGAAAGGCTCGAACGTTTGGCGGAAGGAATACGTTTTGAGCTGCTTTCCAAGCCTTTCTACGTTTCGGAAGACTTCGCGTATTATCTTAAAAAAGTGCCGGGATGCATGTTCTATCTCGGCATAGGCAGCGAAACGCCGCTGCACTCGAACAACTTTTTCATAAACGAAGAGGCGCTGGAAAGCGGTGTGGAAATGTTCATGCGGCTGGCGCTCAGATGACCGAAATAAGAAGACCCGCCCGGAAACGGGCGGGTCTTTTGATCGTCGGATCAGGTGCTGATCTTGGACGGCGGCTTGCAGCTGGGGCACGCTTTGTAGCCTTTGCTGAGCGCATATTCAAGCGTTACACTCGTGCCGCCGGTAAAGCTCTGACCGGTGCACTTTGCCGCCTTGTGGTAGTAAGCGCCGGCTCCGGAACCAGTCTTGATATAAACAACTGAAGTAGCGGAAGCGGAGTTGCTGTTCGTGTTGGCGGTGTTATTGTTGCTCGTGGTGGTTTTCTTGTCAAACAGCGAACCTAACTGCTTCGCGCAGGAAGGGCACGCGGTCTTGCCGGCGCTTATCGCTTTGGAAACGGTCACCGTAAGGGCGTTCGTCATACCGGAGCAGTTGCTCTTGGTGTGATAATACTTGCCGTTAGTGGTGGCGAAAACGTTGACAGCCGCGGCCTTAAAGCAGGTGGGGCAGGCCTTTTTGCCGGCGTTTATGGCAGTCTGCAGCGTCACCTTGGCGGCGCCGGTCATGCCGGAACAAGTCGAGTTCGTATGGCAGTATTTTCCGGTCTTGGTCGCGTAGACATAAGTATTGGTGTCTTTGGTGGTGGTGCCGGACAGTTTGGTGGTGGTTGCGTTCGTCCCGCTGCCGGAGGCGGTGGAGCCGGAGAGGTTCCTGGCGTTGCAGCTGGGGCAGGCCTTCTTGCCGGCTTTGATGGCGACCTGAGCGGTCACGTAACTGGCGCTCTTCATGCCGGAGCAGGTGGCTTTGGTATGGTAATACGTGCCGTCCTTACGGGCGAATACGTAAATGTTCGCGGGTTTAACACAGGTGGGGCAAGCGGTCTTGCCGTACTTGACGGCAGTGGAGATGCCTATCTGGCTGGCACCCTTCATGCCGGAACAGTTATCCTTGGTGTGGAAGTAGTTGCCGCCCTGAGTTGCGAACACCTGAGTCTCGGAAGGCACTTTGTTGATATTAACGGTGTTGTTTCCGCTAAGGCACACGGGACACGCAGTTTTGCCCATGGCTTCCCATTCAGCCTTGGTCTTGGTTATGGCGTTGTTCATATCCTGGCAGTTGGAGTATCCGTGATACCACTTTCCGCCCGGAGTTCCGTAATAGCCTATGCACACCGGGCACGCGGTCTTGCCGGCCTTGACGGCGTTGGCTTCGGTGACTACGACCGCACCGGTCATGCCCTGGCAGGTCTGGTTGGAGTGGTACCATTTGCCGCCGGTGGTAGCGTAGAACGTTGTCCCGGTGGGAGTCGTCGCGGTGCCGGCATCTCCGGAGTTGAACTGGTCAACGCCGCTGGAGCAGATGGGACACGCGGTCTTGCCTCTCTGTATGGCCAGCTCGAGGGTGACTTTGCTCACCTGCAGGCCGCCCAGGTTGGTGCAATCTTCCTTTGTATGGTAGTAAAGCCCGGAATTGTTGGTCCACACATAGTTCGCAGAGCCGTTGTCAGCAGTCTGATCTACAGTGTTGGCAGCTACGGGCGTAGAGGCTGTGTCGGGAGTGGGGGTGGGGGTAGGAGTAGTCTGCGTATCGTTATTGGGCTGGGGAACTATGACGTTCTCGGAGAAGTCGGGACCGGCAAACGGGTCGTTGTTGATGGGGTCGTTGGTTCCGCTGCCCTTCGGCCAGAAAATGATTACCCACAGGATAATGAACAGCGCGCCTATGGCGGTCAGGATCCAGCGCTTCTGCTTGTCGAACAGGCCCTTGTGCCACATATACCAAATGGCGAACAGCTGGAGCACAGGCACAGCCAGAAGCACGTACAGCAAAATAGGATTGCTGTCCAGGGTGCTCTTTACCTTGCCGTACCAGCCCTCGCCGTCTTCAGCGGGAGCCTCATCATATTCGTCCGCGGGTTCTTCGTCATCGTACTCTTCGTATTCGTCGTCGTACTGACCGTCGTCGTACTGCTCGCTGCCGTTTTCGTTACGGATCTCGTCGAACAGGTCGGGATTATAGCCCAGATCCTCTCCGTCGTCCTCGTAATCATCCAGCTCGTCATCCTCGGCAAAGTCGTCGTCGGAAATATACTCATCGTCACTTAAACTCTCATCATCGGACGAATCATCCCCGTAATAATCATCGGAGTCCGCAGTGTCGTTTTCATCAGATTCCTCATAGGATTCGTCGGTGTTATCGTCATCAGGGTATTCTTCATCGGAATACTCATCATCGTATTCCTCGTCGCCTTCGGCGTCATCTTCAACATATTCGGAGCCTTCCTCTTCCTCGGGATAGTACTCCTCGTTCTCGTCCGCGTCATCAGGGACGAACTCATCGTCAAAGTTGTTTTCGTCGTCAAAATCCTCATTGGCTTTGCCTTTGAAGGGATTGTGCTTTGTAATACTGTCCTTTATAGAGTTAAAGTCAAATTTCGCCATAGTCCTTCTCCTTACACCCATGGTATAAACCTATTGCGTGTACTAATACAGACGTATGATACATCAAAATGTTTCATAAGTCAATATTTCTGAAAAACTTTTTTCACAAATATGAAATAATGAAGGAACAAAAAAGAGATAAAAAGACTAATCAGAAGCGGTCTGATTTCTGTGTAAATAAACTCGTCTGACCCTGTCCGAAATGCGGCTCAGCGCCTCGTTTCGGTTCATGCCGGCGAACGCGGCGTATGTGTTTACGGAGATATCATCTCCGAGCAAAACAACGCCGCTGCCGACGCGGGCGCGGGGTATATCGGTAACGTCTGCCATAAGCTGATCCATGCAGACCAGGCCCAAAACATTCGCGGGCCGGCCTTCTATGAGCACGTAACCGGTATTGTTGAGTCTTGGATATCCGTCCGCGTAACCGACAGGCAGCGTGGCGATGACGCTGTCCCTTGTAAGGGGATGGTCGTCGTCGTAACCCACGCATTCTCCGGCGGGGACGTGGTGGATGGCGGCGATCCGGGACAGGAACCTTACCGCGAGCCTGTCTTCTTCGGGGTGAGGATAGCGGTATGGGCACACGCCGTAAAGCCACGCGCCTACCCGGGCGGCGTCAAAATGCCAGGCGGGATAGCGCACCATGCCTATGGAGTCGCACACATGCCTTATATAGCCGCTTATGCCGTTTCCCCGCAGCAGCTTATCGGCTTCGAGGAAGCTTTGCAGCTGTAAGGCGTCGCGCTCGGAGTTCCTTAAAGCGAGATGGGTGTACAGACCGACCAGGTTGGCAAGCGGGCTTTTGGCAAATTCCAGCATGGCGGGATAATCCGCCTTCTCAAAACCGAGACGGTGCAGACCCGTATCAAGTTTTATGTGAACGCTCACGGGATGACCGAGCTTTTTTGCGCAGTCAAGCAGCAAGCGGGCGCTATTGGCGGAATGGCAGGTCAGTTCGATGCCCTTGGGAATGAGCTCGAGCGCTTCGGCATCCGAGACGTCACCCAGCACAAATATTGAGCAGGGCAGACCGAGCCCATACAGGTCCAGCGCTTCTTTCGCGCAGGCGACCGCGAACCGCCTCGCGCCCAGGCTGTAAAGATGCTTGCACACCTCTTTGGCGCCAAGACCGTAGGCGTTGGCTTTAAGAACGCAGATAACATCGGCTCTGCCCAGCTTCGCCTTGGCGGAAAGATAGTTGCTGCCCAGGGCGTCAAGATCGATCTCCGCCACGCAGCGGTCCAGAGGATAAATCGTGTCAGACATGGTTTTTGGGGTCTGCGGCATCCGCAAAGGCGTTGCCGATAATGTAGAAGGATACGGTGATTATGCTCAGCACCAGCGTGGGGAAGATGAGCTGGTATCTCAGCGACGCGCTGGTCACGTACTGCCTGCCTTCGTTTATCAGGTTGCCCAAAGAAGGCGTTTCCTTGGTAAGACCTATGCCGATATAGGTTATGAACACCTCAGAGCCTATCGCGCCGGGGATAGCCAGCGCCATGCGGAGCATGATAACGCTGACAAGATAGGGGAGGAGGTTCTTAAGCATTATCCTTACCGGCGACGTGCCCAGGCAGCGGGAGGCAAGGTTATAATCCCTGTCGCGGATGATCACTATCTGGTTCCTGACGAATCTGGACATTCCCAGCCACCTGGTGAGGCTCATGGCGAAGATGAGCGTGGAAACGCCGGGCTTCATGATGTACGACACAAGTATCAGTATTATGGTGGTGGGAATGTTGTCCACTATGTTGTACAACTCCGTGAGCACATGGTCAAGCTGTCTGACGTAGCCCCACAGGATGCCGATCATGATGCCTATCAGAGCTTCGAACAGCGCCACAACGAAGCCTATCCACAGGCTTGTGCGGGTGCCGCTCCATACGCGGGCCCAAAGGTCCTGACCGATATTGTTGGTGCCGAAAATGAAGGGGTGGACGCTGGGTATGGTCCTGAGACTTGTACCAGCGGCGGCAAAAGCGCTGCCGTTTTCGTCAAATCGCAGTTCTTCGGCCTTGCAGTAGAGCCAGGAACCGTTGTTTGTAAGGTCGGCGCTGTCGGAATAGACCTGCACAGTAAAGCTGGAACGGGTCTCGTAGGGCACTGAGTAGGGATCATCCGGCAGTTTGAGTTTGGTCTGGAAGTTGTTCTTTACGTAGCCATTTACGCCGTTATAATCTATTTCGACCCAGTCTTCCAGATAAGTGGTGACTGTGAAGCTGTCACGCTTTTTTATGGTGCCCACCAGGTTGCTCACAGCGTACCAGTCGTCATCGAGCTTTTTGTAATTGAGCAGCGTTTCCTGACTGAGCTCGGTGTATACCGTAGTAAGTGAAGGCGCCTGATTCTGAAGCTGGATGCCGGTGACCGGGTCGTTATACACGCGGTTGGCGTCGTACTGGCCGGGCAGCAGAGGCTGTATAAGCGTGAACAAAAGCACGAGCCCCAGTGCGAAAAGCGATACCAGCGCGGTCTTGTTTTTGAAGAACACCTTGATGGTGCTGCCCCAGTAGGAATAGTTGCTGTAGCCGGTCCTTTCGCCGGAAGTGGGGTCATAGGGGGCAAAATCGAACAGGCGGTCATCGGAGATGGACTGCCTGAAAGCGTTTTCAACAGCCTGCTCGGTCCGGCGCTTCTTAGTGCTGAAAATGCCCATATCACCGCACCCCCTGACGTTTTTCAAGACTGATGCGGGGATCAAGCAGCGCCATGAGCAGGTCGCCCAAAAGCAGCCCGACTATACCTATACAGGAGAATATCATGACCAGCGCCTGGACCATGGGGTTGTCCTGACGCTGGATAACGTCTACCAGCAAGCCGCCCATACCGGGAATGGAATAGAGGGATTCGATATAGATGGAACCGCATACCGTGTACAGCAGGGACGCGGGGATGTACTGTATCATCGGAACGAAAGAATTCCTGAAAACGTGTGACAGCATGAGCTTGTAAGGCCTGACGCCCTTGCTGCGGGCAAGCTTTACATAGTCTTTATTGATCTCGTCCAGCATGTAACGCCTGAGCCACATGGCGTAGCTGGCTATCGAGCCCAGTGACATGCTGATGATGGGCAATATCCAGGTCCGCGGGTCGTTGCGCTTGAACAGCATGCCTATATTCATGGCTTCCGTGCCGTAGAGCTGAATGAAGATGTAGTATACGGCGGCGGGCACGGCATTTATGAGCACTATGAAGACCGTACCGAATTTATCCCAGAACGCGCCTTTTTTCAGCGCCATCGCAGCGCCCAGCGGGATGCCGAAAAACAGACCGAGCGCCATGGAAGCGACGCCCAGATAAACCGAAATTGGCGCTTTCTCGGCGATTATCAGACCTATGTCGGTACCTGCGGAATACCTGGAGGATTGGCCAAGGTCGCCATGCAGGAGCCTGTTAAGGAATGCCAGAAGCTGGGAAGCGACCGGCTTGTCAAGCCCCAGAACGTGCAGCTTCGCCTGTACCTGCGAAGCGTCGAGCTTATCATAGTTATCAAAATAGCCCTCTATTGGCATCTGCCTGAGCAGCACGAAAACCACAGATACGATGGCCAAAAGCGAAAACAGGCTCAACAGTACGCGCTTGAGCGAGTACATTACGAGCCTGCGCTTACAGACCAGATATATGAATCCCGCGAACAGAAGGCAGAGGGCGATTTTGATAAACATGATGCTCCTTGGAAGACGAATTTACACATATGCGGGGACGGCAGCTGCCGCCCCCGCGATAGATGGAAACGGATTACTGTACAGCCGCAGCCTTTTCCTCAAGCCACTGGTCATAAGCATCGTAATACTCGTCGGTGGACATGGGCTTATCCAGCACATGCATGCCCTTGTAACGGCAGGATGCGAGGCCGGTGGCGCTGAACTGACCCTCGAAGGGATTCAGGCGGCTGGCGGTATACCCGCCGGAGTTGGAGCCGTAGGGGATCACTATGGCGTGATTGATCAGGTACGCTTCTGCGATGGCGAAGGCCTGATACCTGGCCAGCATGTCGGTCCCTGGCATGGCCTTGGCTGCGTTCAGCAGCACGAAGTACTCAAGCTCGCCGTCCTCGGTCAAAAGCGCCGGATCCGTGGCGTTGATAAAGAAGTTGTAGTTGTTGTCCTCATCAAAAGGCTCGGTCAGGTTCACGGGATCGTCAAAGTCGAGGCCCCAGTTGCAGCGCATGAAGCCGTATTTGCCGGTGCGGCGGATAGCAGACAGGAAGTTGTTGGCGGGGCCGGGATAATTGATCACTTCGATGTAATCGGTGCCCAGCACTTCTTCTAACTGCTGCTTTACTACTACGGACTCATCCGCCTGGGAGGAAGAGGAGGAGGGGTAGCTGTTGAGCACCTTTATGGGGAAGGTCGCGCCCAGTTCGGTGAGTTCGGCGACGGCCTTTTCTTTGTAGTACAGCGCCAGATCATTGCTGGGTTCGGCGATAATACCGTCGAACTCTGTCAGCTCGGTGTAATCTGTGCCGTCGATCGAGCAGATGCCTTCGGGCATGATGGTGGACCAGAGCAGGTCTTCGGGATTCTCGGGCTCGATGACGGTCTTGGCCTTTAAGCGGTCGAGCGCGTAGGCGAAGGAGAGACGGAAAGCTTCGTTGTTCACGGCGAGCTTCCAGTTTTCGGGCTCATATTCCTCGTCGAAGTTGGGATCGAAGTTGAAAGCCCAGAAGTAGCTGTACTGGCCGAACTGACGCACGGGATGGATCATGTCCGCGGTCTCGGGATCGGAGAGCCATTCGGCGGCGATTTTGGAATCTATACTGGCGGCGTCGATCTCTCCATTCAGGTACATGGCGGGTGAAATGATAGATGCCTGGCTGTTGTAGGTCTGCTCGATACGGTCTATGAAAACGTTGTCCTTGTCCCAGTAGCTCGCGTTTTTGGTATATACGCGGGATTCCTGAGGCTTGAGCTCGCTTAAAATGAACGGACCGCAGTAAAGCAGATTGGTCTCGCTGTTGGCCACGCCGAAATCGTCGCCTTTTTCAGCCAGGAAGGCGGCGTTGACCGGCATGTAGCAAATGTAATCCAGCATGGTGAGGAAATAGGGACAGGGCTCTTTCGTGGTGTAGGCAATGGTATAATCGTCCAGCGCCTTTACGCCCACCTCGGCAAAGTCCACAGGTTCCGGCGCCGCTTCGCCTTCCTTGGGAGACTTTGTGGAATTATAATAATCTTTCGCGCCGGCCAGGTAGTCCCGCAGGATCCAGGCCGTGGCGGAGGCATGCTGAGCGTTAAGGATGTACTCGGCGGCGGTCACGAAATCGTACGCGGTCACGTCGGCGTAATACTCGCCGGTGCTGGTGACCCATTTCACGCCCTTGCGCAGATTGAAAGTCCAGGTGAGGCCGTCCTCGCTGGTGGTCCAGCTCTCGGCCAGGCATGGCACGATGTTGCCGTAACGGTCGTGCTCGACCAGGGTGTCGATCACGTTGGCGGATACGGTGAAATCGTTGGTGGTGGACGTGGTCAGATAGTTGAGAGTGCTGATCTCCCCGTCATACAGAGTTCTGTAAACGGTGGGCGCCTCTTCTGCCACGGCGAAAACGAGGCCGCACAGGGCGATGCACAGACACAGCGTCAAGCTGAGAAGCTTTTTCATGCGATTCCCTCCTTAAACGGATATGTGTTGTTATTATAACACATCGTGTCAAAAATGAATGAGTATATTGTGTTAAATCTTATTTTTACAAAATCACGTGCAGGCATTTGCACTGAAAATGAATTTTTACAACTGTCAATAATTCATAATTGCTGTAAAGCGCCGAGTTTTAATATGTCGCCGGCGAATTGTTGAAATATCGTAACAAATGTGATATAATATATTTGGAAAAGATTACAAAGGAGAGATTCGTATAAATGAAGCTCGGTAGCGTTATGGAAATTCTTTCCGCCAAGCCCTTGAGCGAGACGGTCGACCTGGACCTGGATGTCAAATGCGCCTGTTCCAGCGATATGATGAGCGATGTGCTGGCGTTTCCAAAAGAGCATATGGTCCTGCTTACGGGACTTGTCAACGCGCAGGTTATGCGCACCTGCGACATGCTGGACATAAGAGCGGTAGTGTTCACCCGGGGCAAGCTGCCTTCAGCTGAAGCGCTGGAAATGGCCAACGAAAACGGCATAAGCGTACTGGGTACCGAGCTCACGTTATTCGTTGCCAGCGGAAAGCTCTATGCCGGCGGCCTGGTCGGCGGCACAAAGGACAAGGCATGAGCATTTTAAAGGAAGAATTCAACGTAGCGAAGATGGATTTCGTCACTGCCGGGGAGGCGTCTGCCCAGATAAAGCGCATTCTGAAAAAGCTGGGAGTGGACGCGGGAGTGGTCAGACGCCTGTCCATCGCGTGCTACGAAGCGGAGATAAATCTTGTTATACACTCCGACGGCGGCACGCTATCGCTTGAAGTCAACCCGGACGACGTGGTGCTCATATCAAAGGATATAGGCCCCGGCATTCCGGATATCGAACTGGCGATGAGCGAAGGCTATTCCACCGCAAGCGACGACGTGCGCATGATGGGCTTTGGCGCCGGAATGGGGCTTGCCAACATGGCCCGCAATGCGGACAAGTTCAGGATCGAGTCCAAAGTCGGGGAAGGCACACTTATAGAAATGATATTCAATCTGAAACAGGAGGCCTGAAATGGCAACGAACCTCCATTCCGTACGCCTGGATAAGGGAAAGTGCGTAGGCTGCACGGGCTGCCTCAAACGCTGTCCTACAGAGGCGATCCGAATACGAAAAGGCAAGGCGACTATAATCGACGAGCTTTGCATAGACTGCGGCGAATGCATACGCGTGTGCAAGCAGCACGCGAAGATAGCGGTGACCGATCCGCTCAGCAGCATAAACCGTTACAAATACAAGATCGCGCTGCCGGCGCCTGCGCTGTACGGTCAGTTCAAACGCATAGACGACATATCCTCCATAACGAGAGGACTTCTGCGTATGGGCTTTAACGACGTATTCGACGTGGCGGTAGGCGCCGACCTGGCGTCCAGGGCCATAATGGAAAAACTGAAGAGCCCATCCTGCCCCAAACCTCTTATATCGTCCGCGTGTCCAGCGGTGCTCAGACTTATACAGGTCCGCTTCCCGGAGCTTATCGACAACGTAGTCGACGTAAGAAGCCCGATGGAGCTGGCGGCTACACGCGCGAGGAGCGAATTCTGCAAGCGCACGGGCGCGAAGCCTGAGGAGGTCGGGTGCTTTTTCATAACGCCCTGCGCCTCGAAGGCAACCGCCATCAGAAATCCCATAGGTCACACAAAGAGCGCGGTCAACGGAGCCATCTCCATACTGGAGATCTACGGGCTTCTGTCCAGCCAGTTAAGGCGCGTGAAGAGCGACGATCATGACGAGATAGAGCCGCATCCATGCACTGCGCTGGGCATCGGCTGGGCCAGGACCGGCGGCGAAGCGCTGGCCATAGAGGAAGAAGAGGCGCTCGCGGTGGACGGCATCGAAAACGTGAGCAGGGTACTGGAACAGATCGAAAACGACAGGCTGCCGGAACTCAAGTATTTTGAAGGGCTTGCCTGCGAAGGCGGCTGCGTGGGCGGACCTATCGTGTTTGAGAACATGTACATTGCGCGAAACCGCATCCGCCAGCTGGTGGTGAACCTTCCAAAGGTCAAGGTCTCCGACGCAGTGAGCCTTGACGACGTAAGGGAACTGGGCGACGAGCTGTGCTTTGACGCGCCCATACGCCAGATAGAGGCCATGAAGCTGGACAGCGATTTTTCCGCCGCGGTAAAGAAGCTGGACAGGATAGAGGAGATACGCAAAAAACTGCCGGGGCTGGACTGCGGCTCCTGCGGTTCGCCCACGTGCCAGGCGCTTGCAGAAGATATAGTGGGCGGTTACGCGAAAGAGATGGATTGTCTGTTCCTGCTCAAGGCGAGGGTCAGCGAAATGGCCAGACAGATGGTAGAGATAAGCGAGCTTACCAGAGAATAGAGGAGAAACAACATGACTGTAAACGAACTTGCAAAACTTATAGACGCCCGGCTGCTTAACGGCGCTGCCGGCGAAAACGAAGTAAAATGCGGCTACGCGTGCGACCTGCTCTCCTGGGTCATGGCCCACGGTTCCGACGGAATGGCCTGGATAACGGTGCAGACCCACATGAACGTTATCGCCGTGGCCAGCCTTCACGAGATGAGCTGCGTTATCATTCCCGAAGGCATCGCCGTGGAGCAGGAAGTGCTCGACAAGGCGGCCGAAGAAGGAATCGCCGTACTGGGCACCCAGCTCGACGCGTACCGTATTTGCGGCAGAATGGCGGAGGCAGGCGTAGGGGCTGCATAAATGAAGTGCGCGGTTGACCTGCATATGCATTCATGTCTGTCCCCGTGCGGGGATATGGACATGACTCCCAACAACATAGTCAACATGAGCAAGCTCAAGGGGCTTGACATGATAGCGGTTACAGACCACAATACCGCGCTGCAGCTGCCTGTTATAAAGAAGGTCGCAGACTATGTCGGGATCGCGCTCCTGCCGGGGCTTGAAGTGACCACTAAGGAAGAAGCGCATATGCTGGCCTATTTTAAGACCGTTGAGGAAGCGGTGGATTTCTCCGGGTACATATATCCTCATTTGCCGCCGATAAAGAACAAGCCCAAACTGTTCGGAGTCCAGGCGTATATGGATGAGGATGACGAGATAACTTCCGAAGAGGAAAGGCTGCTCATCACGGCACTGGACCTGAGCATAGACGACCTGTTCACCGAAATAACGAAACGGGGCGGGCTCGCGATCCCGGCGCATATAAACCGGGGCGCCAACGGACTGCTGCAGGCGCTGGGTTTCGTGCCCTCCCAGCTTCCGTTCAAAGCACTGGAAGTCACCAAGGGATTGCCGCTTCCGCACAAAGGACTGCCGGATGTCAAGCACCTGCATTCTTCGGACGCGCACTACCTTGAGAATATATTCGAGCGGGAAGAATTCATAGAGCTTCCTCAACCGACGCCCCAGGCGTTTTTTGACTATATCGAGGCATAGAGAGGGATCATATGCAGCACAATGACAAAGCGTACGCCTACATGCTTCTCACGCTGCCGCTTACGGCAGGCGAAGAAAGCGCGCTGCCTCTGACTTCCAAAGAGGTGGCATGGATCGCCGGACGGCTCGACATAAACGACTCCAGGGGCATCGGTCAGCTGATAGGGCTTGAAGAGATCCAGCTCATGAACCTGCTGAGCATAGGAAGCGAAGAGGCGTACAGGATCAGGCTCCTGCTGGACAGGAACATGCCTCTCGCCAAACTCATAGAGGACTGCATAACGAGCCGGATCGATATACTGACTCCTTTCGGAAAAGACTATCCCGCGCGCCTGATACGCGCGCTGGGCCAATATAACTGCCCCGTGCTGTTCGCCAAGGGAAATGTCGACCTGCTTAAGGGCTGCAATATAGGCTTGAACGGTATAGGCGGGGTAAAGACGAGCGAGTCACTGAAAAGCGGCTTGAAAGCTTTCGCGGGAGAGCTCGTGCATAACGGCTTTGGCATAATAAGCCAGGACGCGCCCGGCGCGTGCAGGCACGCGGTAAAGGAAATGCTCGATCTATCGGGAAATACCGTGCTGATGGCGCAGGCGGGACTGAATGTGTGCGGGCAGGAAATGAACAGCGAGCTCGCTTCCAAGCTTGAACAAAACCTGATCATAGGGCTTTGCCATCCAGACAGGCAGGATGACAGCAAAAACACAGCGCTAAGGACGCGCACGCTGTTCGCACTGTCTCAGGCGGTTTTCGTGCTGTCCACCGACGCGAGGCGCGGCGAGCAGGAAGCGGCAAGGCTCAAACTGTGCGACGACCTTTACGTGCTGGAAAGCCCGGAATGCGAAGCGAACGTGTCACTGGCAAACAAGGGATTCAAAATGGTTAAGGATATAGGCGATTTTTCCGTGTACGCGGTGGCGGGCAAATGGCGCAGCTCGGACGAGTATAATCAGCTGAGTTTTCTTTGATTGCCGCTTGAGCTTGAAACCGCGCATTTGAAACGCTGGGTCTTCCGGCGTTTTTTTTCGCTCAAAAACAGGTATAAAGCCCCGAAACCGCCGAATGATACGGCCAGGAGCGCCTGGATGAGCTCGTTATCGCTCACGAGGGATCCCAGGAACATGCCCGCAATCATAAGCGCGAGGGGAATGCCGTAAGCGAGCACCGACGCGGCGGCGAGGCGCCGGTCCGGCAGCGTGATGATCACGCTGTCGCCCTCTTTGTAGTTTCCCTCCGGCAGGGGATAGTTTATCTCTTCCGAGCGGCCGAAATCGCAGGCGCGGCAAGTCAGGCACGCTTCCTGACGCTTTATCTGGGCCATAAGGCCGTTCGGAGTGTTTACCACAACAGCTTCTTTTGTCATAAAGTCAACTCCTTATAAAACTATTATGCCACCAAAATGATTATAATTCAAGTCCGCCGGGCGGGGTTGTAAGTTTGAGAAAAGTATAGTATAATACATGCTGAAAGATTGGATAATTGGAGGACTGTGCGTATGAAGCTTAACCTCGGTTCCATAAAAGAAACAGGTTGGTGGCAGGAGAAAGGCTATCTGCTGCCCAAGTACGATATCGAAAAGATGCGCAAGAACACGCTTGCAAGGCCCGAATGGGTGCATTTCGGCGCCGGCAACATATTCAGGGCGTTCTTGGGCGCGGTAGACCAGCGGCTGCTCAACCAGGGGCTGACCGATACGGGCATCTGCGTTTTTGAGGGCTTTGATACCGAAATAATCGAAAAAGCCTACCGCCCGTTCGACGAGCTCTCCGTGGGCGTCACGCTAATAGGCACGGGCAGCGTCAAAAAGGAAGTTATCGCTTCTGTGGCTGAGAGCCTGACCATAGCGGATAACCAGAGAATGGAGGAGATCTTCACTTCGCCTTCCCTGAAAATGGCTTCCTTCACCATTACGGAAAAGGGATATGCCATCGCATTCGCAAAGAAAGACGCCGAAGGCAAACCCGAAGACGCAAAAGGGCTCATGGGCTATCTTACCCGCCTGCTGATTAAAAGATACCAGGCGGGCGGGCTGCCGGTGGCACTGGTCAGCATGGACAACTGCTCCCATAACGGCGAGAAGCTGCAGAACGCCGTGATGTTTGTGGCAAAATCGTGGCTTGGGAACGCGCATGTCGACGAGGGATTTATCAACTATCTCGAAACCAAGGTCACATTCCCGTGGAGCATGATAGACAAGATCACGCCCCGCCCGGACGCCAACGTGATGCGCCTGCTGGAAGAAGACGGTTTTGAGGACGCGGGCCTGATAATCACATCCCGAAATACCTATACTTCCGCTTTCGTGAACGCGGAAGAGAAGGAATACCTCGTTATTGAAGACGCGTTCCCCAACGGGCGCGTGCCGCTGGACAAGGCGGGCATATATTTCGCGGACAGGGAGACCGTGGAGAAAGTGGAGCGCATGAAGGTCACGACCTGCCTGAACCCCCTGCACACCTGCCTTGCGGTATTCGGCTGCCTGCTCAATTACGAGACCATCTGGAAGGAAATGAACGATGCCGACCTTAAGAGGCTGGTCTACCGTATCGGTTATAGAGAGGGGCTGCCCGTAGTGACAGACCCGGGCATCATGAAGCCGGAGACCTTCCTTGAGGAAGTGCTCACCGCCCGTCTGCCCAACTGCTTCCTGCCGGATACTCCCCAGAGGATCGCCACGGATACCAGCCAGAAACTTTCCATAAGGTTCGGCGAGACCATCAAGGAGTACATAAAACGCGGGATGGATCTGAGCGTGTTAAAGGGCATCACGCTTGTGGAAGCGGGCTGGCTCAGGTACCTCATGGGCGTAGACGATTCCGGAAAAGAGATGACGCCGTCTCCGGACCCCAGGCTCGAGGAAATGAAGACAAGGCTTGCCGGAGTGAGCTACGGCGACAATTCCAGGGCTGACGAAGTCCTGCCGGGCATTCTGGCAGACGAGACCATATTCGGTGTGGACCTTATGAAGACAGGTCTTGGCAAAGGCGTTATAGCGGCGTTCAAGCAGATGAATTCCGGCGAGGGTCAGGTGCGCCGCGCCATTTCCGAGATCGCGTAGACCATGCAGTGGAATTACGGCTTTGATTTCGGCTCCGAAGCGCTCCGGATGGTATCCGTAGGGCGCAAGGGCATATATTCCGAGCCACAGTGCGCTGCCATAAGGCAGGGTGAGGAACTCCCGTTCGCCTGGGGAGACAGGGCGTTTGAGATGCTCGCGCGTCCGGTACCGGGCGTAAAGGTGCAAAGGGCAATGTCCGGAGGGCTTCCGGAAGACACTGGCCTGGTCGCCTCGTGGGTAAAGCGGATCGTGAGCGCCGGTGAAAAGCGTGTGCTGATACGGCGCCACGTGCTGCTGGGCGTGAGCCCAGGCATAGGCAGGTATGCCGCGCAGGAGCTGCTGGGGGAACTTATCACGCTGGGCATCGATTCCGCGGGGCTCATAGCGCTGGACGCGTGCGCGCTTATAGGCGCAGGCGTCGATATAGGACGCAGCGAAGGCCGCTTTCTGCTGGATATAGGCAGTTCGGCGGTGAGCTTGTCAGCCTTCGCGTACGGAAAAAGGGCGCTGTTCTTCCGCATGCCGTACGGTATTGGCAGCGTAGACGACAATATCGTGGGTGAGATCCGGCAAAAGGAAGGCGTCATAATCTCCGGTAGCGTGGCGAGAGTGCTGAAGCACGGCGCGTTCAGCCCAGAACTGGACAAAATGGCGCTGCCGGCGTTCAATCCCGCGTCGATGCTGCCCGAGCACAGATGTTTTGACGCATCGTACGCGCGGGACTGCGTAAACAGGTTCATTGCGGAAATTATCAGGTTCTGCAGGCAGTCAACCCAGGACCTGAGCCCGCAGCTGGCTGAGGATTATCTGAAAAACGGAGTAGTTATAACGGGCGGCGGTGCGAATATCGACGGCATGGCCGAAGGCATGAGCGCCGCGCTGGGCGTGCCTGCCTTCTGCGCGGAGGAACCAGAGAACTCCGCGGCAAGAGGATTAAAGCTTTTGCTTCAGGATGAGGACAAAGCCGCGGCGCTGGTGACTTCCGCGAAAGAAGCGGAAGAACGGCTGTGATACGGACTGTCAGAAAAGGTTCGCTCAGCCTCGAATACACGCTTATCTGCGCTAAGAACAGATCGTCGCTGCTGCTGCAGGCGCTCCCCATGGGTAAGATCAGGCTCTATGCGCCAAAAGGGTACAGCGTAAGGCTGGCCGACCGTTTTGTAACAGAGCATCTGGACGAACTGCGCAGCGCTCAAAAGCGCATGGACGAAGCGGAAAACCGCGTTCCGGGCACGATACTGTTCAGAGGCGCGCGCATACCTCTGTGCGTGGAGCGCTCCGGCAGGGGGCATGTGACCGTTGACGGGAACGGTGTCACCGTGTTTTCAAGTACCGACGACCCGTCGAGGATAAAGGCGCTGCTCAGGGGATATCTGTCCAGGCTCGCCTTAAATGACATCTATGCCGCGCTTGCCAGATGGGCTCCGAGCTTTCGAGAAACATACGGCAGAGTGACGATAAGGCAGCAGCGCTCGCGCTGGGGCTCGTGCTCCGCGAAGCGGAATCTGAATTTCAACTGGAAGCTGATACTCGCTCCTCCCGAATGCCTGGAATACGTAGTGATACATGAACTGGCGCATCTGAAAGTGTTCAACCATTCCGAAGCTTTCTGGGATGAGGTCCGTAAACGTATGCCGGATTATGACGTCTGGCGAAAATGGCTGAAACTGCACGGGCAGGAGCTTAATGTATAACGGAGGGAAACATTGGCGAAGATAATAGCGGTTGCCAACCAAAAAGGCGGCGTGGGCAAAACTACTACGGCGGTCAACCTGGCTTCCGCCGTCGCGGATAAAGGCAGGCGCGTGCTTCTGGTGGACCTTGACCCCCAGGGCAACGCCACCAGCGGCCTCGGAGTGACCGTTAAGAACGGATATAACCTGTACTCTGTGATGAGCGGCGAATGCTCCGCGAAGGAAGCGATAAGGCGCACGCGTTTCGGGGCGCTGAGCGTACTGCCTTCCAGTGTGGATCTCTCGGGCTCCGAGATCGAACTCGTGATGCAGGAACACCGTGAAGAAGTGCTCAAACACGCACTCAACTCGGTCAGCGGGGAATATGATTACATATTCATCGATTCTCCGCCTTCGTTGGGGCTGCTCACTATCAACGCGCTCACCGCCGCGAACAGCGTGCTTATACCGATACAGTGCGAGTATTACGCGCTTGAAGGCGTAGGGCAGCTTATGAACACGCTGACGCTGGTCAGGAAAAAGCTGAACCCGGCGCTTGACGTGGAAGGCGTTGTGCTTACCATGCTGGACGGACGCACCAATCTGGGCCTTCAGGTGGTAAGCGAAGTCAAAAAGCACTTTAAGGGCAAGGTGTTCTCTACCGTTGTTCCCAGAAACGTACGATTAAGCGAGGCGCCCAGCCACGGCGTGCCCATACAGGTATATGACGCGAACTGTACGGGCGCGGCGGCGTATTCAAGGCTTGGGGACGAGCTTATAAAGAGAAATGAGGGCTGACATATGAGTAAACGCACATCCGCGCACGGTCTTGGACGGGGCCTGGACGCCTTGTTTTCGCAGATAGACCAGGAGGATGACTCACTGCGCAGCAGCGAGGCGGCAGGGGAGGAAATAAGGGAGATATCCCTGAACGATATCGACATCAACTCCGCGCAGCCCCGAAAGAGCTTTGACGAGGACGCGCTGCAGGAACTGGCTGAATCCATCGCCTCTGTAGGAGTGATACAGCCGATAATAGTGCATCCCAAAGGCGACAGGTACACGATAGTGGTGGGCGAGCGCCGCTTCAGGGCGTCGCGCCTGGCGGGCAAGACCACGATCCCCGCAATCATTCGCTCCTGGGACGAAATGACCCGCTTAAAGAGCGCTCTTATAGAAAATATACAGAGGCAGCAGCTTAACCCGATAGAGACCGCGCAGGGTCTGAAAACTCTTATGGAGAAATGCGACCTTACGCAGGACGAAACGGCGGAAGCGGTGGGCAAAAGCCGCAGCCAAGTCACAAATACACTGCGCCTGCTCACGCTCGAGCCCGAAGTGCAGCAGCTCGTGCTCGACAGGAGCCTCACCGCGGGCCACGCCCGCGCGCTTGTGGGTCTGCCGGCTGAGCTGCAGATAACGCTCGCCAGGGAAGCCGTAAAACAAGGTTATAACGTCAGGCAGATAGAAAAAGCCGCGCAGCTGGGCACGCTTCCGGGGAAAGCGAAAAAGCCGCCCAAATCGTCGGAGATCAAGCGCGTGGAAAAAATGGCGCGGGAAGCCTTCGGCGTAAAGGCGCGCGTGGACGGTGATGAGAACCGGGGCAGGCTGGTGCTTACTTATTCTTCCAGAGAAGACCTGGAAGGCATATGGAACATCCTTGAAGCGCTGAATCAGGGGGGCATGTAGCTTATGTACGAGATCAAACGTCTGAACGCCGCGGCGCCGTATCCTTTTGCCGGCGCTTTCGATCCTGCCGGCATGGCCGAAGCCTGGGCAGGCATCGGCTTTGAAGATATAAACGAATATCCATGGTTTGACGCGTATCCGGAAAGGTTTCCCTGCTCCGCCGCGTGCGGCTGGAACGACAAGGGACTGTTCCTGCTGATGTACGCCTGCGAAAGCCCGATAATGGCGAAAGAGACAGAGTTTGGCGGCATGCCCTGCATGGACAGCTGCGTTGAGTTCTTCTTCTCGCCGTTTCCGGAGGAGACCTCGAAATACATAAACGTTGAGATCAACCCGCGGGGCGTATGCCACGTCGGCGTAGGCAACGACAGATACGGGCGCAAGGTATACAAAAACAGCATCGGCGGGTTCAAAGTTACCTGCAGCGAATACGACGGCAGGGTCTGGGCGGTGAGCTGCCTTATACCGTGGAGCCTGGTCATGGAAAACTTCGGGAAGATCCCTGCGGAGGGCGATGTCATAAAAGGCAATTTCTATAAATGCTCCGGTCCCGAGTTGCACGAGCATTACGGCTGCTGGAAAAAAGTGCTGACCCAAAGGCCGGATTACCACAGGCCGGAATACTTCGGAGAAATGGTATTGAAGTAAGTTGTTATGGAAATAAAAGAACTTTGCGGAGTGCTGGAAGCGATACTGTATGTGGCGGGCGAGCCGGTCAATGCCGAGGCGCTTGCCCACGCACTCAACCTGACAAGGGCGGAGCTCGAACCCGCCATAGACGAGCTCAGGGAAAGCTGCCTTCTTGATAAAAGGGGCATACGCCTGAACCGGCACGGCGGCGACATCCAGCTGTCCATAAATCCCGAATACGCGAGATATGTGGAAATGTTCCTTCAGCCCGTAAAAAAGCAGACGCTTTCCCAGGCTGTGCTGGAGACCCTGTCGATTATCGCGTACCGGCAGCCTATAACCAAATCCGACATAGAAGCGGTAAGAGGCGTAAAGTGCGACTATTCCGTGCAGCTGCTCCTGACCAGGGGGCTCATACAGGAGTGCGGCAGAAAGGAGACCCTGGGCAGGCCCATACTGTACGCGACTACGGACAAGTTCCTGAGTCACTTTGGGCTTGAGGACCTTAACGATCTTCCGAGGGACGAGGAAACACCTGTGGAGGGAGAGATAGGCGTATGAAGCAGCACATAGATACCATACCGGTATGGGACGCGTTCAAGACGGACTGCGAGTGCCCGCTGTGCGAACTCAGGGAAATAAACGAAAACAACTATGTGGTGTCGTTTACCGGCGGCAGCGTCATGGAACCTGACGTCAGGCAGGAGGTAAACCTGAAGGGTTTCTGCGCGAGGCACTTTAAGCTGATGATGGCAGGCGACAAGCGCCTTGGCGTGGCGCTTATGGCGCATACTTACCTTAAGCAGACGATGGCGAGGCTCGGCGAGACCCGTATGGCGGTACAGAATATGCCTGCCAAGGGGGGCCTGTTCGCCAGGAAAAAGCCCCAGAGCGGCACCGATTATTCTTCGATAACGGATTCCTGCATCCTTTGCGACAGGCTCAACAACTCTATGGAACGCTACCTGTACACGACAATCTATCTGTGGAAAAAGGACCCGTCGTTCCAGGCTCAGATGAAAAACGGCAAGGGCTTCTGCCTCAAACACTACACCAGCCTGTTAAACGCCGCGCCCGAGCAGTTGAGCGGCCAGGAACTGGAAAGGTTCACATCCCAGCTGAACGAAGTGGAAATGACCAACCTTGCCCGCATAGAAAAGGAAATAGAGTGGTTCACGCTGAAATTCGACCATAAAAACGCCGACAAACCCTGGGGCAACAGCAAGGACGCGCTGCCGCGCACGGTACTGAAACTGCGAGGCAAGGAATGACGCCGTTTTTTGCCGCACCAAAAGGTGGAATAAAGCTTTGGAAGCGCCTTTACGGGAAGCCGAAACTCCGCATAACGGACGCGAAAGCTCCCGCGCGAATACTTTTTGTGACAGACCTTCATTTGCGCCCTTCACACAGTGAGATGGCGCGAATTTGTTTTGAAGCGGCAGCCGATACCCGGCCGGAACTGATATGTCTGGGCGGAGATATGGCTGAGTACGATGAGGGTCTTACAACGGCGCTTGAGGAACTCAGGCGCGTGTTTCCCAAGCAGCCCGTATTCACCGTGCCCGGCAACAACGACGACCTGCGCCTTAACGGCGAAAGAGACGAACAGGCCGCGCTTTACTCCAGGTACGGGTGCGAATACCTGCTTAATGCCGCCCGCAGCATAGAGACCTCCGGAGGCAGGATATGCGTAGCCGGAACGGAAGACGGGTATTCCCACGAGCCGGACGTAAAAGAGCTTTTAGACCGGAACTGCTACAGCGTGCTGCTCACGCACGCCCCCCACAGAGAGCTGCTTAAAGAACAGCCTGACCTGCTGCTCAGCGGCCATACGCACGGAGGGCAGATAAACGTGCTGGGATTTACATGTTACGGGCTGCTCAGATACGAGCCCAGATTTGATTTCGCGCTGCTCGCCGGCGAAAAGCGTTTCGGCAGAACGCTGGCGGTCGTATCCCGCGGTATCGGCTGGAGCAAGTATCCTGTACGCGTCGGGGCGGACCCCGAAATACATCTGATCATCTGAGGCACTGCCTATGCGGATGCGTGTCAAAAAATGGGCCAGGGGCGAGCTCGAGGCCAGCAGCATATTTATCGACGATCCAGAGCGCCACATCGGAAACTGGAAAAGTGTTTTCGCAAGGCCGGGACAGCCTTTATATGTAGAACTGGGCTGCGGGAAAGGCGTTTCGACCTGCCAGGCTGCGCTCGCGCACCCGGAGATCAATTATCTTGGTATCGACATAAACCTGAGCGTGCTGGGCGTAGCCAGGCGCAACGCCCAAAAGTGTTTTGAAGGCAAGCGGGAGATCGACAACCTGAGATATACCCTGTACGAGATAGAGAATATCAAAAGCATACTGAACGCAAAAGACACCGTCAGCCGCGTTATAATCTCTTTCCCGAACCCGTGGACCAAGCGGCACCGGCAGCAGAAACACCGGCTCACTCACACGCTGCGGCTGTTGGACTACAGAAGTTTTCTCGCTCCGGAGGGTGAGATCTGGTTCAAAACGGACGACGACGAGCTGTTTGACGCCTCGCTCGGGTATTTTCCCGAGGCGGGTTTCGTGATAACGGAAAAGACAAACGACCTTCACGCTGGCTTTCCGTACGAAAACTTCATGAGCGAACACGAGCGGATGTTCGTATCCGAAGGCAAAAAGATAAAGGCGCTCATAGCGAAAAAAGGAGATTTGGATATAAGCAGCATGCGAAAAAAGACATCTTTCGTCCACGGCATAGAGCCGGCGGATATACTGCTCCCGGCTGAAAATGTGGATATGACCCGCTGGGCGGTGATCGCCTGCGACCAGTATACGTCCAACAGGGAATACTGGGATAAGGTAAAAGCGTATACGGAAGGCGTGCCGAGCACTTATCACCTGATCCAGCCCGAGATAGACCTGGATGAAGCTGACGGCAGGATAAGCGGCATACATGCGGCAATGCGCCGGTATATTGCGGACGGTACCGTGAAGACCAAAGTTGAAAACGGGTTCGTGCTGTGCAGGAGGCGCATCGGTTCGGGTGACAGATGGGGGCTTATCGTAAAAGTCGACCTGGAAAAATACGATTACGCTCCAGGCACCCGCCTTCCAATTCGGGCCAGCGAAAAAACGGTGCCTGAAAGGATACCCGCCCGAACGCACATCAGAAGAGGCGCCACGCTGGAATGCCCTCATGTGATGCTGCTGCTGAACGATGACAAGGACAGCATTGCGGGCCTTAAAAAATATGCCACGAACGATAAACTGCTCTATGACTTCCAACTGATGCAGAACGGCGGGCACATTTCCGGCTACGCGCTTGACGAACCGGAAAGCGTAAGCGAGATATCAGAACTTATCGAGCGGATAAATGGCGAAAAAGACGGGTTCATATGCGCCGTGGGTGACGGCAACCATTCGCTTGCCGCTGCGAAAAGCTGCTGGGTCGAGCTTAAGCCGAAACTCGGCGCCGACGAAAGGCGCAGTCATCCCATGCGCTACGCGCTGTGCGAGATAGTGAGCCCGCATTCCGAAGCGCTCATTTTCCACCCGATACACAGGGTCGTGTTCGGCGGAAACGCTGAAGACATGATCGACTCATTCGGCTCCTGGCTCGGATCCCACGGCATGCGGCTTGCGGAAGGAAACGACATAAAGTTTATCTGTGCCGGCGCCGAAAAGAGCTTTGCCGTAGAAGGCGGCGACTGCATCACCGTAAGCTCCTTGCAGAACTGGCTGGATGAATATCTGCCGTTGCACAGCGGGTGCGATATAGACTATATACACGACAGTGAGGAGCTTTACCGTTTGTGCGGCGGCCCTTCCGCAGTTGGCATCATGATCGGTGTTATGGATAAATCCAAGCTCTTCGACACGATCAAAAGCCAGGGAGTTCTTCCGCGCAAGGCTTTCTCCATGGGTAAAGCGGACGAAAAGAGGTTTTACCTTGAAATGAGGCGGATCAAATGACTGACGGCGCGCTTTTGAAAGTCATACGGCAAAACCCTCTGTTCGAGGGCATGAGCGATGCCGAGGCTGAAGAAGAACTGAAAAACTACGACGCCAGGCAGCAGGAATACGCGCGCGGCGAGACAGTGATCAGACTGGGCAGCCCCGTTTCCCGCTTCGCGCTTTTGATTAGCGGCAGCGTGCAGGTGATGACTGACGACATAAACGGCCATCACATGATAATGGCTACGATCGAGCCGGGGCAGAGCTTCGCGGAATCCCTTTGCATACAGAACACTCAGGAGTCTCCGGTCTACGCACAGGCGATACAGCCCAGCACCATACTGTGGCTGAGCGCCCAACGGCTCAGATACTCGCCCTGCTTCAGGTTTTTGCTGATGCTCAGCAGGAAAACGCTCTCCATGAACGACAGGATCCAGGTGCTGAGCAAACTGACGCTCAGGGACAAGCTGTCGGCGCTGTTCTCGCTTCTGAGCATCAGCCAGGGCGATGAGATAAATCTGCCCTTTGACAGGGAGAGCCTCGCGGCCTATCTTGGCGCGAACCGCACGGCGGTCAGCCGCGAGATGAGCAAGATGCGGGAAGAAGGCCTGATAGACTTCAATAAAAACACCGTAAGACTTTTGACACACAATAATTATTGATTCCGTTGCAGATGCAACGGAATTTGTATGTTCAGGTGATTATAATATATATACGACAAGGAGGATAAGATCATGTCTAACATCGAGTTTGTATGCAATCAGGAGATCTCAGCTGAGGAAAAGCAGGCCTACATAGACCGCGGCACCCAGAAGTACGGACGCGCGCTGGAGAAGGTAGAAGTCAACCTGGACGGCGAATTCGCGGATATCCATTACTACACCGCCAAACTGCCTTTTGAGCGCATCCGCCGTATCACCGGTTACCTGGTAGGTACACTGGATCGTTTCAACAACGCGAAGCGTGCCGAGGAAAAGGACAGGGTAAAGCATTCCATATAAACGGAGCGGACCCTTTTCCGAAGGAGATTTAGCATGGCATCGGTTTACGATGCATGAAGGAGCACAGTATGAAGAAACTGATCTCTGTTTTTGTTTGTCTTGTTATCTTGTTATCGGCGTTTGCCGTGGGCGAGAGCGTAAAGGTCGCGGCGCTCAACGGGCCCACCGGAATGGGCATGGTCAAGCTCATGAAGGACGAGGAGGGTAAGGAGAATTACGAGTTCACCCTTGCCGGCTCTCCCGATATGCTCACGCCCTCGCTGATTAAGGGCGAGCTTGATATCGCGTGCGTGCCCGCGAATTTGGCAAGCGTGCTGTATAACCGTACCAACGGCAAGATAGTTGTGCTGGCAGTGAATACCCTTGGAGTGCTCTACATAGTGGAGAGAGGCGAAACGGTAGAGTCGTTCGAAGACCTTAAGGGACGCACCATATATTCCGCGGGCAAAGGTTCTACGCCCGAGGTGGCGCTGAACTATCTGCTTAAAATGAACGGCCTTGATCCGGAAACCGACGTGGATATACAGTGGAAGAGCGAACACGCGGAATGCCTCGTGGCTCTGACTCAGGACGCTTCCGCGCTTGCCATGCTTCCCCAGCCTTTCGTTACCGTTGCCCAGACCAAGAAGGACGATATCAGGATCGCGCTTGACCTTACTCAGGAGTGGGACAAGCTGGAAAACGACAGCGGCATGGTAACAGGCGTCGTTATTGCTAGAAAGGATTTTGTCGACAGCAATCCTGACGCCGTAAAAGCGTTCCTTGACGCCTACGAACAGAGCGTTGAGTATGTGAACGCCAACACCCAAGAAGCCGCGAAGCTTATCGGCGAGTATGAGATCGTGGCTGAAAACGTGGCTGTCAAGGCATTGCCTTACTGCAACATCGTGTGCGTGGAAGGCGAGGAACTCAAAACTCTGCTTGGCGGCTATCTGAAGGTCTTGTTCGATGAAAACCCTGAATACACCGGCGGTACACTGCCGGGAGAGGATTTCTACTTTGTCAGGTAAGACTGTTCGCCGCCCGGGGCTCAAGCTCTGGGCGGTAGCCATATGGATAGGCATTTGGTTTGCCGTAAGCAGCCTGTTGGGCGAGGAGATCATACTTGCTTCTCCCTGGCAGGTGATTTTGCGTTTATTTGAGCTGGTCCAACAAGCGGATTACTGGAAACGCGTGGGCTTTTCTTGCGCCCGGGTGATGGGCGGCATGCTGGCGGGTATGGCGCTGGGCGTGATGCTGGGCACCCTGGCGCATTTCAAAAAATGGTTCAGGGACTTCCTAAGCCCGTTCATTGCGTTTATAAGGGCGATCCCGGTCGTAAGCTTTATAATACTGGCGCTGTACATGCTGACCGGAGACGTGCTCAGCTGTTTTATCACGTTCATCATCTGCTTTCCAGTGTTTTACTCAAACACCGTCGCGGGGCTCGCGGCTGCGGACGAGAAGCTGCTGGAAATGGCGCGGTTTTTTAAGATAAGCATATTCAAGCGGCTTTACGCTATATACCTGCCGGTGCTGCTGGGGCATCTGCTCAGCGCGTGCGAGGTCGCGGTGGGTCTGGCGTGGAAAAGCGGGGTGGCGGCGGAGTACATCGCCATACCGGCTGCGTCCATAGGCCGCAGGCTGTATGACGCCAAGATAAACCTTAAGTCCGCGGACATGCTGGCATGGACGGTCACTATCGTGCTGCTGAGCGCGTTTTTCAGCTGGCTCATCAGGCTTGTCCTGCGGCAGGCGGTACAGAAGTGGGGTGCCGGCGAATGAAAGCCATAAGCGTAAGAAATATCAGCAAGTCCTTTGGGAAAAGGCTCGTGTTCTCAAACTTCAGCCACGATTTTCCGCTTGAGGAAACCACCTGCATAATGGGCGAGAGCGGATGCGGGAAGACGACGCTGCTAAAGATAATTATGGGGCTTGAACAGGCGGACGCAGGCAGCGTCATAATGCCGGATGAACTGAAGCTTTCGGCGGTGTTTCAGGAAGACAGGCTCATCAGCCATTTCAGCGCCATCGGAAACTGCAGGCTCGTTTCAACAAAAAACAAGGACGAGCAGATACGCAGGCTGCTGCTGGACTTTGGGCTTTCAGGCAGCATGGACATGCAGGTCAAAAAGCTTTCCGGCGGCATGGCGAGGCGCGTCACCATCGCCAGATGTCTTTCCGCGGGCGGAGACGTATACATAATGGACGAGCCGTTCAAGGGTCTTGACAGCGACACGAAAAAGCAGGTAATGAGCATAGTCAGGCAGAAGACCGAAGGAAAAACGCTGATACTCGTGACGCACGATCAGGATGAAGCGGACTTTATGGGCAGCAATATGCTCAAACTTAATCCTCCCGCGCTTGACATATAGATACACGTCGCTTACACTAAACCAAATCGATACAGGGGAGGATGTATTATGGAACGCGAAATAGCCTGGAAGAGCTACACCAAGAAAACGCTCGGAGAGGTCATGTCTCTGGCTGAGAGGTATAAAGACTACCTGAGCGTGGGCAAAACTGAACGCGAGTGCGTATGCGAAGCCGTGAAGCTCGCCGAGAAGAACGGTTACTGCTGCATATATAAGGCTATAGAAGAAGGCAGACCGCTCAACGCCGGCGACAGGTTCTACCTGAATTATATGGGCAAGTGCATAGTGCTGTTCATAATCGGAAAGCAGCCATTTGAGAAAGGCATGAACATAATCGGCGCCCATATCGACTCGCCGAGGCTGGACATCAAGCAGAACCCCGTATACGAGAGCGACGGGCTGGTCTATATGGATACCCACTACTATGGCGGCATAAAGAGCTTCCAGTGGGTGGCTCTGCCGCTGGCGCTGCACGGCGTGGTGGTAAAAAAGGACGGTAGCACCGTGACGGTCAACGTGGGTGAAAATGACAGCGACCCGGTGTTCTGCATCAGCGACATCCTGCCGCATCTGGGACAGGATCAGGCGAAGCGCAGCGCCGCGGACGTGATCGACGGCGAGGCGCTGGATATCATCGTGGGCCACCAGCCGCTCAAGGGCGAAGAGAAGGAAGCCGCCAAGGCTAACGTGCTTAAACTCATTACCGAAAAGTACGGCTTTGAAGAAGAGGACCTGCTCAGCGCCGAACTGGAAGTCGTTCCCGCCGGAAAGGCCAGGGACCTGGGCTTTGACAGGAGCATGATACTGGGCTACGGCCATGACGACCGTGTGTGCGCTTACGCCCAGCTGGAGGCCATGTTCTCCATCAAGGGCACGCCCGAAAAGACGGTGTGCTGCATACTGACCGATAAGGAAGAGATAGGCTCAGTAGGTGCCACGGGCATGAGGGCTAGGTACTTTGAGAACGCCATCGCCGAACTGATGCATCTGAACGGCGAAGACGGCGACCTGAAGCTTAGGAGATGCCTGAGCAATTCCAGCATGCTGTCCTGCGATGTTTCCGCGGGCTTCGACCCCGCTTACGCCGGTGCGTTTGAGAAGAAGAACGCCGCTTTCCTGGGGAAGGGCGTATGCTTCAACAAGTTCACGGGCTCCAGGGGCAAGGGCGGCTCGAACGACGCCAACGCGGAGTTCATGGCGCGCTGCCGCAAGATCATGGATGAAGGCAAGGTCAAGTTCCAGACTGCCGAGCTGGGCAAGGTCAACCAGGGCGGCGGCGGCACCATCGCATATATCTGCGCGCTTTACGGCATGAACGTGATCGACTCCGGTGTGGCGGTGCTCTCCATGCACGCCCCCTGGGAAGTCATCTCCAAGGCTGACCTGTACGAAAGCTACAAGGCGTACAAAGAGTTCGCTCTGAAGGCGTAGGAATGAAGAAAACATACACCGTCACAGGCATGAGCTGCGCCGCCTGCGCGGCAAGGGTAGAAAAAAGCGTCAAGGCGCTTGAGGGCGCCGGCAGCGTGAGCGTCAATCTGCTCACCGGCACGATGACGCTGGAAACGGAAAGCTTAAGCGACGATACCGTTATCTGCGCCGTAAAGGATGCCGGCTACGGAGCGTTCGTAAAGGGAGGGGAAGCGAAAAGCGCTTCCCCTTCAAAAGCTGACGCCGGAAATACGGAACTTGGCACAAAACGCAAAGTACTGATCTGGTCGGTCGCGCTGCTCATACCGCTTATGTACGTCAGCATGGGGCATATGATAGGTCTGCCGCTCCCGCGGGCGGTGAGCCACGACGGGAGTCCCGCGAATTTCGCCCTGCTGCAGTTCGTGCTGTGCATACCTATTGCGATCATCAACTGCGGGTATTATACGCGGGGGTTCCGTGCGCTGTTCAAAAGATCCCCGAATATGGATTCGCTGATCGCCCTGGGTTCGGCATTCTCGCTGGTATACGGCATCTTCACGCTTTTTCTTATGAACGATGCCGTTATCAGGGAAGGCGCCGAAGCCGCGATGAGGTACGCGCATAACCTGTATTTTGAGTCTGCGGTCATGATACTTGCGCTTGTGGATGTAGGCAAGTATATGGAAGCCGTTTCCAAAAACAGGACGGGCGACGCGCTGAGGAAGCTGAGCGAGCTCGCGCCTCAGACCGCGCTGCTGGAAAAAGACGGCGCTGTAACGGAAGTGCCCGCTTCCGCGCTTAAAGCCGGCGATGTTGTGCAGGTCAAACCCGGCGGACGCGTACCGGCAGACGGAGTGATAATCGACGGCGGCGCCTCCATGGACGAAAGCATGCTTACCGGGGAAAGCATTCCCGTGTACAGGACCGTGGGCGAGAGCGTATCCACCGCCACAGTCGCCACGGACAGCTTTTTCCGCATGCGGGTGGATAAGACGGGCGACGAGACCTCGTTCAGCCGCATTGTAAGGATGGTAGAGGAAGCCAGCGCTTCCAAACCTCCCATAAGCAGGATGGCGGACAGGATCGCGGGTATATTCGTGCCTATCGTGATAGCAGTGAGCCTGGCCGTGTTTGTGATATGGCTCTTCCTGGGCGCGGCTTTTGCGGACGCTTTGACGAGAGCGATCTCCGTGCTCGTGGTGTCCTGTCCCTGTGCGCTTGGGCTGGCAACGCCGGTAGCGGTAATGGTCGGCACGGGGCGCGGAGCGGAAAAAGGCATACTATTCCGGGACGGAGAAGCGCTGGAGCTGGCGGGACGCGCCAAGCTGGTCATCGCCGACAAGACCGGCACATTGACCATGGGCGAACCTGCGATATCCGGCATATATCCGCACGGCATCGACAAAGAAGAGCTTATTGCTTACTGCGCGGCGGCTGAAATGCACAGCGAGCATCCCCTGGCGAAGGCGATCGCGGCGTATGCGGAAAAAAACGGCTTGAATACCCATAACGCGGAGTCTTTTGACAATGAGCCCGGGAAAGGCATAAAAGCCGCGGTCGACGGCAAAACAGTGCTCGTCGGATCGGTTAAACTTCTTGAGGAAAACGGAGTCAATATCCCGGATATTGGGGAAATGCTGACCGGTTTGGCAAAAAATGGCGAAACGCCGCTTTTGTGCGCGATAGACTCAGCCTTCGCGGGCATAATAAGCTGCGCAGACGCTGTTAAGCCCAGCAGCCGTACAGCTGTGGAAAGGCTGAGCGGTATGGGCATCGACACGGTCATGCTGACCGGGGACAACGAGCTTACCGCGCAGGCGATCGCTTCCGGCTTGGGCATAACCCATGTGGTTTCGGGCGTGCTGCCGGACGGGAAAGTCGGCGAGGTAAGGCGCTTAAAGCAAAACGGGAAAGTGGTCGTGATGCTGGGCGACGGCATCAACGACGCGCCCGCGCTCAAGACCGCGGATATCGGAATGGCGATAGGAGCGGGCACGGACGTGGCGATAGAAAGCGCAGACGTGATCCTTATGAACTCCGACCCGCTAGACGCCGCGAATGCAGTAAGCCTCAGCAGAGCAGTCATAAGGAATATAAAGCAAAACCTGTTCTGGGCGTTCTTCTACAACGTGATCATGATACCTGTGGCGGCGGGAGCGTTAAGCGGAATAGGCATTGATCTGAGCCCGATGATCGCGTCCGCGGCGATGAGCTTGAGCAGCATATTCGTTGTGACAAACGCACTGCGGTTAAGGCGCTTCAGCTTTATCCCGACATCAGGCACAATAAACACAGAAAAAGAAATCATAAGTGCAACACGGAACAAGGAGGAAAACGATATGACGATCAAGATCGAAGGCATGATGTGCCAGCACTGCCAGGCGAGAGTACAGAAGGCGCTGGACGCGATAAACGGCGTAAGCGCGCAGGTAGACCTTGAAAGCGGGACCGCCACGGTCAGCGCGCCGGAAAATGTCACGAAGGAGATGCTGAAAAAAGCGATCGAGGACGCGGGATACGAGGTCACGTCGATAGAATAAAACACGGGCCGATCCGTCAGGGTCGGCCCGTGTTTTATACATTGATCAGAACGCGAAGTACTTTTTAAGCAGCTTTCCCACACGCCCGTACATGGCTTCGAGAGTCCTGAGCGCGTCTGACTTTTCCTCTTCGCTGCCGCACAGGTATTGCTTGAGCAAACGCCCTTCCTCGGCGCACACCTCGTCGTGTATGGGGAAGTAGTTTTTAAGCAGGAAGCAGCCGTAGCGCACGTAGCGCATCTCGCCGACAAGGCGGAACTCTTTGCTTATGGTATCCACTGCGACGCTTCTGAACGCACGAATGGAATCGAGCAGGGCTTTACGTTCGTTTTTGGGAGAGAAAACGATGGTAGAGCAGATAAAGCCGTTGCGGTTGTTGACGTTGGAACTGTGGCTGTCGGTGCTGCCTACGACGGGATAGCGGTAACCTCTGGCCTTGTCTTCATAGTAACGCACGGTCTGGTAGCCGTTCTGCTCAAAATAGCTTTCGCCGCCAAGCACCTCGAACGCGTCAAAAATATGGTTTTCGACCATGAAATCCTGGAACAGGTCAGGGTTGTGGAAGGTGTCGTGTATCCAGGTGGGATGCGGCCATATGGCGAGCCCTCCCGCTTTGCGGATCTCATCGAACGCCCACTTTACGCCTGCCGCGGGCACGCGGTCTAAGCCCTCAGGAATATCCACGGTGTCCATGGCAGCCTGTATCTTCGCTTCATACTGTTCCTGGTCCATAACCGGGGGGCATATGCCGTTCAGGGAACGCTCCCCGGGCTCTAAAGACGCGTCGGGCACGTCGTCCCTTTCGATCATCGCGTTTACGGAGTACTCACCGCCCGCGTTGATAATGTGGGGGTCGATGAACTGGCCAAACGCCTTGGGAAGGTGCACTTCCTCTCCGGGCAGCACCGTCAGCTCGGTAGGCAGCTTTTCATAGAAGCGCAGCGCCCGCAGAGAGGGGTAGTAGCGCCTGTGGTCGGTCATGACGATAAAATCGTAGCCCCAGCGGCGGTAGTTCGCGCACACGGTCTCGGGCTCCTGATTCCCGTCAGAACAGCAGCTGTGCATGTGCAGGTCGCCTATGAACGGATACGCGCCCACAAGCTCGCCTTCCACGCAGTAAACGCTGAAACGTTCCACCGCGCTTGCGCCCCTGTGATTTACGTACTGTATGTCGATAAAGTATTCCTGCTCTTTAGTAAAGGTATGCGTGAGCGTCAGAGTGCCGTCATCGTTGCACCGCGCCTCGGTATTCACATACTCGGAAGTACAGGGAAAATACTCCGGCTTGCCGCCAGTCATCGCTTTTATGACGGCGGTATAGCTCTGATCGGGCTGGAACTGCCTGCGCGCGCCCAGGGGGCGCACGGTGATAACGGTTTCTCTGCCGGCAGGGATGACTTTGGGATAGATGTCGTAATCGTACAGGTTTGGGCGATCAAAAGCAAATGCCATGGTATGACTCCTTTGACAGTTGATGTGCAGAAAGCTGATACAACAGCATATATTTTATACCCCTGAAGGATTGCGGTCAATACTTCTGATTATGAAACATGCCAAAACAGAGAAAAACAAAACGAAAGGGAGAGCAGATGCTCTCCCTTTTGCTTTAAGGCAAATGCCTTGCGGCAATTATTTGTTGTGGAACCACTCGTTGGCTTCTTCGGTGATCTTATCGCCGCCCATGGCATACCACTGAGCTACGAAATCATCCCACTCATCCAGGGACTTCTCGCCGCGGATGAACTGCACGTAAGTGCCCTGACGCAGGCTTTCGAGTCCGGCCCAGTACTGCGGCTGGGAAGCAGTAACTGTCTTGAGCTGATCGGTGTAGCCGGCCACGTTGAACATGGGCATGGACTGTACCCAGTTGTAACGGGCGGGATCCGCCTTCATCTTGAAGTAGGGGTTCTGCAGGGTATTGAACATGTTGGTGTGGGTGTTATCGTCCACACGGTGGTAGTCGGGATCATGAACAAATCCGAACAGATCGTCATAGGTGTAAGCCGCGTCGTTCAGGTCCCAGTTCCAGATGCGGGTCCAGGTCTCGTAGTCGCTGCCGATGGTGTCAACGATCTCAAAGATCTTGGCGAGCTTCTCGGGCTGGTCGGCGAGCTTGTAGCTGAAGCATACGGCTTCGGCAGTGGTCAGCGTCCACTGTACGCCGCCGCTCTTGCCGTCAGGTCCGATGGGGTTGTAGCCGATGAGCACGTCCTCATAGGGGAAGGTCAGGTTCCTCATGGTCTTGCCCAGCTGGAAGGATCCGCCTTCGCCGGTCTCTTCGTTCTTGGGTCCGTCGAAGTCAGGCTCGAGCTGATAGAACGCGCCGGAGGAGCTGAAGCCCAGGATGCCGGACTCGAAGGGGATGGAGAGAGACCAGTGGCCGCCCTGGTTTTCGCCGGTAACGAACTCGGGGTCTACCAGACCGTCGGCATACCACTTGGCAAGCAGCTCAAGGGCATCTTTCATGCCGGCGTACACGGCGCCGTACTCAAGGTTGCCTTCCTCGTTGACGATCCAGCGATCCGGCAGAGCGCCGAAAGCGCCGAAGATGGGCAGGAAGCCGGTGTTGGAAATGGCGTATGTGTCATCTATGCCGTTTCCGTCGGGATCGTTCTTGGCGAAGAAATAGAACGCTTCTTCGAACTCGTCGATGGTGCGGGGATATTCGCCCTTCTCATAGCCCATCTTCTCGAGCCAGCTGGCGCGCCAGAAGGGGGCATAGGGGAATTTGCTGTCCAGGTTAACGCGAGGCAGACCGTAGATCTTGCCGTTTACGGAAACCATGTCGAAGCAGTCCGGGTCAAATTCCTTCAGCCACTTGAGGCTGTTGGGCATGAGCTCCTCGATCATCTCTTCGGTAAGCTCAAGGCACAGGTTCTGGCTGACGGCGCTGACAAACAGGTCGGTGGTCTCAAGCCAGAAAATATCCGGGACCTCGTCGGCAGCCCAGCGGGCGGCGAGAAGCTCGGCGGCATTGCTGCGCTCGATGAACCACGGGTTGATCTTGACGTCGAATTTCTCTTCGAGCCAAGCCAGCACGGTGTCGTTCTCAGAGATGGCGTCGGTGTCGTGTCCGCCCAGCCACTCTATTACCATGGGCTCTTCTTCCGCCTGAGCGCCGATCACGGCAAAGCTCATGAGCATCACAAGCGCCAATGCCAGGGACAGAAGCTTTTTCATGACAAAACCTCCTAAATTAAATATTCTCACGCATATCGCGCATAGAATTCGTAAGTTAGCCCTTAAGGGAGCCGATAAGCACGCCCTTGACGAAGTATTTCTGCAAAAACGGATATACGCAGATGATCGGTATGGTGGCGAGCATTATGGAAGCTGCCCTCAATGTGACGGTATCCGTTTCCAGCTGGTCGGCGATCTCGCCGGCGTAGGTCATTTCCTTGGAATCGGTCTGTATTATGCGGCGCATGATTATCTGCAGCACGTACTTGGAAGCATCCGTGATGTACAGCAGGCAGTTGAAGTAAGCGTTCCAGTTGCTCACGATCACCCAGAGGCTTATCGTGGCGATCATGGGTGTGGACAAAGGCAGTATTACTTTTATAAGCACCTGGAACGAATTGGCACCGTCGATTATGGACGCCTCCTCAAGTTCCTGGGGCAGGTTCATAAAGTAGTTGCGCATGATTACCAAGTGGCTGACCGAAACGCACTGGGGAAGTATGACCGCCCAGTAAGTATTCTTCATGCCCAGGGTCTTGGTGACTACCAGATAAGTGGGGATCATGCCTCCCTGCAGGAACATCGTCAGAATGATTATGCCCGTAAAAGTACCCCTCAGCGGCAGCGTTTTTTTGCTCAGGGAATAGGCTCCGAGTATATTCAAAGAAATGGAGACTGCCCAGCCCATGACCACAACGATCAATGTGTTCCTGTAGCCTGTCCACAATGTCTTGGTATGGAACATCTGTATATAAGAGTCGAAAGAGAACACCTTTGGCCAGAATTTGAAGCCGGAGCCTTCCGCCGCGTCGGGAGAAGTGAGCGAAGTGACGAGCACATGCCAGTAAGGATACAGGAAGGTGATCGAGAGCACGATCATGATAAAAATGATTATGCCCTGGAAAAGCCATTCGCCGCGGCCTTCGTACACGTGGGAGGGACGCGCTTTCTTTTTCGTATATACAGTCTTTGCAACACTCTGGTTCATGCGCCTGCCTCCTTCTACCAAAGTCCGTATTCGCCCACCAGTTTACTGATCTTGTTGGTGGACACCACAAGCGCAAGGGAAATAATGTTCCTGAACAGCTCAAGGGTAGTGGAGAAGCTGTAATCCAGGCTTTTAAGGCCGGTGCGGTAAATATATGTGCCAAGCACGTCGCCCACGTTGTTGATAACGCCGTCGTTCTGGAGATTGAAGACCTGGTCGAAGTTATCGCTGACGAGGCTGCCGGAGGCTAAGATAAGCATGATGATCACCACGGGAAGTATGCCGGGCAGCGTTACATGATAGATGCGCTGGAAACGCCCGCAGCCGTCCACGCGCGCCGCGTCGTAAAGCTCTTCGTTTATGCCGCCCAGCGCGGCAAGATACACTATAGATCCCCAGCCCAGGCCTTTCCAGATGTTAGTCACGACCAGCGTGGGCCTGAACCAGTCCGGATTGCCCAGGAAGAATATGGGACTGAACCCAAGCGCTTTTATGACGGCGTTGATGGGACCGCGGGAGGGTGAGAGCACTTCCATGAATATGCCCGCGAGGATTACCCAGGATACGAAATGGGGCAGATAAGAGATCGTTTGGGTGACACGTTTAAAGACTTTGCCGCGCAGTTCGTTTATCATCAGCGCAAGTATAATGGGCGCCGGAAAGCCGAACACAAAGTTGAGAAGAGCGAGTACGATGGTGTTTTTGAATACCCTGAGGAAATCCAAAGAGCTGAAAAGCCTCTGGAAATTGAACAGGCCGACCCACGGGCTGGAAGAGATGCCTTCGAGAATGTGGTAATCCTTGAAAGCCAGGGTCACGCCGTAGAGAGGCAGGTATTTGAATATGATGAACTGGGCAAGCACAGGCAGAATCATTACCAGATGCAGCTTATGCTGCCTGACACGGGTCAGAAAGTTCCGCAGGCGCGGATTTGAAACTGTCCTTGCTTGTACCGACAACTGCTTTCACCTGCCATTTGAGAATACGGACAAACCGGGCCGCTCTGATATCACAGAATATCACGCATATCATATAACAAAATCACCGATTAGCCAAGTATCTGATAGTTAAATGTATGTTATTCTTTTAATGGACGTATACGCATTTTTTAACAATACGTGTATAATGTTTGTCAGGCTTAAGATGGAGGAGTCTGAATGCGTTATCAAAAGTTTGACCCGCAAGCTATGGCCCGGAGGAGTCTGAATTATCTGACACGTATGGTGGATGCTCAGAACGACAATCTCCCGTACTGGCTCATCCTTCCCAATAAAAAACCTGCGGAAGCCGCCCACTGCAGGGTGGACGACGCGGAGCTTGTGGGCTCTTGGTATGAAGGGCTGGAAAGCTCAATGCGCATTCTGGGCACCGATGAAGGCGCCGACGTGCTGGAGAGCTTTAAAAGGTTCCTGCTGTCCGGCTGGGGCGACCATGGGCTCAGGTTCCATAACAAGTACCCCTGGACGCATACGATGCATTCGTCTTTCCATGAAATGGGCTACATCCTGCCTGCGCTCAACCGCCTGAGCGAAAAGTACCCTGATGACGAAGAGATAGAGGCGCGTATCTCGGGGCTCGTCCGAGGCATGAGGTCGCTGGTGATAGAGCGCAAGGTGCGCACGTTCTGGAACGGGGACATGAACGAGACGGAGCCCATATACGAATTCCCCAATGACGTTTATCTGCAGGACGGCGGGTTTGACCTTACGCGGCACACCGGCAGGGGAGAACAGGCGATCCGGAACTCCATAATGCTGCATTCACTGGTGCGCAGATATGAGCTGAAAAAGGATGAAGTGGCGCTGGATCTCGCCTGCGGCATAGCCAATCATGTCATAGGGCCGTCAAGGTATTTCTCCTGGGATATGAACTTTTTCGGGCATGTGCATTCAGCCATGTGGTTCGCCAGCGGGCTTGCGAGGCTGGGGCGGGTGATCAAGCGCGATGAGTATATACAAAAGGCGAGAGGCATATACGCTTATGTAAGGTCGATGTCCTCTTCGTTCGGATGGGTGCCCGAATACGCCAGGTGGCATCCCATGGATGAGGAACACTGCGAAAGCTGCTGCATAAAGGACATGATCGAGTGCGGCTTTGAGCTGATAGACTGCGGATACGAAGAATACTGGACGGACATACTGCTGTTTTCCAGAAACCAGCTTGTCGAGAACCAGGTCACGTATTCGGGCTATGTAACGGATGACGATTCTCTGCCCGACAGGAACGGCATAACATATCACGACATCTCTTCAAGGATGATCGGCGGGTATACGGGCGGCAGCCTGCCAAACAGCATCTCGCTGAGCAAATTCAGGTCCATAGCGGGCTGCTGCGCGGGCATAGCGCCGGTCGGAGTGGAATTGGTATGGAACAGGGCGGTGACGGCAGACGATAACTGTATGTGCGTAAATATACCTATGGACAAACAGACAGGCGACTATATTCTCGAGAGCGCTTACCCGGAAAAGGGCAGTGTGGCGATCACGCCAAAACACGACACGACCGTAAAGTTCCGCCTATACCCTTTCATGAAGGATAAGCTTAACGTCATCGTGGACGGAAAAGCGGTGGAATTTGAGAAAACGGACCGGTTTATCGAGGTCGCGAACGTAAAGGCGGGACAGAAAGTCATCCTGAGCCATCCGCTGCGGACGGCTCTGAGAACGGAACACTGCGCCGGACGCGAATATAAGGTGCTGTGGAGAGGATGCGACGTGATAGACATTCTGCCTCACGGCGAGCATCTCAGGCTGTTCCAGCGCGACTTGAGCGTTCCCAGGGTGCTGCCGGTGCCGGAGGATGTGGTCTACACCGGCGCGGCGAATTACGGCCCGACTCAGCAAAAATCCGCTGCGGCCGCGAAACCTGAAGTTTGAACATTTAAAACAAGATAAGGCTCGGAGGAAAACTATGCGCCTTCCCGATGTATTTGGCAGCAAACTGCCTTTAAGATTCCGAAATGACGGCACTTTCCGCATCCTTATGATGAGCGACATGCACTACGCTCCGGACAGGGATGAGCGTACCGTTAAAGCTATCGAATTGCTTCTGGATACGCAAAAGCCGGATCTGGTCATATTGGGCGGCGACAACACCACGGGAAAAGCCACTAAAAAAGAGTTCAGAATACTGCTTGAGGACATCGTCCGCCCGATGGAAGACAGGCGTATACCCTGGGCGCACATTTTTGGGAACCACGATATATCTCCCAAAGTTTCGAAGGAATACCAGCAGAGGATATACGAGCTGTACCCGCACTGCGTCAGCAAAGCGGGACCCAAAAGCCTGCCGGGTGTTGGCAACTACTTTCTTCCCGTAATGGATGCTGACGGTACGCCGGTGTTCGGCGTTTGGGCGCTGGATTCCCACCAGGACTTCAAAACTCCCTCCGCTGAATTTGGATATAAGGGGGATATGTACTGGGATCTGCTGATGCCCGGAAAGCTGGGCTCGGGGGCTGACTGGGAATTTGTCCGTTTTGAGCAGATCATGTCGTACTGGCAGACTTCCGAGTTCATAGAACAGACTCTTGGCCGCAAGCTCCCTTCGCTCATGGTGATACATATCCCATTGCCGGAATTCAACGCGCTTTTGCTGAATTCCAACCGCACCTGCACGACGGGCGAGTACAATGAACGGGTGAGCGCTTCGGAGATCAACTCCGGCCTGTTTGCCGCGGCGCTGCAAAGAGGGGACGTAAAGGCGATATACGCCGGGCACGATCACATAAACACTTTTGACGGGATCTACTGCGGCATCCGCATGGGTTTTGACGGCAGCGCGGGATATCACGCTTACGGCTGCCGGGACAACGACCCGGGGAAAGACAGGGAACGCCTGCGGGGAGGCCGCGTATTCGATATAAATATCAATGATCCATGGGCTATCGACACTCACATGGTGTTTATAAAGGATTTACTGTAACGGGGGAGACTTGTGATGAAGCTTCCGAATGTGTGGGGACGGGGCGCGCTGTTCGCTTTTTCGGGCCTTGACGGAGATTGCAGGGTATACAGCTGCCTTAACGCCTCCCTGCTGGGCGACCTGCTGGGCATAAGGATACATGCCCAGGAATTATTCGACCTATATGTGGTACTGGACGGCATAAAGGATATAAGCTACAACGTGGTCGCCTCCGACGTGATAAGCGCGCGCCTGAAGGACGCCCAGGGCGAGGAAACGCCCGTGGTGTTCACTTTCCTGGACCAGCAGGTGATCGTTGGCTACTGCGGCAGGGGCCGCATACAGCTCAGGTCGCTTAGAGCAATAAACGAAACTCGCACAGAACACGGATCGGTATTCAAAAGCGGCGTATCCTCGTTCCATTTCTGGAAGCAGGATATGGGTTCACTCACGCTGTTCTCATTCTCTCTGGGCGGATTCGTGCCCGTGAAACAGGAACAGATCATAAGCATGGCCCAAAAGCGTACAGCGTACCTTGAACGCTTTGATCGCATAGCTCCAAAGGACGAAGCGCTCAGGCTTACGTTCCTGAAATGCGTATCGGTAATGAAATCACAGGTCTATACGCCGGACGGGCAGTTCCGCCAGAGGTGGACGACTCCGAACCGCCTGCCGCACCGCTGGCTGTGGCTATGGGACAGCGTTTTCCACAGCCTGGGCAATTACGTGCTTGACCCAAAGCTCGCCCGGGATACCCTGCTGAGCGTGCTTGACGTTCAGCGCGAGGACGGATTCATGCCGCATCTTGCCAGGCCCAACTTTACATCCGACGTTACGCAGCCGCCGCTTCTGGCCTGGGGCGCGCTCAAGTATTATGAACGAGAAAAGGATACGAAGTTCCTTGAGAACGTTTTCGAGAAACTTGAGAAATACCTGAAATGGAACAAGGACAACCGCATGGACGCCGCCACAGGGCTTTACTGCTGGCATGTGAACACGAAATCTGAAAACTGCCGTGCGGACGAAAGCGGCATGGACAATTCACCGCGCTTTGACGGCGTTTCGAGCATGGACTGCCTGGACTTCAGCTGCTTTATGCTGAACGAAGCCGAAGCGATGGCCGCTATATGCCTCGTGCTGAAAAAGGAAGATGAAGCAAAATGGCGCGCCTATGCAGATGAGCTGAAAAAGCGTATAAACGAATACCTCTGGGATGAAGAGGACGGCTATTACTACGACCGGCTGCCGGCGGGCGGCGAATTCCACAAGGTCAAGACGGTGGCGTCTTTCCTGCCTCTGTTTACCGGGGCGTGTACGGACAGGATAGCGCGCCTGCTGTCGGAAAAGCTGAAAGACGAACGCACATTCAACACATATCTGCCGCTGCCCAGCGTAGCCAGAAACGATGAGGCTTTCAGCCTGGATATGTGGCGCGGCGCCGTGTGGGTGAATTACAACTACATGATAGCCGAGGGCCTCAAGCGTTACGGCATTAACGCCCAGGCAGATGAATTGATACTCACGACCGCAAAAGAGATAAGCCGCTTCTATCACACGGACGGAGTCATATACGAAATGTATGACCCCGACGGCCTGGTGAGCCCGCGCTGCATACCGCGCAAAGGCACGCCTACAGAACCTTACGACACGCGGGTGCGCTATCAGGTGATACGTGACTATGGCTGGTCGAGCTCACTGTTCGCGGCGATGGTGCTGGAAAACCCGAAGCTTTTCAACTGAAATCATCAGGAATATCCGTAAAACAGCAGTTTGGAACTTCTCTTTTCGGGAAGTTCTATTCTTATCTCTCTGTTCTGCACAGAAAACGTTTCCTGCGTGTCGGCGTCGGTGAATACTATCTTTGCCGCGCCTTTGCAGCCGCCGAGCGTAAACAGCCCTCGGTCGAAACCTGACTTTTCGCGCCTGAAAGCGAGAATGACGCCTTCATGTTTCTCAGGACAGTCATACTGAAGCACTGTCCACGCGTCGTCGCAGGCAGAGAACTCAGTGAGCGGATAAAAATCACCGTCAAGATAGGGGCGTACGCGCAGGAACTCGCCGCACATGTGTTTTATCCAGTCAAGCTTTGCCGGGTCGTCACCGAAAGCGTCACGCTGCGAGAACGCATAGTTGACCGTAAAGCAGCTGCTGTAACAGCTTCTGGCGCGGTATGTGTCATACGCTCTGCCCGCCCCTGTGCCCGAATAAGGCAGCCAAACGGGGAAAGTGAGCGAATGGCACTGAGCTGTTTCGGGCTTGAAATCCGCAGGGCACATGGCGTCGCTTCGCAAAAGCGGCACGGATCGCCTGAGCGTCCGGATATCTATGCGCCTGCCTCCGCTGGCGCAGTTGTCTATCATCAGATGGGGGAAACGCTCAAGCAGCCTGTCCCACAGGCGATACAATCCGTTGACATGTCTGATCTGGCTGATGCCTTTGCGGTCAGGTGCGTCGTTCAGGTCCCAATAGGCAAGCGGCTCCATGTTGAAATCGTGCCTGTAAAAATCTATCTTCAGCCGGTCTATTATGCCGCTTATGGTTTCAAAACAGTAATCCCAGGCGTTATCGTTGCCCAGATCGAGCAGCAGGTTTTTGCTGCCGTCCTTTCGCAGGAAGTATTCGGGATGCGCCTTCGTGACGGGAGTGCCGTCTATCACGCGCTCGGGCTCAAACCAAAGCAGGAAACCTCGCCCTGATCCGTGTATCTTGCGGCTCACCTCCATGAGACTGTCGGGATGATAGTTGGTATTTACCTGCCAGTCTCCCGTATGCTGGCCCCAATCCCCTTCGAATTCATCTGGGGAAGGCGAAGTACCGTCGCCGTACCAGCCCGCGTCCATCCAGATATACTCAAAAGGCAGCGCGTGCTTATCTATCACATCAAGCCTTTCCAGCACGTCTTTGGTAGGCATGCCTCCCCAGATGCCGGCGCACAGGGGCCCGTGATCGGGTCGCCCTGGCGCGCCTATAAGCGAAAAGTGCTTTCTGACAAATCTCCGCCACTTGTTCTGCCCGTCGATGAAACTGCCGCTGTAAGGCATGATAACGACCGAGCTCAGGCTGAGCATCTCGCCGCCGTAAACCGAAAAGCTCAGGTTGTCGATGCCGCTTTTGATGTTGATATAGTCGTTGGCGCGCTCGCATTCGAATGCCCACTGCCCACTCCAGCCCACGGCGACAACGTAGCCAGTATCACCCTTATGGATGTTGAAAAACGGGGCTTTTCCCTGGGAAGAGCGGCCGCCGGCAGGTGTATAACGTTTTTTCCAGCCGGGAAACAGCATGCCCGAAGAGTGGTCGGCGCAGGTCGTGAACGGGTCGTCGTAAAACTCCTTATCGGACCATTCGGAACCGTTGGGAGAGTATATAATCGCGCAGTCTTCCTCGCGGGGAATATACGCGGTGAATTTTCGGTCGTCGTCATGGGGCAGGGGCAGGGAGACCGCGCAGTCCCAAAGATCCGAGATGATGCCGCTGGCTTTATCGGAAGTGTTCTCAACGGTGTTTCTCCATTCGACAGCCCCGAATTCGTCAAACTGCCTGATCTGGGTAGTAACCGACAGCCCGTCTTTGAAACGGCGGAAAATGACTTCTCCTTCGGGGTTTTTACGAACGCTCCGCTCAAAGTCCAATGAACCAAGCGGAATACCGTCATAATTGAAATCTATCATTTCACGGTCGGAGAAATCCATGACAAAACCTCCTGTGCAGATAGTCATCCGGCAGAATTATATCATTTTCAGAGAATAATGTCCACAAAAGAACAGGATGCGGTATTCGGCGGGGTATCGCCTACGGACAAAATGTGGTACAATATATAAACAGGTCAGCCGGGCAGGCGATCTGCCTAAAAGAAGGAGCTGGAATAATTGACGATAGCGCTGATAGTCATCGCGGTGCTATTCTACGTGCTGTTCATGACGCGAGAGGATAAAGGACATATTAAAACCGTATATAAATGCGTTCCCACTTTGTGCGCCTGCTCTCTGGCGGTTTATACGGCGCTGAAGGGAAACGCTTCTGTCAATTTGTATCTAATAATCTGCGGGCTGGCATTTTGTGTGCTTGCCGACGCGGCGCTGGAAAAAGCCATCATTCCGGGCGCGGCGCTGTTCGGGGCAGCACACTTATGTTTTACCGCAGCGTTTATAGTCAGCCGCAGCCACGGGTATGTGTTTATAGTTTGCTTCGCGGTGTTGTTCACGTTCCTGTGCTATATGTTCACAAAACTCAGGAAGCACAAGCCCGAACAGGCGCCGTTTATTGGCTTTATACTTTATGCGTTCCTGCTGTCTGTCATGGCGTCGCTCGGTATAGACCTTGGCGGAGCGCTCGCTGCGGGGGGCGTTTTGTTCGCACTTTCAGACACGATACTGTTTCTCAGGATGTTTGGCGCGCTGCACGGCAAAGTTTACGGCTGGGTGCTCATGGGTGCGTATTACGCGGCGCTGTTCCTGATCGCGGCAGGCGCATGAAAAAGGCTTACAAACAGTATCTGATCATATCTTAGTCTATTTGACTTCAAGGATCCAGTGCGCGATATTGACGCGGCAGCGGTCATAGGGGACAGAAGACTGTATAAGCACTCTTTGGGAACCGTCGTTCCTCTGCAGAACCAGATTGTTTGAGTAATACGCACCCGGACCGTGTTTGTCGCACAGCACGGTGCCTTCATCCCATACGATACCGTCTGCACTCGTGTACATGACAAAATTCATCGGAAGGTTTTTGTCGATACAGCCCGAGCGCCCGTGGAGAATATATCCTCCGTTTATCCTGGCGATCTGGGGATTCCTGATGCGCCTGGCGCAAAAGCTCTTTCCGGCGTACATCCAGGATACGCCCCTGTCTGAACTTACCCAGTAATCCAGGTTGAACTCGTCTGTTTCGTTGTAGCTGTAGCACGCGAAGCGGCCGTCCGGCAGGATGGTCATCGCGCCGTACGCATGCCTTAAGTATTCACCGGGCAGCTCGCTCAAAAGCGAAAAACTTTCGCCGTTGTCGCTGCTTTTATAGATGTGATACCTGTGCTCAGGCTTTGATGTGGCAAAGTCGTCGTTTGCGAGCATAAGTACATAAATATCGCCTTCATGCATCATCACGTCATATATGCGGCCCTTTTCGCCGCAGAACTCTTTGGCTTCGCCCCAGGTCTCCCCGGCATCGTCGCTGATGAGCACTACGGGAGAAAGGTACGGCTCCCAGCCGTTGGGGTTCTCGTTACGGATACATAAAAGCACGATGCGGTTTTCCTTGGGGGAGACTGCCTTCTCGCAGGAAACTGTAAACGGCTCGTTCAAAAGGCAGTCCATGGAATACTGCAGAATACGCTTTTCGGACCAGGTGTCTCCCATGTCCCGGGAAGTAGCGTATTCCAGCCAGCCGAACCCGTTATGCCCGGGACCCCATTTGTTGCGCTTGCCCGAACAGTTGGACCACAGTGCGAATACGCAGCCTTTCTTATATTCCGTGAGCGCATGGCTCAAATGGCCGCTGCGTCCTTTCAGGCTGTGATCGACGAAAAGTATGCCTTCATTCGGGATGCCGGCAGGCAGAATGCTGAACTCTGGACGCATATGATGATACTCCTTGCAAGAAGATTGCACGAAATGCGAATGCCCGGTGTAAATATTCTGTTTGATGGTCCGATATTCCTGCATGAACAGGTCTGTATTTTGCTTATGGCGTGTACCGCAGCTCTCGCTTGCCATAAAACCCGATATTTGTTATAATTCGCATGGAAATAGATGGAATTGGGAGAGAGGCTTATGAGGATCGCGCAGAGGATAGCAGAGAAGAATAAAAACGCCTACGCAAACCGCCCGATAACTATGGCGTTTCTGGGGGACAGCGTCACCCACGGGTATTTTGAGCTGTATCAGTCAGGGCCCAAAGATATAGGCTCAGAATGCAGGCCTTCTCGTGCATACCATCATATTTTGAAAAACATGATAGAAGACGTTTTCCCGGAGTGCCCGATAAACGTTATCGACGCGGGCGTGGGCGGAGACAACGCGAGAGGCGGTCTGGCAAGGCTGGAAAGGGACGTTATTTCCTTTAAACCGGACCTGGCGGTGATATGCTTCGGCCTGAACGACTCGTGCTCCGGCATGGAAAAGCTTCCGGACTACATAGCCGCGATGAGAAGCATATTAAAAGAGCTGAAAAGGAATGACATCGAGGCCATATGCATGTCCCCGAACATGATAGGCACGCGTTTGCTCGAAGAGGACACCAATCCATTTATACGCGGCATACTCGCTTCGATCATAAAATACCAGATCGACGGGACGATGGATATGTATATGAGCGCGCTGTCCGAATTGTGCGAAGAGGAAGGCGTGCCGTTCTGTGACTGCTACACACAGTGGAAAAAACTGTATTCCTACGGAGCTGATGTTACGCGGCTGCTGGCGAACCATGTGAACCATCCCAGCGAGACCATGCACGAACTGTTCGCGAGAGCTTTGTTCAACAAGATATTCGAACTGTAACAGGCGGAGATATAATGAGTTAATTTGAAAGCATGCTGTACAACACTGCGGCCGAAAAGACAAAAGAAAAAAGCACGCTATGCGTGCTTTTGTTATGGAGCATAGGGGATTCGAACCCCTGACCTCAACGATGCGAACGTTGCGCGCTACCAACTGTGCTAATGCCCCATATGCTTCTTGCCTGAAACATGACACTTGGATGATGACCCAGGATGAGTGCCTCGGCTCAATCAAGCTTTATTATATTATCACCAACTTTCTGAAATTGCAAGAAAAAATATGGTTAAATCATGAGGGTGAAATAACGCCGGCGAAGACGGTGTCAGCGCCGGCGCTGTTGCATGGTATCTGCAGCAGAAAAAAGCGAAAGCATAGTCTTATATTACTGTCGTTTGTTTATCTTATAACCGGAGGCTTGAACCGCACAGTCACGATGTATTGCTTTTCTCCGGGAGTCCACGCCCCGTAAGTGGTGGCGACCACGGTGCCGTCAGGGAGTATCAGCACGCCGGGGTACGCGCAGTCGGCGCCGTCGTAGTTTTTCATAAGGCGCACCCGGTATTCGCCCTCGCGCCCCTTAGCGATATCCTCATAAGTGCCGACCCAGCCGAGCCAGTCGCCGCGGGTGGGGGATTCGTGGCACATGTCGCGGAAGGATACAAACAGCCTGCCGTCTTTAAGATAACGTATGGTGTGCCTGTCGCCGGTAAGCGCACCCGGAAGCTCGCGCGGTGCGCTCCATGTAAGCCCGTTGTCGTTTGAGAAAGTGACAAAGGAATTGTACTTGCGGGAGTTTTCCCTAAGCAGCATCGCCAGTTGTTTTCCATCGGGAGAACGCACTACGCCCGGCTCGCACAGGCTGGCGGTATCATGTGTGCATACGGGCTTAAGCTCGCCCCAGGTGAGCCCGCCGTCACGGCTGCGTACGCTGTAGACAGTGAAACGGCCACGTTTGGCGGCGGAACCTTCTATGTCGGATACAGTCGTAAAGCGTTTATGCCAGGCGGATCCGGGAAGGCTTTCCGCATGACGGCTGGAGTTCCATACGCTGTACGGCACCCAGCCTCCATTGCCGTCAGATGAAGAATAAACTATGCGCGAGGCGACATCCTGCCCTTCGCCGGCCACATATACTTCCGTAAGATCGGTGCCGGCGGGTTTGATGAAACGTCCGTCGTCATGGAAGAAAGCGAGATATTCGCCTTTGCCTACCTGAGTCACGTCTCCCATAGCCACTATGCCGCCAAAATCGCCTATGGGGGCAAGCTCGCTCCAGCTTTCGCCGTCGTCTTCAGAATGCGCCATGCGGATGGGATACAGGCCTGAAAACATAATGAGATGCCTGCGCCCGTCAGGGCCTTCGGTGCGGTAGATCGTGGGCACTTCGAGGGATGTTGCCCAGGAATCCGGTACGGGAAGGCGTTCGCTCCAGGTACTGCCGGCGTCCGTACTTTTTTTGAGCACAATGGGGCCGCGGCCGTGGCTCTTGGGATAGACGGTGAGTATCGTAAGGCCGTCATCCAAAAGCACGGTAGTGGGATGACCCAGATACTGGCCAGGCTCGCGGTCCACGACGCTTTGACGGAACCTGTCGTTTGCCAGGTCAAGCAGCGGGATGGTATATCCCCGCGGCATGGGCGCGTTTTCGGGCATATCCGCAAACTCTTTTTTGCTGTCAGTTCCGGCAGAACACAGACTCATTTTATAACCTCCAAAGTGATGGCAAATCCCGGAAGGGCCGTGACGAACGCTATAGCGGCAATTACGCTTTACATTATACAGATTTACACATGCGATTGCAACACAAGCGAATTCTTTATGAGTATATCCTGAAACCGCGGCGCAGGCAGTTAATGAGATCGAATGAAAGGGGAGCATGATATATGGCAGAGTTTGTAAAATGCATATAAAGCGCTTGACAATGCGCGTTTACGGCGTTATAATACCTTTTGCTTGTGAGAAATCGTATGACTGGGTGTAGCGCAGCTTGGTAGCGTGCTTGAATGGGGTTCAAGAGGCCGAGAGTTCAAATCTCTCCACCCAGACTTAAGACCCGAAGGATCATCCTTCGGGTCTTTTAGTGTGTTTGAACAGCTGTTGATATCGTTTTTTCCGGTGACTATGTTATGCTAATTTCTGTTTAATCCCTTTATTTCACAGCTGAGTTTGTGGTATAATACAAAATGGATTTTTATGTGGAGGGTACGATGCCTGAAAAACCATTCGCCATTGATCTCAAAGGCGTGAGTTACAAATATGAGAGCGCGGATTCTCTCGCGCTTGACAATATAGATCTGCAGGTCAGACAGGGTGAGATGCTGGCTGTGCTGGGCAGGAACGGCTCCGGCAAAAGCACGCTGGGCAAGCTGTTCAACGCCTTGTATCTTCCCACATCCGGCAGCGCCTGCGTAATGGGAAAAGAGATAAAGAGCGAAGACGACGCGTATTTGGCAAGAAGGCATTGCGGTATGGTGTTCCAGGACCCTGACAACCAGATGGTCGCGACCATAGTTGAGGAAGACGTGGCGTTCGGCTGCGAGAACCTGGGGCTTCCTCCGGAGGAGATACGCGCCCGGGTCTCAGACGCGCTTGTCACCGTTGGAATGGAGCAGTACGCCAAAAGCGCGCCTCATATGCTGTCCGGCGGTCAGAAGCAGAGGATAGCCATCGCGGGCGTTGTAGCCATGCATCCGGACATAATAGTGTTTGACGAGAGCACCAGCATGCTGGACCCTTCGGGCAGGGAAGATATATTCGATCTGGCAGTACGCCTGAACAGTGAAGGCGTGACCGTGATCTGGATAACCCATTTCATGGAAGAAGCCGCGCGCTGCCGCCGCCTTGTCATCATAGACGGCGGGAAGATGGCGCTTGAAGGCTCGCCGCGCCAGGTGTTTTCAGACGTGAAACGGGTAAAACAGCTGGGGCTCGAAGTGCCGGATATGACTTACCTTGCCTGGTCACTCAGAGAGGCAGGCATCGATATATCCACCGATATACTCACAATGGACGAAATGGAGGCAAAGCTGTGGGACTTGATGTCAGGCACTTGACATATGTTTACAACCCCGGCACTCCGTTTGAGACAAAGGCCGTCGACGACGTGAGTTTTGAGGTGCATGACGGAGAATTTGTCGGTATAATTGGACATACGGGCAGCGGCAAATCTACGCTTATACAGCATTTCAACGCGCTTATAGACCCCACTTCGGGCAGCGTGCTGGTGGATGGAGAAGATATATTCGCTTCAAAAAGCAGAGCCGCGTTAAGGCGGCGGGTCGGGCTGGTCTTCCAGTACCCGGAATATCAGCTGTTTGAAGAGACCGTGCTGAAAGACGTGTGCTTCGGCCCCAAAAACATGGGGAAAGCCGAAAGCGAATGTACTTCGGCGGCCAGGGAAGCGCTTAGGCTTGTGGGTCTTAATGAAGACACGTGGGAAAAATCCCCGTTTGAACTGAGCGGCGGTCAGCAGCGCAGGGCGGCGCTGGCGGGAGTGCTGGCTATGCAGCCTGAAGTGCTGATACTCGACGAGCCTGCCGCGGGGCTTGACCCTTCCGGCAGAAAGGAAATACTTGACATAATCAAGCGCATCCACCTGAAGGGCACTACCGTGATAATGGTCTCACATTCGATGGACGACGTGGCGCGGCTGTGCGGCAGGATAATAGTTATGGAGAAAGGCCGCAAAGCAATGGACGGCACTCCCGCAGAAGTGTTTTCACGCGTGGAGGAGCTTGAAAAAATGGGCCTCAAGCCGCCTTCGGCGGCGCTGCTGTCAAAACGCCTGAAAGCGCGGGGGACAGACATAGATGACAGCGTATATACACTGGCGGGGCTTATAGACGAACTTAAAAACAAACTTGGCGGTATAAAACAAGGTGCTTAATAACATAACCCTGGGTCAATACTTCCCGGGAGACAGCTTTATACACAGACTGGATCCGCGCACGAAGATACTGCTTACGATCATGTTTTTGGTGTGTGTGTTCCTTTCCCGGGGCTTTCTGGGCTTCGGGCTGATAGTCGCGTTCATATTCCTGTGCGCGAGGGTCGCGAAGATCCAGCTTAAGTTCCTGTTCAGGGGCCTGAAGCCGATAGCGATAATAGTTATCATAACTTTCCTTTTGAACCTGTTCATGACCCCGGGCGACGACCTGCTCTGGAAGTGGGGCATACTGTCCGTGAGCGTGCAGGGCATAAAAAACGCGCTGTTCATGGCCTTCAGGCTCATCCTGTTGGTTACTGGGACGCAGCTGCTGACACTGACCACTTCGCCTATCAGGCTTACGGACGGCCTGGAAAGCCTGTTTTCGCCGCTCTCCAGGATAGGCTTCCCGGCGCACGAACTTGCCATGATGATGTCCATCGCACTGCGCTTCATACCCACGCTCATAGAAGAAACGCAAAAGATCACCCGCGCGCAGAAAGCCAGAGGCGCGGATTTTGAGAGCGGGAGCCTTATAAAGCGGGCAAAAGCACTGCTTCCTCTGCTGGTACCGCTGTTCGTAAGCGCGTTCCGCCGTGCGGACGAGCTTGCCATGGCAATGGAAGCCCGCTGCTACCGGGGCGGCAAGGGCAGGACGAAAATGAATCCCCTCAAGTACGCCAAAAGCGATCTCGTGGCATTCCTGTGCCTTGCGGCGCTGGTAGTATTGATCGTGCTCACAAATAAAAGCGGTATCGGTGTGATATGATGCGGCGCATAAGGCTGATAGTTGAATACGACGGCACGAATTACAGCGGATGGCAAAAGCAGTCTAACGCACTGAGCGTACAGCAGGTGCTTGAGGAAGCCGTAAGAAAGCTTACCGAAGAAGCCGGGCTGACAGTTACAGGCGCGAGCCGCACGGACGCCGGCGTGCACGCGCTGGGCCAAAACGCGCATTTTGACACGGCATCCCGCATCCCCGCGGACAAATTCAGCTTTGCACTCAACACCATGCTGCCTGATGACATCAGGATAGTCGCATCCTCGCAGGTGTCTCAGGCGTTCCATGCCAGGTTTTCCGCTATAGGGAAAGAATACAGATACCTGTTTTACGCCCATCCGCACGCCAGCGCCCTTTACAGGAACCTGAGCGCGCATATAATATATCCGCTGGATATAGAAGCCATGAACGCCGAAGCGCAGGCGCTCGTTGGCAGGCACGATTTCGCGGCCTTCGCAGCCAGCGGCAGCGAGATAAAGGACACCGTAAGGGAAATAAAACAGGTAAGCCTTGAGGAAAGACCTCCGTTCATAGAAATGCGCATATACGGTACGGGGTTTTTGTACAACATGGTCAGGATCGTCGCGGGCACGCTGACCGGCGTTGGCAGCGGCAAGCTTGAAAGCGGCTGCATAGAGCGCGCGCTTAAGACCGGCGACAGGCTGTGCCTTGGCGTGACCGCTCCCGCGCAGGGCCTGACTCTGATGCGGGTGGATTATCCGGAGGATATATGCTTACCACCAACGTGATGCGCATTCTGGAAAGCGGGGGCATACAGTTTTCATCCCTGGAATATGAATGGGATGAAGAGGACTTGAGCGGCGTGCATGCGGCGCAGGTGCTTGGGCTGGACCCGGAGACTGTGTTCAAGACGCTGGTAGCACGCGGGGATAAGACCGGGCTCAACGTGTTCATAATTCCCGTGGCGGAGGAGCTGGACCTTAAAAAATGCGCCAGGGCGAGCGGCAACAGGTCCGTGGAGATGATACACGTCAAGGAGCTTAAACCCCTGACCGGATACGAGCGCGGAGGCTGCAGCCCCATAGGCATGAAAAAGAAGTATCCGACTTTCATAGACGAGACCGCGCTGCTGGCGGATCTGATCGCCGTAAGCGGGGGCAAAAGGGGAGTGCAGGTGCGGCTCAAACCGTCTGACCTGATAAAAGCGGCAGACGCCGTTCCCGCGGATCTTACAGTGTACTGATTGCGCTGTAAAGGCGCATAACAATATAAAGGAGAAATGGCCATGAAAGAGTACTATACCATTCAGGTAGCCGGCTTGGAAAGGGATCTGCCCATCTGTCCGATCAACGAAAAGATGTGCATCGCCGGCTTTGTTATCTTTGGCGACGTGGAGCTTACGGTATCATGCGCGCGTGACCTGCTTAAGATCGCGCCCAAACACGACATTATAATCACCGCGGAAAGCAAAGGCATACCGCTCGCGCACGAAATGGCGCGCCAGGCGGGCGAAAGCCGCTATCTGCTGGCCCGCAAAGCAACCAAACTGTATATGAAAAATGTGTTTGGAGTGGATGTTGACTCGATCACCACCGACCACAGGCAGCATCTGTACATAGACGGCGCTGACGCCGAATTCATGAAGGGCAAAGACGTGCTGATAGTGGATGACGTTATATCTACGGGCGAGAGCCTTAAAGCGCTGGAAAAGCTGGTAAACAAGGCGGGCGGCAACATCGTGGGACGCATGGCAATACTTGCCGAAGGCGACGCCATCAAGCGCACCGATATACAGTATCTGCAGAAGCTTCCGCTGTTTGACAGCGAGGGCAACGAGATCTGATTATGGACACGATCCGAACGCCTTGTTTGAACTTTGACTTGAACACGGCGCGCGGATTGTGTTATAATATAGATGCTTTGACTAAAGCATGACATCATATTTAAGGGGGAGCGACAATGTCCTGGTGGGTATGGAGTCCAATGCTCTTGATCGTACTGTGCGCCATAGCTTATGTATGCTGGAACTATATCAACATAAAAAAGCTTAACGAAGGCACGGAAGAAATGATCGAGCTCGCCGCTACCATAAGAAGCGGCGCGAGGACCTTTGTAAAAACCGAGTTCCTGACTGTCGGCGCGGTCGTCGTGGTGCTTGCGGCAGTGCTGAGCCTGTTTATTGAAAAGACCGCGGGCCTGACATTTGTAGTGGGCGCGCTCATGTCGAGTTTTGTGTGCGTTATGGGCATGCGGTCAGCCACATACGCCAACGTGCGCACCGCGAACAAAGCCAGAGAGACCAAGTCCATCGGCGAGACTGTCAAGGTTGCACTCACGGGCGGCAGCATCTCCGGTCTTGGCGTGCAGGCGTTCGGCATGCTGGGTATGCTGATCATACTGATGGTATGGGGCGTCGAGCACGATTCCGCCGGCGGCGGTTTCGTGGCTTCAATTCCCAACGTCAGCGCCTCGCTCATGCGCATCAGCACGTATTCTCTGGGCTGCTCACTGGTTGCCATGTTCAACCGCGTCGCGGGCGGCAACTATACCAAAGCCGCAGACATCTCCAGCGACATCCTCGCCAAGATCCGCCACGACATGCCTGAGGATGACTCCCGCGTTCCCAACGTTATCGCTGACTTTATAGGCGACAACGTGAACGATATCGCGGGCAACTGCTCCGACCTGCTTGAAAGCTTCGTGGCTACCATCTCCGCTTCGATAATGATCGCCGTGAGTCTGTTCAACGGCATTAAAGACGTGATCCTCTTCCACGGCGAAGAGACCGCTCAGAAGATCGCCGAATCCACTGCGAAACTGGGCGAAGTGGGCGCTGCGCTGGGCGTGGAGAATGCGGCGGACTTTGCGGATGTATCCCAAAAACTTGAAAACCTGCTTACCAAAATGCACTTGTTCCCGATCCTGCTGGCAGGTCTCGGTCTGCTGGGCTGCCTGTTGGGCCTGGGATACGCTCAGTTCAAGAAGATGAGCGACAATCCCAGCCGTGAGCTGGATCTCGCCACCTGGATCAGCGCAGGCTTTACCGTTATATTCGGGCTTGGCGCCGCGGCGATAATGTTCGCGGGTTCCGGGTCTGTAGAGGCGCTTAAGCTCGTGGGCTTCAAATGGGGCTTTATTTCTCCCTGGATCTGCGCTGTGCTCGGTATCATCAGCGGCGTGCTCATCGGTATCATTACGGAGTATTACACTTCCACAGATTACAAGCCCACCCAGAAACTGGCTGAGATCGCTACCGAAGGTGAAGCCTTCGTTATAACCAAGGGCGACGCAGTGGGCTCCAGAAGCTGCCTGCTGCCCATACTGCTGATCGGTATCTCCCTGTTCGCTTCCGGCGCCATCTGCGGCGTTTACGGCATAGCGACCGCGGCGCTGGGCATGCTGTCCTTCGTAGGCGCCACAGTCTCCATCGATGCCTTCGGGCCTATCGCAGATAACGCGGGCGGCATCGCCGAAGCCTGCCATCTGGATCCCGACGTGCGCGTGATCACCGACAAACTTGACGCGGTCGGCAACACCACCGCTGCCATAGGCAAGGGCTTCGCGATAGGTTCCGCCGCGTTCGCCACCGTATCTCTGATCGTAGCGTACGTGGAGAACTGCTATTTCGGAGAATTCGCCAAGATCACTCTGGACTTTGCGGACTATATAGTAGTCGCGGGCGGCATCATCGGCGGCGCCATGGTAGAGTACTTCTCCGCAATGCTGACCGACAACACCATCGAATCCGCAAGGGTAATGGCCGATGTGGGCGACGCGGAGCTTTCCAAACCCGGCGTCATAGAAGGCCAGGTCAAGCCGGACTACAACATGTGCGTGCAGCTGGCTGCCAAGCAGGCGCTTAAGAAGATGCTTGTGCCTTCTGTGCTTGCGGTAGTCATACCCGTTATCGCCGGATTCATATTCGGCGTCAAGTTCGTAGGCGGTCTACTGGTAGGCGCGACGGTTGTCGCTATACCCAGAGCCATCTTCATGGGCAACTCCGGCGGCGCGTTCGATAACGCCAAGAAGTATATCGAGTCCGGCGCTATCGAAGGCCATGGCAAAGGCACCGCGGCACACAAGGCTGCTGTTACCGGCGACACCGTAGGCGATACCAGAAAGGATGTCGTTGGTGTAGCGCTGGATATATTCATTAAAACGATGTCTACCGTAGCCAATACCCTCGCGGTCGTTATCCGCTCGGTAAGAGGCTGACGGTAGGATTTGAACGGACACGTCTTTCCGGCGTGTCCGTTCTGTTTAGGAGGCAAAATGAGCAAGAAGGATATAAGCCGTATAAACGAGGAACTGCTCGAGCTCGCAGATGAGATAGAGGAACTAGCAGAAGACGAACCGGAGTTGAGCAAAGAGCTCAACAAGGCGCTGGAGTGTTTGGTGAAGGCCAGCGAGATACTTGAGGAACTGGAAGACTGACATGAAGTTTATACATACAGCCGACCTGCATCTTGGCAGAAGCCTGGGCGATATAAGCCTGCTTGAAGACCAGCGTGACGCTTTAAGGCAGATAACCGGATATGTTCGCGCATACGGTCCTGACGCGCTTCTTATATCGGGCGACGTCTATCAGAAATCTTCGCCCCAGGCAGATGCCATGGAACTGTTCGATGCGTTCATAAACGAGATCTGTTCCGCCGGATGCAAGGTCATACTTATAAGCGGCAACCACGATTCCGGGCAGAGGATAGACTACTTTGGCAGGCTGATAGAGAAAAGCGGCGTATACGCGGCGGGTAAGGCCGAAAAACAGCTTAAGCGGCTGGAGCTTCGGGACGAGCTCGGCCCGGTAAACGTGTATATGATGCCCTTCGTGCGTCCCCATAATGTGCGCGCGCTGCATCCGGATAAAGATATTAAAACCTATACCGACGCAGTCAATATGCTTGTGGAAGCCTCCAAGATCGATTTCAGCCGGCGAAACATCCTCTTGTCGCATCAGTATATAACGGGCGGAGAATTATCCGGCAGCGAAGACCTGTCTTTGGGCACGCTGGACAATGTGGACGCGGAGGCGATCAACAGATTCGACTACGTCGCGCTGGGACACCTGCACGGAGCGCAGAAAGTCGCATATGATCACATAAGGTACGCCGGCAGCCCCGTAAAATACTCTTTCGGCGAGAGCAGGCAGAAAAAGAGCGTTACATTGGTGGAACTTAGGGAAAAAGGCAGTATAAGCATAACCCAGCTTCCCATAAAGCCTTTACGGGATGTAAGGCGGGTCTACGCTACATTTGAGCTTCTGGACTCGATGCCAAAGTCAGACGATTTCATCTGGCTGACCATAAGCGACGAACTGCCTCCCAGGGACTGGTACAGGCGCGCGGAAGAGATATTCCCGAACCTTGTCAGGCACGACGTTGTGAACTCCAAGACCAGGCAGGACAGGAACCATCCGGAGGCACGTGATTTCAGGGTCATATTTAATCCTCAGGAACTGTTCTGTGAGTTTTACAGCAGCCAGAATAACGGGAAAGCGCCCACTCAGGCGCAGATAGACCTGTTTGACCGCATATACAAAGAGGCGCAGACCGATGAGACCGCTTAAACTGACAGTTTCCGCGTTCGGGCCCTACGCGGATATAGAGATAGTAGATTTTGAGAAGATCGGTTCGCAGGGCGTGTATCTGATATCGGGCGACACGGGCGCGGGCAAAACCACTATATTCGACGCCGTCACGTTCGCGCTTTACGGGGAAGCGTCCGGAGGCAGGGAAAGGCGGTCAGGCAAAAGCTTCCGGTCCGATTATGCGCTGCCTTCGCAGGATACTTTTGTCCAGCTGCTGTTTGAGCATCGGGGAGAAGAATGGATGCTTAAGCGGTCCCCGGAATATAAACGCGCCAAAAGAGTGGGCGTCGGGGAAACACAGCAGCTCGCCAGGGCGACGCTGGTGAATATCGCTACGGGAGAGAGCATCGACGGGCTTAACCAGGTGAACGCGAAGATCGTGGAACTGATCGGGCTTACACAGGACCAGTTTACCAGGACCGCGATGATCGCCCAGGGCGATTTTCTTAAGATACTCAATTCCTCCAGCGACGAGCGCAGGGATCTGTTCCAGAAACTGTTTGATACCAGGATATATGCCGATATACAGCAAAACCTGAAGGAGATGTGCCGCAAGGAGGCAGAAGCACAAAGCCGTTTGGATGACGCGATCCTTTTCCACGCGGGCAGGATAGTAACAACGGATGCCGAGATCACGGAACTGAAGGATAAACCCTATTCATCTTCCAGACTTCCCGAACTGTTGGAGAGGCTGACAGAAACGGAGAAGTGTCAGGCATCCGAACTCGAAAGGCAGATCGGCGAGATACGTGAAAAGATACTTTCTCTTGAAAACAGTATCGTGCATGTGCGGCTTGTAAACCGCTGCATAGACGAGATCGGCGACAAACGCAGGCAGCTGGAAGCGCTTGAACAACGCCGCGGCGAAATAAAAGCCTTGCAGGAGAAGCTTGCCGGGGCGGCGCGTGCAGCAAAGGCAAACGTGAAATACCAGGCGCTGACTGCCAACAGCGAGCTTATAAAAGCCGCAAACGACAGCCTGGCCGATGCAGAACGAAAGCTCAAAAGCATTATGGCGATGCTGCCTCAGGCGCAGGATATGCTCGCCGCCGCGCAGGAGACACAAAAGGAAGAAGACGGTTTAAGAGCAAAAGGCGAGCTGCTTAAAGCGCTCTTAAGCGAAGCAAAGACAAAAGCGGACCTGGAGAACATGATCGCTGGATCCGAAAAAGAATCGGTCGCACTTTCGCAAGCGTCGATCAAGGCTGACAAAGCCTATTTGAAGAACAAGGAAGCTTTTTACCTGAACCAGGCGGCTTCGATAGCTGCGGAACTGATACCGGGCAAGCCCTGTCCCGTATGCGGTTCGGTAGAACATCCGAGCCCCGCGGCGGCGTCATGCGTAAACGTGAGCAGGAAAGAACTTGACGCTTCGGAAAAAGCCAGCAAGACAGCTCTTGAGAAACTGCACTCGAAAGAAGCCGAGATATCCCAGCTGAAAGGCAGACTGTCACAGATATGCGAAAAGATCAGAAGCGCCGGTTATGGCGAAGATATTGATGGGCAGCAGCTGGAGCAGGCAGCACGTGATGCCTTTGACAAAGCGGAACAGCTGCGCCTTGACAGGGATAAAGCGGTACAAAGGGTACAGGAACTTGATAAGGAGACAGCCGCCCTCAAAGGCAGGATGGAAGAACTGAAAGCCGCGCAGAAAACTGCCGAAGCCAGACAAGAAACTTTGGAATCGGAGTTTGAAACGGAGCTTGCATCCAGCGGTTTTGAGTCGGTTGATGAAATACAAAATGCGCTTATGTCAGACAAGCAGATACAGTCTGCAAATTCCGATATAAACGGATTTGAGCGCAACGTCACCGCGCTGAACGCGTCCATAGACGAACTTAATAAAACAGTGGGCGGAGAATCCAAACAGGACGCAGACGCTCTGAAGCGCAACCAGGACGAGCTTAAGTCAAAAGAATCTGCCCTCAGAACCGAGCTCAGCGGCCTTATGACGGTATATAACGTCAACACCGACGCGCTTAAGCATCTTAAGGCGCTCCTGCCTCAGCGGGAACGGGGCATGGAATACAGAGCCATGCTGGATGACATGTACGCAACCGTTTCCGGGCAGAAGAAGCAGTCGGCTAAGCTCACTTTGGAAGCCTATGTTCAGAGGTATTATTTCGATCTGGTCGTCGCCTGCGCAAACGACCATCTTTCGCAGCTGACCAACGGTCTGTTCAGGCTCAGGATAAAGCAGATGAGCTCAAATCTGGTAAGCCAGAGTGGCCTTGACCTGGAAGTGCTGGACGGAAATACGGGGCAGTGGCGTGACGTAAGCACACTGTCCGGAGGCGAATCTTTCCAGGCATCGCTGGCGCTGGCTTTGGGATTGAGCGATACGGTGCAGTCTTTAAGCGGCGGAATAAGGCTTGACGCGCTGTTTATCGACGAGGGATTCGGCACTCTGGATGAAAACGCGCTGCAAAGCGCCCTTGGGCTGCTGAGCGAACTTGCCATGGGCAGAAGGCTGATTGGCATAATTAGCCATATGCCCGAACTGAGGGAAAGAATACCCAAACAGCTCAGAGTCACTAAGACCATTCGCGGCGCGAGAACGGATTATATCGAGCTCGATTGAACAAATTGAAGCGTTGATCGTCAAAAGGATGTAATGGGAGGATACGATATGAAAAAACTGACTGTTATGATTCTTGCTTTGGCGATGCTTGCGGCATTCGCCCAGACGAATATGGCCAACCCGGTCACAGAATACGCGTCTCTTGATGAGATCAACTCCATAGCCGGCACGAACCTGGTACACCCCGCAGTTATGGGCTTAAGCGAAGAAACGTTTTCGACGATAACCGTGCCTGAAGGTGTCATATCGCAGTACGGATTCACAGTAGCCGGGTTCGGGTACACGTTCAGGGGTGCACGTATGTCAGGAGACATTTCCGGCGTTTATGTAAACGGACGGGAAGTGTATCCGGGCGAGGCTGCTTACGAGTGCGATTTCTTCTACGGTGACGGATTCATGCTGTCGAGATGGAAGAACGACTCCGCACAGTACACACTTTATGTGGAAGACCCGGACGGTATCATGGACAAAGAGACCTTTCGGCTGATATCCTGGGAAATGCAGGAGCTTGTGGGGACTGGCTCATACGAGATGATTTCCGCCTATGATGAAAGCGGACTTGCCGGAAACTACCAGGATACGTTCTCGCAGAGGGCGTGGGCAGAGATAAGGCAGGAAAACGGGCGGTACGTCATGGAGATCCACTGGGCGGATTCCGCTTCTGAGTACTACCGCTGGACAATGACGCTGGAACCCTCGGGCGAAAAGCTCATATATTCCGATTGCGTGTGCTGCAGCGTGACGACGCTTGATGACGGGACCGAAAGGCTGATAACGATATATGACGACGCTTCCGGCTTCTTTACCGTAAGCGGCAGCGGCTTAAAGTGGAACGGCGCCGAGAACGACTATTGCCGCGACTGCGTATTCGTCAAAGCCTAGTGACAAAAACGATGGCTCTGTAACAAAACACGGGAGATGCTCAGCGTCTCCCGTGTTTCTGTATGGATCCTATTTTTTGTGGACTGTTTCAAATTCCACGTAAGCCTGGGAAATATCCGTATAGCTGGGCTTGACAAGCAGCCGGTCGCCCAGATACACGGCGTCACCGGTTCGCCCGTCTACCAGAACGGTGCCGTCTAAGTCCGGTGAGTAATCGCCGTACATGTTGCGATACGGCAATACTCCCTCAAAGGAGTTTTCAAGAGTGACGACGGCGTACCTTTTGAGTATGCGCGTCAGCACGGCGTTAAAGCTCCTGTTCATGTTCCTTGACAGATACACGGCGGCCATCAGCTTATCGGCGTCACGCTCCGCCTGTGCGGCATTCTGCTCGCAAAGGCTTGCTTCCTCGGTCAGCGTGTGCATGTTGCCTGTATTCAGCAGTTTTTCCTCCTCTGAAAACGGTTTGTCAAAAAAGCGTTTCAGCATGCGGTGCGCCAAAAGATCCGGGTAGCGGCGGATGGGGGAGGTGAAATGGCAATAGTCCCTGAAGGCAAGCGCGTAATGCCCCAGGTTTTTCTCGCAGTACCTGGCCTTTGCCATGGCGTGGAGCAGGCTCTGCGCGACTATGATATGTCTGCTGTCACCCTCAAATACTGCAAGTATCCTGGATAGATGCTGCTGGGAGGGCGACAGACCTACTTTCATTGGATGGCCCAAACAGACCAGCAACTCGTCCATATCGGAAAGCTTGTCCGGATCCGGCTTTTCGTGCACGCGGTAGGGGAACGGCAGTTCATTCTTCTGTGCGAAGGAAGCGACACACCTGTTTGCCGCCAGCATGAATTCTTCTATCAGTATTTCGGCGTCTCCCCGCTCGCGCGCCTGTACGTCCACAGGGTTTCCGGAGGCGTCAAGCTTAAAGTAAGGTTCGGGAAGGTCGAGCTCGATACTGCCGTTGGCGATGCGATCTTTTCTGAGCGCTTTCGCGAAGCTGTTCATTGTTACAAGCGTATCCCGCAAAGTTTCAGGAACGTTTGAGCTCTTTCCTTTCAACAGCTTGTTTACTTCGCTGTAAGTCAGCCGCGCTCTTGAACGGATGATGGATCTGCGGATATCGTAAGATTCGAGTTTTGTGCCGGAATAGCGCATTATGCAGCTGAAAGTGAGCCTGTCACGCTCAGGCATAAGGGAACACAGGCAGTTGCACAGGGCTTCAGGCAGCATAGGTATCGTACGCCCGGGCAGGTATACGGATGTGCCCCTTTCCCGAGCGCAGGTGTCAAGTGGGGAACCCTCGGTGACATAGTGGCTGACATCCGCAATGTGGACGCCAAGTACGGTGGTATTGCCGTTAACTTCAATGGATACTGCGTCGTCAAAATCCTGGGCGTCGTCCCCGTCGATGGTAAATATCTGCCCGCCTCGCAGGTCCAGCCTGCCGGAGAAGTCCCTGGGATCGGGATCTGTACCGAAGCCCGCGGCCATTTCCAGCGCCTGGGAAGGGAAATCCTGAGTAATGGAGTTTTCCGCGCAGATCGCGGATAACCTGGCGTCGATATCGTCGGAGGAACCCAGCACTTCGACCAAGGCTAATTTGAGAGCACCGTTCAAACGGGGATAAGATACAATGTTGAACAGGCACAGATCGCCAGGTCTCGCATTAGGGCAGTCGTTTGCGACGACTTCGGCCTCATGAGGGAGTTTTTTGTCGGAGAGCAGGGCTATATAGCGTTTTTGAGGCTGAGGTCGCAGCCGCCCTTTCTTGCGGGCATGGCGGCGAAAAGCGGAAGTATCTTTCTTGTCGATATACAGCGTGCCTGAGACTCGTGTATGCGCGCGCTTTATGATCTGTATGAGCGTGCCGCGGGGCCTGTCGCCTTTCTTTGTGAGCCTTACAAACACAAGGTCGCCGTCAAACGCCTGCTCGTCAGGCATGTCAAGATAAATATCACTGCCTTTTTCGGAGGGCACGGCAAACGCGGGAGAATTGTAGGATGAAACGCGCGCCCTGCACAACAGCAGCGACGACTTATGCGGAAGCGTATATTTTGATGCGCTTTGAGCGTATACCTTACCGCTTTCGACAAGAGCGGAAAGCTCGCTTTGCAGCTGGAAGCTGTCTGCGCCGGTCTTTTGCTTCAGCTGGGTAAACGTAAGAGGGCGGGGTGCGTCCCTGAGTTCTTTTAGGATCGTGTCTGTGAGCATATCGTCTTCCTTAACGTTATAAAACGGCATGCAGTATAAGCTGCATGCCGTATTGGTCTTATGAATTATTCTTTTTCGGCAGGGGCCTCTTCGGCGGGCTCTTCAGCCGCCTCGGAGAGCTCTTCGTAGACCACGAAGATCTCGGTGTTGCCGGCGGGAACGGTCTCGGGAAGCTCATCTACGCTCCAGCGTACGCTGTAGCCTTCGGGCGCTTCGGGCAGCTCGAGGCCGGCGTAGTTGATGGTCCTGCCTTCGCCGGAATAGGTGAAGATCACGTTGTGCTTGACTTCCTCGGCAGCTTCTTCAGCAGTTTCCTCGTTAGTTTCAGCAGGAGTCTCTTCAGCGGTCTCGGCAGGAGTTTCTTCGGCGGTCTCCTCAGCGGCTTCGGTATTCTCCTCGGCGGGAGCTTCAAGCTTTTCGCCGTTCAGGCCGTCGTCATAGATGGTCAGTGTGGCTTCGGGATAGTACTTGGCGACCAGGTCTATCTGCTCAGTGCCCATCACGGAAACCTCGGGCTCCCAAACGCCGACCATGCCGTCCATGGAGGGGGCGCCGATGTTGGGCAGCGCTTCGCCTTCTTTAACGAAAGTGCGGATCACGTCGAGCCTGTTGTCGGCGGTGTACTGCTCAACATAGGCGCTGTACCAGGCAGAAACGGTGGAGGTGATCTCGCCGCCGTCGGAGATGGCGTTCAGATAAGCCTGCAGATAGCCGGAGAAGTCTTCGCTCATCATATCGGAGTAAGCTTCTTCCCACTCGGAAGTGATCTGGCTGATCAGGTCGCTGGAGAGCTTGGGGAACCACTCGGTCAGCTCAGTGACCTTGTTGCCTTCCTCGTCAAGCACGGGCTGGGAGACTTTCTGGGTGATCACGTTGCCTTCTTCGTCTTTGGTCTCGTTGCCATCCTCGTCAAGCACGGGCTGATCGACTTCTTCAGTCTTGGTGGCTTCTACCCAATAGGTCACGTAGTTGCCCTTGGCATAGCAGACGTAGTAGGTCACGTCCTGGGCGGGAATGGTCTCGGGCAGGGGAGTGTTGTAAACATAACCCTGATCGACCGCGTCTTCCACGGTGGAGAAGAAAGTCAGGTAACCGGCTTCTTCGGGAAGCATGTCAGCGCCGGCGTAATCGATCGCCTCACCGTAATTGGCGGTATAGGTGAATACCACGTTGTGCTGCTTTTCTTCCTCAGCCTCGGCAGTTTCAGCCTCGGTCTCAGCGGGAGCTTCGGTCTCTTCGGTCTCAGCGGTAGCCTCGGCTTCAGGCTCGGTCTGGGCGGGGATGCCGTCGTCCACTATACTTACGGTATAGGAGTTGATGGCATACTCGGCGACCAGTACCACATTGGAAGAACCCATCGTGGTGGGGATTTCGCCTTCGATCTTCTCGGGGACCTGAACGGTGGAAGTCTTGCCGTTTTCATCGGTCACGGTCTGCTTGACCAGTTTGGCAAGCGCCCAGGTGCCGGTATAGCCTTCCTTGGCGGGGGTGGGGTAAGAGAATACGCTGTCACCCTTCTTATAGGAAGTCTTGCTTCTCAGAGAATCCTGCAGGTCTTTCTCGCTGATGCCGGCGTTAGCAAGCTCGTTGGCATAGGCGGTATCGTAATCCACACCCTGCAGAGAATAGTAGGAAGCCAGGTAAGGGAAGTACTCTTTTCCGTCTTCGGTATAATATCTGACGCTATAGGTACGGGAGCTTAAGAAAGTGGCGATCAGCGCAAGCACGACGAACACCACGGCGACGATACGGGTGATCTTAAGCAGCTTACCTTCGTAGCTCTTTGCCTTATTCTTGCCGAGGAAGGTTTCGGCGGCGCCGCCGATCGCTCCCAGACCCTGCTTGTTGCCTTCCTGCATAAGCACGGAAACAATAAGCACCAGAGAGGCAAGGATAAGAATAATGCTGATTAATACGGACATCGTTATTCCTCCTTGATATGCCGCATAAAAAGCGGCTTAAACACATAGCGCGTGTTATTATATCAAAACGCGCGTATAAAAGCAACACCCCAATAGTAAAATTTCAGTGTATTTGTACATGTATAAAGCGGGAGGGATGACGGTTCTATACTATAAAAAACCGCCCGGAAAAAGAAAGACCCCTTCCGGGCGTCCGGAAGGGGCTGTGACAAGGCTCACGCTATCTCAAGCGCTATCTTCATCATGTCGGTGAAACTGAGCTGACGCTCTTCCGCGGAAAGGCCTTCTCCCGTGAAGGGATTGTCGCTTATGGTGCATATCGCCAGGGCCTTTTTGCCTGCTCTCGCGGCGTTAAGATACAGAGCGTATGCTTCCATCTCGACTGCCAGCACGCCGAGATTCTGGAGTTTGCCCAGAGGCTTGCTTTCGTCATAGAACGTATCGGACGAATAGAGGGGACCGGCGACCATATTGACGCCCAGTTTTTCGGCGGCGGCCATGGCGTTTTTAAGCAGCTCGTAATCGCAGCAGGGGCAGACCATGCCGTCAAAACCGAACTGTTTGCCGAAACCGGAATTGGTGTAAGCGCTCATTCCAGCAACAACGTCCCGCACCTTAAGTTTTGGAGAAAGCATTCCGGCGGTGCCGATGCGGATGATGTTTTCCACGTCGTAGAAATTGAAAAGCTCGTAGGAATAGATGCCGATGGAGGGCATTCCCATGCCGCTGGCCATAACGCTTACGCGCTTGCCGTTATACAAACCGGTGTAGCCCTGTACTCCGCGCACGTTGTTGACCAATTTGGCGTCGGTAAGGAATGTTTCGGCGATAAACTTGCTGCGCAGGGGATCTCCGGGCATAAGCACGGTCCTGGCGAAATCTCCGGCTTTTGCCGTGATGTGAGGAGTAGGAATGTTTGCCATCGCTGACCTCCATATTATTGTGATGGATATATTGTATCATAAATTATGGAAAAGTGAAGTGTTTTTTTACAACAAAATAACGGTCGCGCATGGCCGCTTTCATTTATAATATAGAAAAAAAGACGGAGATGAGCGTATGCTGTGTGCTTTTGTGGGCTGCGCAGGAGTAGGCAAGAACACGATAATCAGGGAACTCATAAAACAGTTTCCCGATAAATACGGCATCTTTCCCACGCTGACCACGAGAAAGATGCGTGAAGGAGAAAAGGAAGGCGATCCGTATCACTTTGTGACCCGGGAGCAGTTTGAGGCGCTGCTTGACGCTGGCGAGATATACGAGTACCAGCAGATACACGACGGTTCTTACTACGGCGGCAGCAGGCAGGTGCTCAAAAAGCATCTGGAAAGCGGAAAGATACTGATCAAAGATATAGATGTTTTAGGCGCGGAGACCTACAAGCGGGAGATTGGAAGCATCACCAAGATAATAAGCCTGTTTCTGTGCGTGGACGATGTGAACACGCTCCTGGAAAGGATGCGGGGCAGGGGAGATACAGAAGAGAGCATACAGCAGAGGGCGAAACGTTTTCCCATGGAAATGGAAATGAGCAGGACCTGCGACTATCTGGTGGCGAACGAGGATATACAGCTCACCGCCAGGATCGTCGATCTGCTGCTGACGAACGAAGCCATGAATGAAAACTACATGCTTTCATCCGGCTGCGTCGTGCCGTCCGAAGAGGAAATACTTGGATGTGCGGATAAGGACTGCAGGGTCGAACTCTGCTATAACGGGAAAGAACTGCTGATAACGGAGGGAGCCGCCGGTTACGCGCGCTCGAAACGAAACGGTTCTTTCATACAAAAACACGTGGCCTCGCAGCCCGACTTCTCGTGTTTGACCAAAAACGAACAGTGGAACATACTTCTTGACAAGGCGGAATGACCGCCTTTTTTACGCCTTTATTAATGTAAAATATTTGTTATGCACATAGCTTTGAAAGAATATCGTGGTATAATAACAAAGACGAGCTGCACGGCTTGTCTATTGCCGTGTGCTACATTTATAGGGAGGATTGTCTATGTCTATCAGTCAGGACAAATACGACAGACTGGACGAGGTCATCGCCGCCAACAAAGGTCAGAGCGGCGCTGTCATGCGTACCTTACAGGCGGCGCAGGACATATTTGGTCACGTTCCAAAGGATGTGCAAATCCGCATTGCGGAGGGGTTAGGCACTACCTTGAGCGACGTTTACGGCGTTGCGACATTCTATTCTCAGTTCGCTCTGGAACCCAGGGGTGAATACATCATCGGCGTTTGCCTGGGCACTGCGTGCTATGTCAAGGGCTCCAAGAACGTACTTGAGAGGGTTTGCAAGGAACTTGACACTCCCGTTGGAAAGACCAGCAAAGACGGGCTCTTCACCATCCGTGATACCCGCTGCCTAGGCGCGTGCGGCCTTGCTCCCGTTATGATGATCAATGACGACGTGTACGGCCGTCTTACGCCCGCCGAGATCCCCGCGATACTCAATAAGTACCGCCAGGCATAATGAACGAGCTGTCCCTCTATATACTCGATCTGGTCCAGAACTCAATACGGGCAGGCGCGAAGCTGGTTGAGATCACTATCAGATTCGACACCGCCAAAGATCTGCTCGTCATAGAGATCAGGGACGACGGCTGCGGGATGGACGCCGAGCTTTTAAGCCGCGTCACGAGCCCGTTCACGACTACCCGCACCACGCGGAAAGTCGGGTTGGGGCTTCCGATGATTAAGCAGCAGTGCGAAATGACGGGAGGGGAATTCTTTATAGAAAGCGCTCCCAGCAAAGGCACTCTGCTTAAGCTCAGCTTTACCGCATCCCACATGGATCTGCCGCCGATGGGAGACCTGAGCGGGACCATGGTAAGCCTTATCACTGCGGCATCGGAGGAAACGGATTACGTGCTCAGATACGTCAGGGACGATAATGAGTTCGAATTCGATACGCGCCAGATCAAGGAAACGCTGGGGAGCGACGTGCCGCTCAGCACGCCGGAGGTACTCAGCTGGATAGGGGACTACATAAACGAAGGAATAGACGAAGTAAGCCATAATCAGCCTTAACAGGAGGAAATATATGAAATCCATAGCAGATCTTGAAAAGATCCGTCAGGCCACGCTGAGCAAGGTCAATCTCCGCAGAGAGAGCGAAGGCACCCGCATCGTTGTGGGCATGGCCACCTGCGGTATCGCCGCCGGCGCGCGTCCCGTAATGAACGCCTTTGTGGACGAAGTTGCCAAGAGGAATCTACTCGACGTCACCGTAGCCCAGACCGGATGCATCGGCATGTGCCGCTACGAGCCCATCGTTGAGATCATGGCTCCCGGCAAGGAAAAGGTGACCTACGTACACGTAAAGCCCGAGATGGTCCCCAGGATCGTGAATGACCATGTGGTCAACGGCAATCCTGTGGTAGAATATACCATTTCCAACGCAGAATAACAGGAGGTAAGCAATATGGAGCTTTTCCGTTCCACTATACTGGTTTGCGGGGGCACTGGCTGTTCGTCCTCCGGCTCTATGAAGCTTTACGAGCGTTTCGAGGAGCTGCTTGCCTCTAACGG
>JAEEGL014223360.1_pt1 | contig 80735 bp, 66 predicted proteins | sample 9134231 | NCBI WGS metagenome assembly JAEEGL01 (sample SAMN16246548, study PRJNA631951) | gut metagenome | biome: gut microbiome; feature: rumen; material: fiber-attached | host: Bos | place: Iran: Karaj | collected 2018-10 | reverse complement strand
TGGGACTTTGTGCGAAAATTCTTTGGCGTATCGGTTCCGGGAGGGGAGAGCTACTGGTTCCTGTATTCATATATAGCGCTTTTATGCTTCCTGCCTTTCCTTAAGAGGATATTGGACCGGATAACAAAATATGAATTTCTGGCCATATTGATAATGCATTTTGTGATATCGAGCCTGATCCCGGTTATCAATCTGGCAGCGCTCGCCCTTGATGCGGAGGATATAGGCTGGCCTTCCAGGCTGCAGCTGCCTCTGGTCACAGCGAAGCCTTTCTTTTACGCGATCTGCGGCTATTATCTTGATAAAAAGGCTGATATGGCTATGGTCAGAAAGCAGCGCACCAAGCTTGTTCTTGCAGGGATTCTGGCGATAGTCGTAAGCTTTATTGCCGTTAAACTGGAGGCGTCGCTTACGGACTACAGCGAGAATTATATCAGCCTCTTTGATTATGTGCTTGCTATTACCATATTCCTTGGAGCGAAGCGTTTGGCTTCGGTTAAGGAGATTAAAGGCGGATTTAAAAGCTTTGTGCTCCTTATGGGAAGTCTGTCCTTCGGCATTTATCTGCTTGATCCCTTCCTCAAGGCTGCTCTTTATTCAAAATACAGTTCGGTTTGCGCGGATATTCTGAATTTTGCGCTGTTTTCACTTGGCTGGCTGATCATAAGCCTGGTCCTTGGCGGATTCTTTACTTTTATCTTAAAGAAACTTCCGGTAATAAAAAATTATCTATAAGCCTTCTCCCCTGTGGGGAGAAGGTGTCACCCGAAGGGTGACGGATGAGGGGCTATATAATAGCTCTAATCGTTATCTATACTTGAATTATGCACAAAAAAGGTATAAAATAATTGGCATATTATGTAGAGTTACAGAGATAAGGCGCCAACCTTATTTTATGACGTGTTTATGCCGATATAATTTATGGAATGCTGTAAGCAAATACTGAAGGAGTGCGGGGAAATCTGTTATGAAAAAGATCAGGAGAGAACATAAGGGCTTTACACTGGTGGAACTTATCGTGGTACTGGTAATACTTGCCATCTTGGCTGCCATACTGGTACCGGCTCTGCTCGGATGGATAGACGAGGCCAGAAAGAAACAGGATATCGTAAACGCAAAGGCTCTTATGACCGCCATACAGGCCCAGATGACAGAGGAATACGGTAAAGGCGCGAAAAGCTTCAGCGGATTTGCTGATGACAATAAAAAGCATTATGACGATATATATATGGTAAATCATCCTGACTTTAATGATTTTATGGATGATGCCTGCAAACTTACAGGGGTGGAAAAACCCTTTGTATTTCTGTTCTACACAAAGAAGATAAGTGATGATGATATTAAAAAAAGAGGAACCGAAGCTCTTCACGAAGCGTATACGATCCTTTCCGCAGTATACTGGCGTGACAAGGACAGCAAGCCTGTATTTTATGATTTTATAGATAACATCTGGGCCGAAGGATCGCCATATTCTGCCGATCTGATAAAAAGAGGCGAAAATAAGATACAGAAAGGTCCTCTTAGTGGTAAACAGACCAGGGTCTGTATAGTAGGCGGTACTTCCAAATATGCCACAGTAGCTTATAATACTGATGCAGACAAGTATACCAGTGCTAAAGTAAAGGCAATAACAGCTATTAACAATATGATCCTCAAGGTAATGGATTATAAGAAGAGCGGGATCAACTGGAAAAACGAGATCAGTTCAGTCAAGATAGAGTAGCATCGGAAATAAAGCATGGACGGAAAAGCTATGGAAGCAGGAAAAAATATAGGGGCTGACACAAAAGGTTTTACACTGGTGGAGATGATCGTCGTACTGGTGTTAATGAGCATGCTTGCGGCAATAGTAGTGCCTATGGTTTTCAGCTATATAGACGAAGCTCGTGTCAGGGAAGATATAGTTGCAGCAGAAGGCGTAATGGTTGCAATCCAGAGTGAGCTTTCTGTAGAATACGGTTTTGTTGAACCGGGATATGCAACCGGACTGGCTTCGGCAAAAGACGTGATCATGCAGAAGGAGCCGAATTATACAAGATACAAGAGTTTTATCGAAAAGGTATTTGAAGTGGCTGACATTCCCGAAGACCCGTTCTTATTGCTGTTTTATACAATGAAAGTGGATGTGAAGAATACCGAAACCGAAAACTTCTATACTCTGGATATCGATAAGCAGCATGAGGCTTACTCTTGCCTGTCCGTAGTTTACTGGAAAGATAAATCATCCAAGCCGGTTTATTATGATTTCGTGAATAATGAATGGGGCATAGGTTCTCCTTACAGCGATGATCATATACTCCGTACCAAGAATATCATCCAGGACGGTGTATTGGCAGGAAGAGAAGTAAGAGTATGCGTGGTAAGTTCCACTTCCAAATATACATTACAGGATAATCCTGTTGCTAAATTTAATGATATGATATTTAAGGCTGTAAACTACAAGGGTACATTAAATACCGTTAACGACATAACTATCGAATAGTCCGGGGCGGTGGTATATTTGAAGAAGATATCGCTAAAACAGAATAAGGGCTTTACACTTGTAGAACTTATCGCTGTTCTCACCATTCTGGGACTGATGAGCGCTATTATAGTGCCCAATCTGCTGGGACAGGTTGATGTAGCAAAGCTTGATGCAGAATATGCGGCCGGCGATAACTGCAGAGCTGCTGCGCAGTTAAAGCTTAATGCCCTTGAATATATGGAGATCCCCCCTAATGTTAACGGCAGTAACGCCAGAGAGGATACCGGAGCCGGAACCATGTGGAGCCGTGATTTCAGGGAGGCTGTGATAGAAATGTCAGGCGTGGATGTTAACTTCCTGTATATGGGTATCGGTAAATATGACAGCGAAAACCCCGGACCCGCTTATAAGGTATGCTGTATGGCTTATCAGCAGACTGAGGACTCTCCGATAGTATTCTATAACGGTGAGGAATGGAGTACCGTGTGTCCGTGGAAGTCTGTTGCTCCGCCGAATACATACACAATAGGCGGAAAAACAAAAAGCATCGTTTTCTTCTGCCTGAAATATGACAGAAGCGAATCTGATCCCGTTAACTTTTTCAAGACACTGGAGGGGACATATGGCGGCTGAAAGAAAAGGATTTACGCTTGCCGAACTGGTCGTAGTACTGGTGATAATATCCCTTCTGGCAGCGATCACGGTGCCGGGGCTGTTCGGCCAGATCGATGAGATGTATAACAGATCATATATAAATGATGCCAGGATCGCGGTGACCAGTGCACAGAGTGAGCTTATGGATGTTTATCAGTCAGGCAAAAACATCTTAAGCGGTAATAAAAAGCAAAAATGGGTCAAGAGGATGGAATACGACAATACCGTAAAAATGTCGGTTGCATGTTCATCCGGAAGGACCGATCTGAAGAGTAAGTTTATAATATCGGAGGCTGTTTTCACTAAAGACGGGGTATCGGTTTATTATAATAAAGGCGAATATACCGTGGTGGATACGACTCCCGCGGATCTGGCGATAGTTATGACAGCAGACGATGACAGCACAATTTATAGCAGGGGATTATGAGAAATAACAACGCCGGAAAAATGAATAAAGGTTTTACCTTAGTGGAAATGCTGGTGGTATTGATACTTATGACAATACTGCTGGGTGTGGCTGCCATGGGTATCATAGCCGTTCAGGATCAGGCGTCACAGATAAGTGCCGATAATAATGCGGAAACGGTTTTTATAACCGCCCAGAAAAAGATCACGCAGCTGAATGCCAGCGGTCAGCTGGAAGAAAAAGTCAAGCTTATTAAGGGTTCTGATGGAAAATATCCCACTTCCATTTTAGTTCCTGTCTACAGGACTGATTGGCCATTTTCCTATCCCAATAATTTTATAACCAAGAGTCTTCATAACCAATTTTCAGATGCTGACAGCGCGATGCTTCTGACCAGCGCTGAGATCTGGGGAGACTACAATTATCACAATATAGTTGTTCTTCGTTCGAAGACCGGTGATTATGATAAGTATCTGAACGGAGATACCCTTGATCCTGCTACCGTACTTCTATTTGAACTGATAGAAGACGGCATAAGCGAAAGGGATGTCCTTAACTGTGCGATAGCTCTTGAATTTGCACCGGAAGACGGTCAGGTGTTCTCGGCATTTTTCTCACAGCAGGCCGATAGCTATGATTACCTGAGCGGAGGCAGCGGATCGGGCGGAGTGGTTGATATAGCCAAGAGAAGCTATTCCAACAGGATCGATAAAATGCTGGGCTATTACGGAGTGGAGAACCTGACTCATATACGTCCCGGAAATATGGGAGAACCGAAAAATCTCGGTACACTTACATATATAAACGGAGATGTGCTGTCATATCATCTTACTTTTTCTGACGATATGATAGGCGATGTCATGTTCGAGGAGCTTAATTATACCATAGCGGTTTATGATGATTTTTACGATATTCCCGCCCTTATTTTCAAATTAAGCGGCAAGGATCTAAAGAATAAAGGTAATGATATTGTTAATAATATGATAAGCTGCGCAGTCACTCGTTTTGATTCTAAGCAGAATCCGCTTCCGATGGGAATGTATGACCTTCCGGTATACTGGGAAGAGAAGGACGGTAAAAAAGGACTGGGCTTTATACTTGATGCTGCAGATGCATCGGCAGCCGTTACTTTGCTTGAAAAGAAGATCGAGGGTGAAGATACCGAAGCTATGACTATAAGAAGGGGCGGAATCCAGACCGGTGATTTTGTAAAAACACTTTCTTTCTTCCGTTTCGGAACCTGGGCGGATACAAGCGTATATAACTGGACAGACCAGATCTATGTTGAAATAGAAGCTGAAGACAACGGCAGCGGAAACAGTAATTTCTCTGAACTGGCCGAGGCAAAGAATATGGATGCAGTGAGCCCGATGTTCGAAGAAACGGCTATCAGCGGTATAAATACTACGAAAAAGGAATGTAATAAGATATGCAATATTTCCAATCCCAGACATCTCTATAATATGAGATATCTTGAGGATTTTGACCTGAAGACGCTTGGAGCAGCAAAAGATGAGGATACATCTAAGAACTACATCTTCAAAACCGAGTTTGACATAAAAAAGAATCTCGACTGGGGAGCGTTTGCGGATAAAGACAATGCGGCTTGCGCATACTATGCTTCTTCAGATAATTATAACGGTTGTAACACAGCGCACAGATCAAACAGCGCAGAGTTTCCGTCAATACGTGAACTGAAAGCCGATGACAGTGTAAACGGTTATTGCGGCACGGATTCCGGTGACGATCCCAATCTGAAGAATGTTTATAAAATTAGTGGTATTAAGCTGAGTAAAGCAAATAATGAGCTTTATAAGCTGTATGATAATTACAAGAGCGGTCAGGCGCATCCTACCGGATTGTTTATCGAGAATAAAGGAACCATAAAATATTTTGCTCTGGATCAGTGTGAAGTTAAGGGCGAGGATAAGGTGGGTTCCATCTGTGGTGTTAACAGCGGAACACTGCAGTATTGCGGTACACTTTCAACGCGTACGGCCTCTCATCAGGATCCGAGTATAGTTGCAGGCATAAGACATGTGGGTGGCGTATTCGGTTATTCGGCTAAATCCGGTACCGTGGAATACAAGAATTTAAGTAATTCTGCCAGAGTAACCGGTCAGGAATATGTGGGAGGTATAACGGGCTATCTGCTTAAATCAGACAAAGTTGAGGTATATGAGAATACATTTAAAAAAGTAAACAGCATAACAGTCAGCTACTGTGAAAACAGCGGCCAGATCCGCGGACTGTATGCCGGGAATAAATCCACCTATGGTCTGGATGCTGCCGAAAAAATGAAAGTCCGTTATATCGGCGGTATCATAGGGTATTTCAGCGGTAATACAAACAACACGAAGATAGAATACTGTAATTCAAAACCTCTGTATGAAAGCGGTTTTGATAAAACAATATACGACGCTTTTAATGAACTGAAAGATCTTGAACATCATGATCTTGCTACATATGATTCTGCAAAGCTTACGGAACTCAAGAAATACGCCAGCGGCTGGTATGTCGGCGGTATAGCCGGAGCGGCGCTTGCATCCACTGTCACAAATTGTGAAGCGGTTACCGGCGGTATTGTCATGGGTGACAGATTTGTGGGCGGTATAGCCGGCTTTAACAGCTCATTAATACAGACATCAAATAACGGATCTTTTGTTTTCGGTAACGATTATGTAGGTGGTATAGCCGGGATCATCGCAAAAGCCGATGAAACTGCAGGTTATGTAGCTATCACAGAGACTCAGGACGGAAACAAAAAAGCATATAATTCTAAAAACAGCGGACGTGTATTTGCACTTTATGATAACGTAGGCGGTATCTGCGGAAAATGCTACGGCCAGGTCGATGCATCGACTAATCAGGATGCTGCACAGATATCGGGCCGTAACTATGTGGGGGCTTCCTGCGGATGTTATTACGGCAACAAGATAAACGGCAGTTCTGCGGGCAAGGTTGACGGCGAAAACTTTGTCGGAGGTGTCGGCGGCTATTTCAAACAGGGAGCTTCAGGCATGGACGGCGGTACCAAGTTTACCGGGCCGGTAATTGCTTACGGAAGTTTTGTCGGCGGCATTGCAGGCTGTGCAAGCGGAGGAAATTTCATAGCAACCGCCTTTTCGCCTTCATGTACCGAACTTCAGGGTAATTATTTCGTGGGTGCTTTGATGGGCGCATCCATCATAAATCCCGGCGGAAACGATATAAATCCCAAGGCAACGGTCAATCTTCCGAATCTCGAAATGAAAGCTACTGCTTATGCGGGAGGAGCTATCGGATATAATGCGCTGACCGACAAGAGCACCGAAGATATTGAAGGAATACTTAACGCTATGGCCGGGATCAAAGCGGAACTGGGGACAGAATGGCTGATAATGCCGTCCGAAGGCAGAGACGTCCAGTCTGTTACCGATATGGTATCTGCCCTGGATTTCGGTACTACTACGGGTAAGGTGCTTTATAGCGGTAAAGGCGTATATGTAAAAAGCATTTCTCCGCTTGATACAGATCTTGTATATGCATCGGGCTTTGTCGGCGGTAATGCTGATAATACCATACTGAATTTCAGCGGTTATACCGGCATCAGTAATGTGGGGGCCGGCAGCATCACTGCCACGCATATCGTTAAGCAGTTAAAAGTTTATGATCAGTCAGAGGGTAAGATCGTTTATAAAGATGTAAACCTGGCTTATTCCTCCAAGTTTATCGGTAAGAATAATTCGCTTTCGAGTATCACAGATTGCCGCGGAGCAGGTACGTACTCTTCAGAGAGCGATTACAGAGGAGGACTATGCGAGATAAATAACGGAACCATTTCCTTTACAAACACCAATACCACATCAGCTTACAATTGTTACGCATCAACGGATACCAATGTGGACAGATTGGGTGGTCTGTGCGGCATCAATAACGGAAACATCAGCGTTAATATGAAAAACCTGTATAAAGCGAAGATCTCAGGACGTGATATTGTGGGCGGTGTAGCGGGAGAGAACTACGGAGAGATAATCCTTGATCCTCCCGATAAAGCAAAAGACGGCGATTACAAGATCCTTTATGTTCAGGTTGAAACAAGCGGAAGCATCGCAGGCTGTATATGCGGCCGTAACGTGGGTACGATAAAAGAACTTCATGATGACAGGAACATGAAGCTGGATGAAGGCAGTTACGTGACAGCAAAAGACTGTGCCGGCGGTTATATCGGCGAGCAGATAGGCGGTATGGTGCTTAAAGGGTTTAATGTTAAGCAGAATAATGCGAGCATCGGAATAGAGGCTTCCGACGGTATTGCCGGCGGAATCGTGGGAAGGATAGTTTCAGCTGACGTTAAAGACGAAAACAGTGATGTGATCCTGGAAAGCTGTATATTCGGAAATAAGGTTAACGTTAAGGGAAAAGTTTCGGGAGGCATAGCCGGAAGCGTTGTATTGAAAGGAACTAAGGGTGTAAAGATAAACGGCTGCAGTATCATATACAATGATAAAAATGTTGTGAAGATCACGGATTACGGAAGTGGCTCAATAGTCGGCGGCATAGTCGGCAGCTGTAAGCTGGATGGAGGCAATTCCAAACTAACCATTAAAGACTGCTGGATACAGGCTGAAATAGAGAATTCCAGCGAACCGGAGAAGAGCGCAGGCATCATTTATGAGGCAGGAGGAGCAACGATCATCGATAACTGCCGTGTATACTGTCCTAAAGCAGGACACGGTATAACAGCGACGGAGGCTTATTCGATCACAAACTGCTTTGACGGAAGCGTAAAGGGTAGAGAAAAATTCGGTTCTGTAGTAACGGGCGGTATTATAAGAAACAATTACTGCGTAGAGAAGAAAAGCGGCACAACCGTACCGGAGGGAGCTATGCCTGCTGATGTGACAACGGAAGGCGTATATGCGCTTAATTCAAGTAAGATAAATAATACGAAATTTGCATTATATGCAGTATATGAGGATGCTGATCATAATATCCAGGGCTTTGATACAGGGATGAGGGTGAAGATAGATCCCGAAGCCATGACCTGTTTCTTTGATGATTATAAAAACGGAACAAGCCCTTCCAACTGGAGAAGCGTGGACGAAGCATTTGAGGCATATATAAGCGATGAGGCTCACCATTATAACTGAGCAAACGGAGCATCATGAAGAAAAAAGATATATATAAACAGAATAAAGGCTCTGCCATGATAACCGTGCTGATAGTGGTTACGGTTCTTATGACTATTGTCCTGTCGGTTCTGCAGATATCGTACAGATACTATATAAGCGAGAACGGCAGCCTTTACAGTCAGAAATGCAAGGAGGCGGCTCAGAGCTTCTCGGAGGAATTGAGAAAAGAGATCACTGCAAGTTTTGTGGACTACGATGAGCAGGATGAAAAAGCCTCTGAAATATGGAATTATATCAGATATAATCTCTGTACGGAAAAATGGAAATATGAGGCTGAAGAAGCACCAAAAATGTTAAACAGCTCTGATGCGGAGAAATATAAGGATTATAATGTTGATTTAATGATCCAAAGCCCCGGTGGTGATGAAAAACTTGTAAAAAAAGAATTTGAAATTACTCTTGATCCTGATGACGAAAAGTTAAACGGCGATGCCGATACGATCAGTCTGGTAAGAGAAGAATTTCCTGTTATACATCTTACACTTAGCTGGCAGCCGGGCGAATATAAAAACTGTTTAAACGGAAGCCGACTTTATGCGGAAACCGTCTGTACCATGGGAGATTACAGTTACAGAATAACAAATGTTTATAAATTCGGCGGCAGCAAGTATCCCTGCGGGGATTCGGAAATATATTCTAAGGTTGCTGACGGAGATGGGAATGAGATATATCGGTATCATAAATGGGTATGGAACTATGACTACAAGTATTAAGAAAAAAAAGAATAAGGGAATGACCATGGTAGAGACACTTGCGGCCTTTACCATCCTTATAATACTGAGCCTGTCTTTTCTTGCCTGTATTCATTTTGCTTCGCGCATGAGTCTGGAAGCGGATGACAAGCGCAAGGCATCCATGCAGCTGGATGAAAAGCTGGCAAGATATTCAAGCAGCGGCTTTACTCTTGTCGTGAAAAAAGACGGGGTGGTATTAAAGAATCTCAGTGATACGGAAAGCGCAACATATTCAAAGATCACCAGTGACAGTAAAGTATATATGCTGAAATACCCTGCAGATGATCCCAAAGTATGTGTGATGAGGTTTGAAAAGTAAAAGATGAAAATACTTTCCGCTTTTACAAATGCAATAAAGAAAAATAAGGGCACCTCAATGGTTGAGATGCTGATATGTTTTCTGTTGCTTTCAATCCTTATGGTATCCGCCAGTCAGATGATAGCTTCGGCTATGAAAACATATTCTAATTCAAAAAAAGGTATTACAGGACGCGAAGTGGCGGATCTGCTGGCAGATCATATAGAGGGTGTCCTGGAGAAAGCCGACGCGGATGAAGATATCACGATATATGAAAACAAGAGGATAGACTTCAGTGATAATGAAGGGCGAAAGGTATCTATAGGCGTTGACGCTAACGGTTATCTCGATCTGGTCTATGGGAAGTTTAAGGACGAACACTGGAGATTTGACGAAAGTCTTTACCGGGGATATATTATAACAAGTATGCAGATTCTCACAGTTGAACCGGATGTTCCCGATCCTTCTCTGGTATATATAAGAAAGACCGATTACAGACCGGGGACATATAAGCTTGTATTGAAGCTGAACAATCCCAAAACCGGCACCTATGAAGCCGTGCGCTATATCAATTGCATGGATGCCGCTGCAAAATAAAAAAGCTTTTGAACACAGAGACGGGTATATGGAGACTGAAGCAAAAGAAGTCAGAAGCGCAAATTTATATTTTTTAAAAAGATCGCTGATCACTATACTGATCCTGGCAGTTGTGATCGGGGTGTTTTTCGTGTTTGCGGCGCTTAAAGCAGAGAGTCGTTTTGCACTGAGAAATGCTAAGAACGCGCTATTTGCGATCGAAGCCGTCGGAATAGAGCATAGAGGAAACGGTACGCCGATATTTACCGAATACAGTCGGGACGGTTTTGTCGAAGGAGTACTTAAAGAAGTAAAGAAATTAAGCGGCAGTGATGGCGAGATACGTATACTCGATTATGATGCCGAAACCAATACGGTAAATAAGATGAGTTATCGTGAAAAAAAATTCCTTGTGACATATAATAGGAGCAGGACAAAGAACTGGAAGCTCGAACTGATAGTGGAGATTGAGAATCTGTAGGGAATGATTATTTAAGGAAGGTATTGATACATGCCGGTATACAAATACAAAGCCATAGACAAAAACAAAAAGAAATACCGTGGGGCGATGAATGCCGCCAATGAGCAGGAACTTCAGGAGAAGCTGAGGGCTGATAATAAGTTCCTGACAGAGTTTACTCTTGTGGACAACAAGAAAAGAGCGAAGAGACTGCGCAGCGATCATCTTGCAGACTATGCGCTGAACATGAGTAAGCTGATGGCAGCCGGTGTGACTATGGTAAGAGCTATCGATATAGTTGCGGAAGATGAGGCAACTCCCGAGAAAGAGAGAGTTATTTATCGTGATCTCTTAAAGATAGTTAAACAGGGACGTCCGCTTTCAGCTGCAATGAACGAGCAGGGAGATACCTTCCCTTCGCTCTTTATAAGCATGATAAGAAGCGCCGAGAGTTCCGGCGGCATGGAAGAGACCATGGCTCAGATGGCTGATTATTATGCCAAGGAATACAGGCTCAACCAGAAGATCAAGAGCGCCATGACTTATCCTAAGATACTGACAGTGATGATCATCGGCGTGGTAGCTGTTATAGTAGGTTTTGTAATACCCCAGTTTAAGCCGCTTTTTGACGGCATGGGTGAACTGCCCTGGGCTACCAAGGTGCTTCTTGGTGTCAGTTCTTTTGTCGGTAAGAAATGGTATCTGGTATTGTTTGCGGGAGCAGTAATCTTCCTTATACTTAAGATAGTCTTTTCCATACCTGCAGTGCATGTATGGAAGGATAAGATGGAAGTACATCTTCCTGTTATGGGTAAACTGCGTAAAGTCGTATATACGGCGCGTTTTGCAAGGACACTCGCAAGTCTCTATTCAGCCGGTATGCCTATACTTAACTGTCTGTCTATAGCCAGATCAACCATCGGCAACAGTTATATAGAGAAACAGTTTGATGATGTGATCGCATCCATCAGCGCAGGTGAAACCCTGAATGCCGCAATAAGCAGAGTTGACGGTTTTACAAAGAAGCTGACAAGTACCATAATGGTAGGTGAAGAGACGGGCTCGTTAAATACCATGCTTGTATCTATAGCCGATCAGATGGACTATGATTCAGAGATAGCCACACAGAAGATGGTGACTATGCTTGAGCCTATGATGATAGTTATTATGGCCGTGATAGTAGGATTTATCATGATTGCGGTTATTACGCCTATATATGGTTCTTATCAGACGATAGCGCAGGGAAAGGGCTAAGCAGAGGGAGGAGATAAAGACTTGAGTGTGATAATTTATATTTCCGGAACGGAGATGCAGGTGGTCTGCGGAAGCGGGACCGGAAGAAAAGCAAAGATCAAGAAATGCTATGTGGTACCCACACCGGAAGGAAGCGTGATAAACGGAACCGTAATGGATCCCGATAACTTCATTCCTTTTGTGAAAAGCTTTTTCATAGGAAACAAGCTGCCCACCAACGATGTGAGTCTGGTCGTCAATTCCAGTAAGATAGCCGGTAAACAGATAGATCTGCCGGAGATGAAAAAGGATAAGACCTTAGAGTATATCGCCCGCGAATTTGCCGACATGGATCGTGACGTAAATGATGTGGTCTGCGCATATACTCCGCTGAAGGGTTCTAAAGAAGCAAATGTAACACGCATCTATGCCGAGAATGTCACAAAGGCCTTTCTCGGAGATTATATCGATATATTTAAGGAAGCCGGTATAAAGCTCAAAGGTATATACAGTTCAGAAGGGGTGCTGATCAAACTTGTCGAAATGACCGCAGCACAGATCAGACGTACCTTTGTGGTACAGGTGGCTGACGGTAACCTTTTATCCAGTGTGGTATGGGTAGAAGGCCAGTTCTATTATTTCAATTCCCAGCGCTGTTTCCAGAATGTGGGAACAGCAGAATACTTCGAAGAATGTTCCAGGACAATAGACCAGATCGGCCAGTTCATGAAAGCAAGCCAGGTGACCGCTCCGATAGAGTCTATCTATGTCGGCGGTATGGAAAAGAGCAATGCCGAGTACTATATCGGAAGACTCAATGAAAATGCCGGCGGAACGGTGATCGATACCTTTGATACAGGACTCGGAAGGGGCCTTCCTCCCGGAACTGATATACAGAGCGTACTGATGGCTGTCTGCGGACTTATGGGCAGGGAGGAGAACAACAATCTCTTAAAGAGTTATGAAAAGCCTGCTGAAAGGCGCGACAATGTAACAAAGTTCAGGGTTGTACTGGTACTTGCGGTATTTATTCTGATGCTCGCAGGTCTTATAGTTTCTCTGAAATTTAAATATGATGCCCAAAAGAAGCTTGAAGCCCTGAGGGAATATAATGAGAGTCCGGCTATGATGGTGCAGCTGATGGATTATGAGTATTATTCCCAGGAGGTCGTTACAGCCGAAAACCGTCGGAATACCCTTAAGAGAATGGAAGAGGCTTTCCTGACCTATCCGGCTCTCACTACTCCTATATATAAGGAACTGGAAAAGACAGCAAAGGGCTATGTCGAGATAGAGGTACAGAGCTTCGATGCGGATGCGGGACAGACCAATTTTACCGTATCGGCAAGAGAGGTTGAAGATGTCAACCGTTTCATCGCAGACCTCATGAAATCGGAAGCCTTTATGAAAGTGGAATATACCGGTTACAGCTATGATGAGAGCGACGGTATATGGGATGTGCATGTATCATGCGTCATGAGAGAAAACGTAGGAAGGGGGGAACACTAAGATGCAGATGGCAATGACCGAAAGAGATAAAAAGCTTATCGTAATGCTGGCTATCATAGTCATAGTAGTTTCCATCGGTTACTGGGGCATAAGGCCTGCCATACAGGCACTGATAGAGGCCAATGAAGGTATAACGGAACAGGAAGAGATAAAGGAACTCAACGATCTCAAGGTGGCTCAGATCCCTGTTCTTCAGGACCGGACCGAAGAGTATGAGGCAGAAGTAGATAAGATGAGTGAACAGTATCTGCCTTATATGAACAGTGATGAGATAGATAAGATGTTTACCGGGATGGTGCTTGAGAGAGGGCTCTTCGCATATGATCTGGATATATCCCTTGAAAATATACCCACCTCGCTGGCACCGTACGCTTATTCGCTGATGGCAACAGATCCTTATTATTCAAGCTCTTCCGAAGAAGAGGAAGAAGAGGAGCTGGGAGCTTTAGCAGCACTTGAACGCGAAGCATCGAATACACAGACCGAGGAAGAGACCGAAGAGAACTTTAACGATGTGGTTTATAAAGCGCATCTGGTACTCCGTATAGGCGGGGATCTTGATGAACTTCATAAGTTCATTGATGATATGGAAGCTTATGAAAAGAAGATACTTATCACCGGATATCGCTGGAACGAATCAACGTCTTTAGCAAGGGAAGAGGATGAGGAAATGCCGCTGCTCACAGGAGAGGCTGAAGAAGAAAACGAGCCGGCAGCTGAAGAAACAGTTACCGAGGAAGCGGCAGCGGAAGATGCTGAGAGTAATATCAGCCTGATCAGCGGCCATGATGCAGAAGGTGATATTGAAGTGTTATCCGAGCGTATACTTACACTGGAACTGGATGTATTCATGTATAAGGATGTAGCAGAAGAATAAACGGGGGATACAAAGCATTGGAATATTCAAATACCAAAACCATAAGAATAGGTGATGTACTTAAGGAATTCGGCTATGTTACCGATGAGCAGATAGGCCAGGCTATTGCCTATCAGAAAGAGCATAAGGGCGTGCTGATGGGAGCTGCTCTTATAGAGCTGGGCTTCATCAATGAACGCCAGATGCTTGATGCCATGGGACGCCGTCTCGGACATGAGGTTGTCAATATTGCCGATCTGAATGTTGACATCACCGCAGTCGAACTCATACCCAAGACCCTTGCAGAAAAATATTGCATGATGCCTTATGCAAAGGATGAGAGATCACTTTATGTCGTGGCTAACGATCCCTTGAATTTCTACGGAATAGAGGATGTCAGACAGGTCACAGGTATGCATGTAGAGCTTGCCCTCTGCGAGAAAGCCCAGATAGAGAATGCGATACAGTATTACTATTCTGATGTGGCAGCAAGAAAAGCAGCTGGTAAAGCAGCCAAGAATACAGACTATGTTGAGAATATCGTTGAGGTCAATATCGAAGACGGTGATGAGACCCCCATCATTAACCTCTTAAATAACCTGATAATCCGTGCTTATAACACCAATGTTTCGGATATACATATAGAGCCGTTTGAAAATCACACCTCTGTGCGTATGCGTATGGATGGTGTCATTACAGATATAATGACTCTGCAGAAGAATATCCACAGCTCACTGATCGCCAGGATCAAGATCCTCGGTGATCTTGATATCGCCGAGCGCCGTGTGCCTCAGGACGGTCACTTCCGTACCAGTATAGAAGGTACGGCCCTGAACATCCGTGTATCTGTTATACCTACGGTATTCGGAGAGAAGGCTGTGCTCCGTATCCTTGCATCAGCTGCAACCATAGACCACAGCTCGACCTTCGGTATGAATGAAAGCAACTATACGCTGGTTCACAATATGCTGCAGTCGCCTAACGGTATCATCTATGTTACCGGACCTACAGGTTCAGGTAAGTCGACAACGCTGTATATGATACTTGAAGAGCTCTCAAAGCGGAGTGTGAATATTTCCACCATCGAAGATCCCGTGGAGAAGAATATAGCAAGACTTAACCAGATGCAGGTGAACAATGTGGCAGGACTTACCTTTGAAGTAGGACTGAGGGCACTGCTCCGTCAGGACCCCGATATCATAATGGTCGGTGAAACACGTGATAACGAGACCGCATCTATTTCGGTACGTGCCGCTATCACCGGTCACCTGGTGCTTTCCACCCTGCATACCAATGATGCGGCATCAACAGTTGTCCGTCTCGTAGATATGGGAGTGGAGCCTTATATGCTTGCTTCTTCACTGGTAGGTATCATTGCCCAGAGACTTGTCAGAAAGGTATGTCCCTTCTGCTCACAGTGGGGCGAGATGACAGATCAGGAAATGGCGATTGCCGGAGTACATATGCCGCAGATTAAGCATGCGGTGGGCTGCAGCAAATGCAGCAATACCGGATACAAGGGACGTATCAGTATCCATGAGATATTGCCGGTTGATAAGAATGTCAGACAGCTGATCTCAAACGGAGCCACTTCCGAGGAGATAAAGAATTACGCCAGAACCAACCTCCATATGCTGACGCTGAAGGAAAGCGCGTTGCAGCTTATTTCTGAAGGGCTCACAACCATAGATGAGCTCACCAAGGTAGCTTATTACGATTGATCTAATTAAAACTTCCGAAGATTTTTTTCGGGAGTTTTTTATATTGTTTCACTTTACCAAAGAAAAAGGGGGAGAAGACTTTGAAAGAGTATTCGCTATTTGCGTCAGTTTATGACAGAATGATGGATAACATCCCATACGATGAGATGGAAAGCTATCTGATACAACTTTTCTACCGTTTCGGAGTAAGAGCCTGCGGCGATATAGCCGAGATAGGCTGCGGAACCGGGGAGATGACCGAACGCCTGTGTCTTGACGGCTTCAGGATGACTGGCATAGATCTGTCAGCTGAGATGCTGAAGATTGCACAGTCCAAACCGGGAGCCGGAGATATAGAGTATCTTGAACATGATATGAGATCCTTTAAATTAAGAGATAAGCAGGATGCGGTTATCTGCGTCGGTGACGGCATGAACTATATGCGTTCCGTTGCGGATCTGTCCGCGGTCATGAAAGCTGCGAAGAGCAACCTGAGAGAAGGCGGGGTATTTATCTTTGATCTGAAGACAGAATATCTGTTTCAGAAATTCCTTGATGGTAAAAAATATAAGGATAAGATTAATGGTGTGATTTGTAATTGGAAGAACAGCTATGATGCAGCAGACCGCACGCATCACTATTATCTCGAGTTCAGCAAAGACGGTAAGAACATAGGTCAGGAAGAACACTGCCAGCATGTATTCACCGCTTCGGAGATAAAAGCTGCCGCAGTTGCTGCAGGCTTTGACCATGCTGTAGCCTATGAGGCATTTACCTTCCGTAAGCCTCATAAAAACTGTGAGCGCATCTACATTATCTGCGGATGAAGCTGCTGTTTACTGCTACACTTTTCGATAAGGCTGAAGCTGACAAGAATGCAATGCAAGATTTCATGGAACGGGAAGATCTTCTTCCAAAGACCGATGCAGCCCGGAAGAAACAGCTTCTGATATGTTAAAGCTCAGGAGCGTTCATAGAGCGGACGAAGATAAAACAGCCATGTGGGCAGAGCCCAGATGGCTGTAAATATTATAAGATAGATTATTCCCAGGCAGAGAGTCAGGATAAGGCCGGCGATCATGGATATGATCAGGGCGGCCAGATAGAGACGTTTGGTAAGGCGGTACTCTTCTTCGGAATAGGGAAGAGTATCCTTAAGGGCAAAATGATGGAAGAGCAATATGCTGACCATAACGACAGCGGCAGTGACAGCCATGAAGATCACACAGGATATAAGCACTAAGAAGCCCATAGCGCCGTTGGCAAACAGTATGCCTATATTCATAAACAGGGTAACGTCCGAGCCGTCGACTAAGATGCTGCCGTTTTTGGCAAAATCAATGAATTTAAAGCCGTACTGCATTTCACAGAGCTCACAGGAATAGGCTACTGCGAAATATGAATACAGAAGCAGCAGAAGGGTAAATACTATAAGTCTTATCTTGGATACTTTGCTCATGCAGTTTATTATAACATTTAAATATCTTTTTTTCCATGAGCGTGCTATTATGATTTAAATAAATGCTTCACATTTGCTACACTCTGTTTGCTAGCATAAATAAAAAACAAACACAGGAGGATAAGAAAATGCCTAAGAAAGTAAATGAAAATGAAGTTGAGAAAAAGATCAAAGTAGGTGGTGTGGAGTATAACCTGGCCGAATTTAAGAATAAGATGTATGAGAACCACTGGTCAAAGGAGAGCGACGATGCGATGCTGGATGCGCTCTTTTCCGGTTATCAGAAGGCTCAGGAGAGGAATGCTAAGAACAGAAAAAGCAAATACAGGGAAGGCGAGAAACTGATGACAAGTCTTCTTTCGATACCTGTTACCCCGGATAAATCCAACAGCTTTAAATATGATGTGATCAAAGGCTTCACTGAATGGAGATCAATGGGTGGTGATGAAAGTGAGATCATAATCGATTACCGCGATGGTCTTTATCATAAAAAGATAAAAGAAAACCATGCAGAAGACAAAGCAGCTTTTATCAAGAAGATCAAATGGCAGAAATGGTATCTTCCCGGAGATGATGAACTGTTTGGGAATATCTTTGAAGCAAGATATAATAAAGACGGAAAATATGATCCTGTCTGTGATGTCAGTACTTATGCCCTTAATATGGAAGACAGAGATAAGCTTTTAGGCCGGGCTAAAGAAAAGCTTACAAAGCGCGGAGATAATACAGAAGCGGATAAAAAAGCTCTTGAGGGTATCGATAAGCAGGCTGAGCGTAAAGCCATAATTGAAGAAGCTGGAAAATTTGTCAGCGACGTGGTCAAAGACCAGAAATGGTTTTACGGCTCCGAACGTACGCTTAGAAATATGTATCTTGCAACGGAGGGATTGCCTAAAGATCATCCTTATGTACAGCAGATTGAAAATATCAGACAGGGAATCACAGGCTTTCATCCTGAATTTCCCTTAAAGAAGGATCTGGCCGGTGAAATTTATGCTCTGCAGACTTATGAGGAGTTCAAAAAAGCCAGGGACCTGCTGGCCGAAACAAAGCTTGAAACGCCGGCAGTAAAAGAAGCTATAGATAATATAGATCAGAGGCTTACCAATATCCGGACAGCTGCTGAAAGAGAGCGTGAGCAGCTCCCTCTGATCGTTGCATGGAACAGCTGGGGAGCAGATCAGCTCAGGAAGTTTGAGGAACTTGAGGATGCGCTTAACGCAGATAAGCAGAACCAGCCTGATTTCAGGGTATATGGTCTCGGAACTATTGCAAAGGGCATAAATAATTGCTTTGGTATAGAAGAGGGGACTGCTCTGGATACCCTGGCCAAGCTGCCTGAAATGCTGCCTCAGTATATGGAAAGGATAGGCATGAATCATCCTGCTTATGAAAAGTCCCTTTCCGTTCTGGAGATAGTTGCTCCCGAAAAAGCAAAAAATCTGCGCGCGGATGTGGAATATGTACGTCAGGGCGAGCAGCTTAAAGAGCGCATGGATGCCTTTGACAAGGAAATGGAGGGCTTTAATATACTGAAAGAAAACCTGGCAAAGGTTGAGAAAGCTTATTTCAGACATAAGAACTCACCCCAGTACAATGATATGATACAGAAACTGGATGACGTGTGTAAAGCTACCTCAGAGGCTGAACTGGCAGAAGCAAAGAACAAACTGATGGAAAGCACCAAGACCTATCTGGAACACACCGGTCTCGATGCAGCCTCATCCCTGCATCCCAATGCCGAGATCAGAAGACTCTGCGCCTACGATATACTGGCAAAGACTAATAATGAAGTATTTGAAGATTTCGCCGCAAGGGGCAATAGAGAGCGCGGCAAGGACGACAAGATAAGCAGGGAACGCCTTGAAAATCTTCCCGGCGTAGGCAAGAGGGCAGCCACCAAGAATAAGAGCAATATCAACAACCTTATCCTTGAGGAGAATGCCGAAAATCCGAAGCAGGAGAAGAAGGGGAAGAAAAAGACAATAACCAACAAGGAAGAAGAGGCACCTAAGCGTGGTAAGAACGATATCCTGGTCGACGACAGGACTATGGTTAAGAAGAAAAAATGATGTTTTGTGCAGGGTGTATAAAAAAATATAGGGGATTGCATTTAATTTAGTACTAAAGTATAATCAGATTGTGTCGATATATTTATCAGATACGAAAAGAACCGGGGAGCAAATGCGGGCCCGGGATCAAAAATCAAGGAGGAAATGATCAATGAAAAATAAGAAGAACAAAGGTTTCACACTCGTAGAACTCATCGTGGTACTGGTTATCCTTGCTATCCTGGCTGCTATCCTTGTACCGGCACTGCTCGGATATATCGACAATGCTAGAAATAAGCAGATCGTACTTAATGCAAGAAGTGCTATGATAGCTGCTCAGGCTGAGATGTCAAGTATATATGGCTCCAAAGAAGCAAAGCCTACTGCAATAGAGGACAAGAAGCATTGTGAAAATATTGAGAGTACAGCAGATAAGCCTTCTCTTAAATGGACAACCCTTAAGGTTGGTGCAAAAGAATATGATGATTCTAAGACCAAAAAAGAACAGCACGATGCTTATACAATTACATATGTAGAGTATACTGATGCAACAGGAACAGTATATTTTGACGGTACTGATTGGATTGATACTGCACCGGCTACAACCGGATTGAAGGTATATACAATTCAGGTTCCTACAACCTAATACAATTTAAGATTAGTATTCAGCCGGTCTTCGGACCGGCTGTTTTTTTGTTTATTTGCAGTATTGGCCAGCTGTTATCTCATTTATAAAAACTCTTTTATGTCTATACTTGCAGCTCCGCATAATTGATCAGAAGAAAGCTGTACCTGTAATTTCCATGATCTTATGCCGAATTACAGTCATTTTTCATAATTCACTATAATTTTTTTATTACCAGAATCAATTGATGAACAGCACCGGGCGGGAAGCATTAAAGCCACTGCGACTTAGCGTAGCGCTTAGCAAGATCGAGCAGAAATCAGCATGAGAGAAACTTTTTGCGAAGCAAAAACGGTTTCGAACAGGCTGATGCTTTTGCTGCGAAGATTGAGCTTAGCAGCGGAGCGATTTAGCAGGGGCTTAATGCTTCACGAACGGTGCGGAGATATCACGAACCGTTTTGACTATAAAAGCATATTGTAAAACTGTACAAATTGAGGTACAATATTAATGGTGTGTGGAGTGTGAAATAAGCACTACACAAAGGCTAAACAACAATAAGAGGAGGGAAATGTCATGAGCTTATCAAACAAGCTGAGAAGAAGACTTTTGACGGTGCTGTTAAGCATTACAATGGTCTTCCAGTCAATGCCTGCTGTGGCATGGGCAGCGCCTGATGATGTAATCGATCAGGGGCAGCAACAGCAGCAGAACCAACAGCAGGATGAGTATTCTGGGCAGGATCAGATGCAGAATGTCCGGGAAAATGCTAATGCTGAAGAAGCATTCTGTGAGGAAGAAGAAACTGAACCTGAAGATATCAGTGTTCAGGAAGAGGAAATGCGGTCTGTTACAAAGATAACTCTGCCCAAGGATGTAGAAATAACCGAACTGACAGTAGGAGCGGAATGGACCGAAATTGATTGGACGGAAACATCAAATAAGTATTTCAGGGTAAATGGTATCAGCGGTAATTATGCAGTATTGCTAAGTAATGACGTTGAGGAAACTACATATGTCTATAATTCCGTTGATATAAGCAGTAATAGCGCAAAGGCTGCTGAAAGTGCGAAATACAAGACACCTGATAATAACAAAAGGTCTGAATTGAAGATAAAAAAATACGAACTTGTATCACTGTCTGAAGAAGATGATATTTTTATCAAAGTTCAGCATTATTCTACAGAAGAATATAGGGGAACAAAGATCAAAGTAATCAAAGTCGATCTTTTTAGTAAAGTATCTGAGAATGCAGTAAATGCTGTTGTGACAGGTGAGGTACAGACATATCCGGTCACTGATGTAAATGCGTTCTACTATGACAAACTGATAAAACTTGATGTTCCCGCAAAGGGCTTGTATGCTGTCAGCGCATACAAGGGAGAAAACGACTACAATACGGTATATGCAAATCTGCTCGATGTAAATGGTAAGCATCTCGATGAAGTATACAACGGAAGTGTTCTTGAATTAGACCCGGGCACCTATTATTTTGCATATAATTATGGTGAAGCAGGTCTGTCTTATGCTTATGATGCATATGGAGAAGAACTGTTACTTAATGTGTCGGTCGGAAAGGTAACAGGTATAACGACAACCCTGAAGGAAGGCGAGACTAAAGCGACCGTTAACTACGGCTACCATTATGGCAAATTTGTAAATAAAGGAACAGCAGATGAGTATTATGTATTCACTGCAGAAGATTTTAATGATACTTTAGATTTCCGTTATGTATATCAGGGCGGTGCCACCGGTGTCGCTATGAGCTCCAGTGTATTGGAAGAAGTATCCCTTGATAAAACTGATTTTTCCGAGTGGAATATCATCGGGCAAGAATATAATGCGACTTTCAGTTATAAGGGCATGGAGTGTATGGCAACTGTAACGATGGGTAACTATCTTGATGATTATTATACTTATGCCGATGCTCTGACGGAAGATGTGCCTGTGGAGGTATATTCAAGTGAAAACTTTACCTTTACAGCAATCGATGCAGGTTTATATTATTTCTATTCATCTGACTGTGGAGATATAGATCCGAAATTAACTTTAAGATATCATAATACTTCCAAAGCTGATGATGACAGTTATGACGGAAAGAACTTTTTTAAGGCTTATTACATGAAATCAGGGGAAAAGGTGGCTCTGAATTGTACATGTGTCGGAAAAGGCGGCAGATACAAGGTTACTGTCACAAGAAAGATTCCCGAGCTGGCAACTTTATCTCTTGATAAATTTGATTTAACAGGCAAGACTATCAACCTGGTATTTGTAGTTGATGTAACAGGGTCAATGCAGGATGCTATCGACGGCGTCCGTGATAATCTTTTGAAGTTTGTTGACAGGATAACTGCAACACATGCAAATCTCCGTATGTCGCTGATCGCATACGAGGATATTACAGAGACAAATGGCGCGGATCCGACCATAGTATTCAGGAATAAAGATGACAGTGTATGGTTTGATAACAGCGAAGCCGAAGATCTGAAAGAAGTTATTCAGAAAAACCTTAAAGCAGATGACGGCGGAGATACTCCCGAATGTGCTGTAGATGCTCTGGGAAATCTTGTATTTGATGATATTTATAACTTCAACTCAGCAGCAGCTAAGTTTGCTTTCCTTATAACCGATGCAGATTATAAGAATGACAACATACACGGCCTTACGGATATGGCTGAGCTTATTGATATGCTGGAAAAGAAGGGTATTGCCGTAACTGCAATAACTGGCAAAAATGAATATAAGACTTACGCAGATTTGGCAAGCAGGACCGGCGGAACGCTTCTTAATCTGAATGATGACTTTGCCAGAGGAATGGACAGGTTCTCCTATGAAATAGTAGAAGCGGCAGAAAGACATTATATCGATCCCAACTTCGTGCCGGTAACAAGCATTGATCTGGGCGGAGACCTTACGGTGCCTCTGGGCAGAACAAGGAATTTCGTGCCTTCGATAGAGCCTGCAAACGCAAGCAATAAGGATGTGGTATGGCGTGTAGTTAATCCTGAAATTGCCAGAGTAGTAAGCACTGATGCGAATAAGCTGGCGATCAAAGGTATAAAGGTTGGCAAGACCAAGGTAATCGCTATCTCCAAGGATGGTGGTTATACTGCTTCCTTTGAATTCACTGTAAGCAAGAGCGTTATCAGCGGTAACAGTCTGGAGAGCTGCGACAGTAAAGACCTGATCACTTATCTCGACAATGATGCCCTTAAGGAATTCAGACTGGTAACGGATGCCACTGAGACTACAAAAGTTGATGCTGATGACCAGAAGACTATTTATGAAACTATAAAGGATAAGGATAAGGTCATAGGCTTTGAATTCATGGATCTTATAGGTGATCTTTCATATTCCTGGAGATTTGTGGGAACAGCGATCAACGATCCGACCAAGACTATTTCAGATTATGCGATAGCTCTGAATCCCGAATCGGGAGCCGGAGCGCTCGCAGCAGCTGATGGCTTCAAAGCTTATCTGCCCATGACTTTCACAAACAGCGGTGTGCTTCCGGGAACTGCAGAGATAGGCTTCGTCAGCGACCTTATCAAAGACGGCGTATATGATCTGTACTACTTTAATGAAGCAAGCAACAAGCTTGAACCTACAGGCGGAAAGGTAAATGTTGCCGGTGGTGTTGCTACTTACAATATCACCCACTGCTCAACCTATGTAATAGGTTCCAAGGATGCGGCTCTTTCAAATGAGATCAGCGTAACCTTCGAGACTAACGGCGGATCCGCTGTAGCAGTACAGAAGCGACTTCTGGGACAGAAGCTCGTGAAACCTGCAGATCCTACAAAGGAAGGCTTCTCATTTGCAGGCTGGTATAAGGATGCTGCTTGCACAGAAGCATGGGATTTCGATGCGGATATAGTAAGAGGAAAGACCATACTTTACGCTAAGTGGGATGTTCCTGTTACCGCAGTAACACTGGATAAGGCGGAAATAGGCGAACTGATCGCAGGCGATACAATAACACTCAGCGCTACGGTAGCGCCTGCAACCGCTACAGATAAGAGCCTGGTATGGACCAGCAGCAATGAAAAGGTAGCTACGGTTACTGCAGGTACCGTAGTGGCAGTAGGTCAGGGAAAGGCAACAATCACGGTTAAGAGCGCTTCCAATGAAAAGGCTGCCGCTTCCATAGAACTTGCAGTCAGCGCTTATCCTACGGATACCATTATCGTTAAGGGCTCTGTAGTCCTTAAGCCCGGAGCAAAGGTTAAGAGCTGGGAGTTCCAGGATGGTTATAAGGATATCATCAGCGCCAAGAAATCAGCAAAGTCCTGTACAGTAAAGGGTAAGGCAAAGGGTACCGTTACAGTAAAGGCTGTATTAAAGGATGGCACAGAGAAAGCCTATGTAGTACGTGTAGAGAACGTAGGCCTGGCAGACAGAAGCTTTGATACCATAGGCGAGAAGCTTAATGTCAAAGAACTGATCACCGGATCCAGAATGGCTGAGAGCACGAAGTTTAAGAGCTCCAATAAGAAGATCATCAGCGTGGATCCCAAGACCGGAGAAATGACTGTACTTAAGAACGGTAAAGTCAAGATCTCAGCTACCTTCGGCAAGACAACCGTAAAGAAGACCTACACGGTAACAATGCCTGAGGCAGCCAAGAAGTCAGTTAAGGTAAAGGCAGGCAGCACTGCAAATGTTAAGATCAAGAATTTCAATGCAGCGCTCGGTGAATACAGCGTAATACTTGAGAATGCAGACTTTGCCGAGGCAGAGATCGATCCTGTTAAGGGTGAGATAGTGTTCAAGGGTACGGCTAAGGGCTCAACCGTCGCTCATCTCTATGTAGCAGGAAAAGAATACAGTAAGATCAAGGTAAAAGTTAAGTAATAAGAGCTGTTAAAGGCGGCCGCCCCGGGTTTTGACCGGGGCGGTTTTTTATATACTAATAAGTGGAAAAGTATCACTGTCTGTGCTAATATATAGCTGAAAATTTTTATTGATTCCTGAGGAGGCGATCAAGATGGAAAGATTAAGAAAGATGGTATTGTCATTAGTATTGACGCTATCTATGGTGCTGGGAGCATTCCCGGTTCCTGACATGACTATGGAGGTACGGGCCGAGACAAGCGGAAGCTGCGGGGATAATGCGACCTGGACGCTGGCTGACGGTACGCTCACCATAAGCGGTACAGGGGAAATCACAGATGCATTCAACACAACGAATTTTTTTAACAATGTTAATAAAATAGTAATAGAAGACGGAATTACGAAGATTGGTAAGGATTCTCTCGATAATCTTAATAATGTGACCAGCATTACTATACCCGAAAGCGTGACCATCATAGATTATGGCGCTTTCAGTGGTGACAGTAAATTAAAAAGTATAATAATACCAAGTAAAGTTACCAGTATAGGTGATTATGCTTTTAGTGATTGTATCAGATTAGAAGAAATTTCTATACCTGACAGTGTAGAAAGTATCGGGAAATATGCTTTTTATAAATGCAAAATCTGGGAAGTTCCTGTACTTCCCAAGGTAACAAGCATAGAAGATTATACATATTATGATTGTGATAATCTGATCAATGTTACGATCTCAGAAAATATAACAAGCATTGGGGAAAATGCATTTTACGGTTGCTCAAATCTTGAAAGTATCACGATCCCTTCTACTGTAACAAGTATCGGAAAGGATGCGTTCAAGTATTGCGATAAACTGACTGATGTATTCTTTGACGGAACTAAAGAACAATGGGAGAGCCTGGGATATGATCTGCCCGAGGATGTCATCCATTATATTTTAAAAGAAGGAACCTGGAATTATAGCGGGGATTGGACCTTATACAGTAACGGCCTGCTGAATGTAAGCGGAAACGGGATAATCAGTAATAGGCCATGGTGGACCCAATTACCTAAAATAAAAAAGATTGTTATAGGAAACTGTATAACAGGGATTGGCGTTTCAGCGTTTGAAGGATGCATCAGTCTGACTGATGTAATTATTCCTGAAAGTGTAAAAAGCATAGGGGATAATGCGTTTACCAGCTGCGACTTCTTAGAGAGTATTATTATTCCTGCATCAGTGACAGCTTTGGGATCGTATGTATTCCCTGAAAACTTGAAGGAAATCTTTTACAAGGGAACCAGAGAACAATGGGATGCTATGGGATATAACTTGCCCGAAGGCGTTGTGCTTCATTGCATGAAAGATATGAGCATATGGGGAATGGATGACAGAGGAAGTGACGGAGAATGGGTTCTTTATGATGATGGTCTTTTGGTGATCAGTGGCAAGGGCAATGTGAGTTATTTCAAAACTTCCATGGAACATCGCTGGAAAGCTGAAGATGTTAAGAAGGCAGTGATAGAAGAGGGAGTAACCAGTATATCACTTTTATTATTCAGTGAATGTGTAAATATGGAAGAAATAGAGCTGCCCCTCAGCCTGACAGGTATAGGAAGCCAGGCTTTCCAGAGTTGCAGCAAATTAAAAAGCATTGATATACCAAGCAAGGTAAAAACAATCGGCTCGTCTGCTTTTCAATGGTGTGACAGCCTGACAGCTATTAATGTTGATCCTGCAAATCAGTATTTTACTTCAATAGACGGTGTATTATATAACAGAAGTAAAACAAAGCTTATAAAGGTTCCGGCAACTATATCCGGAAACTATGTGGTTCCCGATAGTGTAACGGATATTGATAAGGAGGCTTTTCATGCATGCAAGCTGCTGACAAAGATAACTATACCGGCAGGGGTTAAAACTATCGGTGAAGCTGCTTTTTATTACTGTGAAAGCCTGACAGATATTATTGTGGCTGATGAAAATGCCACTTATCTGACAGTAGATGGCGTACTATATAATAAGGACAAAACTAAACTGCTTGCCTGCCCGGGCGGCAAAAAAGGAAGCTTTACAGTACCGGAAAGTGTTAACACTATTGAATATTTAGCATTTGGCCGCTGTGAAGGCCTGACTGAAATCATACTGCCTGAGGGCCTGTATAAGATAGAAAAATCCGCTTTTAGATATTGCACAGGTATAGAAAGCATTGTCCTGCCAAACGAATTAAAAAATATTGGTGAAAGCGCGTTTGAATACTGCAGTAAACTTGCCGATGTACGTCTTCCTTACGAATTGGAAGAATTAAAATATTGTGTGTTTAGCGGAACTGCTATGACGAGCATTACAATTCCCGGCTATATGAGAAAATTAGATTGGACAGCGTTTCCTCTTTGTCTTAAAGATATATATTATGTCGGGGACAGAGAGGACTGGGATTACATTGAATTTAGCGGAGTACTTAATTCGCCTGATGATAATGGGATGGATGTTTTTGTATTCCACTTTAACACGAAGATATACAATCCGATAAAGAGCATCAGTCTGGAATACGAGAGCATTAACCTTCAGGCCGGTCAAAAGAAATGGTTATATTACACTATAGAACCGAGATATGCCAGCAATCAGGATGTTACCTGGTCAAGCAGTAATGAGAACGTGGCCACAGTCAGCGAATATGGAAATGTGACTGCTGTCGGAGTGGGCGAAGCGGACATTACAGCGACGGCCGTGGATGGCGGTCTGAAAGCAAGCTGCCATGTCATAGTCGGAGGTGTATCATTAACAGGCATAAAGTTAGACAGAACTTCTGCGGTAGTAGCCATAGGTGGAAATATTACCCTTAAAGTTACATACGCGCCTGAAAATGCATCGAATAAGACAGTCAGCTGGTCTTCATCGGATGATACGATAGCAAGAGTAGCAAACGGTAAAGTAACCGGCCTCAAAGAAGGAAAGGCTGTGATCAAGGCTGTTTCACAGGACGGTAAACATGAGGCAAGCTGTGAAGTGACCGTTAAGAAGCCGCAAGACATTACGCCTGAAGATGAGGAACTGAATAATCAGGATGATGTACAGCCTGACACAGCTAAGCCGATAAAAGTTTCGGAAAACAAGACCACTAAGATCAATGATGCTGATGTCACCGTAAAGGTCGATATTACTTATCCTGCGGCAGTGAACTGGACAGGCAAAAAGATAACCAAGGCACAGCTGGCAGTGCTTGTAAGTGATGGCGAGATCGCTAAAGTCAATATTTCGGGACTGGATAAAGCGATCAAGGATTTAAACAAAGATGTGGACTTCAAAAAACTTATAAGCACCACTTATGTGATAAGCAAGGATAAGAATGTCAACACCAAGGGAAGCTTCTATGTAAAACTTAAGCTAAATGCTAAGGTGGCCAAGAAAGCTAAAATAAAGGGCGATAACAAGAAAGCTCTGCAGAGCATGATCAAAGAGCTCAACCAGAAGTTTAAGGATAATCCTTATAAGTTTGACATAGTTCCCGTGAACCTCAGCGACAGCAAGACAGTGGAAAGCGTGGTGCTGAAAGCGGCATTTAAGAACGGAGAACTCCAGCTTAAAGAGGACGGAAGCATTAAGAAGCTTAAGAGCCTTAAGATAAAGGTAAAGGTACCCGGGCTCAAGAAGGCCAAGACTTATACCTTCAGCGCTAAGAAGGCAGCCAAGAGCTTTACCATTAAGGTTACGAATGCGGCAGGAAAGAAAGCCGAGGTAACGGCTCTTGCGGGACAGAACTTCAAGGGTAGCAGGAAGGCTGTTGATATCACCAAGTAATAGTCGCATAAAGTTTGTAACAGAATAATCATTATCATGACCCCCGGATCATAGGAATAAGTGATCCGGGGGATCATTTTGTCTTAAATCCGGATGAAAAACGAAGAAAAGGGTAAAGGTTTACATAACTGTTTTACATAAGTATTTGACATAAGATTTGTGCGGGATTTTATGTAAACGAGGCTCAAATGCAGATAAAATATGGATTTTTTGAATTTTTTTTGAAAAAGTTGTTGACATAATCGTAAAGTTGTTACATAATGGTAAACAACGAGTTAGTGTTAAGTCTTCTTTAGACAAAACTCATTTTTATAACAATTACGAGGAGGGAAATGAAAAATGGCATGGAATAATCTGGCAGCGGCTATCAGCAGCAAATTCGGAGGCGGTCAGGACTATTATGACGACGAAGATTACTATGATGAGGAAGATGAATATGTAGAGGAGAAGCCTGCCAAGAAGAAAGGCCTGCCCAAGATCGCAGCATTTACTAAGAAGAATCAGGCTAGTGATGAGCATACTCCCGATCATGAGATGGTTGCTCTTCAGCCTCAGTCTATTGATGAAGCAAGGCAGATCACCGATCTGTTACTGGACGGTCATTCCGTTATACTTAATACCACAAAGTGCAGCGAAGATCTTGCAAGAAGAGTATTCGACTTTGCATGTGGTACCGTATATGCGCTGAACGGTTCTTTCGGAAAGATGTTCAGCTCACAGCAGAATACTGCAATGGGTATATATATTATCACTCCGGAAAATGTTAATATTTCCGGTGCGTTTATGGAGAATTTTATGGGTTAATCAGCTTCATTTTGCTCCTTTTATGCTGGGGAGGTCGACAGATCCTGCTGTCGGCCTCTTTAGTTGTTTTTATATGAATATTATGTTAGGATATATGGGTTGGAGGAATGAAGAATGAGCAGTGTTTTGAATGTGAGTGTGAATAAGAAGCCGGCATATGACATAGTCATAGAGAGGGATTTTGATAAGCTTTCCGAAGAACTGGAGAAGCTGGGATTTAAAGACAGGAAGTTCATGATCGTTACAGACGATATCGTGTCGCCTATATATGCGGATAAGATAAAGGAGGCTGTAAGCGGCCTTTCTGCCGAAGTATATGTACATGCTTTCAAGGCCGGCGAAAACAGCAAGAACATGGACACCGTGACCGCAATAATCACGGATATGATAGAAAAGCGTTTTAACCGCAAAGATGTGGTGATCGCTCTTGGCGGCGGTGTAGTCGGCGATGTGGCCGGTTTTGCGGCGGCTATATATATGAGAGGCATAGCTGTTGTACAGATACCCACGAGCCTCTTGGCGCAGGTGGATTCATCGGTTGGCGGCAAAACAGGCGTAGACCTTAACGGATATAAAAACATGGTAGGGGCCTTCAAAATGCCGGCCCTTGTGTATATCAATATTTCTGTACTTAATACCCTTGACCAGAGGCAGTATTATGCAGGGATGGCAGAAGTCATGAAATACGGTCTGATAATGGACGGCTCTTTCTATGAATGGCTGCTTGGCAAAATGTATGAGATCCATGACAAGGATGCGGATACGCTTGAGGAAATGGTGGAACACTGCTGCGCCTGCAAACAGCGCATAGTGGAACGTGATCCCCTGGAGCAGGGCGACAGGGCATTGCTCAATTTCGGACATACTCTCGGACATGCTATAGAGAAGTATAAAGGTTTTACACTGCTGCACGGCGAATGTGTGGCCCTCGGCAGTGTGGCGGCTGCATTTATCTCATGGAAACGTGATAAGCTGTCCATGGATGAGTATTATGAGATAAGGGATATGTTCGTTCCTTTCAATCTTCCCATATCGGTAGAAGATATTGATGTTGATGAAGTGATAAAGCTGACAAAGTCTGATAAAAAGGCTGAGAGCGATGGCATAAAGTTCGTGCTCCTTAAGAAAGTGGGTAAGGCAGTCCTGGACAAGAGCGTCAGTGATGAGGAACTGAAGGCAGGGCTTAATGAGATACTGTATACGGAGGACGGCGAGTGATGAAGAACAGCAGGAAAATGCTGGCTGTTGATCTGCTCCTGTTTGTTGTCCTTCTTGCAGCGGATCAGCTCACTAAGCATGTGATACGTATAAAGCTTGAATTGCACTCGTATTTCAATGTAATAGATAAGGTGCTGCAGATATACCATTATGAGAACAGAGGGGCAGCATGGGGCATTCTGCAGGGCCAGAGAGTGCTCTTTATAATCATGGCTGTCGTAGTGGCCTGCATTCTTGCCTTTGTCATTATCAGGATCCCTCCGGAGAAGAAATATATAAGACTTAATACAGCGCTTATGATGATAGCGGCAGGGGCGATCGGCAATACAATAGACAGAGCCATGAACGGAAGCGTAACGGATTTTATCTATGTGGTGCTGATCAATTTCCCCATATTCAATGTTGCAGATATGTATATCGTGATAGCAACGTTCTGGCTGGTGATAATGATACTGTTCATCTATAAGGATGAGGAATTGGATTTCCTCAGTCTGAAAAAGAAGAAAACTGACGAGTCCGAAGAGGCATGACTGAAAGATTTGTTGTTTCCGAAGAATATGAAGGCTTAAGAGCCGATAAATATCTCAGTCTTCTGATAGAAGGCAAGTCGCGGAGCTATCTGCAGAAACTGATAAAAGAGGGAAGGGCTCTCTTAAATGCTGCTGCCCTCAAGCCCTCAAGCCTTGTTGAAAGCGGTGATGAGCTGGTCATAGATGTGCCGGAATCAGAATTGCCGGCTATAGAGCCTGAAGACATACCGCTTGATATAGTTTATGAAGACGCTGATCTTCTGGTAGTGAACAAGCCTAAGGGAATGGTGGTGCATCCGGCACCCGGCCATTACAGCGGCACCCTTGTAAATGCGCTGATGTATCACTGTCATGATCTGTCCGGGATAAACGGAGTATTAAGACCCGGGATCGTACATCGTATCGACCGTGATACCACGGGACTTCTCATAGTGTGTAAAAATGATAAGAGCCATGCTTCAATAGCTGAGCAACTGCGGGAACACAGCTGCAGGCGTATTTACCATGCGCTGGCAAAAGGCGTTTTCAAAGAAGCTTCCGGCGTGATTGATGCACCGATAGGACGCGATAAAAACGACCGTAAACTGATGAGCGTGGTTACGGGAGGGAAAGAAGCGGTCACTCATTACAAAGTGATAGAGCAGTTTAAGAATTTTGCCTATATTTCCTGCGAGCTTGAGACAGGGCGCACTCACCAGATAAGAGTGCATATGAAGCATATAGGGCATCCGCTTATGGGTGATGAGATATATGGAGGCCCCAAAATAAAAGGCGTACAGGGACAGTGCCTGCACGCCAAGACTATAGGTTTTATTCATCCTTCCACCCAGGAGGAAATGTTCTTTGATTCGGAACTTCCCTCATATCTTAAAGACCTCATAGCTTCCGCAGATCGAGGATAGAAATACCGTTTTCCCTTGCTATGGCAGCTTTTGACTCATATTCCGCTTTGCTGCGGCGCACGTTGTAGCCGTGGCATTTCTTTACTTCGTAATCGCCGAGAGAGCCGTGCATTGTAAGACTTTCACGTTCAAGAACATAGCGGCTCTTGATACTTTCACGTATTCCTATGGTAGTAGTGTGTTTGAAGATCAGATCGCGTAAAGTCTCTTTTTCTGCTTCGGTAGTTATAACGCATAAGAGTATGCCCGGGCGGTTTTTCTTCATCTGTACCGGAATGGTGAATACATCCCTGGCACCTGCATTTAAGAGTTCTTCACAGGCAAAGCCTATTTCTTCGCCGGTCATGTCATCTATATTGCATTCAAGTTCGACTATCATATCTGTGCGGTCATCTTCGCTTCCGAGAAAGGCGCGAACGATATTGGCTTTCTCAAAGTCTTTCTTACCGCAGCCGTAGCCGGTCTTATCGATGTTCATTACAGGTCTGGGGCCGAAAGAGGAGGCAAAGTGTTTAAGCAGGGCTGCGCCTGTAGGCGTGCAGAGTTCTCCTTTGGTCGCCGTGGAATAGGAGGGGATGCCCTGAAGCAGATATTCGGTAGCAGGAGCGGGAACAGGCAATATGCCGTGAGCACAGTGCACGTGGCCTGAGCCTGTATGTATCGGAGATGCTATTATCCGGTCGGGAGCCAGCTCGTTTATAAGCATACAGAAAGCAGTCACATCGGCTATGGCATCCATGGTTCCGACTTCATGAAAATGTATATCCGTAACGGGCATGCCGTGAACATGGGATTCCGCCTGAGCAATCAGCTCGTAAACAGCCAGGATATCGTCTTTTACCTTGGATGAGAGTTTCAGTCTGTCTACGATATGTTCAATATCGTGGAGGGAAGAGTGGTGGTGATGTTCGTGAACGTGGTCATGATCATGGTGGTCGTGTTCGTGGGCATGGTGATGGTCATGGTGATGTTCGTGATCATGATCATGGTCATGTTCGCGATCGCCTTCATGTTCGTGTTCATGATGGTCATGGGATGTTTCTTCAACGCCGTCGATAAGCATTGAGACATGAGTGCCTGTGATACCGCATTTTACGGCTTTCTCACGCTTCATATTGACACTTTTGATACCCAGGGCATTGAAGCGGCTGACAAAATCATCGGGATCAGGCAGCAATTCCAAAAGAGCTGCGGTCAGCATATCTCCGGCAGCCCCCATATTGCATTCAAAGTAGAGTGTTTTCATAAGCGTTATTCTCCTTTGTGATTGATCATGCTGGCAGAATAGCCGGCACCGAAACCATTGTCAATATTTACCACTGTCACGCCGCTGGCGCAGGAATTAAGCATGCTTAAAAGTGCGGATAAGCCTTCAAAAGAAGCGCCGTAGCCTACGCTTGTAGGGACAGCGATCACCGGACAGTCCACAAGACCTCCGATAACGCTGGCAAGAGCGCCTTCCATGCCGGCAATGGCGATAACAACGCCTGCATTCATGAGTTCTTCGGTATGGGCTAAAAGACGGTGGATACCGGCAACTCCCACATCATACAGACGGGTGACTTTATTTCCGAGAAGTTCTGCGGTAACAGCGGCTTCTTCGGCAACGGGTAGATCGGAGGTGCCGCCGGTTGCCACAACTATAGTGCCGCTGCAATCTGCTTCGGGAATGAGGCCGGCTGCAGCGATGCGGGCATCCTTATAATATTTTACCGGAGTATTAAGCAGGGCGGCTTTGTCACTGTCAAGTCTGGTGATGATAACGGTCTTCTGACCGGCATCAAGAAGGCTTTTTGTGATGGCATCGATCTGTTCGGCTGTTTTGCCCTGACCGAAGATGACTTCGGGTATGCCCTGACGTAAGCCGCGATGAAGATCGGGCTTGGCAAAACCCAGATCCACAAAGGGTTTCATTCTTAAGGCTTTTTCGGCTTCATCCACGCTTATGAGCCCCTGTGATAATTTCTCTAATATATTTCCGGTATCATTCATTTCAAAACCTCATTCATACTGCCTGTGCGATAACCGTCCAGATCCAGTGTAACATATTTAAAACCGAGTTTCTTAAATTCGGCTGAGATAGCTTTTCTTGTATTTTCGGCGGAAAGCAGGGTGATGTCTTCGGATAAAGCTTCAATGCGGGCTATATTACCGTGTACACGGACACGTATGCCCTTAAAGCCGAGTGACTTAATATACTTCTCGGCAGCTGCTACCTGTGATAAGCCGTCTGCCGTGATCTTTTCGCCGTAAGCAAAGCGAGAAGCAAGGCAGGCTGCAGAGGGGTGATCCCAGCTTGAAAGGCCGGCTTCTTTGGACAGCAGGCGTATATCATTTTTGGAAAGACCGGCTTCCATAAGAGGACTCATTATATTCAGTTCCTTTATGGCTCTCATGCCGGGTCTGTAATCACCGGTATCATCTGTGTTGCTTCCATCTGCGATAACATATCCCGGTGCCGCTTTAATAATGTTCTCAAAGATATTTCTTTTGCAGTGATAGCAACGGTCCGGCGGATTGGAAGCGAAGAGGGGAGTAGTAAAGACGTCGAAATCTATAATTATCTGTTTGGCTCCGAGTTTACGGCAAAATTCCACGGTTTCGCTGAATTCCTCATCGGTCAGTACCTGAGACTTAACGGTTACGGCAATGGAATCATCACCGAGGACTTCATGAGCTTTATACAGAAGATAGGAGGAATCGACACCGCCTGAAAAAGCGACCGCCAGTTTCCCGGCGGTCCTGATAAGCTCGGTGAGCGCTTTTTCTATATTTTTTATATCAGAATCCTGCATCATGCTTTACGGATCCTTTTCATCGGATCTTTGATAAGGAGACGCACAAACCAGATGATAAATGCGAGTGCAACAACCGAGAGTCCGAGGAAGCTGTCATTTATCATATCCTCAAAAGCAGGGGTGAAGTACTCGGCGCCCAGCTCAAGATACTCGGTAACAGCGTCACAGAGCCACATAAGAGATGCGCCCCAGAGCATAAGCGCAAGGAAACCGAATTCAAGTTTTCTTGCCATATCATCTTTATACCATTTAATGCTTACGAGTATAGCAGCGAATACGGTTATAAGAAGTGTCATGCCTTTGTAGCCTCCTTGTCGATTTTTTTGGAATTCTCAAGTACGGAAGAAATGCCTACCATACCGCCCCAGACAAGAGTTACGAGTACGGCCATGGATACGCCGACAGTGGACATTTCACCAAGCATTTCGGCGAAAGATTCAGGATCACCTGCAGCCGTTAAGAACGGGAAGAAAGGAACTACCTCGCCGTGCCATACATGCTCAAATGCGAGCAATGCAGAGCCGCCCCAGAGCATATTCTCGAGCCATTTAATTTTCTTTGTGAAAGGTAATTTGCCGCTTTCTACGGTTTTTTCAACTTTGTTGCCGGTCTTGATCTCTATTCCTTTACGAATTGCTGTAGTAATGACTGCTTCAGTTGTAGGTACCAAAAAACATGCCATGATAAATACCTCCTAGATTTGATAATTTGATTTTACTTTTATTTGAAAACTATGTCAATGCAATTGCAAAAAGCGGTCAAATGTAGATAAAAAAGGATTAAAGAGGGGGCTCACCCCTATATCCAACTATTCGCAAAAGGCATCTTTTACGAATAGTTAGGGGCTGTTTTACAGCCCCCAACTGATTCGTAAAAGATGCGGGGATTATACATTATAATTTCTTTCTCCGAATAATCCCGTGCCGACACGTACATAAGTTGCGCCTTCCTCAATGGCAACCATGTAATCGCCGGTCATGCCCATGGATAACACCGGATCCGAGACAAAATATTCACGCATGTCATCAGCGAGCTTTTTTAATGCTTTAAAATACTGTCTGTTATCCTCGGGATCGTCCGTATACGGAGCCACGGTCATCAGGCCTTTGAGATTAAGATTTTTAAGAGCTGAGACATCCTTGATGAGCTGTTTGTTGATATCCATGTCAGCCGTACCGAATTTGGAATCTTCACCGGCAACATTGATCTCTATAAGAACATCCTGTATACAATTATTTTTTCCGGCTTCTTTGTCAATAGCCTCAGCGAGATGCAAGGTATCAACGCTGTGGATCAGATCGACTTTACCTATGATATATTTTATCTTATTGGTCTGGAGATGGCCGATCATATGCCATTTGATATCTGCCGGCAATACAGGCATTTTTTCGGTAAGTTCCTGGACACGGTTTTCACCGAATATGCGGCAGCCCAGATCATAGGCTTCTTTGAGCATTTCTACGGGTTTGGTCTTGCTGACGGCTATCAGATGCACGGAATCTGTGCTACGACCGCTGTTTTTGCAGGCTTTTTCGATATTTTTGTTGATTTCCTTAAGGTTTTCGCTTATCATTTCTTTTCTCCGGCTACAATGCGTATGTTGATATTGTTTTCGCGCAGATAATCAAGTATCATCGGTGCATATTGAGCATCTATACCTATGATGACGCCTTCAATGGATTTAGGAAAAAATACGATCATTTCCTTAAAAATCCTGACAAAACCGAAATTTGACCACTGTACGGTGACCTTATCGCCTGAAAACAATACATCTTCCATTTCTTCAGGCGAAAAACGCACGGTGCACGGTCCCGAATGCTCCAGCATATATTTCAGACGTTTTTTCATTGCAAATATGCTCAGAACTCCAAGAATAGTCATCAACAGCGTACATCCTATAAGTACATACATAAATCCCGTATATTTATCGGATTGTATAAGCACAAACTGGATTAACAAAAGAATTGCGCCGTAAATGACGACCCTTATGAAAGATTTAAACTGATCGGTATATTTCCGCTCAGGATCCTTAATAAGCAGTCTTGCCTGCTGCTGTATGCTGACAAATTCACGAAGCTGCTGTTCGGTGGCACCGGGTAATTGTAATTCCATTATTTACCTCCTATTGAAGAAGTTGGCAAAATAGTTTTGCCGGGTCAAATGGGTTCAAGCGGCTTTGATGTAACTATGAACGGTCAAATGGGCAAGCAACATAGACATACGATCTTCGATCGTATGCCCATTTGACCTTGTGGACACTATACGCCTCAAATCATGTCTTTCAATCAAAGTTCGTACATAGCATTTAGAACGTGCATCATACTCATTCAAACACAAATGCATCATCCGTGAGCGTTGAAGCATCCAGTGCTATAAAGTCATATTCGTTCAAACCATATACAGTATTTGACTTAACTATGGCATATTCGTCGTTCTGATACAATATGGCTATCTGCCTGAAATCAGCATAACCTTTATTAATATTGTAAACCCCTGTCAGTTCGCCTTTGCGGCTTACCGGATACTCCTGCAGATCTCCGTTTCTCAGCAGATAATCGCCTATCCTTAACTGTGTATCATCAACATAATAATCTTCATCATCCTCGGAATATACTTCAATATTCATCCTTTCCGAAGATACGGTGCCGTCTTCGAGAAAAGTCTTTCTTAAGAATATATAAGTATTGTCCTCGCCCTTGTCCACTGCATATTCCTTTGGTACCAGGTAGAACTGCTTATGTACGATGGATGACAGCGGTATTTTCAGGCCTTTTTCGTTCGAATCCGAAAACTCTATATCCAGAAAGCGATCCGAATAATAATTAACTACCGAATTATTGAAATGCAGCGCTACGTAGCTTGTTTCATTGTCGTGACTGATCACTTCCGGCGTTGCAAAAATATCCTGCTGGGTCTTAAGTATGCGTATTTTTATATTGCCGCCGCCGATCAGTTCCTCTGCTCTTTTGCACTCCATCGGTACCACTATCTCCCAGTCTTCGTCGGTGATAAGCTTAAACACCGGTGAACCTGCATCCAGCAGTGCATCTGCGCTTAACTGTGTCTTTTCATATGTATCTTCAACAAAACTTTCATCACTTAAGGCTTCATCAGTCAGTGTCTCGTATCCGTCGGTGGAATATACGATATAACCGGGGCGGTTGGCATATATCAGACCTACCAGATCCGATGCGTAAGCACCGTTGATACCCGAGAGTACATTTAAGACATTCTGGTTGGCAAGTTTTAAAAGCGAGCCGTTGATATCATAAGAAAAATCGTAGCTGTCATAGAATACAGAAGGCTTAAAGCCTGTGGCAAAATTTGCTATCTGAGTTCTGAGTCCGGATAATTCCGAATCGCTGAGCATATTTTCGCCGGCTTTTTCCTCACGGCTTTTAAGGCTGTCGCCGGTCTGATCTACCGCAAATACCAGATCACCGACCCCGACATGCTCGCCTTCTCTTGCAAAATATGTGATATAACCGCTGCTGGCTGAAGTATAAACATCCTCATGCCTGAGCACTATGCCTCTGTAGGAATTGTTGAGTGCCAGGGAGCCTGATATTACCTGATATGAAGAAACATCTCTTCTTGTAACTACTCTGTAGAGCAAAAAAATAAGATAGCACAACATGATGAGCAAAAGAATGACAAATACATTACGCCATTTTGAACTTATTGTTCCTGTTGTGCTACCTTCACTTTTCATTGCTTAAGCTGCCGTCCCGTATCAAAGGGAAACGATGATCTTCTCCTTGAAGGATGCGGGTACTTCAGCTTCCGTTACAGCCATGCTGAAGCAGAAGTCTACGCCCGTTTTCTCACTGAGTTTTTCAAATTTAGTAAGAACTTCTTCGATCTTGTCATCGGCTACACAGCCTATTCTTTTGAAATTGTCGAAATAAAGCTGCTCCAGATCGTGATCCTGTGAGATGATACCGCAGATGAAACCGTAGAATTCTTCACTTGAATTGAAATCAAAATCCGAAACATCCACGAGCCTGATTTTGTTGTTCAGTTCATACATATGCTTGGCATTTTTATCGAGATAAACGATATTTCCGCTGGCCTGCGTGATCTCCTTATTGACCTTGTCGAGCATTTCCTTTGTCTTGCCCTTTCCTTCTTTTCCGACGATCAATTGAATCATGGCTTACCTCCGTTTGTATATTTATTTCAGATGTTTAAATTATAAACTAAACACCTGTTATTTACAAGCATAAATTTAGCTACAAAAGCTGTATATTTCGCTATTTTTTTCCTGAAAGTATTTCACCTATTTTTTTGTAAGAACATGCTGCGGGAATGGTATGCATGCCCGTTACTATCTTTCTGTCATAGCCGTTTTTGCACAGGTATTCGTCAAACTCCGCTGCTGAAGGGACTACTCCTGCTTCGGCCAGTCTTTTGGCTACTGTATATGAACTGTCGCCCGGAGTTACCGATATCTCTACGCTTGAAGAATTAATGGATTTAGGAGTGCCGTCATCCGGAGTGTTATCCGGAGCCGGTGTTGCCGTAGGCTTCGGCGTAGGCGTGGCTGTAGGTTCCGGAGTCGGTGTCGCGGTGGGTTTGGGCGTAGGCGTAGCTGTAGGCGCCGGCGTCGGTGTTGCAGTAGGCTTGGGTGTTGGTGTTGCCGTGGGCTTCGGTGTTGGTGTAGACGTAGCCGTGGGCTTGGGAGTCGGCGTGGAGGTCGGCTCCGGTGTAGGCGTCGGCTTCTGTGTCGGTGTAGCCGTAGGTTTATCTGTAGGCGTTGCGGTTGCCTTTGGAGTAGGTGTGTTGGTGGGTTCCGGCGTCGGAGTTGCTGTTACTTCAGGTGTGGGCGTTGATGTTGCCTCGGACTTTGGAACAGGCGTAGCCGTAACCGACTCGGTCGGTTCAGGAGCTTCGGTGGGTTTTGCAGTTGGTGTAGCGGTCGGTTTCGGAGTAGGTGTCGTGATCACGATGATCTCGGGATCTCCGCCCTTGTCAGACATATCCTTAAGTGTGACCTTCTCGGTCATGCCGAGCTCTTTGGCTTTGGCGATTATTTCCTTGTCGCTCATTTCGGGAGTCTTGGCGGGAGCAAAATGCAGCATAAGAGCTGTTACCGTCATCCCTATTCCGAGTCCCCTGAGATAAAATTTTAGATTCATATCAATTTCCTGATCTCGTCCTTACTTAAGAGTTTTCAAAAAGATCTATGACCAGTTTGACTTCTCCCAGTCCCAGTCCCAGCTCCTTTGCTATCGCCATGTTGGAACGTCCCATGCGATGCATGCTGAGTATCTTTTCGTTATTATTTTCTTCAGCGCTGTCACTGCCTGAAAAATTAAGATTTACACCGTCTTCCTTCGGAAAGAATTCCTCGGGAATGCTCATCTGGCCGCTTAATTTGCTTCGGGAAGCAGCAGTCTTCCTTCCTCTTCTTGCGGCCGGTTTCTTTACAGGAAGAGGAACGGGCTCTTCTTCCGTATCTTCGGCATAAAAGCCGTCTATCGAATCATTCTCGAAAGCGACAGGCTCTATATCATCATTTATTGCCTTCTTTGCATCAATCATTTTTTCTTCAGCAAAGACAGCGCGGTCACCGGCTGCGTGGGCCTGCTCATATGCGTCCTCGGCCATCTGCTTTGCGGCAGAAGCCAGATCATAGGCATTATTTGATAATACCTGCGCATCACGCGCGGTCTGATCAGCATGATTTAACAGCTCGGTAAGTTCATCTTTGTTACGGCCGAGCATTTCATGAAGAAACATGTTTTCCTGGTGGGAATTGCTTATGCCTGACATTACGGCATCGGAATAGTCGCCGATAGCCATTATCTTTTCATTGGTTATGCGCTCCAGCGTGCGTTCGGCTTTTTCCATCGAATACTCTATGGTCTCATCGGTCATCTCGTCGAGCCTGCTTCTGGAATTGGCCAGTTCTTCGTCAATAAGTGATCTTATCTCTTCGGAACCCAGCTGTTCGGATAAGCCATCGCTGTTATCTTTTTTTCCTTCCGGCAGAAAAAAACTGATGATAAAGATCAACAGTCCGGCTGCCAGCAGAACGATCTCGAATATTGTCATTTCTTCCTCAGATTTTTACGTCAAAAGACAGTTTGTTTTTCTCTATTATACGGTCCGAAGGTTTGGCTTGTTTGTTTCTTCTGTTGCGGCCGCCGTCTCCGCCGTATTCTTTATTTCGTTCCTCGGAATCGGAACCTGTGTTGGCATCTTCCTTCTCGTGTACGGAATGATTATCGGTATCAACCTTTTGCTCCATACTGCGTGTCTGGTTATCATGATATATCAGGACATTTTCATTCTCGTTATGCTGAAACTGCTGAAAATCCTGTACTCTGGGAATGCTTCCCTGTAATTCCACCATACCTATGGCCATACACGTTCCTCCTTACAGAGCTGCCATTCTTACATCTCCTTTGTCCTTGATAAAACGGCAGTATTTATAAGAATCCTTTATTATCATCGAAACGTCGGAAATATTGATAACAACACCGGGGAATACTTCACCCTGAACCTCAACTGCGGCCCCCTGCCCTTCATCCATCATGCTCTTTAAAGACTGCAGCTCCTCGCCAGAAGAGCTCAGCACTTCCTGGGAGTGTTTTATTGTGGCGGCTAATGTCTGTATCTGCTTTGCTTTTTCGGGATTAAGTTTTTCGCCTGCGGCGATCCTCTTCTTTGCTGCTTCGAGTACGGGCAGCATGGTCTTCAGATTCTTTTCGGCTTCGGCTGTTTCCTTGTTAAGTTCGCCTATACGTGTGATAACACGGGGATCGACGCCGACCGTTACGCTGGTATCAGCCCCCATGGTGGATCCGAGGGTTTTAACTCTTATGGTTGAAAGCGCTGTTACCGAACCGCCCGTAATGAAGCCTTTTTTACTCATTACGTTGATATCGGTTCCTGCAGTTACTTTGGAATGCAGTATGGAGTTGGTCTCTACATATCCGCCGGCTTCAGCGCTGCAGTTTTCTATGAATTTCGAGATTATGTTGCCGCCGGCTTTAAGAGAGCCTTTTCCCATGCCGTTGATCCCACGCTGGAGGATTATATTACCGCCGGCTTCAAGAGTAGCACCCTCAACTGTGCCTCTTACTTCGATATCTCCTTTTGTCTTTACACTGAAGCCTGAATTCACATTGCCCTGTATAACTACCGTGTTCTCGTACTCTATGTCACCGGTTGAATTATCAACATTAACGACCTGCATAACGTCGGAAACGAACACTCTTCCGCCGGTCAGATTGACATGACCGTTGACTTTGGAAGTCAGCCTTAATTTGTCTTCGGATAACTGTATGTTAAGCCCGTAAGATAGCTGCGCGCGCTTGACATCTCTTGGCTTTATCTCTACTCCTCGGATGTCTGTTCCGGGGGTTCCTTTGACTTCGGGAGTCAACTCGGCAAGCAATTCTCCCTCTTTACACTGGTTCACAAGATTAAGATTGTGGAAATCTACGGTGCCGTCTTCATTAAGGGTGGGCCTGATCCTGTTATCCGTATTGAAGAAATAGGTTATATGAGCATCGGTGCCTTCCTTCACCGGCGTACCCTTTGCTATCCTGTAATCCGTGCAGTATTTCTTTGCTGCAAGAAAGCTGTCTATTACAGCATCGTCTATTCCGTGTGTGATCTTTGAAAGACGGCATTCGCTGTATACGCCTTCCTTATCCAGCATCTTACCACCGTTGGAAGGCGGATAGAATCTGGCTGTGGCTCCCATAAAATCGGGATCGCAGTTTATTATACAACATTCCGATATAGGAAGAATAGAATCACGATTAAGTATGGCAGGCTTCGAAAAATCACCGGTATTAAAATATAAGCCGAGAGTTTTTACGTCAAATGCAACCTTTTTAAGAGTAAGGTAGTTCATCACTTCCTGTATAGATACCGCTTCGCCGCCCTGAGTAGGCGGAGTGACTCTCAGAAAAGTCGCTTTTTCATTTGTAAGCACCTGGAAATAACCGTTCATATATCTTCTCCCCCCAATATGTAAGACTATACAGCCTTGGTTAGTATTCCGATATAATCGCCTAATCTGCTTCTCATTTTCTGCAGAGCCTTGGTGTGCAGCTGCGATATTCTGGATTCGCTGACTTCAAGTATTGATGCTATTTCTTTCAGTGTGAGTTCTTCGTAGTAATAAAAAAGTATAACGCTCTTCTCTTTTTCTGTAAGCATTTCAAGAGATTCGGCGAGCATTTCTTTAAGTTCCGAATCTTCCATGACTTCCTCGGGAGAAGCAAAATGTCCGCCCATGCTGGAATCTCCGGCCACCTCTGCGCCGGATTCCATAAACTCATTGAGCGAGACAACATTCGTGAGCTTCATCTGGGACTGCCAGTCTGTAAGCTCGTCATCACTTATACCGAGAGCGGCTGCTATTTCCTCGTCTGTTGCCGGTCTTCCTGTCTTGGCTTCGATTTCTTTTATCGCTGTATCGAGCTGTTTCTGACGCTGTCTGATAGTTCTGGGTATCCAGTCGTTCTTTCTTATCTGGTCCAGTATGGCGCCTCTTATCCTCAGCGATGCATAAGTCTCGAATTTGATGCCTTTACGGGGATCGAATTTATCGATAGCATCAATAAGCCCGAAGATGCCGTAACTGCACAGCTCTTCGTATTCAACGTTATAGCCGAGATACATGACCAGACGTCCGGCCACGAGCTTAACAAGAGGAGCATATTCCATGATAAGCTTCTCTCTGAGCTGGGACGTTCCCTGACGCATATAATCATCCCATAATCGTTTTTTTCCGGCTTCGTCCATCAGTGTTACTAACCCCCGTCATCAGTTAATTCTTTTCCATCAGATCGCCGTCATCCGAAAAGTTTCCGGCTTCCTGAAGATAATCTTCATAGCTGTTCTGCATATTGAATCTGTCCACGACGACTTTGATGATCGTTCCTATGATAGCAAAACAGAAAAAACTTATCAGTAATACTACAAGCATTTTTAAGAAGCTGACATGCCTTATAAGGCACATAACAAGCGCAACCGCCCCTCCCAACATCATCAGAAGCGGCGGCAGCATCTTAGTCTTAAGATTGTTGATCTTGCCATGTGCGTCTGCCATCAGATCACCTTTGCCGGCTTACCTACGGCCTTGATCTCATAATCTCCGTTTTCGGGATTGAACACCACGGTCCGTCCGTAATTTGCACCGGTATCTTCTGCTTTTATCGGTATGCCCAGGGCTTTAAGAGCTGTTTTTGTGGCAGCTACGTTCCGGTCACCTATGCCGGACAGTTCGGATTTGGATTGGAAAGCAAACATCGTCGCGCCGCCGGCGATCTTGGCTACCATCCTTCTTTTTACACAGCCCATTTTCTCAAGGCGGCTGACCAGTTCAGGTATGCCTGTATCTGCAAATTTCGCCTTGTTTTCGTTTGATTTGACCTCTTTGCTGTTGGGAAGCATTACATGAACAAGACCGCCTATACCGAGCTGCTCGTCGCGTATGGCTATTCCAACGCATGATCCTAAACCTATGGTTGTGATCAGGTCAGGGCTTTTAACCACGTTAAGATCTGCAATTCCTACTTTAACCGTTTGAGGCATAATCTGGCTCCTGCTAATTAAAAACCTAAGGCGTGTAATATCTTCGCATCAGACTCCTCATCCGGTACGAGGATAAAATATCCCGAAAGTGTTTCGTCATCTGAAAAATCTGTCTGTATAAGGAGCATCTTATCCGCGATGGCTCCGAATTCTATTGCCGGTACCGAAAGTATTGCGCCTGCCATGTCTATACAGATCGTCGGCACCGAAGGGTAGATTGTGAGATTGGTAAGTGTCGAAAGCGAATTCAGATAGGCTGCGGTTATAACATTGCCTATCTCCATAAGGGCTGACAGCTCCATCTCGCTGAAATCATCTCCCTCGGGCGGCATGCCCATCAGCTTCTGCACCATAGCTCTTGCAGATTCTTTCTTCTGCACGAACATGATGCTTCCGTGTATATCACCGTCAACAACAAGGTAAATGCCTGCAACTATCTGCTCTTCGCCGCCCATGGTAGTTCCTACTTCCTTGAACTCCATAAGGCGTACCTGGGGAACCTTCATATCCACCTTCATACCGAGCATTGTGGACAGGGCTGTGGTTGCATTGCCGGCGCCTATGTTGCCGATCTCCTTGAGCACGTCAAAATACTGGCTCGACATGGTTTCAATTGTCATCTGATTATTATCCGCCATATCCCCTCCTAAAATGTATCACTGTATTTCCTGCAGTATCAGTTCCAGATCCAAAAGAGATATGAGGCCGCCGTCATGCTTGCCTATGCCGCGGACATATGCGGCTTCATCTCTTTTGTCACTTCCTGTGCTCTCTATCTGGTCAGAGGAAAGATTTACCACTTCCTTAACGGAATCCACCATCATGCCTATAGCCTCGTACTGTGCCATTTTGATGATTATGATACGTGTATCCTTAGTGGGAGTGTCTGCCCCGAGATCCATCTTCTTGCGAAGGCTCATTACGGGAATTACTTCACCACGCAGATTGATAACCCCAAGGAAATGAACGGGGACTTTGGGAACCCTGGTGATCTGCGGGAGACGGACGATGTTATCGATATATTTGATATCTATGCCGTACTGCTCTTCGCCTATATTGATCACGATATACTGCGCGAGTTCGTTGGTATTTACATTAGTGCTTAATTCATTTGCCATTTCTTTTCCCTCCCTGATTTTATATCAAAGCGTTGGTGTCAATGATCAGAGCGATCTCACCGTCGCCGAGGATGGTTGCGCCGCTGATGAATTTACACTTGTTGATATATTTGCCGAGGGACTTGATAACTATCTCCTGCTGGCCTATGAGCTCGTCTACTACAAGGCCTGCAAGCTTATCGCCCTTCTTTGCGATGACTACGACCATGGAAGAATCCGGATCCCTGGTGGACTGTATGTCGAGAACCTCATCCAGTCTGACAAGAGGGATGACATTTCCTCGGAGGTTGATGACTTCCTTGGACTGAACTGTTTTGACATCCTTAGGTTCAATATTCTCGATCGTGGTTATTCCGGAAAGCGCTATTGCATACTTTTCTCCGCCGACAACAACCATAAGAGCCTGTATGATCGCGAGTGTCAGAGGCAGCCTGATGGTAAAGGTTGTACCCTCGCCGAGTCTGGTCTTGACATCCACTTCGCCGGAAAGCGCTTCTATCTTGGATTTAACAACATCAAGCCCTACACCGCGTCCTGACAGGTCGGATACCTGCTTTGCAGTTGAAAAACTGGGCAGGAACAGAAGATTGATGATATCGGAATCTTCTGCGGCATTGGCCTGCTCTTCTGTCATGATACCGCGTTCAACGGCTTTTTCACGAACTCTGTTAACGTCGATACCGTTACCGTCATCCCTTACCTCGATCACAACGTTATTACCGTCCTGATATGCATCAAGGAAAATGGAACCTGATTCAGGCTTGCCTCTTGCGATACGGACATCCGGCATTTCCAGACCGTGATCGGCGCTGTTTCGTAACATATGCATAAGGGGATCGCCTATCTCATCCACCACGGTACGGTCAAGTTCCGTTTCCTCACCGCTCATGAACAGCTCCATCGGCTTATTAAGCTGTTTGGAGATATCCCTTATCATTCTCGGGAATTTGCTGACTACGCTCTCGATAGGCACCATTCGTACCTTCATGACGGATTCGTGAAGGTTGGTAGTAACGCTTTCGAGATATTCTATCTGGTCATGAAGCGCTCCGCTGTTCTCGCCTGCGTTGGTGGCGCTGCTTACCAGGGAGTTCTTTGCTATAATGAGCTCACTTACCAGGTTCATTAATGAATCGAGTTTTTCTATATCGACACGTACGGATCTGCCTACTGCCGGTTTTCCGTTCTTCTTGTCCTGGGCAGCTTTGGCGGGAGCTTTCTTTTCTTCCGCTTTTTTTGGCGCTTCCACCTTTGCCGGAGCAGTAACGGGTACGGGCACATCGTTCTTGACTTCTTCTTTCTGAACTTCGGGAGCTGCTTCCGTTACAGGTTCTGCAGAAGCGGCGCTTCCTGCTTCTCCGTCAAATACTCCGCCCTTTGCATCTGCTATCTCGGATACGCCCTTGATGGCGTCAAGTATTGGTTCAAGCTCACTTTCGGCAGAAATGATCAATGAAAACTGAAGCTCAAACTTCTCGTCTTCGATATCCTGAGTGGAAGGATCGGCAGCTATGATCTCTGCAGTTTCTTCTATTGCCTTAAATACCAGAAATGCCCTGGCTGCTTTCAGCAGGCAGTTTTCTTCGACAAATACGGTGACCGCATAGATTTTTTTATTGGCAAGCATGGCATCTTCCATGGCTTTTGTTTCTTCTTCGGTAAGTTCCCTGCCGCTCCAGTATGATCCGCTTTCGGCCTGTTTTCCCGCATCGGAAACTTCAGGGGCTACTTCTTCTTTTGCTTCTTCGGCAGATCCCTTGCTTGCGAGTATATCATTAAGTTCTTTTATGATAGGCTCATTGTCGTTGTCGCCTTCATCGGAGGTTTCCTGGATAACGGAAACATATTCCTCCAAAGCATCGAGACAGTGGAACAGCACGTCGATCATTCCTGCATTGATCTTCAGATTGCCGTCACGCACTTCCGAAAAGACATTCTCCATATCATGAGTCAGCGTCTGCATGCGCTTAAAGCCCATGGTTCCGGCCATACCCTTAAGAGTATGAGCGGCACGGAATATCTCGCCAATGGTCTCGGGATTTTCTGCATCCTGTTCGAGATTCAGGACGCTGGTGTTCAGATTCTGCAGGTGTTCCTTACTTTCGTCAAGGAAAATATCCAAATACTGGCTTACATCCATCTCATCTTACCCCCACGTTTGTTAGGATTGATTGTGCTATTAAATCAAGGTCTGCGACCTCATTTACAAGTCCGGTGGCTACTATTGAGCCTGGCATGCCGTTTACTACGCAGCTCTTGGCATCTTCGGCTATGATATGTGTCTTCTTGGCGCCGGCCAGCGCCTTTATCCCCTCGGTTCCGTCCTTTCCCATTCCGGTCAGCACTACGCAGACTATGGAATGATAGGGACTGTTGACTAGGGATTCGTACATATAATTGGCACAGGGCTTAACGCCCTCTCTTGACGGCTCATCGGTATAGATGATGCGTCCGCGCCCGCGATTGTCTTCGTATTTCATATGCGCGCCGCCTTTGGAGATATAAACATGGCCTTTTTCGAGATATTCTCCATCCGCTGCTTCGCTTACGGTCAGTTCGCTCATGGCATTCAGCCTGTCTGCCAGGGATTTGGTAAAGCCTACCGGCATGTGCTGGACTATGAGTACCGGTGCATCCAGTTCTTTCGGAAGCCTGGGTATCACGGCCTGTAAGGCTTTAGGGCCGCCTGTAGAACTGGCTATAGCAACCAGTTTGTTACCTTTCCCTTCTATACGTCTTCCCGGATCGATCTTTACGATATTGCCTCCGGGCTTTATGGAAAGAGCATTTCTGTATATCGTTGATGAAGCCTTCCTGTTTGAATATACAACGGCTTCAAGTATATCAAAGAAACGTTTAATAAAGTCTTCGTCTTTTGAGTAAATGGAACTTTGGGGCTTCTGTATGAAATCGATAGCTCCGAGTTCCAGCGCATCCAAGGTTACTTTGGCGCCTTCCGCTGTATCACTCGAAAGAACCATTACCGGTTCGGGCCTTTTAAGCGTTTTTAATTCTTTTAAAAACTGCAGCCCGTTCATCTTCGGCATGTTGATATCCGTCACGATACCGTCAAAACTGTTGTTTTTCAGTATCTCGAGGGCTTCAAGGCCGTTATTTGCCTTGGCAGCAACTTCAAAACGTTTATCAGCTGCTATTATATCACACAAAACTCTTCTCGTGAGTGCAGAATCATCAATAATGAGCAGTTTTTTCATTTTTGCCTCCAAATTGACTACATTTACTGTGTAATTATAACATATTTAGCCTACGGATGTCATGTGTTTTTTGTGTGATTTTTAGAATTTTATATTTGTGAGAAAACTCTTTATTACTTTAAGAAGCTGTGTTATTATTGTAGACATAAAATAATTTCAGTCAAGGGAGACTGGCGGATATGAATTTTTCAAATGGTAAAAAATACCTCTTCTGGGGCCTGACAGTATTCCTGTCAGGTGGTGCCCTTATACTCTTTTATTATCTTATTTTCCATCTTGACGAAGTCCTCGGAGGCCTTGGAAAAGTTGTCAAGATAATCACACCGATAATCATCGGTCTCGTTATCGCATGGCTTTTAAATCCGCTGATTTCTGCCATGGAAAACAAGATCATATATAAGAAATTCAGTGTCACTATATTCAAAAAAGCTAAAAACGAGATGGAGAGACACCGTATAAGGCGCCGGATCCGCGCTCTGTGCATTACTTTGAGTTATCTCGTCTTCTTTATGCTGCTCTACGGACTGTTTTCGCTGGTCATCCCCGAACTTGTTATTTCCGTGCAGCGTATGGCAAATAACCTGCCTCAGTATCAGGAAAATCTTTTTCACTGGCTTGACGGTGTTCTTAAAAGTTTTCCCGATATTGAAGAACGTTTCAGCGGTGCATGGGAAGGTTTTTCTCCTGAATTTATAAACTGGTTACAGGGACTCATCCTTCCCGGCGCTAACAGTCTGGTTACCGGTGTTACAACCGGTGTTAAGGCAGTGGTCAAGACTCTGCTTAACATCATAATCGGTCTTATTGTTTCGATATATATACTCTATGCCAAGGAGTCTTTTGCCGGACAGTTTAAGAAGAGCCTTTACGCTTTCTTTGACAGAAATACGATCAACAATTTCCTTAAGAGAGTCCGCTCTGCAAATGATACCTTCCAGGGTTTCTTTGTGGGAAAGATAGTAGATTCCATGATAATCGGTATACTCTGTTATATCGTTACCAAGATCATGGGAACACCTTATGCCCTGCTTGTTTCGGTTATAGTGGGTGTAACAAATATCATCCCCTATTTCGGACCTTTCATCGGCGCCATACCTTCGGCCTTTATAGTATTGTTGGCCGATCCCAAACAGTGTCTGTATTTCATAATAATGATACTTATACTGCAGCAGATAGACGGCAATATCATCGGACCGCGAATTCTCGGTGAAAGCACCGGCCTTTCGGGCTTCTGGGTAATCTTTGCCATCACCTTTTTCGGTGGACTGTTCAGTTTCTGGGGAATGCTGATAGGCGTTCCGCTGTTTGCGCTGCTCTATGCTTATATTAAAGAGCAGATAACCGAGAAACTTGATACCAAAGAATTGTCTAAGCGGACTTCAGATTATATACAATTGGAAAAGATAGATGATGACGGATCTTTTGTAGCCTTGGATCTCGAAATGAGAAAAAAAGCAAAGGCCGAAAAGAAAAAGTTTGATAAGTCAGAAAAAAGGGATCTTGACGAAGAAGAATAAAACATATCATGGGCGACAAGTCATCTTATCATGAACAGGTAAAGATCAGAAACATCGTTAAATTAAGGGAGATGGAAAAAAAGCTCCCTTCTTTCTGTACCATTTTTTTCAGAGGCATCAATGACCGCGTCAGTACAAGGACACTGGTAAGCTATGCCTATGATCTTACGATCTTTTTTAATTACATAAACGAGAATATTCTTGATAAGGCTTATGATAATATCTGCGATATGAAGCTTGAGGTACTTGAAAAAGTCGAAAAATTCGATCTGGAGAACTATCTTGAATACCTTGCTTATTATGAGAACAATGACGGCCTGGCCCGTACCAATAACGAGCGCGGAAAAGGCAGGAAGCTATCTTCCGTAAAGAGCATGTACAATTATTTCTATGAATCAGAGCTGATCAAGACCAATCCGGCTTCCATAGTTCATGTTCCGAAGATACACGAGAAGAATATTATAAGGCTTGAAGGAAACGAGGTTTCCAGGCTGCTGGATGTAGTTGAGAACGGTTCTGAACAGACTACTGAGCATCAGTCCAGTTATCATAAGAAGACGGTCATAAGAGATACCTGCCTGGTCACTCTCCTTCTTGGTACCGGTATCCGTGTTTCCGAATGTGTTGGTCTTAATCTTGATGATATAGATTTCGAGAATAATGCCATACGCATAGTCAGAAAAGGCGGTAACGAAGCCCGAGTATATTTCGGAGAAGAGGTGCGAGAAGCTCTGCTTACCTACCTTGAACAGCGAAAAAGCATTATGCCTGCGGCAGGAAGTGAAAAAGCTCTTTTTCTTTCAATGCAGAATAAACGCATTTCTGTACGCGCGGTCGAGATACTGATAAAGAAATATGCATCTCAGGTCACTACTCTAAAGAAGATCACGCCACATAAATTGCGCAGCACATACGGCACCGAACTGTACAGGGAAAGCAATGATATCTATCTGGTAGCATCAGTACTTGGTCACAAAGACGTGAATACCACAAGAAAACATTATGCTTCCATGGACGAGGAACAGCGTAAAAAAGCTGCTGATTTCGTAAAACTCAGGAAAGATTCATAAAACAAAAACCACGCCGGCAAAGCGTGGTAATGTTCGGGACATATGCCCGTTGGGGGGAGCGTTACAAATACCGTTACTGCTTGCAGTAACTGATGCCTTCACATATATATTCTGTTGAGTAATACGGAACCGTTATGGTAGTCCCGCTTCTCAACACGGCATGTCTGGAAATGTGATTTATGGAGCAGATCTCGTCTATAAACGCATCAGTGCTCATTCCAGAACCTTCGGAATAGAGCTTTGCATAAGACCAGAGACTGTCACCCTTTTCGACTCTGATGGTATCATAATACTTAAAGTATGTCTCGCCCTCTTCTTTTGCCTGTACCGGCGTTTTGAAAATAAAGAAGAAAACAGCTGTAAGAAGAAAAGCCGATAATAACGAAACTTTCAATATATTGGCAAGCATCTTCTTTTTTCTGAGTTCTCTTGCTCTTCTCTTCATTCTGTAGATTTCTATATTACTCATGGCTTATTCTCCTCAGTAAATTTGATTTTATGTTCCCGAACAGCTGTTCGATATTTGTAGTATAACGAACAAATGTTCTTTTGTCAACACTTTTTTCGAACATATTTTCCGAAAATATGTTTGCATTTACAGAACATCTGTGCTAGAATGGTCATATACAGTTAATTCCCTTATGATCATTGAAAGGAGAAATACTATGAGAGACGGCAGGATATCCGCCAAACAGCAGGAGATACTTGATTATCTTAAAGATTTTACCATGCAGAAAGGTTATCCCCCTACTGTGCGTGATATATGCGAAGCAGTTAATCTTAAGTCCACATCTTCCGTTCATTCCCATTTATCGACCTTGGAGAATAACGGATATATAAAAAGAGACCCGACCAAGCCCAGGGCCATCGAGATCATAGATGACAGCTTTAATGCTATGATGCGTCAGGAAATGGCCAGCATCCCTATTGTCGGAAGGGTTGCGGCAGGTGAGCCCATTCTTGCTCAGGAGAATATAGAGGGCTTCTTCCCTCTGCCTGTTGATTATGTGCCCAATGCCGATTCCTTTGTCCTTAAGGTTAAGGGAGACAGCATGATCAATGCCGGCATACATTCGGGGGATATAGTTTTCGTTGAATCCTGCAACACTGCCCTGAACGGTGATATTGTTGTTGCGCTTATAGACGACTCGGCTACGGTCAAGACCTTTTATAAAGAAAACGGCCACATACGTCTCCAGCCCGAGAATGACACCATGGATCCCATCATTCTTGATGAATGCACAATACTCGGCAAGGTCTTTGGAGTATTCCGTTCCTATAAACACAGAATCTGATAATAAAAACGCCTTCTCCCCTTGGGGAGAAGGCGTCGCCGTAAGGCGACGTATGAGGAGTACTCATTTAAACTCTTCTATTTCCACGCTTTTTCCGTCTTTCCATATCTTCTCAAGGTTATAGAACAGCCTGTTTTCTTCGTCGAAAACATGAATTATGATATCGCCGTAATCCATTAATACCCAGTTGGCATTAGTATAGCCTTCTATCTGCCTGGGACTCATGCCTGCCCGGCCCAGCTTCTCTTCGATCTCATCGGTGATCGCATGTATCTGGTTTATATTGCTTCCGCTGGCAATAAGAAAATAGTCACCCAGGGTTGAGATCCCTGCGATATCAATGACTCTTATATCTGTTGCTTTTTTATCTTCCATCGCGTTTATGGCGATCTTTACAGCTTCCTTAATGTCCATAAATATTCACCTCATTTATATCTCTTATACCATTCGTATGCTTCAAGTGTATGTTCTTCAACAGGCTGTTCTTTATTTTTCAGATGTTTCAACGTCTGTTCAAGTATAACATATATTCCGTGATTAAGGTCTTCAAACAGCGCCTGCCTCGCTATAGGCATTATCATAAGGGGTTTTCTTGTGGGCTCTATGAAATCTGCAGAAAAGATGATGCCTTCAAGCAGAGTCATATCACTGTGTCCGGTAGTATGATAACGTATGGCCGAGAGTATTTCATCATCGTCAACACCGTATTTTTTCTGTGACAGAGCCGCTCCGAGTTTTGCGTGTATCAGATAAGGATATTCTCTTTCAAAATCACTGATATCGAGTTTATAGTTCTTGCAGAGCTTGTCTCTTTCACCATCCTCCAGACATTTGGCACAGTCGTGCAGAAGCCCTGCCGTATAAGCCTGTGAGATGAGTTTTGCTCCTCCGTCTTCGAGTTTATCGATATTTCCGTGTCTCATCACCAGCGAGACCGCTGTATAAGCAACGCCTATGGAGTGTGCATAACGCTTGTCATCCAATTTGCGTTTGAGTTTCTTCTTCAGTTCTTCTTCGTCATAGCTGCATAATACTTCCATCATTTGTCACCTGGGAAGCTTTATTCCCGGTTCTTTAAAGGGTTTGTAAAGCACTATCTTACGCCCTATCACTGTTACAAGTGTGGATTTGGTGCGCTCGGAAAGCGCTTCGGCCATCTCATGCGGATCTTCAGTAGCGCCCTTAAGCACTGATACTTTTACTATCTCTCGTGTATTAAAGGCTTCAGCTACGGCATTAGTTATTTCGGGGCTAAGATTATACTTGCCGATCTGGAAAATAGCTTCTTCCTTAGAGGCAAGGCTTCTAAGATATGCTCTCTGCTTACTTGTAAGTTTCATTCTGCTTCCTTTCTGTCTTAATCATAATACTCAAATACGAGACCGGAAAGCCTTACAGTATCGCCTTCCTGTATCCCGAGTTTTTTCAGTTCATCAAGTATCCCTTCTTCCCTCATGAATTTCTGGAAGAAGAGGAAGCCTTTTTCGGATTCGAGATTGGTATAGCCCATCATCTTATCTATACGCGAACCTTCGATCACAAACTCGTCAGCTTCTTCATCATAATATATGTTTATGGGTTCTTCAACTTTTTCAAGTTCTTTATCCGGATCATATTCCTGCTCAAAATATGTCTTCTTCTCGGGGAGTTCATTAAGCATAGTGAAGATCGTATTTTTAAGTTTATCTATGCCTTCGCCGGTAGCTGCGCTGATGGCAACAAAAGGCCTCTTATCCGCTTCGGCGGCTATCCTGATCCGCTCTATCGGATCTTCGGGATATATGAAATCGCCGTTCTCATCGATATCGATAGGTTCCGGTTCTGCAGGTATAAGGTCGCATTTATTTGCAACAACTATCTGCGGTATTGATGCAACGCTTTCGCCGTATTTTGCCAGTTCCTCGTTTATCACCCGGTAATCGTTAAGAGGATCGCGGCCTTCCGTCCCTGCTGCATCCAGTATATGTACCAGCAGTCTGTTTCTTTCTATATGTCTTAAGAAATCATGCCCGAGGCCTGAGCCTTCTGCCGCCCCTTCTATCAGACCCGGAATGTCTGCCATTACGAATGAATTGCCGTCGCCCATATCTACTACCCCAAGATGAGGTGTTATGGTCGTAAAATGATAATCAGCCACTTCGGGTTTGGCATTGCTCACTCTTCTTATCAGCGAAGATTTACCGACACTGGGAAAACCGACAAGGCCCACATCGGCTATAAGTTTCATTTCCAGAAATACTTCCAGTTCTTTTGCGCTCTTACCGGGCTGCGCATATTTGGGCGCCTGCATTGTGGAAGTAGCAAAATGCTGATTGCCGAGTCCGCCTCTGCCGCCGGATAGTATTTTCACTTCTTTTGTGTCACCCGACATGTCTGCGATGACTCTTCCGCTTACTGCATCTTTAATAACGGTGCCCTCGGGAACCTTCAGTATCCTGTCTTCACCGTCTTTACCGCGGCAATTATTCTTTCCGCCTTCTTCACCGTCACCGGCTGCGAATTTATGTTTATGACGGTAATCCGACAAAGTATTCATTCCTTTGTCCACAACAAAAATAACGTCGCCGCCCTTTCCTCCGTCGCCGCCGTTCGGACCTCCGTCAGGAACATATTTCTCCCTGCGGAATGAAACGTGTCCGTCTCCGCCTTTACCGCTCTTTATTATTATCCTTGCTCTGTCTGCAAACATACATGTATCTCCATTAGCCTTCTCCCCTTCGGGGAGAAGGTGTCAGGCAAAGCCTGACGGATGAGGGGCAAAAATAATCCCCGGTAAATATACCGGGGATAAATCTGATCCTACAAATTACTGCTCTACAGGATATACCGAAGCGCGCTTCCTGTCACGGCCGAGTCTCTCGAAACGTAAAACGCCGTCTACCGTAGCGAAAAGGGTGTCATCCCTGCCTCTGCCTACGTTAACACCGGGATGGATCCTGGTGCCGCGCTGTCTGTATAAGATATTCCCCGCTTTAACGAACTGTCCGTCCGCTCTCTTTGCGCCAAGTCTCTTGGACTCGGAGTCACGTCCGTTCTTGGTGGAACCTGCTCCTTTCTTATGCGCAAAGAACTGAAGATTTAAGCTTATCATGGTCTTCATCTCCTTCCTATGGTATCGCTCAGTCTGAGATATTTTTTTCCGTAATTCTTAATCACGTCATTCAGTCCAAGCAGCATGGTATCGAGTATCAGCTGAGCCTTTTCATCAGGTATGTCTTCAAACTTAACGTTTATTATGCCTTCTTCCTGATCTTCATCAAGCAGTACTGCTTTGGTGCTGCTGAATTTCTCTATGGCGTTCAAGCTGTTGATCACCAGCATGGATACGGCGGCACATACCACATCGTCTCCGTTGCTGCTATACTCTGCATGTCCTCTGCTGCAAAGCCCCGTGATATTTTGCTCTTTATCCCGGAATATCTCTATACTGATCATTAGTCGTCTTACTTGATCTTCTCTATACGTACCTGTGTGTAAGCCTGTCTGTGGCCATTCTTCTTATGATAACCACTCTTCGGCTTGTACTTATAGACGGTAACCTTTTTGCCTCTGCCCTGCTGCATTACTGTTGCAGATACAGTTGCGTTCTTAACATCAGCGCCTACTTTGAGATCCTTATCGGATACAGCAAGCACGTTGTCAAATTCTACAGTATCTCCGGCTTCGCCTGCGATCTTCTCAACCTTGATGATATCGCCTTCGCTAACCTTATACTGCTTTCCGCCTGTTGCAATAATAGCGTACATATCAGCACCTCCTTATTACATTTCTCGCCGGCCTGTGGTGGGCTTTATAGCCACTTATACCTCGCCGTGCGGCATACCGTGATATATTACCACTCATTATGGCATTATGTCAAGCATTTTATTCCCAACTGTACCAGAAATTAGGACCGATCACATTCTTCTGACTGGGTATAATATCATAGGTCCTTCTGGTGCCTGCCCTCTTCTTTACCTTGATATCCTTCTTTGACAGTTTTTTCCAGTTCTTCCAGCCGTTATTTGAGGTCGAAGGCGCAGGCGTATCTTCCAGCCAAACGCGTATATGCGACATTTTAACGAATGCGCCGGTAAATCTGTTAACTGTTACGATAGGTATCATATTTCCGTTGTTGGCAAGTTCCCAGGCATTCACGGGAGTAATGTTGAAATAAATCCTGTTTTCTGTTTTCTTTGCATTCTTGTTGAATGCTGAAACAGCTTTCTTGAGGGCCTTAAGGTTCTTGCCGCTTATGCCCTGGCTGTTTGTAATGGCTTTGCCTGCTACGACAGCCTTTACGGTGAAATATGAACCGCTGTTTGCATTCTTGTTCTTCTTGGCGGTATATTTCCAGCTGATCACGTCTTTTGTCACGCTTCCGGGCATTGCAGAAAGAGATTTTGCAATATCGATCAGACTGCTGCTGGTAACATCTGCAAGAAGATCATTCTTGGGGTTGATCTTTCTGGCTCTGTAGCTGATGGTGTTCTTATATCTGATATTTGCTGTCAGCGGCATTTCCACGCCGTTAACATTAGTGGTTCCGTAATTGACGGTTGAAGATGTGGTTCCGTCATCGCCTACGGTTACCTGGCATTTTCCTGTCAGACCATTATATGTTGCAGTAATAGTAGCTTTACCTATGCTTACAGCCTTTACAACACCGTTTGCAACCGTAGCAACTGCGGTATTGTCGCTTGCCCAGGTGAAAGTAGCTCCTGCTACCTTGTTATTGCTCTCGTCAAAAGCTTCTGCGCTTAAGGTAACCTCTCCTTCTTCGGGGATCTGCGCGCTTCTGGGACTGATCTTTACATAAGCGCCGCCGTTCTTTGTCAGCGCATGAATTACAAAGTTACCGTCATTTACTGTGTCTTTCCATGCTGAACCGGATTTAAGGAATGACTGACCTGCCTGCGCTTTCATATCGGAAACAAGATTCCAGCCGTTCCAGTTGAAGTCAGTAGCTACGGAAACAGTCTTGTTGTCGTTACGTGTTACGACTACGGCGAAGTTTTCACCGGCATCAAGTCTTACTTCATCTTTAAGAGGTATGGTGTAGGTACCGCTCATGTATATTGTGCCGGTGGTAGTCATCGAATCCACCTTGGTTCCGGCGGAAGGATCGCTGCCATCGGGAATATTTCTGTATACTTCGATAGTATAATCGGTACCGGTGGACTTGACATCAAAAAGGTTGAAACTTACAGCGGAAAGTATCTCTCCGCCATCGCATACGCTTACTTTGTAAACGTTAGCGGCAGTAGATGAATTATAATACTGGGGATTGTATACCTGGGTATCATAATAATATGCATTATCATATTCGTACTCGCTTGCAGGTACTGCATCAAAGCCGGCAACATTGCAGATAGACATGTCTTCGTAAGATATCCAGAAGTACTCTGTATAATCCATCTGAGCCTTACTGCTGTCCTGATTCCAGCTGTTTCTTGCGAGCCATGCACCGTTATTGGAGGGCTTGCCGCCATAAGCGCCGGAAAAATTGCTCTTGGAGAAATTATCATCCCAGCCAACCAGTGTTACAAAGTGATTTATGTTGACTTCCTTATCCATGTAGAATGAATTGTAAGTTGCATTATAGGCTTCTTCAGCCCAGCAGAATGCCACAGAAAGTCCGCCATTTTCAATTATACCCTCTTTTACAAGTTTCGGGTTGTTATCAAGATCATATTCGCGATAATTCAATACATAATAAGCATCTTTTCTTTCAAGAGCGCTGTCGATCTTTTCGCTTTCATAAACCTTTGCGCAGTCAGAGTAAGGGACATCGGCTTCGGCCGTGATACCTCTCTGCTGGAACAGAGTCATGGCTGCAGTTATGGAGTTTCCGCCTGAATCAAGGAAGTTGTTCTGCTTGCTCTTTGCATATTTGCGCTTAACAGTACTGCCGTTATCGCCTGCAGGACCTGCAGTTCCCTGATATGAAGTCCAGTATGCAAGCGCAAGTTCTGAAGTATCAACTGTCTTGGCAGCTTTGCTGTGCTTTATCATATTGAATTCGTTTGCTGCAAGTGTGGAATGAGCCCAGCAGGTACCGTAAGGGTTCTGGTCACGGGCAACGGGGAAATTCTCGTCAAAATATGCTGTGATTTTTGCAGACTCGTTACTTGAAAAAGGGAAAGCGGCATCGGTTGCTTCTGCTCCGCCGGGTTTTACTTCAGTAGCAATGGAAGCAAACTCTGCGCCGTCTACAACCTTTTCCATTATCGTCTTATAGGATATGCTCTGGTCTACTGTGCTGGGTTTCAGGTCGGGATTGCCTACAGGCAGACCACCAAGCCTGGGATCTGCGTTAACATCTCCGGCATCTTCCTCATCCTCGCCGACTATCTCATCTGCATCTGCTTCTTCAGCTATATCATAGATAGCGAGAGCATCATCTGCTGCATTATTAAGAGTCCCGATCTCTTCCTCGCCGTCAACGCCGATATTGAAAAGCTCGGCAGGCATCTCAATGACTTCTTTTGCTTCAGAAGTTTCTTCTTCGTTTTCACCCTGCTCTGTTGCGACAGCAACGGTTTCATCATTATCACCGGAAGCCATTACAGGCATTACCTGACCGGTCATCATGATAAATGACATAATGAGGGCTGTCAGTCTGTTTCTGATCAGTTTCGCTTTCACTTTCGTTCTCCTTCTTTAAAAAGTTAAAAGTAAGCGACAATTAAATTGCCGCTTACTTTATGTTTCATATTATCTCAATTCATAGGTATAAGCATCACCGACCAGGTTCTTATTCTTGGGGGTGATGGTTATGTTGCAGCCGTTTCCTGCTTTGACTATCTTCTTCTTGAAATCCTTTGCGGGAAGCTTTTTCCATTTAGTCTTGTCTGTAGGAGCATTTTCTTCAAGTCTTACACGGAATGCAAATTTGCCCCATTTAACAAAAGCTCTGGTGAAAAGATTGTAATACATGGTTATGCTGATATATACATCACCGAAAGCGTTCAGTGCCTGCAGGTTAGCGGGATTTATAGTGAATAAAGCCTTTGTCTTCTTGGCAACCTTGCTGAGCTGCTTTGCAGCCTTCTTAAGCGTCTTAAGTGATTTGCCTGTAATGCCCAGTGACTTTGCTATATTCTTATCAACGGATGCCTTTACGGTAAAGGAAGCAGCTGCAGCACCTGCATTTTTAGCCTTTTTAGCGCTGAATTTCCATTTGATCACCTCAGGATTGAAAGCGCCTGTAACAGTAAGATCCTTAGCCAGATCATAGATTCCGCTCTTTACAACTTCTGCCTTCAGGTCATCAACAGGTTTGATGTTTCTTGCACGGTAATTGACAATGCTGTAATACATAACGTTAGTATTCAGATCGTATGACTTGCCATTTGCCATAAATGCGCCGCCTGCAATGTTCAGTGTGCTCTCGCCACCGAGCTGCCAGTAAGTTCCGGCATCTGCAACTGTTGCTGCATCGGGAGAGATCTTTGCAGTAAGCGTAACTATTTCCAAACCTGCTTCTTCGTTGATCTCAACCTGCTTATCAACTACTTCAAGACCGTCGATAAGTTCGGTTGCTGCTTCTGCAGCCAGCTCTGCGTCAGCTGTCTCGTCAACTGCAGCAGGAAGATCCTCTACTACGATCTCGGAATCAAATACAACATCTTCGATTTCCTCGTCAGCTTCCGCATCAGCAACTTCTTCGATAACAGCTTCGTCTTCCGATACAACGACTGTGTCTTCTGTTGCCATTACAGGTAATGTCTCGCTAAGGAGCATTACTGCTGACATCATTAAAGCCAGTACTCTCTTTTTCATTTTCCTTCTCTCCTTTTCTTTTAAAAGCAGCTCTCCTCGCTGCGCCTATACAATCTATTGTATCATAACATTTTAATATTTGCTAAACAAGGCATATTTTGCTTCACGCCTGCCAAAAAAATACCGCGATCTCGGCAGATCGCGGTGCATTTTTACCAATACAATATAACTATTTCACTACTCCGAGTCCAAGATCGGCATTATCAAGCTGAAGTTCATGGTCTCTTTTATATATATAATACCTTGTCACGAAGTCTTCATCATCCAGGCCTTTTAGCTTTATATTCCTGAACGTCGTATCTTTGACCAGTTTTATATTTTCTCTGAATATCAGCTCGTGCCCGTTTCCGTTCAGGGTAAAGCTGCTCATCTTCTTACCCTTGGGCATCGTCAGCTTATCCCGTATATCCACATCTCCGAGGAGCTTTATCTCGACAGGAGTTTCCTTGTTTCCGTCTTTATTAACGGCTTTTATGACCGATTTCCAGTTGGTATAGCTTTTGCCTGCATAGCTGAACTTATGGCCGTACAGACGGGCTTCGTCCTTCTCTTTTACCAGTTCATAAGTGCAATTGTCATGAGGCACAATGCCGTCAATGTCAAAATAAGGCAGTATATCCGAATACTTAAGATTAAGTATAAGGTCGCCTTCTTTGGCCGGCCAGTCGCTTACAAGCTTTACGGTCCCTCCCATATTCCCGGTGATCTCAAGAGGTTTGAAATCCTTTCCGAGAACTATCTGTGAATCGCGTTCGCAGGTAAGCTGTTTGGTGACGGAAAGTCTAGCTAATGACGAAAGTATTACCCTGCTTCCCGGATTCATTACCAGGCGCTTCGTATCCAGACTGTATTTTATCTCCAGATCACCGTTAACTGTGGTATTAGTGAAGCCTTTCAGCTTATATATACCCGTGCTCTTATTGATGACTACGCTTTTTTTATTTCGGCCGCTTATGGTCAGGCCGGAGGAGATGAAATCACAATTGTTAAGAGTCAGATTCTTCTTGGCCTTTATTTTCATTCTTGTGCGGTATTTAGTCTTGTCTTCATAAGCGCTGAGACACTTGATCGTCATATCGTTTAAAGTGGTATCACAGCCGAAGGTTATTTTGTCCTTATCCACCGCATAGAATTCCATATAATATGTATTGGCTGTTATGGTTATGGATCTTGCTTTTGTCACTGTGGGCAGAGCTCTTAAGAGACAGTTGGAGAACATTATTATCTCATAATCTGTAGTCTTGTCTCTGTTATTCTTTATCCAATTAAGCGCCTTTGTCAGCGTGCTGAAGCCCTGGTCGCCTATTACAAACTTACTGTCATCACCCGCATCTACATTGAGAACATCAACATCAAACTGAACATACTTATCACCTGCATTGATGTGCACGATCTGTCGCCCTGCTTTTGTCTTATCGTAATTGCTGACCATGGCAGCCTTCATGTTAAGATAAGCTTCGGTTCCGTCATCATATACTACATAGATTTTACCGTTTGTCAGATCCAGATCATCGCCTTTTCTGTATATCAGCTTGCTGGGTATGGATATAAGTGACATCGAAGATACCGTAGGCTCCGGTTCTTCTTTCTTTTTGCTTCCGACCTCCTGTATTTCACAGCCTGTTTTACTTGCTTCATCTATAATAATAGCTTCTTCAGCATCGGGAACGATCTCCTCGAAAACATCCTCGTTAGTCTCTTCTTCTGTTTCTTCCTCCATGCATGTATCATCAAAGTCTACTTCTGTGAAGTTCTCGTCAGGAAGGATATCCTCTTCCTCTTCGCTCATTATTACTTCATTTTCCGATATGCTCTCTTCTGCCTTTACCGGCATATCAAAACATCCGATGAACATGACAAACATCATTGAAAAAGCAAGGATCCTTTTAAGACCGGAATTCTTCATAACACACCTCGTTTATCATAGAATAAACCTTCATCTTTTTATTTCGGCATAAATCGGAGATTTCTTAACAGTAAAACCCCGCCTTCTTTTGAAGGCGGGGTTAAAAATGAATTCATCAGTAATTCTTAAATGATATTGATTTCTTGCTGCCGTCCTTAGCTTTGATATTGAACACCCAATTACCCGGTGTCTGCTTCGGATAATATACCGCAAATGCAACCAGTATATTTCCGTCGGGGCTTAAGCCTGCATCATAATATTCAGGGCATGCAACTTCGGGATTATTGGTCGTTATCTCGAATTCGAGTGCGGTTCCGTCGGTTTCTACTATGATCAGACCGTTCTCCTTATCTGTGCCGTAAAGCTTTATGAACGTTGTCTTCTTGCATGCTATCACGAATTTCTGGGCTTTAAGCTGCGTGCCGTCTGTTGCGGTAGCGGTTATGAGCACGCCCTTATTCATAGTAGTATCCGTTGTAAAGCCGTTGGAAAGTTTGAGTTTGCCGTTCTTAAACTTATACAGACCTGCCAGCGAAGGATCTTCGGTGAACACACCGTTGTTCATATATCCTGCCTGTGCTTCCCACTTGATCTTTTTCTTTGAGGCGGTTCCATACTCATCGCCGAAAGCTACCTTAAAGTTAGATGAATAGCCTGAAGACATAAGAGTCTGGGTTATTCCGGATTCAGGAACAAGTGTATCTGCGCCCTTTGCTGTATTTGCATAGGTTCCGAGGTCGGGAGCCGTGATCTGCATTGAAGCCACAGGGATTATGACATTAACTTTTACTTTGGCTTTCTTCTTGCTGCCGTCACTCACATAAGCCGTATAAGTTGTGTTGCCCGTGTATGAATAAGACGTAATTGTGATAACACCGGGTTCTTCCTCGTAATTGCTTTCCCAACGTGTATTGCTGTTGTTCTTGGACCAGCGGACCGTTGCACCGTTGCTGGCTACAGCTTTAAGTTTGATCTGTTTCTCGTTTACTTCGCTTGTAGCGACATTGCGGATATAAAGCTGAACGCTCGTTACGGACCCTTTCTTATTGACTTTTATGTCATAAGCAGGATCGGTAGCATCTGTGGTAACGGTGATAGTGTTGGAACCGCCTCCGGTCACCTTTACAGGAACAAAGCCAACTGTATGCCCCTCATCAGCTGCGGTTGCAGCTACACTGAAAGTAGTGCCTTCAGCTACGTATTTTGCAACCTTAAGTTTGCCGTTCTTTAAGGTCACACCGGGGATCTCAATATCTGAATTACCGTTATAATCCTTGATCGACCAGGTGAATGAAGTATTGCTGGGACCGTAATTATTAAAGATACTTCTGTAATTATTGTAATAATACTCGAAATACATCTTATACTGTGTATGTGAGTACGGTGTGAATTTGTACTTTGCGCTCTTGCCTGCGGCTATTTCTGTCTGGTTGTTATTGGTTACAAATGCATATACCAGAGAACGTACTCTTACATTAACGGTGAACTGTACATTTGAACCGTCCTGTACGGTACCGGTAAGCGTGCAGGATCCTTTTGACTTGGGATATACTACATATTTTCCGTTTTCATCCATTCTTCCCTCTGCTACCCATGAATCCGAGCTGGACCAGGAAATGAAAGGAAGATTGTCAGTTAATACTGAGCCGTCAGCAAGAGTCATCTTTACTTTGATCTCAGGCTGAACCTCGCCCCATTCCCTGATGACTATCTCATCACTGAGCAGAGTCTGGGTTTCTTCGGTAACTTCTACGCTTGATACAAGAGCTCTGTTGGCAACAGTTAAACTATAGTAGCCTGCTGTATCGGGATAAGCTGTAGATTCTGCTTTTACGCTTAATGTTCCGTAATCACTGCCTCCTATAGTGAGCAGACCTGTATCGCTGATCGAGGAGCCACCACAGCCACTCTGAGAATCGATGCTCCATTTTACGCTCTGGTCTACTAAATCCGTCAAAGTATATAACAGATATGTAGATTCACCGTAAACCGTGGCATTTAACTGTAATGTGCCTCCCTGTGAAAGCACGGGATCACTGTAATAACCGTCGCTGTATACGGAAATGTAATATCTGACCTCAGGATCTATGGTCAAAGACATAGACGTAACACCGCTGATAACTCCGCGTCCTGTTACAGCCACTACTTTGACAGTTACATTAGTGGCGGAAATGCCCTTATACTTGGCAAGTCTTAACAGATATCCCGCACGGATCCTGTATGAGCTGCCGGTACCTACCCTGTATACCTTATAGTCGTCGGGATAGTAGGTGGAATAACTGCCTGCGCTGTTATGAGGGTCAGGATTGCTTCCGTCAACTGTAATGTAATAAGTTGTATTGTTATTTGCTTCAAGATCGCCGTTAAATCCCTTGCCCGTAAACTTGATATACTGGCTTCCCTTTACGGTTGCATCACAGCTTGCGTAAGAACCGCTTTCTGCGGTAGCGATCACACTGTCGTTGTCTTCGCCGAGCATATCGATCTGGGGAGCTGTCGTATCCCCGTCAAACATCTTGGCTATGTTGATGATACCGCTGGCACTTGCGCCAGGGGTATTGCACTTGGTAGTGCTTCTCTTCAGTACGGCTTCCATCTCATCGGGAGTTACATCCTTGCCGAAAGCCGACATATAGAGTGCGCAGGCTCCGGCAACAACAGGGCAGGCCTGTGATGTACCCTGCATATTGAAATAGGTATCATTGCCGTCACCGGGATAACATGAACGCATGTTGGCACCGGGAGCCATTACGTCTACCCAGCTGCCGAAGTTTGAAAACTGTGTTTTATTGCCGCCCTCTTCGGAAGCGCCTACAGAGATAACATGATCATAAGCTGCCGGATAGCTGTAACCGTTCTTTGATTCGTTGCCTGCAGCAGCTACTACTGTAACATTAGCGGTATAAGCTGCCTGTATTGCGCTGTCTTCGGCCGAAGTGTAGATCGGACCTCCAAGACTCATGTTAATGATGTTTGCACCGTCAGTAATTGCGGCATTGATCGCTCTTATGGTATCGGCTTCAGCAAAGCTTCCTCTTGCATCGGATGCTCTGTATCCAAGGATCTGTATTCCGGGAGCTACGCCGGCGCCGCCGTTGTAGTTGGCTATGCTTGCGCCTATGATTCCGGCAACATGGGTTCCGTGTCCGTTTTCATCCGTTGTACCGAGGCCTATATCCTTAAGTTCCGTATGGCCTCTGAGCTCTTCGTGGTTTCCTGTGACACCGCTGTCTATGACAGCGACCTTGATATCGCTGCCCAGATTGGGTCTGTATGAGCTGTCAAATACACCCCAGGCTCCGTAGGTGTCGATATACTGATGCCACCACTGGAAGTTGGGATCCGCAGGATTAAGCAGGGGATCATAAGTTCCGAAATCATCCCACTGTGTCTGCTTTGAAACAAGAGGACCGTCTTTTTTCTTCTTTGCTTCCGCTTCTGCATCTACGTCAGGGTCGTCAAGTATGGTGATATAGTTGGGTTCAACTACAGGAAGCATGCTGTTTGCATCTGCGCCGAGAGCATAAGCATCACCTATGCTGAGTTCGGAACCGCTCATATCCATTACGGCAACACCATATGAATATGACTTGAGGCTTGCACCGTAAGCAGCTGCTACAGCTTCTGCATACTCAAGGCTGTCGGCCATGAAGATCATTTCGTTTTTGGTATAATCAACGCCCTCAGTAAGAGAGGCGAAATCATCCAGTACACCGTGATCTCTTATAGCCTGCTTTGCAGCATAATCTGCAGCCGTAAGAGCGAATCCTTCAGTTGTGGTTTCACTTTCTCCTTCTTCGTCAACAGTTACTTCGTTTTCCGGAGCAGTCTCTTCTTCGGCTTCGTTGCCGCTGACTACAGTCTCATCCGGAACGTTTTCTTTTGCTACTTCTTCTGCTTCTGCTGTTTCGGATGTCTCCTCTTCATCCTGAACAACTTCAGCTGCTGTGCTGTCTTCAGTCAGCTCACCTGCCATGGCAGTAATGGGCGACTGGGCTCCGACTGTGATGACGGTCATTATCATCGCGATCAGGCGCCTAACTTTCAAGTTGCGCATTCTCTGTTCCTCCTTTTCTTTCGACTACAATAGGAAAAAAGTGTCCGGTCCTGACACTTTTCCCATCTTATATTTGTATTTACTTTAACATGATTTGAGATTTATGTAAATAGAGTATTTAAGGAGTTACACCGTTATCTCCAAGGGGGATCTTATGATCCAGTCCGACAAATTTACCGTCTTTCTGCCATAATACTTCTTTAACGAATTCATACTTTTCGTCATCCCAGGTAGTAAAGTCATCAAGCAGCAGTCCTCCTGTATCTCCTGAGTTGGCGTTCAGACACCAGAAAGTATGATTAAGCTTATACTTTCCGATAAGCGTCCTCATATGAGTCATCCATGTCAGATTTGGCTCACGCATAAAGCCGCCCCACTCGCCTATCAGCAGCGGCGCCGTATCGTTTTCATATATATAGAACCAGTTGTCATGCCAGCAGTCTTTCATCAGGGAATCATAGTCATAATCTCCCTGGAACCAGGGCTGCTCATAAACAGTCGGGCCATAGTCGTGAGGTGAATATACAAGTTTGTCCTGATATTTTCCGAGATCCACGGGATAATCGGCCACGCCCCTAAGATTGCCGCCCCACCAGTTGAATTCATAATCCGCGCTGTTCTGGGAATGATAATCTCCGTTAGTCTTAATATCTTTCGGATATATCTCAGTTCCTTCAACCATAACCAGCACGTTCGGATTCTTTTCGAGCACGGTCAGCGCTGCTTTCTCTGCGATATATTTCCAGTTGTTGGCATCCTTGGAGTCATTCCAGATAGCAGCTTTATTACCCTCATTCGGCTTGCCGTGAGGTTCGTTCTTTAAGTCAAATGCAATAACTGTATCATTATTCTTATATCTGTCGGCAGCCCAGGCCAGAGCTTTCAGGTAATCAGCCTCCGATACTTTGTCGGTACACCACATATTTGCGTTATGTCCTGCAGCATCGGTCTCAGCGCTGTGTATATCGATCATTACCTTTATGCCGTTTGCCTCGGCAAGAGAAAGGAAATATTCGAAGATCTCCAGGCTGTTCATGGAGTTGAGTTCCGGATTATATGCATTATTATAGTTGGCCTTCGGATATGTTCCTGCAGCCCATTCATTTAATAACTGAGCGGACATGGGAACTCGAATCAGATTAAAGCCATGATCTGCTATGGCTTTTACCGTAGGCACCAGCTGACTGTTCCACAGTCCGTCAAAAGTATTTGTTCCGGTATTGTAGCCAAACCAGTTAACACCTGTGATCCATACTTCTTTGTTGTTTTTATCAAGTATCTTATGTCCGTCAGTATGGAGCCAGTCATCACCCTGCACGGCATCCTCACATCTGGTCAGCATTTCTTTGACTTCTGCTTCCGAAAGGGTGCCGTTGTTGTTATTGTTATTATTTTGAGCATTATTCTGGGCATTCGGATCCACTTTGCCTGCTACTACGGTACAAGCTTCACCGTTTAACTTTGCGGATGTTACTGCGAGTTTATCTCCCTTTATTCCCATGTTGCATCCGCAGGTTACACTTCCGCCGGCTGCGACAGAACCGTTATATTCGGCATTTGTAATAGTCAGAGTATCCCCTGACGGCTTGAATGTGCCGTTCCAGCCATCCACCTGTGACAGCCCGCTTATCGTGAGTTCCAGCTTCCAGCCGTCTATTGGAGTTTTACTGTAATTGTCCAGTTTGAAGTCAACTCCGTACATGCTAAGCCCGCCGTTCTCCCAGCTGTTATTGGTCCCGTATGTGAGTACATAACCTTCTTTGGGAGTTTCTTTATCTGATTTTTCCGGCGTCGGTGTTGCTTCTTTCTCATCATCAGCAGCTTTATCTGCCGTTGCATCATCTCCGCCTACAGACAAACCTGCCGCAGATGTCTCTTCCGTTTCTTCTGCAGAAGCTTCCGTGGTTTCTGCAGCTTCTTCGGATTCGCTGCCCTTTTCCTGCTCAACTTTTGTAGCTACGGATGTTGTGCTTTCCACACTGCTTTCATTTGCGTTATTTTTAGTTTTACCGCTTGTTATTACTTTAATGGCGCAAACTACTACTATCATTGCACAAAAAGCTATGATCGCGCCTATACTTATGTATTTGATCTTATCTCTCATTTTAACTCCTGCCTTGTATCCCTATAGTTCGCGGGAATTTTATTCCACGGTTACCGTAGTACTGTAATCCACACCATCCAGTGTTGCGATAACAGTCGCTGTTCCCGGGGAGTTTGCGATCAGTTTTACAATATTGTTCTTGTTTGTGGTATTAAGACTTACCGCGCTGCCTTCTATACGCCACTGTATCTTTTCTTTGTTATAGCTGCTGACATTTTTTAAGGTAAGTTTTTTGCTCTTCCCGGCTTTAATGCTGAGATTTTCTTTGAGCTTCGGCTTCTTTACTTTGAGCGCCGCCTTATACTTTGCGGCATTTTCGCCCTCGCCGATGACAGCGGTAACTTTTACACTGCCGTTTTTATCACCGGCAATGACCGTGCATTTATTTTCGCTCACCCTCATGATCTCATATTTTGATGCAGGTGTTGTGAAATAAACGCTCTTTCCTTCGGGAACATTCCTTAGGAACGCATTAGCGCTCACAGTCTGTCCGGCATGGGTAAGATCAGTTTTTTCAAATTTGAATACCGGTTTGTATACTTTCAGCTTTATTTGGGCGACCTTGCTCAGATAACCGTATTCATCCGCGCTGTAGGCGCTGACCGTTGTTTCTTTTACACTGTCTTTTTTACTGACTGTCGCAATATTCTTATTGGCACTTTTGTACTTTGATATCTTTATCTCTCTTCCGGCGTTGCTTCTTATAACAGCCGCCAGATCATACTTTTCATTAGTCACGAGGTCTATGCTGTTAACAGAAACTATTCCTTCGTCGCTTTCGGTCTTTGTCTTGACCAGCTTATCCAGGTTATTCTTTATGGCATCCTTTGTGACGGTACCCGTGCTGCCTGCTATTATCTTTCCGTTTCCGTCTATATAAGCGATAAGTGGCATATAATAGCTCTCTTCTTTTGCGTATTTTTTCCTGATCGCAAAGTAAAGCTTCAGTTTATCCATGCCCTTTGTACCGACGAATATACTCTTATTAAAGTTTTTCGATTCAAGGTAATTCTTTACGGCATCAGCGGAATTGGAGTTTATATCGAATACATATGCCTTCAGTTTCTGTTTATAGCTGTCCATAAGGCTGCCCAGATCTGAAAGAGCCTGAGCACTGTATCCGCATTTTCCTGCAGCATCACAGAAGACTATCACTCTCGGTACTCCGTCATCCATGTCGAGTTTCACATCAATACTTTTCCTGATATCTTTTACGGTATATTCAAGAGAACCGACATTTCCGCCGGTAGGTAAATCCGAAGGTTCATCGGGTTCCTTGGGATTTTTAAGCCCCTTGTATTCCGGTTGCGGATCTTCTTTGCCATCGGCGCTTTCAAGGATTGTTTTTCCATCCGTATCGACAGTTACGTTGTAATCTTTGTCAGCTGCGGCAGTTTCGGCAACATTCGTAGGTGCTGAGCCGAAATCCTGAGTCCAGTAATGGGTACCGTTTACTACAGCGTGTCCTATACCTATGTATAGATTTGAGGATGAGAGCATATTACGGCGGTGCCCCTGGCCTGCATATTTGTCATTATCTTCACGCCAGGCAATGAAAACAGCTTCTTCGGTGGAAAAACCGTAGGCAATATTCTCGCCTCCGCCTGAAAGTGTATACCCAAGATCACTCCATACACTCCAGCAGTCTTTACCGTTAGGTCTTGTATGTGCAAATTTTTTGGCTATCTCGGCGGCCCTGATCATAGCCACTTTTTCCAGGCCGTAATCATATTTAAGGTCTGCAAGACCGCTTACTTTTACCTTCTCGGTATCTGTCTTATTCCAATACCAGGCCTGATCGGATTTTCTGAAATCATTGATCCGCGAAAGCATTTTTCTTGCTTCGGTTTGGCCGAATTTTACCGTATATTTAATGACCTCGCCGCCTGCTTCTTCGCTTATATAGTTTTCGTTCTCACCTTCATCGATGAGCGTGTCTTCCATAACTGCTTCATTGTCTGAAACACAATCGATATTATCTTCCTGCGCCCTTATGGGAAGGCCGTTTAACGCCAGTATTACACTCATAAATGCGGCAAAAATTCTGCTTTTTCTCATGTTGCTCTCCTTATTTTATGCTTGAAGTATAGTTGATCTCCAGTTCTTTCCAGCCGTTATCTTTTCCTCTTTTTACAACTGCGGCAGGATCTTCAGCCGTAGTAAATGTGGCAATCCCGTAACCGTAATCAACAAACGTGATGCCGTAAAGCGCTGCTATATCCTTCCCTTCCTTTTCGGAAGCGGCGGCGCAGAACAGTTCCTTACCTTTTGCGTAATTTCCTTTTGCGGCAGTAGTGCCGATATCTATCACTATATCTCCTCCGTCAGGCAATATACTTACAGTCGGAGTCGGTGTGGGACTAGGCCCGGGTTCTTCGCTATCAGCATCCTGATCGTTTGTCGCAGACACCGGTGTCGGCGTTGATTCCGCAGACTCTTCTTCAGCGGGCTTTTCATCATCCGGCGCTATGACTTCGTCATCAGATCCGCTGTTTTCATCGCCCGTAGTTTCAGCCGTATTTTCTGCAAGTATTATGGTTTCTTTATCCTTAGTCTGATCATCAGCGGGATTTTCACAGGCACACAGAGTAAATGCCATCAGACTTATGATCAACAGCTTTTTCATCTCCGTCACCTCCTCCCGATATTATAATTCTTTCTTATGTCTATGTCCATAAGCGTAAAAAAAGCCTCCGCCTAAGCGGAGGCCCTTCTCTCATCTTACTTGATCACTCTAACCTTGATAACGCCCTCGGCCTTTTCGAGCTTCTCAACTATATCAGCAGGTACCTCACTGTCGGTATCCATCAGAGTATAAGCATACTCACCCTTGGACTTGTTCATCATGTTGTCGATGTTGATGCCTGCAGCACCCATTACAGCGGTGAACTGTGTGATCATGTTAGCTTCGTTCTTATGGCAGACTGCAACCCTGCCCTTTGTTGCGCACACGCCCATATCCACATTGGGATAGTTAACGCTGTTCTTGATATTTCCGTTCTCAAGGAAATCAACCAGCTGCTGTACAGCCATTACCGCGCAGTTGTCTTCTGCTTCTTCCGTGGAAGCTCCGAGGTGAGGCATAAGGATCACGCCTTCCTGTCCTGCGGTTGTGGGATTTGCAAAGTCGGAAACATACTTTCTGATCTTGCCTGCCTTGATGCCCTCAAGTACAGCGGGCTCATCGCAGAGCAGATCCCTTGCAAAGTTAAGGATCACTACGCCTTCCTTCATCATATCGATGGCTTCCTTGTTGATCATGCCCTTAGTAGCATCCATCAGAGGAACGTGAATCGTGATATAATCACACTCTTTGTATATCTCGTTAACATCAAGCACATGCTTAACGTCACGGCTTAAGTTCCATGCGGCATTTACGGAGATATAAGGATCATAGCCGTATACTTCCATGCCAAGATGCTTTGCTGCATTTGCCACCTTTACACCGATAGCGCCGAGACCGATGATACCGAGCTTCTTGCCTTCTATCTCGGTTCCTGCGAATTTCTTCTTTTCTTTCTCGGCAGTCTTTGCGATATTCTCATCGGAAGCATCGCTCCTTGCCCATTCAACGCCGCCGATTATATCTCTGGCTGCTAAAAGCATACCAGCGATAACCAGCTCCTTAACGGCATTTGCATTGGCGCCGGGGGTATTGAATACTACGATACCCTTCTCTGCGCACTTATCAAGAGGGATATTGTTTACGCCTGCGCCTGCTCTGGCTACACCCTTAAGTGAAGCGGGCAGCTCCATTTCATGCATTACCGCGCTTCTGACCAGGATGGCATCAGCCTCGTTAACATCCTCTGTTTTTACATACTTATCGCTGAAATTATTAAGCCCTACCGCTGCAATGGGGTTAAGGCAGTTATATTTGAATGCCATTTTCTTATCTCCTTATTTATTCTCCATCTCAAACTTTTTCATGAACTCAACCAGAGCCTTTACACCTTCGGTAGGCATAGCATTGTAGATACTTGCTCTCATGCCGCCAACGCTTCTGTGACCCTTAAGGTTCTCAAGGCCTGCAGCCTTAGATTCCTTAACAAACTTGGCATCCAGCTCTTCGTTACCTGTAACAAAAGGAACGTTCATCAGTGATCTGTCTTCCTTTACAACAGTTCCCTTGAAAAGTGAGCTCTCATCAAGGAAATCATAAAGGATCTTAGCCTTTTCTTCGTTATGTTTCTTCATTGCCTCAAGTCCGCCCATCTTCTGGATCCACTTGAATACCTTACCGCAGATATAGATGCCGTATGCGGGAGGCGTATTGTAAAGAGACTGCGCATCTGCATGTGTCTTATATTTCAGCATGGTCGGTGTTCCGGGAAGTACATCCTCGGTGATCAGTTCTTTCTTCATTATAACAATGACCACACCTGCAGGTCCGATGTTCTTCTGTACGCCGCCGTATACTACACCGTACTTTGTAACATCCATGGGCTCACTTAAGAAGCAGGAAGATACGTCAGATACCAGAGTCTTGCCTTTGGTATTGGGCAGAGTCTTGAACTTGGTTCCGTAGATAGTGTTGTTCTCGCAGATGTAGACATAGTCTGCATCGGGAGAAATGGGCAGATCGGAGCAATCGGGGATATAAGAGAAAGTCTTGTCCTCGCTGGATGCGATCTTATTGGCTTTACCGTAGATCTGAGCTTCCTGGTATGCTTTCTTTGCCCACTGGCCTGTTACGATGTAATCAGCCACTTTATTCTTCATAAGGTTCATGGGGATCATGGCAAACTGCTGGCTTGCGCCGCCCTGCAGGAACATTACCTCATAATCATCGGGTATGCTAAGAAGACTTCTTAAATCAGCCTCTGCAGTTTTGATGATGTCATCATATACCTTTGAGCGGTGACTCATCTCCATAACGGACATGCCACAGCCTCTGTAGTCCATCATCTCATCAGCTGCTTCTCTTAATACTTCCTCCGGCAGTACAGCCGGGCCTGCGGAAAAATTATAAACTCTTCCCATTTCCTTATCCTCCGTTTATTATTTCGGGAATCATCCCATTTTTATCTGTCAAAACAGATATTGATTATATACACAATTCAGTCTCACGTCAACCCGGAGCTTTATTCAATAAGATCCTTTACATCAGCCGCCTTTATTTTGAATTTACCAATCGTAAGTCCTGTATATTTATCTGTCTTAGGCACAACTATTATATATGCTGTTCCTTTCTTCATATTATCCGTATAGATAAAATTGAAATTATTCTCAAGCTCTGCGGCATCATCTATCTGTATATACTTGTTGATCTTTAGCTTGAAGTCTTTACCGGGCACAAGTGTGACTCGTTCTCCCCTGCCCTCGTAAGACTGTTTATCAGTTCCTTTTGCAAAGACTATCCTGGCTTTGTTGATATCTATCCCATTGCTTACTATATTGTAGCTGATGCTACCTGTGCTGCCGCTGTAGTTTTTCTCCTTTGCCGTAAGGCTGAGCGCCAGATTTAAGACAGGTTCCTCCGTCTTTAAGTCGTCCATATATTCAAGCCTGTACTCTTTCGGACTAACAAAACTGCCTTCTACTGCAAGGGCAACACGCGGGCAGTATATTCCGGGTTTTGTATATGTCATATCCCCGGCATATACTCTTGCGTCTTTAAGATCACATTTTGTGATGGTATATTTAAGTACAGGGTATGCCGAGCCTTTATAATTCCCTTTGAAAGTGATCTTTACTTTAGCTGTCCCACATTTTTTATAGTTCGAATACTTTAACTTATAATCTTTTCCTTCCGTAAGGATCTCCCCTGTAGCTACGCAATTTACGCTTATAGCTTCAGGCTTCGTTCCGCCGTTTCTGTAGCTGAGCTTTTCGGGATATCTTATCTTAAAGGAATCACTGCCTTTTACTTTGCAGGGTTTGATCCTGAAAGTCTTTTTGGCGAAGCCGTGGTTTTTGCCTATGCCGCATATAGTGACTTTTACGGTACCTGCATTTACATTAGCTGAATAAGAGACTGCATAGTCGGCGTAGCGGCCGTTTTTATCAATGACTGTAATATTGCTTTTATCTTTAAGCGTTTTTTCGCTTCCGTCATAGCTGAAGGAAGTCGCGTTTAACTTTACTTTTATTGCTCTTTCACTGTATTCGGAAGCACTCAGCACCTCCAAAGGAAGACTCATATTGCCGCGGTAATTTCCCTTACCCGCAAATTCTGCTGTATTTCCTTTTATTACCAGAGAGTAGTCTTTCTTTTTGTTCAGTTTCTTTCCGTTATGCATCAGCACAGGATCCGCCTTGGCTACCTGTCCTTCCCTTACACAAAGATTTCCGCTTACGACTTCGTTTATATCTTTCCGGTCTATCAAAAAGTACAGCTTATATGAACCGCTTAAATTTGCTTTCCCTCTTATCTCGGCATATGCCGGTTTACCGCTCTTTTCATATGCATTCAGATTATTGACATATTTAACGCTGTAATCCACGCCTTCCGTAAGCAGCTTTTTATTATCATAAACACAGACATGAGGACTCAGCTTGCTTCCGGCGTATTCTATATGATAATTTCCGATGCCGTCCTTATACATGCCCGCTTCATCAAAGCAGGCATAAAATCCATTCACGCTGACTGTTTCAGGTTTATCGGGAATATCGGGTATGTCAGGTTTTACCGGCTGTTCGGGCTGTTCTGTCTCATTCTCGCTGGGGGTAGTCGTTTTATTTTCGCTGACATCGTCATCGTCGTGATTGATAACCTGCTTGATTTTCCAATGCGCATATAGAGTTATACTCTTTGTTATGGGTTGTGATATATCATAGAGTTCTCCTTCTGTCTGATCCGTATACCAGCCCTCAAAATCATAGCCGGCCCTCAACGGTATATATTTTGAGGGATTCGACAAACTGGTGAGGGCATTATAGGTAATGCTTAGATCTTTTGTTGAACCATTGGAGAATTCGCCGCCATTAAGCTTAAGTGTTAACGAATAACGTTTTATTTTCCACCCTGCATAAATATCTCTGCTTTTTTCGATCTCAAACAGTTCATTTTCTTTTATTAAAGAATTAGCACTACAACTTTCATCTATATACCATCCTGTAAAACTATAGTGATCAAGTATCGGTACTTCAAAAGCCTCATAAAAAGGTAAGCCTGCATACATTAGTTCAGTTTTTATTATGCTACCATCTGAAAAGGCTCCTTTCTCCAAATGAGCGGTTACCGGATATTTGTCCAGTTCTCGCCACTTCGCGCAGAAAATACAATTGTTTTCGCTGACTACAACTTGAGGGAGATCATCAAGGGATATACGATTATCGCTTATCGTATACCATCCTTCAAAAGCATAGCCTTTTCTTATGGGCTTCTCAGCAAGTAATTTCTCTTTTGCATCTTCATTTTTATAGACACTTACAAGTTTTCTCCCACCTTCTGCATAGTTCATTGAAAGCGTTACATTGCAAGTATATTTAATATTATCCGAATTATAGTGAACAGTATTGTATATTAATTCACTATCATCATATAGATTCATAGTTAGCTTATCGAAATAATAATAGTATCCCCCACATGAATATGCGTTAGTTGTATAAGAACCATCAGCATCTGATGTCTTTGGATATATAATATTTGATCTGTATTCTGCACCTCCTAAAAAATTGGCAGCATAATCGGATCCTGCATTTGTCACGTCAATTAAATATATCTTCCCGTCTTCCATGCGTAAATTATTCCACATATGTGAACCAGGAGTACTACGTGAATCTTCCGGATTGTAGGGTTTTGTTCCCATAAAACCACTTACAAGTGAACAATCAATATCACCTGCAAACGAAGATATATCACACATGAATTTAAATGCTTTGGAAAAACCCTCACAGACGACTTTAGTAGTTGGATCATCATCAAAGACATGTATCATTTGCCATGGATCACCGTACGGATATTTACTGGTATTTGCCGCTTCACTATTATATCCGGAGTAGTTTTTTATCAACTTTCGATATTCGCATAATTTCGCATAATCGCTGGAAACACTTTCTGCAACATGAAGAACATCTTCTGCCGCTTTTGCTGCCGCTTTTGCTGCTTTTTGAGCGAGTGTAGTATTAAAATCGCATGTCTCCTGTTTTCCGCTAACACTGTAATCCCTTGATACATAAAAGTATATGCGCCAACAAGGTTCTTCATAGTCACTCGGATTAGAATAACTCAGAGATTCAACACCATTTTGAATCTTATGTTTGTAAGTCACATCCCGAAGAAAACCATAACCTTTTACTTTATCAAACCAATACAGTTCATAGGGCATATCCATCATCAGGCTGCGAACAATTTTCTTGAAATCTAAATACAATTGTCCCTTCATTGCATTTTCAGCTTCGGCTGTAATACTACCGTTTTCATACAGTTTGCTTACTCCGAGCATTTCGGCAGTGTAATCTTTTCTAAGACTTTCAGGCAAAGGAATGTAAAACTTTGTATAAGAAAGTTTTCCTTTAGCTACGAGCTTGATTTTTTCTTTCAGAGCATCATAAAAGAACCTTTCATATCCTGATAATAATACCCCGCGCTCAACATATACGTCGCCGACTTCTTCCCGGATCATTTCTTCTTTGCTCTCATTTACGATAGCTTCCGCTTCCTGAAGCATATATCCTTCCAGAAGTTCTTCGTTGCTGCTTTCTTCTTCCGGGAAGCTGTCCCATATTTCCTCATCAACGTCTTCGAATATTTCTTCTTCAACAAAATCCGTATACGCAAAAACTGACGTGCATGGAGATGTAACACACATCACCACGCACATCAGCATTGATAGTAATCTTTTAAAACGGGTATTTATCATTTCTTATTGTTTTTCATATCCTCGTCATCAAAGACGGCTTCGAGAGGCTGGCCTCCGGGAACCATAGGATAAACCTTGTCGTCCTCTTTTATCACGCAGTCAAGGACCACAGGACCTTTAGCCTTCAATGCTTTCTTGAGTATAGGAGCCAGCTCCTCTTTCTTTGTGATCCTGTAGGCTTCGCAGCCAAGGCCTTCGGCAACTTTTACATAATCTACAGCATCTTCGAGCACGGTCTGTGAATATCTCTGGCCGTAGAAGAGGTTCTGCCACTGGCGCACCATACCGAGAACATGGTTGTTAACGATGATCTCAATGATAGGTACCTTATAGCGTGAAGCTGTTGCCAGCTCGTTCATATTCATTCTGAAGCAGCCGTCACCGGCAATATTTATGACCGGCTTATCGGGACGGCCGTACTTTGCGCCTATGCAGGCGCCGAGGCCGTAACCCATTGTTCCCAGGCCGCCGCTTGAAAGAAAAGTGCGGGGCTCGGTATATTTATAGAACTGTGCCGCCCATATCTGATGCTGTCCCACATCTGTGGTGATGATAGCCTTTCCTTTAGTAACTTCGTAAAGAGTCTCGATAATATAGGGGCAGGTAAGTCTTGAATGAGGATATTTTAAAGGCATCTCCTCTTTCATCTCTTTGATCTTGTCCAGCCATTCCTTGTGATGCTGGACAGGAAGCATCTTGTTGAGCTTGCCCAGCACTTCTTTGAGGTCTCCGACAACCGAGGCTGTAGTCTTGATATTCTTATTGATCTCGGCTGCGTCTATATCGATATGCAGTATCTTTGCCTTAGGCGCAAAGGTCTTGGGATTACTTACCACACGGTCAGAGAATCTGGCGCCCAGAGCGATAAGCAGATCGCACTTGCTGACTCCGATATTGGTGGTCTTGGTACCGTGCATACCTATCATGCCGGTGTAATTATCTGCAGTTCCGTCATATGCGCCCTTACCCATCAGCGAATCGCAAACAGGAGCATCTATCTTTTTTGCAAACTCTGCTACCTCTTTGGTAGCGCCGCTCATGATCGCGCCGCCGCCCACATAGATGAAGGGACGTCTGCTCTCAAGTATCAGTTCCTTGGCTGTCTCCAGATCTGCCTGGGTATACTTGGTCTCCTGGGGAAGCATATAAGGCTTAGCAGGCGTATACATGCATTTTGCCGCAGTCACATCCTTGGTGATATCCACGAGCACAGGTCCGGGACGTCCGCTCTTAGCAATTGCAAAAGCCTTTCTTATGGTATCTGCCAGCGTAGTAACATCCTTTACCATGAAACCATGCTTGGTTATAGGCATTGTCACGCCTGCGATATCAACTTCCTGGAAGGTGTCCTTACCCAGCCAGGGCAGTACCACATTTGCGGTAATGGCAACGATAGGAACAGAATCCATGTATGCAGTCGCTATGCCTGTTACCAGGTTGGTTGCGCCGGGACCTGAAGTAGCCAGGCATACGCCTACCTTGCCGGTAGCTCTTGCATAACCGTCTGCTGCATGGGCAGCCCCCTGCTCATGGCTTGTCAGTACATGGTTTATCTCATTCTGATGTTTATAGAGTTCGTCATAGATATTCAGTATGGTTCCTCCGGGATAGCCGAATACCGTATCCACTCCCTGTTCCTTCAGACATTCGATCACTATCTGTGATCCGGTCATTTCAATTGCTTCGATCTTTTTTGCTGCCATTTCTTATTCCTCCCCGGGTACTTTGAGGATCGCGCCTCTATTGCCGCTGGTCACCAGCTCACGGTATCTTGCAAGATAACCTGTCAGTTTCTGCTCCTTCGGCTTCCACTCTGCCTTTCTCTTAGCCAGCTCTTCGTCTGACACTTTCATATCCAGCTTGTTGTTAGGTATATCAATGGAGATGATGTCGCCTTCTTTAACAAGGGCGATAGGTCCTCCGACAGCCGCTTCGGGAGAAACATGTCCTATGGAAGCTCCGCGGCTTGCGCCTGAGAAACGTCCGTCCGTGATAAGCGCCACGCTGCTTCCGAGTCCCATACCTGCTATAGCAGAGGTAGGATTCAGCATCTCTCTCATGCCGGGGCCGCCCTTAGGGCCTTCATATCTGATGACAACTACATCACCTGCAACGATCTTTCCGCTCTTGATGGCGTCGATCGCATCTTCTTCGCAGTCAAATACCCTTGCAGGACCTTCGTGTACCATCATCTCGGGAACTACTGCGGAACGTTTTACTACACCGCTGTCCGGAGCCAGATTACCCTTAAGTACAGCAATACCGCCTGTAGGACTGTAAGGATTGTCAATAGGTCTGATCACCTCAGGATCAAGGTTTACACAGCCTTTGATATTCTCGGCAACTGTCTTGCCGCTTACGGTAATCAGATCCGTATAGAGCAGATCTTTCTTGCAAAGCTCGTTCATCACCGCATATACACCGCCGGCTTCGTTAAGGTCTTCCATATAGGTAGGGCCTGCGGGAGCCAGATGACAGAGATTAGGTGTCTTTGCAGAAAGCTCATTTGCTATATCAAGGTTCAGATCAACGCCGGCTTCATTAGCTATAGCGGGCAGATGCAGCATGGAGTTGGTCGAACAGCCGAGAGCCATATCTACGGTGAGGGCATTCATAAATGCCTTCTCTGTCATGATATCTCTGGGTCTTATGTTCTTTTCAACCAGTTCCATTATCTTCATGCCGGCGTGCTTAGCCAGTCTTATTCTGTCAGAATATACTGCAGGGATGGTACCGTTGCCCTTAAGTCCCATGCCCAGAGCCTCGGTCAGGCAGTTCATGGAGTTGGCGGTATACATACCGGAACAGGAACCGCAGGTAGGACATACCTTTTCCTCAAATTCTTCCAGATCAGCTTCGGTGATCTTGCCTGCAGCCAGCTCGCCTACTGCCTCGAACATTGATGAAAGGCTGCGCTTGCGCCCTTTCACATGTCCTGCCAGCATAGGACCGCCGGAAACGAATATGGTAGGGATATTAACACGCGCAGCTGCCATTAAAAGTCCGGGTACGTTCTTATCACAGTTAGGTATCATCACGAGACCGTCAAATCCGTGAGCCATAGCCATACATTCGGTTGAATCAGCGATAAGGTCACGGGTTACCAGGGAATACTTCATTCCTATATGTCCCATAGCGATACCGTCGCAGACAGCGATAGCCGGGAATACAACCGGAGTACCGCCTGCCATTGCCACACCAAGCTTGACTGCTTCGGTGATCTTATCCAGATTCATATGGCCGGGTACTATCTCATTATAGG
>JAEEGL015860868.1_pt1 | contig 80788 bp, 54 predicted proteins | sample 9134231 | NCBI WGS metagenome assembly JAEEGL01 (sample SAMN16246548, study PRJNA631951) | gut metagenome | biome: gut microbiome; feature: rumen; material: fiber-attached | host: Bos | place: Iran: Karaj | collected 2018-10 | reverse complement strand
TTGGTGGTGGTGTTTTTGACGCCTTTCACGCGAATAGGTGTTTGGCAGCGGATGGAGCCGTGGTCAGTGGTGAGAACGATGCGATAGTCCGATGCTGCGAGGGCGCGGAAGAGATCGCCAATGGCTGAGTGGCGGAACCAACTGAGGGTGATGCTGCGGTAGGCTGCTTCATTGGAAGCCAACTCGCGAACCATTCGGCTCTCGGTACGTGCATGACTGAGCATGTCGATGAAATTGAGCACGCACACGTTCAAATCGTATTTCGCCAATTGGGGTAGTTTCTGTACCAGTCGCTCTGCGGCCTGCGAGTCGTTGACCTTATTGTAGGTGAACGTGCTCTTGCGGCGGTAACGGCTGAAAAGGGTTTGAATGAGTGGGGCCTCATTGAGGTTCTTGCCTTCCTCGCTATCCTCGTCGACCCACAATTCGGGGAACATCTCGGCGATGATATTGGGCATTAGCCCCGAGAAGATGGCGTTGCGCGCATATTGAGTGGCGGTGGGTAGGATGCTGCAGTAGAGGCTCTCATCGATTTGGAAGAGGTCAGCTATCTCACTCATGAGCACGCGCCATTGGTCGTAGCGGAAGTTGTCAATGACGATGAAGAACACTTTCTCGCCTTGGTCCAATAGCGGGAAGATCCGCTGCTTGAAGACATCTGGACTCATTACTTTAGGTCGACCTTGCGCCTCTGCGTCACCAATCCATGAAAGGTAATTTTTTGCGATGAAACGTGCGAATTTGTGATTCGCTTCGCTCTTTTGCATGGCCAACATCTCCTTCATGCCGCTGTCTGTCTCGCTGAGTTGAAGCTCCCATGCTACAAGTCGTCGGTAGAGTTCCATCCAGTCGTCAATGCGCGTGGCGTCGTCGATGAGCATTCCCAGTGCGCCAAAGTTTTGCTGGTAGGCTGTTTGTGTCTGCTCGGTGTAGATTTCGCGTTGGTGGATGTTCTTCTTCAGCGACAGTAGGATTTGCGTTGGGTTGACGGGCTTGATGAGGTAGTCGGCAATCTTACTACCGATGGCCTGGTCCATGATATTCTCCTCTTCGCTCTTGGTGACCATCACGACAGGTGTTGTAGGCGCGATTTCTTTGATGCGCTGCAGCGTCTCTAAACCGCTGATACCCGGCATGTTTTCGTCGAGGAGAATGAGGTCATAGGCCCGTTCGCTGCAACGATCTACGGCATCGAATCCGTTGGTGACGGTGTCCACTTCATAACCTTTCTTCTCGAGGAACATGATATGTCCCTTGAGCAGTTCTATTTCATCGTCAATCCAAAGAAGCTTTCCGTTCGTCATCGTCATAAAGGTGTTTAGTTCAGTTTCTTGGTGCAAAGATAATCATTATTCTGCTTTCATCATTCTTTTTTATAGAAAGAAGAACTTTTTTTCGATTATTTAGGAGAGCAGTTAGTTGATATAGAACCATGTGCGAGAGCAATAAGGATATGGCTATGCATTAGCCGCGAAAAGACGGGACTTCATAGTGTGCGGCAAGTAAATGACATGTGTAGTGATGGATGCCCCTTAAAGTGCAATCGCCTCAGACTTAGTTGATAGTGGTGACCTCAAGGCGTATCGGCACATTCTGTCAGAACATCCAATCTTCGTCGTCGCTGCCGCCGTCGTCTTCATCCCCTTCGTCTGAATCCTCTGCCTCTTCACCATTTTCTTCGCCAATGGGGACATCATCAATGTCAGTCGGGAAGTTGTCGGTGGGCTCGTCGAGGATGAGCTCTTCGGGAATCTCGCGTGGCGACAACTCGGCGTCGAAGAACTCGGCGTAGTCATCATAGCTGTAGCGAGTACCAAGTAGCTTCAGGTTGGCTTCGCTGATGAGGATAGCGCGCATGCCTTCGAGGCGTGTGCGCATACGCTCGTTGCTATAAAGTTGCTGAGCGTAGGCGTGTACTTCGTCATAGTTCTTGAAACCTGAAACGCGTAGCTGTGTGATTACTCCAGCCTTAACGGTTTCGATGTCGAAGTTACGCGTCATGAATTCTGTGAAGTTGTAGCGCGCCATTTCGAAGAGTAGTTGGTCCTCGTCGACCTCACCCGTGGGATAGGCAAGCACGAAGACATAGGGCACTTCGGGGTCGGCTACAAGACTGTCGGCCACCTGTGTGGAGTCGCCTGTGGCCAGGAAACTGCGATTGCTCCAGATGCTGCTGGCGTCCCATTTGTCGGAGGCCAGGAGCCGTCCTTCTTCCAATCCCTTGACGATGGCTTTGGCCATCTCGGCTATCTCGTCCTTCGAGTATTTCTCAGCTACTTGCTTCATCGTGACGAAGAACGAGTCGCGCTGCCCTGAGTAGAGTTGTGACATCGCACGTACGAATAGGAATTTGCCACGATGGGCTCCCTCTTCAAAGTCCTCTGAGCTCCGTTTGAAGTTCTGCTCCACCTGCCAGTACTCGCCGCGCTTGTAGGCATCGTAGGTTTGGGCATAGAGCGTGTCCTCGAGATGCCGTCCGTGCTGAGCCAGTTCGAGGAAACGTGGGTTGGAGATGGTTTTCGTCAGTTTGCTGTCGGGATAGTCGCTTTGGAGCAGCCCGAGGTAATGCCGCATCTGTTCATCGTCGCCACGCCTGAGCGCAAGAAGGAAGAGGTGATAGTAGACGTCGTCCATCTTGTCGAAATCGGGGAAGTCATTGATGAGACGTCCTAAAGTCTTCTCGGACAACGAGAAGTTTTCGATTTTCTCCATCTCAAGTACGCCGCTGTGGTAGAGGCCGTCCAGGATGAGTTGGTTGGAGGCTTCGACTTGCTCCTCGGTGAACGGAATCTGTTTGAGGTAATATTCGCGGTGGTGCGGGTCGTTCTCGAGCGAGTCCTTCAGGTGTTGTTCTTCCTCACTGAGCATTCCATTTTCGCCCATTCCATCGGAGATAAGGCTATCGCCAGCAGCCATCTCGCCGCCCTCGAAACTACCTCCATCGCTTGATGTCTTGCTGCTGCGTCGCCAGTTGTCCTCGTTGGGTCGCTTACCCCATCGCCGTTCAAACTCTTGTTTACCTTGGGCTACGGTCTGAGGGTTATAGAAATAGAAAGTCGTCGATTGCTGTCCGCGACGGACGGCGCCCGCCTGCCCATTGTTGGCCGCGGTATTGTTGGCGTTGGTGCGCGCTTGCGTGCCGCCTGTTCCGTTGGCACCCATAGCCGCCTCTTTCTTCTCCATCTCCTTCTCCTTCTTCTTCAGTTCGTCAATGACGCGGTCGATGGCGGCCAGATATTCCTTCTCTGGCAGTTTGGCCAGCGCCTGCAGGCTGTCCTGCAGTTTAACGGCTGAGAGATGAGGCTCGATTTCGGTGAGGATTTTGCTTCTGCGCTGCACCTCGGCGTAGTCATCGCGTTCCTTGTCAATGAGGCTGACGAGCTGGTTGTAGCAGTCGGTGGCGTCAATATAGTTCTCGCGCTGCCAGTAGAGTTCACCCAAATGTTGGAGTACGACAGCCTTGGCAAAGCCATTCTGCTTGCTCTCTTCGATGCCTTTTTTCCATGCATAGATGGTCTGCATCGTATCGCGGCTGGCCAAATAGATGTTGCCGATGGCGTAGTAGATGCGGTCGAGGTAGTTCTCGTTGTTAGGATTCTTAGTCATGCGGCGCAGCTTGCGGATCATCGACTTGCCTTGTCCGTTGGCCATTACCTCGGTCTGCAAAATGCGCGCGTTAAAGGCCAACTCGTAGGGTGGATTCAGATGAACGCACTTGCCCAACGACTTATAGGCAGCGGTATTATTGCCCGTCTGCTGCTGCAGCTGTCCGAGCAGGTAGTAGAGACGAGCTCGCTGCAGCTTGTTCTTGGTATGCTTGGCTGTTGAAGTGAGCGGGTTGATGGCTTCCTTCAACTGACCCGTTGAGATGAGGTAGGCGGCTCTTGATGCGTCGAGTTCCAACTGCCCTCGCGGAGAGATGCTGTCACGGCGAATCTTGTTGAAGACATCTTCGGCATCGTAAGGCCAGTCGAGCATCACGTAGCAACGGGCCAGCTTGGCTCGGGCCACGCTGGAGATGTCGGGTTGGTCAGAATAGAGGCGCATGATGTAGTTGTAGCTGGATGCAGCCTCGATGAATTCGCCCTTTTGGAACTGCGCGTCGGCAAACATCATCCATGCATGGCGTAGGTAGGTGTTGTACTCTTTGCGAGCGAAATAAGCCTTTTGCTTAGGCGTCAATCGTCCAGATGGCTTCTTTGGTTTGCGCTTGATGCTATGCCGCTTGATGGCTTTCTGACTCTTCTCGATGGCCGTTTCGAAGTTGCCTTTGCCCATAGCGGCCGTTTTCTTGTCGGCTACAATAAACATGGGCAGGAGCTCCGTGTAGTTGTCGGTGTGCCCCTTGCGCTGGGCCTCCATTCCCTCGTCGAAAGCCACGCGGCCGTTGTAGAGCGTGTTGAAGTGGGCTGTTGTCTTATGGTAGAAACGCGTCGTGGCCGTGTTCTTCTGCGTAGAACACGACAACAACAGCCCTACCGTCAGCAGGGCAATGCTCGCTTTTATTGCACGCATGCGCTTCATTACTTTCTTCTATAACGTTTGTCCGTGCCGCTTTATTGCCTCAGCCTCTGCATTCTTTCGCGATAGACTTGAGAACACACTTCAATTCTCGCTGACAATCATCAGCGCCTCTTCGCGAACACCTTCGGGTAGCTCAATGCCACGCATCTGCAGGCTTTTCAGCCATTCGGCCACCTCGCGGGGAAGTGTCGTCAGCAGTACTTCGCGGAACTCCTCTTCCTCTTCCTCGCTGTAGCTATCGGCCGCCCGTCCACGGAAGCGGTCGAGTTCTTCGTCGTCGAAATAGTCGATGGGCTCAGCACCTGTGGCCATCAGCAACTCTTTCTCGCATACGGCGTGCATGCCGCAGCAACCTTCTAATCTTTGGCTCATAGTTGTTCAAGTGTGAATCCCGCCTGCTCGAGGTCTTGCCAAAAGCGGGGATAGGACTTTGAGACCACCTCGGGTTCGTTGATGTCGATGCTGTCCAGTACGAAAGCTGCAGGTGCGAACGCCATGGCCATTCGGTGATCGTCGTAGGTGTCAATAGCCGTTCCCGAGGTGGGAAATAAATAAGGTACGCGCGCGCGAGGCTGCTCCTCTGGTCCTTTCCATAGCAACACGCTGTCGCCTTCGTTCTCGAGGCTCACGCCCAGCTTGGCTAATTCCGTTTGCAGAGCGGCGATGCGGTCGGTCTCCTTGATGCGCAAGCTCTGCACACCTGTGAAACGGAAAGGAATGCCTTTTAGGGCGCACGCTACCACCAAGGTTTGCACGAGGTCGGGCATACGTGTGAAGTCGCAGTCGAGTCGCTCGTTAACCGCACCGCGCCGGACGAGGCAGATGCGAGGCTCACGGGTTCCTTGCGAGAGAGGCATGGACTGGATGCCTAGTCGTCCAAAGAGTTCGCGCACGACGCTGTCGCCCTGCAGGCTGACTTCGAAGAGCCCCTTGAGTGTTGCCGTCTCGTGTTCATTATCGCTCAGCAGAACGGTCTCGTACCAATAAGAGGCTGCGCTCCAGTCCGATTCGATAGTGTAGGGCATCGAGTGATAAGGCTGCGATGCCACTTCGATGGTGCGTTCGTCCTTCCAAGTGGCATCTGCACCGAAATCGCGCATCATCGCCATCGTCATCTCGATATAAGGCCGGCTTATGACTTCACCCGTCAGCGAGAGTCGTAAGCCCTCTTTCAATAGGGGGGCAATCATCAGCAATGCCGAGACGTACTGTGAACTGACATTCCCGGGCAAGGTCAGTTGCCCGCCACGCAAGGGTGAAGACTGGATGCGTAGGGGAGGGTAGCCCTCCTCGCCAATGTATTCAATCTTGGCGCCCAGCGAGCGCAAGGCCTCCACGAGAACTCCGATGGGTCGGTGGCACATCCGTTCAGAACCCGTGATGATGTGTTCGCTCAATGCCGTCTGGGCGGTTGCGGCCTTGTCTGTCGAAAGACTCAGCCATGCAGTCAGGAAGCGCATGGCCGTTCCTGCCGCACCGATATTGACAACGTTGTCTTTCGTCTTAAGGCCTGTCAGCATGGCACGAGTGTCATCGCAGTCCGAGATATTGGTCAGCTCCGACGTAGGTGCTCCACTCAGCGCAGCCAAGAGGAGGGCGCGGTTGCTGATGCTCTTGCTGGCCGGCAGCGCTATCTCTGCGGTCAGGTTACGTGGCTTATGAACGCGTATTTTCATGCTCATAAATGGTTTTATCAACAAATTTCGGCACAAAAGTAGAAAAAAGTTTGCACGTATCAAAAAAAACGCGTACCTTTGCACCCGCAAAACGAAAAAGACTTGTCTTTTCTCCGTTTCGCGCGTGATTCGGGATGTAGCTCAGTCCGGTTAGAGTACGCGTCTGGGGGGCGTGGGGTCGCTAGTTCGAATCTAGTCATCCCGACATCAAGAGAATAGCTGATGGCCGAAAGGTCATCAGCTGTTTTTTTGTGGGATAGAAAGAATGTCGTCTGTTCCGCTGAGTTGCAAGAATACATGAAATGGGGTGTTTCATGAAACTCTCATAATCCGATTGGATGAAGAGCACCTCTCGCTCGTGTGGATAGCAATGGTTAGCTCTTCATCCTGATATAGTCCTTATCAGTATTACCATTATAGGCAAAGCCGAATGCGAACGGTCCTAACCAGTTTTGCCATTATAGGCAGAATCGATTGCGTGCGGTGGCGTGGATGGCTGTGCTTGGCGACGACGTACTTGATCAATGGTGTATAGCGCGAGAATGGTCAGATGGAGTTCCTTCCCCCATTTTCAGCACGTCATCAATCATTCAATCGCGCATCTTCCATCCAACCAATCATTTGTAATCTATTGGTTGTCAGTTGTAAGTGATTGAGCGATTGTCTTTTATGAGGAAATCTTATAAGTATTGTCAGTATTAGTCTTGAATATGATGCCATAGGCATCTGATTAGGGTGTTTCGAATGGGCGAAGATAGTTGCTCTAAATCCTTCCATTGTTAAAAACATATAAAGATTCAATAAGATTATACTAAATCCAATAAGAATCACTACTTTTGTCAACAGCGAATCCACTATGATCCATGGATTAATAACTATGTTCATCGTTCTTCAGCTGACTGCTTGTGTTTAAGGTTCAATATGTTCGTTTACGAAGTCATGAGAATAAAGACTATCTTCATATTCATCATGCTGCTTTGGGCTGGGACTGTACAGCAGACCCACGGCCAAAAGCTGTTCCGCATGCTCAAGCATAACGATAGTCTGATGACGCAGCGCTATCGGAGCGGCAACGTCGACACGTTGTATATGACTCGTCCTCGGACAAAATGGACGGTAAGGGGTCGAGTGAACATGTCGGGAGCTAAGTTGAGCACGGAGGGGAAGGTAAATGGCGTACCTTTTCAGTCTGAGATGAATGCAGACTACAAAACGACCCTCAGCTTGGCCGTGAACTACCTTGGCCTATCACTTAGCGTGGCGCTGAATCCAGCCAAACTGATGGGCAAGTATAAAGACTATGAGTTGAACCTCAACTCCTACGGCAATCGTTGGGGCTTTGAGTTCATCTATCAGGACGCAAGCAATTTCACTGGTTGGCAAGAGTTCAAGGGTACGCCGCGCATAGACCTGCCTCCTGATGTGCTCACGTTGAAGTCATTGAATCTGAATGCATACTACGCCTTCAACTACCGTCGATTCTCCTATCCCGCAGCCTTCACTCAGAGTTATATTCAACGCTGCTCAGCAGGCAGTCTCCTTTTGGGCGTTTCGGGGCAAGGGCAACGAGTTAATACCAAGGCAGAATATGAGTCGGTGCTGAAGGTAACTAATTTCGGTATAGGTGCTGGCTATGGCTACAATTGGGTTCCAGGTCGCAACTGGTTGCTCCATTTGTCGGCGCTGCCCACGTTTATCGTTTACAGCAATACTTCGCTTAAAGTCAACGATGAACGCATTCCATTCAGTTACCATTTTCCTGAAATCATCATTAGCGGCCGTGGAACTGTCGTCAGGCAACTGGGGAGTAGGATGTTTGTTGGTATGTCGATGGTATATAATTTCACTAATATCGGCGACAAGGACAAACTGGCCGTTTACAATAGCAAATGGCGCACTCGTCTGTTCTTGGGTTATCGGTTCTAACGCCCTCGCGATGGGTTACTCGAAATAGAACGTGAGGGATATCATCTTGGCGCGGCCACGGTCGATACCTTTGGTGAACTTGAGGAGCGACTCGTCGATGAGGTCGCTGCGATCCCTGACAAAGATGTCGCGGAGGCCGAAAGAGAAACGGAGCTCGGGAATAAGCTTGAAGAAAGGAAGATAGATGTCGCAACCGGCGCCAATCTGGATAAAGCAGTCCATGCGTTCCGTGAGCAGCGCGTTATGTTTGCGTGTAGTGAGGTCGATGGCGGGAGCGGCACCGACGGTGAAATAAGGTCGGAAATTGTTGTAGCGGGGAGCGCCCACTTTCAGGAGTATGGGCACCGAGATGTAGGTCGACTTGAGGTTCTGTGTACTGTCGCGCCCACTACGCTGTTCGTGGAAAGAGGCGTGCTTCTGACCGAAGTCGAGAGTCGGCTGTATGCGCAGACCAAAGGTCTTGTTGAGACGAATCTCGCCCAACACGCCTACGGTGAAGCCTGGCTGGTAGTTGTCGACGTCGGTGTACCATTGTTCGCCAGAAGCTAGGTCGACATAGCCGTTGTTTTTGACCTCTATATCCATCATGTTGACGCCGACGAAGAAACCATAGTGCAAGAACCGCTGGTCCAGATAGGGGCGGTTCTGTATGCGCAGTTCCTGTGCATGAGCAGCAAGGACGGCGACGAGGGAGGCGAAGACAACGAGCGCTCGTTTCATCATCTATATAACGTCGGACTGTGGTGTTTTATTGCTCCAATGTGCGCATAATCTGTGACGAAGAATGTCAATTGCGTCTATTTTAAGGCTTGTAGTGATAGAAAAATGTCGATAATAAGGTGTAAATCGTAAATAATCGCTACCTTTGCACCGCAAAAACGACACAAAAGTAAAAGTAGATAACAATGAGAGTAGCTATCGTAGGCGCCAGTGGCGCCGTAGGTCAGGAGTTCCTTCGTGTGCTCGATGAGCGCAATTTTCCCATCGATGAGCTGGTGCTCTTCGGCAGCCAGCGCAGTGCTGGACGCAAGTATGCGTTTCGCGGCAAAGAGTATGAGGTGAAACTGCTGCAACATAACGACGATTTCAAGGATATTGACGTGGCTTTCGTCAGCGCCGGTGGTGGCACATCGAAAGAGTTCGCCGAGACCATTACCAAGCATGGTGCTGTGATGATTGATAACAGTTCGGCTTTCCGTTTGGACGAGGACGTACCTTTGGTGGTGCCTGAGTGTAATGCCGAGGATGCGCTGAATCGTCCGCGTGGTATCATTGCCAACCCCAACTGCACGACCATCATGATGGTCGTATGCCTGCAACCTTTGGAGCGACTTTCGCATATCAAGCGCATCCACATCGCTTCCTATCAGGCTGCCAGTGGTGCGGGCGCAGCCGCAATGGCCGAGTTGGAACAGCAGTATCGTGAGGTGCTTGATGGTAAGAAACCTACGGTTGAGAAGTTTGCTTATCAGTTGGCTTACAACGTGATTCCGCAGATTGATGTCTTCACCGACAATGGTTACACGAAGGAAGAGATGAAGATGTTCAACGAGACGCGCAAGATCATGCACACCGACGCTGCTTGCTCGGCTATGTGCGTGCGCGTTCCTTCTTTAAGAAGCCATTCCGAGGCCGTTTGGGTGGAGACAGAAGAGCCCATCACTCCCGAGGCCGCCCGCGAGGCCATGTCTATGGCTGAAGGTATCACCGTCATTGACGATCCTGCCACCAAGCAATACCCAATGCCCCTTTTCACGGCAGGCAAGGACGATGTCTATGTCGGGCGCATCCGCAAGGATTTGGCTTGCGACAACGGCCTAACCTTCTGGCTTTGTGGCGATCAAATCAAGAAAGGCGCCGCCCTCAATGCTGTACAGATTGCAGAATACTTAATAAAAGTAGGAAACATCAAGTAAGAGACGATGAATAGAATACATACAATAGTCGTCATGGCTGCCATTCTGATGGTTGCCATGGCGACTTGCGTTTTTGGGCAACGCATTCAGCAACCACTGGGGCGTGGAGTCGTGGCTGTTCGCAATGGCAGCAATGTCCTCGTCACGTGGCGGCGGTTAGCTCAGGAACCTGAAAATGCTACTTACAACGTCTACGTCAACGGCACAAAGGCTAATTCATCGCCTTTGAAGAATACCAACTGGCAAACCAGCTCAACGAAGGTTCCCGTCGGCGCTTCAGTTGCTGTGACCATCATACGCAATGGCGTGGAGAGCGCGCCGAGCGTGCCTTTCGTGGCCAAGAACTTCGATATGCGCAACATGTTCATGAGCATCAGCTTTGATGCGTCGCCCCTCTTGGCCTCGCAGTTCCATACCAGTTACGTATGGCCCGTGGACCTTGATGGGGACGGCGAGATGGATTATGTCGTCAATCGACTCAATAATCATTCGGGCTTAGATTGTTATGTTGAGGGCTACCAGCGTAACGGTGAGCACTTATGGACGGTCAAGCTCGGTCCCAATGAACTCAGTTGCTCAGGACAGGACGATATGATCACTGTTGCCGATATGGACTGTGACGGCTTTGGAGACGTCATCATTCAATCGTCCGATGGCACACAGTTTTGGGATCCAGACAAGAAAGACTTTGGGCTCTACGTAAATGGTGGAGCCACGGCCGACACCGATGGCGATGGTATCGTAGACTATGAGAAGCAAAACATCCGCAACGCTCCTCGTTACATCAGTATCATCGATGGCCGGACTGGTCGGGAGAAAGCCAGTGTGGAGCAGAGTTACAATCAGCACTACAATCGTACGAACCGAGCTTCGCTCATGGGTGACGAGTACAACAAACATGTCGGTCACATGGGCGTATTCTTCCACGACGGCGTGCATCCCGCTATAGTTATGGAGTGGCACATGCGTGGCAAAGAGGGTGACCATCATTATTACAACCTCGGTGTCGGTTATGACTTCAAAGGTGGTAAGGCTGGAGAACTGAAGGAACTCTTCAACGAGCCTACTGGAGCGCCTGCTTTCCATCAGATTCGCATAGGCGACCCCGACGGCGATGGACGTGACGAGATGATTGTGGGCGGCTATACGATGGACCATACGGGTAAGATCCTATTCAACACGGGCATTGCTCACGGCGATCGTTTCCGCACTAGCGATATCGATCCCGAACGGCCTGGCCTCGAAACCTTTGCCGTGCAGCAGTATGCAGGCGACCAACTGGGTATGATCCTATATGATGCAACCAGCGGCGAAAGCATCAAGCGCTGGTATATGCCTGCCTCGGGCGACGTAGGTCGTGGCGAATGCATGGACGTCGATCCTAGCCACCTCGGGTGGGAAATGTGGTCGACGATGGACGGCAGCGTATATGATGCCAAAGGCAACATCATCAGTGGCCTTTCCAACCAATATCCCTGTGAGGGTATTTGGTGGGATGCAGAGCCCGATAGGGAGACGGTTCAGACTTCAGATAGCCACTACAATGTTTACATACAGGACTTCTATAAAGGACGTGAGGTAGAGTTTGCCAAAATTAGTAGTTGGCGTTATATCACGATCTATGCCAAACGTGCCGCTTTCTGGGGCGACATCATTGGCGATTGGCGTGAAGAACTCATTCTGTTGCACAAGGAAGGCGATGTACAGGTGGGCATTGTGGGCGTTTCCACGGACTATACCACTAAGATTGACAACATCTACTGCCTGCTCGAGGATCCCCACTATCGTGGCGATTGCACCACGAAAGGCTACTATCAGAGCCCTAATCCTGGATTCTATCTCGGGTATGACATGCCACGTCCGCAACTGCCACCTACGATGGTTACCGATCTCGTACTTGGTCCTGTGTTTGGCCGTGAAGGAGCCCGCTCAGTGTCGTGGTCGACAGAGAGCAATGGTTGCACCGACTATACACGTACTGTGGAACAACCCTTTGTTCAGGGTAAGAGCGTACTCATTGACCTCAACACCCCTTCGCATATCATCTTGAACGAAGTAGTTCGTCCCAGTGATGTCTATGCTATGCCTGTTCGTGGGCAGCGTCACTTCATTGACGGAACAGGAGCCTTCGATGGGCCAATGAATTTTTGGAAGAGCCAACAGGGAACTTTGGCTGTTAGTGTGCCGATGAAGCATACGGGCGTTACCTATATCTCTGAAGGAACGCTCGAGGTGTACACGGAGATTGTGGGTGATGTCGAACTGCGTGCTCGTGGTACATTGGCCGGCAATGCTACTGTTGGCGGCAATCTTCGTCTTGAAGGAGCACTGAACTACGAGGGCTGCCGTCTTAGTCCGGGCTCAGCTTCAGAACCATTTGGCACCATAACGTTGAAGCAAGGACTCATCGTCAATAAGCGTCTCTTCTACGAAGCCGATATAGAGGACGTTGGCCTGACTACTGTACAGCCGCAGACTGATTGCCTCGTCGTCGAGGGTGACCTCAACGTCACTCAGCCTTTGGTCATCAATGTCCGCACTGTGGGCGAAAAGCTGCGACCTGGCATCTTCCCCCTCATTACCTTCACTGGTGATTTCCAAGGCAAAGCTGAGAACATCAGCGTCATGGGCATCGAGGGCCTCTCCTATAATATAAAGGTAGAGGACGGTGTTGTGTACCTCATCATCAATGCTCAGCGTGAGCCTGCAGAAGGCGTCCGTTGGACGGGCGCCGAGAACACGACTTGGGACTATCAGACAGCGAACTTCAGCCTCGATGATGCCGCTACGGCATTTGTCGCGGGCGACCAAGTCGTTTTCGATGACCAAGCCCAACGTGTGACGGTGCAGCTGAGCGAATCTATGCCCATGGGCGGAGTCGTGTTTGAGAACGACTCGAAGACCTTCACCCTCGGTGGTGAAGGAGGCTTGAGCGGCACGGGCGGAGTGACTTTCAACGGTAATGGGCGAGTCAATATGAGGGTGAAAACTAGTGATTACACGGGACCAACCCTCATCAACAGCGGCACCTTAGAGGTGGCAGAACTTGCTGATGGCGGGCTGCCTAGTAGTATAGGAGCAGCCACGACGGCTGCCACAAATTTCCAGATAGGCAAGGCACGCTTGATTGTCAGCAACGCCAATACCGCTACCAACCGCAGTCTCATGCTCAATGATACGGCTTCTATCCAGATTCCAGGTGGTGTCGTAGCTTTGAAGGGACGTATTAGCGGTAAAGGCTCATTACGCAAAGAGGGTGCGGGACAACTGAATCTCACCTATGGTGGCGCTAATGCTTATACGGGTGGTACTATTCTTGTGGCTGGTACGCTGGCTATGGGCACATGGAATACTACTTTTGGATCAGCCACTTCGCCTATCACCGTCACAGGTAATGCCACTATAGGCATCTTTAACAACAACTCTACTTCGCAGGTGCCCGTCTTCCAAAATCGACTTACAATTGAAAGTGGAAAGACGCTTACCATGCAGACGGGGCAGCGTTGTAAGATACAAGGCACGTTACTCGGCGCAGGCACGATGAACATCAGTTTCCCCTATGTTCGTGGTGATTTCTCGATGAATACGTCTAATTTCGAAGGAACCCTCAACATCACAGGTGGTCAGTTCCGCCTTACAGCAGCAACCGACCTTTCGAAGGCTATGGTCAAACTCGGAGCTGGCGTCTATGCCGTACACACAAAGAGCCAAAGCGCTGACGAGCAGAACCTGACCACCAAGATAGGTTCTCTCCAATCCACGGCCGCCGATGCCCAACTCTCCACGGGAACTTGGAACGTGGGCTATCTCGGGAATGATGACTCTTTTGCTGGCAAATTCACCGGTGCACTGAATAAATATGGCACGGGTACGCTTCGCCTCACGGGCACAACGAGCACGGGTGCCCTCACCATTTACGAGGGTACGCTCGCTGTCGGCTCTTCGGCTACGGCTGTCGCTACCTTCACGCATGCAGGCAGCCTCGCTGTGAGGTCGGGCGGCACATTGGCGGTGAAGGTGAAACGCTCTGGTACGAAACTCACTTGTGATGCTTTCAATGTGGCAGGTAAGGTGACGCTGAGCAGTCCGACTATAGAGTTCACTCTGCTGGGCACTACCGCCCTCAAGGCCGGCGACGAGCTGCCCCTCTTCACTGGCAAGGGCGCTGTCGCCCTCACGGGTATGCCTACGCTCATCCCTGAACTTCCTGGCGATGGCCTTGTTTGGGACACTTCTCGTCTGTCCTCAGAGGGCATACTTGCCGTCAAGTCGGATGCTGTAGGCATAGGAGACGTTAACGTTAGCGATAATGGGGACGCAAACGTTTTTGACCTCAGTGGCAAGAAACTTAATGTCAGCACTCCTGGACGAAAAGGAGTTTACATTGTAGATGGAAAGAAAAAGTATCACAAATGATAGATAACCAGATATCCAATCCTCTGCTCATCACGAGCGTGCAGAACCCTAAGATCAAGCAACTCTTGGAGTTGCAACAAAAGTCGTCTGCCCGTCGGCAGTCGGGCTTGTTCGTGGTTGAAGGGCAGCGTGAAGTCCAGCGTTGTCTCGACGCAGGTTATGACCTTGATACGGTTTACGTATGCCCAGACCTCTGCAAGGAGCCGTTTGAGGCTTCACGTATCTTTGCTGTCACGCCCTATGTCTACGAGAAGATTGCCTATAGGGGAACTACAGAGGGTATTGTCGCCACTGTCGCGGCCAAATCGCATTCGCTCGCAGACCTTCATTTGCGCGAGGATGCACTTGTTGTGGTGTTAGAGCGTGTGGAGAAACCCGGTAACCTCGGTGCCATACTCCGTTCGGCAGATGCGGCTGCTGCTGATGCTGTCATTGTCTGTGACCCGCTCACGGATCTCTATAATCCCAATCTCATTCGTGCCAGCGTGGGCGCATTCTTCAGCGTCCCGACTGTGGCTTGCACTTCGGAGGAGTGTATACGCTTCCTGCGAGAGCATTCATTTCACATCCTCACGGCACAACTCCAAGACTCGAGTCTCTACTACGACACGGATATGCGATCAGCCACTGCTCTCGTCTTTGGAACGGAGTCAACCGGCCTCACACCTCAGTGGCGCGAAGCTGCCGAAGCTCACGTCCGCATTCCCATGCTCGGCGCTGTCGATTCGCTCAACGTGTCAGTCAGTGTTGCTATCCTCCTCTACGAGTCGGTAAGGCAGAGGCAAACTCAGAAAGGATAATGTATCATTCTTTATAAAACTAATTTCATCATGAAAAAGCTATCTATCTTTCAGTTGCCCGTGTGGCGTCCCGCTTACCACATCGTCAAGGGGCTTGCCCTTGGCTGTACGCTATTCTGCCTGTCGGCAACGGCCCAAGCAAGAGCGTTAATACTGTCGGACGCCGTTGAGGCTTCGGCCATTCCTACAGTTAAGGCTGACGTCTTGAAGATTAACAATCGTCCGAAAGAGGCTGAACGCCTGTTCCGTTCTGATGCTGTCGAGAAGCAGATAAAAGACATTGTGAAAAAACTGACTAATGTCCGCCTTGCATGGATGTTTGTCAACTGTTTCCCGAACACCATCGACACAACCGTTCACTACACTGAAAGTGATGCCGACGGACAGCCAGACACCTTTGTCTATACTGGTGACATTCATGCAATGTGGTTACGTGACTCTGGCGCTCAGGTATTCCCTTACGTGAAATTGGCACCCAAAGACAAGCATTTGCAGCGTATGCTGGCTGGCGTGATCCTGCGTCAATTCAAGTGTATTAACATCGACCCGTATGCTAATGCTTTCAACCGCGAACCCAATCCCAATGGCGACTGGCAAAAGGACCTCACCGCCATGAAACCTGAACTGCATGAACGTAAATGGGAGATAGACTCACTTTGTTATGTTATCCGCTTGGCCTATGAGTATTGGACGGTGACAGGTGATGCATCCATTTTCGGTGAATCATGGATTCATGCTGTAGAGAACATCCTTGCGACGTTCCACGATCAACAGCGTAAGGGGGGCAAGGGCAACTATCGTTTCCAGCGTCGAACTGAGCGTCAGCTCGACACGATGAATAATGATGGATGGGGTGCGCCTGTCAAGCCCGTGGGCCTTATCGCTTCGGCTTTCCGTCCCTCTGATGATGCCACTACACTTCTTTTCCTTGTTCCTTCCAATTTCATGGCGGTAACCCAGTTGGGTCACGCAGCAGAGATCCTAACGAAAGTCAACCATCGCAGCGACCTCGCAGCACAATGCACCGATCTCGCTGCAGAGGTGCGTACAGCCCTTCAGAAATATGCCATTCACCAACATCCCAAGTATGGACCCATCTATGCTTTCGAGGTGGATGGCTTCGGCAATCAGATGCTTATGGATGATGCCAACGTACCGTCGCTGCTCGCGATGGCTTATCTCGGCGATGTACCAGTTGACGATCCCATTTATCAGAACACTCGTCGTTTCGTTTGGAGTGAAGACAATCCCTACTTCTTCCGTGGAAAGGCCGGCGAGGGCATAGGTGGACCTCATATTGGATATGATATGCCTTGGCCCATGAGCATCATGATGAAGGCCTTCACCAGCACGGATGATGCTGAGATTAAGACCTGTATCAAGATGTTGATGGATACTGATGCGGGTACGGGCTTCATGCACGAGTCGTTCCATAAGGACGATGCCACCAAGTTCACCCGTAAGTGGTTTGCCTGGCAGAACACACTCTTTGGTGAACTCATCATCAAACTGGTCAATGATGGTCGGCTCGATCTTCTGAATAGCATTCAGTAAGCAGTCTGAGTCAATAGTGAAGGCGTGTTCGAGGCTTTCTTGAACACGCCTTTATCTTTGATGCCTGTAATGAGTAGTCTTTATGAATCCTCGGGTGAACGAAAGATAGAAAAATTGACGCTTCCATAAGCGCGATGGTCAATCAAATAGGGATGGGCGGTGAAGCTATGGGTGCGTCCATGCTCAAGGACGAAAAGACCGCCAGGGACTAAAAGAGGTGCCTTCGCTTCGTCTTTGGAGAAGATGAGGTCAGGCAGTTGCGCCAATTGGGGAAGGGCATAAGGTGGATCGGCGAATATGAAGTCGTAGTTGGCGGGTGTCTTGCGCAGGAAACGGAGTGCATCAGCACGGAGAAGGGTGACATTGTCTTCTGCCTGAAGGGTGCGCAGGAACTGACGGATAAAAGCTACATGCTGGGTATCGAGTTCCACAGAGGTGACATGGGCACAACCTCGTGACAAGAGTTCGAGGGTAATGCTGCCTGTGCCAGCGAATAGGTCGAGTGCACGGGGCGCATCGGCTTCGAAGTCGATGTAAGAACGGAGAACATTAAAAAGGTTCTCTTTGGCGAAGTCGGTGGTGGGGCGTGCCTTGAATGTACGGGGGATGTCGAAATGGCGACCACGGTATTTGCCAGCTACGATACGCATGAGGGCGTTTGAAGTTTAAGGTATTTAATGAGGAATGTGAGAATGGTAATGATCAGATTCGATTGAGGAGGAGAGCTTTGAGGTCAAAAGGAATCTGTCGTTCACGTGCCAGTGGAACGCGTGGAAAGAGGTCGTCGGAGGTTAGTGAGTCAATATGGCGAAGATAGAGACCAAATCCCTGTTGGAGAACTGTTAGTGTAGCTTCAGTATCCGTAGCAGGAGACTCTGTGATAAGTACGAGATGGTCATCCTCAGGGTCAAGTCCGAGCATCTGCCAAACATTGAGGACAAAGTATTGGATGTTGGCGGGCTTGGTCGTGGCGAAAGTATTGAGGAAACGTAGATGGTTGTCGGCAAAAGCGATGACATCGATGCGTCCGTCGTAAAGGCAGACATAAAGACGTGCCACTTGATCGGCCATGTCCTCATGAAGGTGCAACAAGCGTTCGGTTAGCATGGCACGAGCGGCAAAGAAACGTGCCATAGGATAGTACTGCAGGATGACCTCTTCAACGTCGCTGGGAATGGAATAAAGAGCCACTGACTCGAGCTCAGGAAGAATGGTGTAAGCTACGCGTTGTGTTTGGCTATCGGTCTGCGAGAAAGTGAAGTGGTAGAGGTCGGCGGCCTCGCCGCGATGGAATTCCTCAAGGGGTACGTGGGTGGAAGGTGTATCAACAAGCACGAAGGCTTGCTCTATCTGCCGATTGTAATAGTCGGAACGTGCAATTTCGTGTTGGAGTCGTAGCGCCACACTTTCACCGTCCTCAATGTGGAAATGTTCTCCACGGATGAGGCTATTGGACTGCGGGTCGCAGACAAAAAAAGAAAATCCATCCGCACGCAGGCGGATGGATAGACTTAATGGGTGATAGGATTTACTCCCAGTTGCCGGCATTGTTGTTCCAGTTGTTGAGGTCACCAATCTTCAGACCTGGGTAGCTGCCCATGTCATCGGCCAGCTGACGACGGTTGACAATGAGGCGCTCGCCATTGCGGCCCATGTTCTTGAGAAAACACTCGTCAGGAGCGCAGCATTCCATAACGTACTGTTGGGTACCAGAACGGGTTACGGTGAGGAAGGTCTGGAGCTGGAAGGTGTCGCCCTCAGCATAGGGGATGTAGCGGAGGGAGTCGGGGTTGAAGCCTTCGCCGAAGAGAGAATCGGCGAGGTTGACCCATGTGGTGTCGCGACGGAAACCTTGCAGTCCATTGGCGGCAATCTCGGAAGCATTACCACGGGCAACGATGGCAGCTGCCTTGGCCTCGGTAAGACCTTTCTCCATTTGTTCGTCGGAGAGAACGCCTTCCTTGACAATCTTAGGAATGCGACCATTGCGGACGAAGTCTACGAGTTTCCAAAGACTGTCGCAATAGGCAGCCTCGGGGCTCTGGAGTTTGAACTGCTCCTGAGCGTCCTTGATTTGGAGAAGACGTGCCTTAACGGCATTTTCACGAACTGTGACCTCCTTGTTGAAGTCGATGTCATCTTGAATACTACGCCAGCAGATGAACAGCAGGCCGATGACGCAAAGTGCTAAAAGCACGTTAAAAACCTTTTTCATGATGTGTATTTGAAGCTTTTTGTTTACATTTGCATCGCAAAAATAGAAAGAATTATTTGAATAGACCTCATTTTCTCTGATTTTTTTCACTTCAGATGGCGATAAATGACCAAATGAGGGGTCTCATCTTCGATAATTTCGAATTTAACCCCACTCAAGAGCAACAAAATGCGGTAAAATTGATGTCGGATTTCCTTTTCGACACGAATCGTGAAACTGTGTTCGTGTTGAAGGGCTATGCAGGCACTGGAAAGACCTCTTTGGTAGGTGCTTTGGTACGTGCTTTGGACCAGCTACAGCAACGAACGGTACTCATGGCATCGACTGGACGGGCAGCTAAAGTTTTCGCCATGCATACGGGTCATACTGCTTACACCATCCATAGGCGTATCTATAGGCAAAAAGCATTTACAGGTGAGATGGCGGATTTTCTTCAAGGCGTGAACTTGCTTAAAGGTGCGCTTTTTATCGTTGATGAGGCTTCGATGATTGCTAACGATGGGTTAGGTGGCTCGCCCTTTGGCACTGGACGTTTGTTGGATGACTTGATTCACTTTGTATACTCGGGTGAGGGCTGTCGGTTGATGCTCGTTGGTGACACTGCACAGTTACCTCCCGTCGGTGAAACAGATAGCCCTGCGCTCTCGCACATTATTTTGGGAGGTTACGGACTTGAAGTCGTAGAAATAACATTGACACAGGTGGTACGACAACTTACAGACTCCGGGATTCTGTGGAACGCAACGATGATCCGTCGTTTGATTGCAGACGAGGACTTTGGCGCGTTCCCGAAGTTGCGCTTGACGTCTGATGTGGTGAACATGCCAGGCTCTGAACTCATTGAGGCGTTGGAGCAAGCTTATTATGAGTGCGGACAAGATGAGACCATTGTAGTTACACGCTCGAATGTCCGTGCTAATGCTTTCAATCAAGGTATTCGTGGACGTATTCTCTACATGGATGAAGAATTATCGGGAGGAGATCGCGTAATCATTGTCAAAAACAATTACTTTTGGGTGAAGAATGATGAACAAGACGATAGAATGAAGAGAGCCGGAAGTATGAAATCTCCTATGGTGGTGGATGAGATGAAGGGTATGCATGGCGATGGGATGACTATGGATTTCATTGCTAATGGTGATATGGCCGTCGTTCGGAGGTTCCGTAATGAACGCGAGGAACACGGATTCCGATTTGCTGATGTCACCTTGACTTTTCCCGACTTCAACGACGTAGAAATTGATGCTACGATTATTCTCGATACACTCAACAGTGAGGCCCCCGCATTGACCCGTCAGCAACAAGAGGCGTTGTTTCAGCATGTGTGGGATGACTATCCAGAGCTGACGACTAAACACGACCGTATGAAAGCAGTGAAAGAAGATCCATACTTCAATGCGCTGCAAGTTAAATATGGTTATGCTGTGACCTGCCATAAGGCGCAAGGCGGACAGTGGCAGCGCGTATTCGTCGATCAAGGATTTGTGACGGAAGATATGTTTGGGCCGGATTATTTTCGTTGGCTGTACACAGCCATCACTCGAGCCACTGAGACTGTTTACCTCGTTAATTGGCCTAAAGAAGAACTAGACGACGAGAGCCGTTGTTTTGTAGAAAATAATTAATGCTATATATCGGCCCAATATGCTAAAAAGAGTTATATCGTAGTGCTCGAGTTTGGTCATTTCGTCGGAAAAAACTATTTTTGTCCCATAAAAAGTAGAATTTGGCCTTATGAATAACGAAAATCCGACCAATCAAGTAAGTCAGCAAGCACCTCTTTCTTTCCAAATATCTCAGATTCCCGCCAATTTCGGAACTGGCCGACTGCAGGATTTATTGTTGACTTTCGACAATCTGGAACGTGAATTCCCATTCACTACGCACGGGCCATCGTTTCCTGTAAAATGTGAATCGTTTTTCACTTTGACCTTACTTCGTGGTTCTATTCGTATGATTGTAAACCTTCGCGAGGTAGAGATTCATGAAGGTCAGTTGTTGGCTATGATGCCTGGTTGTATTTTCGAAGGTCGCTCATACAGCAATGACCTGCGCTTCTGCGGCATGATGGTTGACCGGGATTATATGGAGACGATGCGCAAGAACGTAGGTATTCGTATGGACCTTACTCATCGCTATTATAATTATATGGTTAGGGATATGGCCCCTGCAGTTGTTGAGAATCACCTTCAGATGTATAAGATGATCTGTCGCGAACTGACACGTGAGGATTACGTCTATAAGAAGGAAGTTATTCAGCGCTATTGTGAGATTTGGGTGCTGAAGAACATCTCCTTGAACGTGGATATGGAAGAAAAACCTGAATTGAATAAACCTCTGAATCGCAAGGAGGAAATATTCCATGATTTCTTAACGCTTCTGGAGACTTATTACACACAAGAACGTAGCATCAGTTTTTATGCCGACCGTATGTGTCTGACTCCGAAATACCTCTCAACCATCATTAAGGAAGTGAGTGGTAAGCATGGTATGCAGTGGATTGACGAGTATGTATCACTTGAAGCGAAGGCTTTGTTGCGTAATAGCACGTTGAGCGTGAAACAAGTAAGCGACCAACTCAATTTCCCTTCGCAGAGTATGTTTGGTCGCTTTTTCAAGAAGATGACGGGCTACTCGCCCAAGCAATATAAATTGCTGTAGTGGTGGTGCTAAGTGCTTTGGCTTAATTTACTCACCCTTTTAGGTTTCTTCCATCCTTATTCGTCCTCAACATTGAGGGCTGGAATTGGCATTTGTCGGGTGAACGCCTCTTGGAAACTGATGATGGAGTCTGTGCGCTGAAGTCCCAAAGGACGAAGCTTGTTTTTGATAATCTCCATCATATGGGCATTATTGCGGGCGTAGAGTTTGACAAAGATGTCGTAGCCACCTGTGGTAACGTGGCACTCGACGACCTCGGGTATCTCGCGGAGGCCAGCCATCACACGGTCAAAATCGGAAGGCTCCTTGAGATAGATACCAACAAAAGCGCATGTGTCATAGCCAATCTTGCTGGGGCTGAGTACAAACTGAGAGCCCTTAAGGACGCCAATCTTGAAGAGACGCTGGATGCGCTGGTGAATGGCCGCACCACTGACGTTGCACAAACGTGCGACCTCGAGGAAGGGCTTACGGGCATCTGCGGCAATGAGATTGAGGATTTTCTCGTCGAGTTGGTCGATGGTAGAATGACTCATAGATAGATTATACGTTCTGATTTGTAAGAATGTTTCTGCTTTTAGTTTGCGAAAAAGCGGCGACCTCCTCTGACAGAGGTCGCCGGCTTAAAAGATATAGTCTATTTTTGGACGTCGTTATTGCCCAAAACTTAGTTACGTCGTGTTGCGGAGTAGTTGATCTTCAATGCCCATGATTTACGCAACACCTCTTTGATATCGGTGATGATACCCATCTGGGTGTGCTGGTCGATCTTCATTGACATGACCTGCGATGCAGGATCGGGCATTGTTGTACGCTCTTGGGCCACAAAGTCCATTACTTCGCGAGGCTCGGCATAACGGTCGTTGAGCTGAATACGTGTACCGGAACCCATCTGAGCGCGTAACTGATCGGTGGGAGGACCTACGTAGATGAATGATACGCAAGACTTCTTCTCCAACTTTTCGAGCTCCGTACCTGCAGGAACTGTGAATTTCACCTTCAGCGTCACCTCACGCATGGTGGTAACGATCATGAAGAAGAACAGGATCGTAAAGATCAAGTCAGGGAGAGATGAAGTGTTCATCTCTGGCATTTCTCTTTTTTCCTTGTTACGTGCCATGATTAGTTTCCTCCATAGTTTTTAGGTTCGGCCTCAGAGATTTTCTGGGGATAGTAGGTGCGGATAGCGACTTGCTCGTCCTCAGAACAGCGGGCATAGGGATGTCCGAACTTGGCGATAGCGAGGTCATCGCGCAGTTCGTTGTAAGCAGCAACGAGTTCGTTCTGTACTTGGAAATAGATGTTGTAGGGAGTACCGCGGTCGGTCTGTACGGAAATGACGTGCTTGTCTGTAACGTAGCAAGTCCCGAGCAGATCAATGACCTTGGCGTGCAGCTCTGGCAACTTCGGGTTATTATTCTTGTTCTGAATGAACTCCTTAGCGCGAGCACGAAGCTGGTTGACGTCGATGAAGTCATGGTTGACCATCAGATAACCTGCAGCGTTCAGACGCACGTTGAGTACGTTGCGCTCCTTCACATCGATCTGAGCATCCTCCTGATTGGGCTCGGGGGGCTGGGGCAGGCGACGGGCCAAACCCATGTCAGTGTCCATCGAGGTGGTCACCAGGAAGAAGATGAGCAGGATGAAAGAGATGTCCGCAGTAGAACTCGAGTTCAGTCCAGGCACTTTCTTTTTCTTTCTTGCCATTGTTGTTGGTTTAAAGTTTAATGTTTAAAGTTCAATTTGGGTTGTTTAAAGTTTAAAGCGTAATGCTTGACTCATGCTGAAAGGTAACTTCGGCAAGTGTTTTTTCATTAAACTTTAAACTTTAAACATTAAACTTAAGTGTTATTCCTTCGGAGTGGCACTCTTGGTGAGCCATCCGCTCATGCTGACGACGACAGCAATGATAGCTACGATGGCGAGAATGTAGATAGCCACGAGCCACATATCAACGACGGTAACCATGCTAGCAGGTGTGGTCTTGCCGGAGACGGTGGTGAAGGGCTCTTCGCCGAGGCCGAGGACGACACCGATGATGAGGGCTACGATGACCGTACCCCAAGTGCACAGTGCAACCTTACCTGCAGCGATACCTGTTGGGCTGGGACCTGTGTTACCAGAGTTGACTACGGCACCACGGACGAGACTCCAAATAGTGAGGCAAGCCGTGACGACAAACAGTGCATACATGAGGAACAGGACGAGGTCCGTCAGTTTCGGTGAAACGTGTACACCGTCGAAATCCATGTTGCTGTAGTCCACCAGGAAGAACAAGGCGAAACATACAACACCAATTCCGATGACAGAATACAGCGCTATATTTGAAATCTTTTCGAGTTTCATAATTTAATTTTACGATTTTACGATTTACAGTTTTACGATTTATTTCTTCACGGCCCGCAGCTAACTGCGTTCCCTCATGAAGAGAGATGAGATCGTGAAATGGTGAAATCGTTAAATTAACTTACTTCTTGCACTTCGGCGACTTCACGCACATCTCAAGCAGGCTCATAGCGGTCTCTTCCATATTGGAATTCAGAGCCTCGATGCGAGAGAGGATGTAGTTGTAGAAGACCTGCAGAACAAGTGCAACGATGATACCGAAGATGGTCGTGATAAGAGCGACCTTCATACCACCAGCAACGACAGTCGGGCTAATGTCACCTGCGCGTTCGATATCGTCGAACGCCTGGACCATACCGATCACAGTGCCGAGGAATCCGAGAGACGGGGCCATGGCGATGAAGAGGGTAATCCATGAGCAGTTCTCCTCGAGGTAAGCACCTTGAACCTCAGCCTCGGTGTTGATGTTACGCTCGATGGTTGAGATGTCGTTCTGGTCGTCGGAAGCGAGACATTGCATAGCTTTCTTCGAAATCTGAGCTACGGGGCCGCGAGTGCCAGCGCAGTAGTCAATGGCCTCCTGGATCTTGTTGGCTTCAACCTTGCCGCGGAGAGTCTCGAGGAATTTGCGTGTGTTCACTTGAGCGAGGGTCAGATAGATGACGCGCTCGATGCAGAAAGCCAGACCCAGCACGAGGGCGATAGCAACGAGGCTCATGAAGCCTGCATTACCTTCGATGAACTTTGTCTTAAGGGTCTTGTGCAGGCCTTCTTCCTCCTCAACGGGGGCTACGGTCTCTTCGACAGCAGGTGCTTCGACTGAATCAACGGCTGCGGAGTCAACAACTGCGGAGTCGACCTGTTCGGTAGCAGCAGCTACTTCGTCCTGAGCCATTACAGAAGGTGTCATGCCAAATGTGCAGGCAGCCACCATTGCAACAATTGCAAAATACTTTTTCATTTTGTTTTTGGTTTAATGATGAATGAATTTGTTGTTATTATTGTTTATACTTAGTGCTAAATCGCTACAAAAATATCCTTTTTTTTGTTTACTTCCACCTTTTTCTCAAAAAAACTTTGCTTTAAGGCGTGTTTTTCTTCTTTTTTGCCCCTTAAAGGGCTTTTTAGAGGGCTTTGGGGAAGGTTTGAAGGGCATTTAGGGTTGTAATTTCGGCAATTTCTTCTTCTGTCGTTTCATAAATTTCTGCGAGTTTGGCAACAGTCGCTCGAATGAAGGCTGATTCGTTGCGCTTGCCTCTGTAAGGAACGGGTGCCAGATAGGGGGCATCCGTCTCGACAACGATTCGACTGAGGGGTACTGCTTGACGAAGTACATCGGGGAGCGGACTCTTTTTGAACGTGACGATGCCGCCAATGCCAAACATGAAACCGTCGAAGCGAAGAAGTTCTTCTGCCTCATCCTTAGTACCCCCGAAGCAATGGAAGACACCTGTTAATTTAACATTGGACGATTTACCACTTGCCATTTGATTGCGTAGCACATCGACCATCTCGCGGTGGGCGGAACGGGTGTGGATCATCAGAGGCAAATGGTATTTGCTAGACCATTTGACCTGAATGGCCAAAGCTTCTTGTTGTTCATTATAACGTGAGCGGTCCCAATAGTAGTCGAGTCCAATCTCGCCGATGCCGATGAAGGGATGAGAAGGGTCTTGCAGAAGAACTTCCATCCTGGCGAGCGTGTTGAGCCAATCATCAGTCATGTCCTCAGGGTGCAAGCCGAGCATAGGATAAAGGAATCGCGCGTGCCTGCGCGCGAGCGCGAGCATAGGCGAGATGCTATCAGTGTTGATGTTCGGCAGGAAAATCTTAGTGACACCTGCTTTACGAGCGCGTTCAATAACTTCGTCTACGTCTGATGTGAATTCTTCGCCGTAGAGGTGGCTGTGAGTATCGATTATCAACTGTGGAGAGATGGTTTAAAGTTAACAGGTGGGGGCGAATTCAGGGAAGTGGAGGACTTATCGACAAAGTTGTCGAGAACTCTCAATTCCGTTGGCGCATTTTTTGCTTTATAGTTGTCTGATCTTAGTGCTTGCGTCCCATGAGTGAGTGGGCCAGTACGCGAAGGGGCTGCTTGCGCTCGTCGGGTAATGCCACGGCATCAAGGTCCTTAAAGGCTTTCTCAAAATAGTCCGTTATGCGTTCCTCAGCCAATTGTCGGATGCCAATCTGATCATAAATGGCTGTAACTGCAGCAATCTTCTCGGCAGCGCTATGGCCTTTAGGTGTGCATCCTGCAGCACCAATATTATCGATGTCTACGGGTGTGGAGAGCCAATGCTCAAGGGAAGCTCGCTGTTCAGGAGTGGCACGCTGGAGTGCATTGATGAGCATGAACGTTTTTTTGCCCTCGAGGATGTCGCCACCAATGTTTTTGCCGAAGGTGGCAGGGTCGCCATATACATCAAGGAGATCGTCTTGTAACTGGAATGCTAGGCCAAGGTTTTCACCGAAATGGTAAAGATGCTCCGCATCGGCTATAGGAGCATCGGCCTGAATGGCTCCGAGTTTGAGAGCACAAGCCAGCAGGACCGAGGTCTTCAGTCGAATCATCTCTATGTACTCTTCTTCCTTCACGTCCATTCGCTTTTCAAATTCCATGTCATACTGCTGTCCTTCGCCAATCTCGAGGGCCGTTTCGGTAAAGAGGTCAAGTACCGGACGCAAATGTTCATTCTTTGTTTGGCTCATGAGTTGATAAGCAAGCACGAGCATGGCATCGCCCGAGAGGATGGCCGTGTTCTCGTTCCAAACACGGTGAACGGTAGGCTTGCCACGGCGCATGTCGGCTTTGTCCATTACGTCATCGTGAAGAAGAGTGTAGTTGTGGTAAGTCTCAATGCCGAGTGCTGCTGGCAGTATAGTCTCGACGTCATCGCGGAAAAGCTCGTAGGCCATCAGCATCAACACCGGACGTATGCGTTTGCCCCCCAGCGAGAGGACGTACTTGACGGGAGCGTATAATCCCTCTGGCTTGCGGTCGAGGGGCATGGCGGCTAATGCGTTGTTGAAGAGGGCAAGTGTTTCGGCGGCTGTTTTCATGAAAACGAATTTGGATGTAGTTCTACTTGATGAAAAGAGGCTGCACTTCTGTTGGCGCAGCCTCTATATATATAATAAGGTGTAAGTCTGTTTGGATTATTGCAGCTTGAACATCACAGGTAGGTTGAAGCGTGAACGCACGTTCTTGTTACCCTGACGTGCGGGCTTCCACTTCGGCATCAGCTTGACGACGCGCTCAGCTTCCTTGGAGAGCGAGGGGTCGGGTGAGCGGAGCACCTTGACATCGACGATAGAACCGTCTTTATTGACGACGAACTGCACGAATACACGTCCTTGGATGCCCTGTTCCTGTGCGATGGCAGGATATTTGATGTGCTCGTTAAGCCACTTGTAGCACTCTTGTTCGCCGCCAGGGAACATAGCGTTCTCCTCTACGACCTCGAAGATGCGGTCGTCATCGCTCTCCTCACGTACGGGACCGACAGGAGCGGCTACGACAGCTGTGGGTGCGCCATCACCGGTGACGGTGGAGATGGCCTGATTAACTTCCTCGGAGGTCTGTACCTCTTCCTCGGCCAGTTCGGTCTCGTCGTCGACGATGTTCAGGATCTCGGCCACCTTAGGTGCGGCAGCTGGAGGAGGTGCCATTTGCTCCTTCTGAGTGGTGATAGGAATCATGTCTTCCTCGAAATTGCTCTCGTAGATGGGCTCCAGCTCATCATACTTGATTTCACGTGTCGTGTACTCGAATGCCACGAACATCAGCGCAAGGACGAGAACGTAGCCCAGCAAAAGACTTGTCCCGCGTTGGTTGCGCAGTTCTTCAGTCATAGATTTTGTTTCTGCCATGATGATATTTAATTTTAATTTATTTGCGTATATGATTTGCGTGCTAAATCGTGCACTTGCGCCACAAAAGTAACACAAATTTTCGACACGCGAATTTCTTTCCCGCTTTTTTTTTCGTGAGAAGCGATTTTTTTGCAAAAAAATGCCTTCTTGCACCCTAAAACCGCTCTTTTATGCGTTATAATAAGGAAAAATGTCTACCTTTGTCGCAAATTTCATGGCATGCAAACAGTGAATCGTCTTTTTTTATTCCTCGTGCTCCTTTCTACTGCGTCTTTATCGAAGGCTCAGAGCGAGAGCACGACCATCTTCAATTTCCTCAAACTGCCCACCTCAGCCCATTCGATGGCCTTAGGTGGTACGCAGGTGGCGCTGCCCGATGACGACGTTTCGCTTGGGGCAATGAATCCTGCATTGCTTAGCAATTTCACTGATCGCTCCATCAACCTCGGCTTCCTGTCGTATATGCAGGGTAATAAGGCTGGCAACGCTTCGTATGCGATGGCGGCTGGTGAGCGTGGCAGTTGGGGCGTAGGTGCGCAATTCGTAGGCTATGGCTCGATGAAGGAGATGAACGTAGACGGTGTGGAGATGGGTGACTTCTCGGCGCTCGATATGGCCATCACTGGTGGTTATGCTTATATGTTGACTGAGCGCCTTTCTGGTGGCGCAATGGGCAAGTTCGTTTATTCGAAATACGCTTCCTATTCGTCCGTGGCGCTGGCCGTGGATCTGGGTTTGAACTACTATGTCGTCGAGTCAGATTTCTCAGTGTCTGTCGTGGCGGCCAATGTTGGAGGGCAAGTGAAGTCTTTTGGCGATAAGCGTGAACATCTGCCTTTCGACTTGCGTCTTGGTTTGACGAAGCGACTGGCTAATGCGCCGATTCGTTTTTCGGTGTCGATGGTAGATCTCACTCGTTGGCGTTCAAAGGACTACTACAATCCAGAGCGTAGTTCAGAGAAAGCTGGTCGCATCTTGATGAACCATTTTGTCGTGGGCGTCGATGTTTTGCCTATGGAGCAGTTCTATATCTCGGCAGGCTTCAATTTCCGTAGGGCCAGTGAGTTGAAGGCTGCGGGCAGCGGTCACGGCGCAGGTCTCTCGTTTGGTGCAGGGCTGGAACTGAAACGCTTCAAGCTGGGCGTAGCTTATGCCAAGTACCATGTCTCGACGCCTGCCTTTATGTTCACGGCTCAATATTCGCTGTAAACAACGGCAAATGGGAATTGGACAAAGGACAATTAATTAAATATAAGTATATGAAGAAGATTACAATAGCCATAGATGGGCATAGCTCATGCGGCAAAAGCACGATGGCCAAGGACTTGGCTCGTGAGATAGGGTATATTTACATCGACAGCGGCGCTATGTATCGCTGTTGTACGTTATTTGCTCTCGAGCAGGGTCTCATCGCTGAAGACGGTACAATCGATGAGGCAGAATTCGAGCGTCGCATGCCTGAAATCAACGTCTCCTTCCAACTGAATCCTGAGACGGGTCGGCCCGACACCTACTTAAATGGTGAAAATGTCGAGGGACGCATCCGCTCGATGGAAGTGTCGTCGCACGTCAGTCCCGTTGCGGCTTTGCCTTTCGTTCGTGAGGCGATGACCGCTCAGCAACAGGCGATGGGGCGCGAAGGAGGTATCGTCATGGACGGCCGCGATATAGGAACGGCAGTCTTCCCTGATGCAGAGATGAAGGTGTTTGTCACAGCCGCTCCCGAGATCCGTGCGCAGCGCCGTTATGATGAGCTGCGCGGAAAGGGCGAGGAATGCAACTTTGATGAGATCCTTGCCAACTTGCAGGAGCGCGATCGCATTGACTCTACTCGTGCCGTAGCTCCTCTTCGTCAGGCTGAGGATGCCATCGTACTCGATAACAGTCATTTGAGCATCGACGAGCAGAAGCAATGGCTGATTGATCGTTTCAAGGAGAGGACGCATGCAGATTGAGATTGACACTGGCTCTGGTTTCTGCTTTGGGGTGACGCGTGCTATTAGCAAAGCCGAAGAGGAGTTGCAGACGGGCCGTCCGCTCTATTGTTTGGGCGATATCGTCCACAATGGTCGCGAGGTCGAGCGTCTGCGTGCGTTAGGCTTAGTGACCATTGACCATGCAGCCTTGGCCCGCTTGCATGATGCTAACGTCCTGCTGCGCGCTCATGGCGAGCCGCCGGCTACCTATCGTCAGGCAGAGGCCAACGGCATTCATCTCTTTGATGCTACCTGTCCCGTGGTGCTGCATCTGCAGGAGCGCATTCGTCGGGAGTATGAGGCCGACAGCCAGCATAGCCGTCAGATCGTCATCTATGGCAAGCGCGGTCATGCCGAGGTGATGGGACTTGTCGGGCAGACGGAAGGAACGGCTATCGTCATCGAGACGCTCGAAGAGGCTCAGACCCTTGATTTCCATCGTGATATAGCTCTTTATTCCCAGACCACCAAGTCGGTCGAAGGCTTTCGCGAGATTGTCGCTTATATCCAAGAGCACATAGACGCCTCTGCCACTTTCACCTATTACGATACCATCTGCCGTCAGGTCGCCAATCGGATGCCTCATATCCGTGAGTTCGCAGCTTGTCATGATGTCGTCCTCTTCGTTTGTGGCCACAAGAGTTCAAACGGACGCGTGCTTTATAACGAATGTAAGAACGTGAATCCACGTTCTTACATGATCGGTGATCCCGAAGAAATCGCATTGTCTTTCTTCGCCGATGTCCGCTCTAAGCCGGACTTCTCCATCGGTATTTGCGGAGCTACTTCTACGCCCAAATGGTTAATGGAGGAGTGCAAAGTACGTGTCGAGGAGTTGCTTGGCAGCGACGAATGACGTTTTCTGCCCGTCGAGCACGCTTTGCTCGGCACGCGGCAGCAGCGAAGCGATGGTTTCGTTCTGATAGAAGCCATTACGCAGCTGTTCGTTGATGCTCTCGTACATCCAGTATTTAGCCTGTTCGGCGCGTCGGTGGTCGAAGTAGCCGTTCTTCTTGACAAAGTCTACGTATTCGTAGACCATATCCCATATTTCCTTGATGCCCAATCCGTAGAAGCCTGAGTAGCATAGCACCTTGGGCGTCCATCCGCTCTCGGGCATAGGGAAGAGGTGGAGGGCATTCTGGAACTGCCGAGCGGCCAAGTGGCAGGCATCGACATTCTCGCCATCGCACTTGTTGATGACGATGCCGTCGGCCATCTCCATGATGCCGCGCTTGATGCCCTGTAGTTCATCGCCTGTGCCTGCGAGTTGGATGACCAGGAAGAAGTCGACCATCGAGTGGCAGGCCGTTTCGCTCTGCCCGACGCCCACGGTCTCGACGAAGATCTTGTCGAAACCTGCCGCCTCGCAGAGGATGATCGTCTCGCGCGTCTTGCGTGCCACGCCGCCGAGTGAACCTGCTGAGGGGCTTGGGCGGATGAAAGAGTCGGGATGGACGCTGAGTTTCTCCATGCGCGTCTTGTCGCCCAAGATGCTACCTTTCGTCTTCTCTGAACTGGGGTCAATGGCCAACACAGCGAGCTTACCGCCTGTGCGTTCGAGCACATGGATGCCGAACTCGTCGATGCTGGTGCTCTTGCCCGCGCCCGGCACGCCGCTGATACCAATGCGTATGCTCTTTCCGCTGTAAGGCAGGCATTTCTCGATGACCTCCTGCGCGATGGCCTGATGTTCGGGGTTAGTACTCTCGACGAGCGTCACAGCCTGTCCGAGGATGGTCACATTCCCCTTGACGATGCCTTCGACGTAGTCGGCAGCAGTCAGACGGCGCCGGGCGAAACGGCCGCGTTGCAGATAGGGATTCACGATAGAGGGCTGTTCTACGCCGCTATTTACGACCAGTCCTTTGTATTCTTCATTGTTCTCGGGATGCTCCATGAGGGGAAGGGCGAAGTTGAAAGGTTGAATGATTGAAAGCTGTTCGCGATGGAATCGCGATGAAAGAGACGGGACGCGGAGCCCCTGAAGGCTGCTCGGCCCTTCAAGACATTGTCTTAATCTTGACGATGGTCTTGGGGCGTGCTGGGTCATCGGTGATCAGGAGGATGCGAGGCGTACTCTTGTTGTTGTGTATCATGTCTTTGATTACGGTCACTTTCAGTTGTACGCTTTTACCCGGCTTGATGACTCGATTGCCCAGTTTCACATTGACGCCTTTTCCGTGCACTTGTACGCTACGCACGTTCAGAGGGCGTTGTCCCGAGTTGCTGACCATTACCACCTGCGACTCCTTGTCCTTCGCCAAAGTGAAGACTAGGCTATCGCGCTCCAACTCCATGTGAGGAGCCTTGGCCAAGTCGTCGGGCGAGAGGTTTGCAAAGCCCGGCAACAGGATAGCTGAGACGTCTATCTCGTTCTCGGCACTTACCTTGTCGCCCAGTTTACGGGCGAGGTAAACCGATGTCTCTGTAAGTCCATAGTTCTTCAGGCGTTCGCTGTCGAGATGGAGGACGATTCGACCTACGCGCCCGCCCGCCAACAGTTCAGGATGATAGGTGGCCGAGAGATAGGAGGGCAGGTGCATCAACTCGGGGCGATAGCTCGTACGAGAGTTGTTCATCACCATGATGACGGCTTCGGGGTGGTCACCTCGATTGACGTCGTCGAATTCTACTACATTGGTTGAGAGGCGTGCTACGCCCATGTCTATGGGGAACGTCCCCTCGTAGTCGGTCGTTGCCGCCACTACGCGTCCTTGGATGGTCAGGTAGACGGGGTCAGCGTCGGCATTCGTCCAGAGCTCAATCTCCTTGTGGAAAGAGCCCAGCATCTTTGCGTCGAAGGTGGCGGTGAGCGTAGCGCTCTCGCCGGGTGCTATGCCCTCCTTGGGCCACTCCACGGTCGTGCAGCCACAGGAACTGCCTACGCGTTGGAGTTGAAGGGGTGCCGTACCCGTGTTGGTGAGTTCGAAAGTCACTCGGCGCGGTTGTTGGAAAATAACTTCTCCTATGTTCTTCAGGTCGTTCGCGATATTCAGCTTGGGTTGCGCCCAACTGTCAGCGCCCGTCACGACGAGTAGCGTGGCTATGATGATTAGCTTGCTCTTCATGAATTACTTTTTCTTGATTTTCACTTTCACTTTCACGGGCGCTATGCCTTCGTTTGTCGGCACGACTGGGTGGATAGTGCCATCGTTGTTGAAGGTCATGCGGTCAATGCACACTTGTCGGTGGAATCCCGGCCCTTTGCGCTTGTCGAGGTAGTTCTTGTTGATGCGGTGATAGACGATGTACCACTCGTCGGTACCCGGCAACTGCAGGATACTGTTGTGAGCCGTGCCATAGATGCCCTTGTCCGCTACCTGCTGCAGGATGACAGGCTCCTTGGCCACTTCGATAGGGCCGAGCGGGCTATGAGCCGTACCGTAGGCTACGTGATAGTTGGGAGAGCCCGTGTCGTCTACGCTCCAAAGGAAGTAGTAGAGACCTTGGCGGTAGAACACATAGGGGGCTTCGCGATAGGCATAATCAGCGAGCGTGCCGCCTTGAGGTGTCAGAACGGTGACAGTGGTCGTGTCGATGCTTGTCATGTCGCGTCCCAGTTCGGCGCCTGCCATATAACCGTTGCCCCAGTAGAGGTAATCCTTGCCCGACACGGGGTCGTGAAAGACGTCGACGTCAATCTGCTGCCCGCCTCTTACGCCCTTCGGACGGAAGTCGATGAGAGGCTGTCCGAGGTCGGTAAAGGGGCCGGTGGGATGGTCGGCCACAGCCACACCGATGGCTTTGCGGTCGTGGTCGGGGTAGTGGCCACTATAGTAGAAGTAGTACCTCCATTTGCCGTCGATGAACTTTTCGATGATGGCGGGCGCCCATGCGTTGCCTGTCGCCCAGGGTACTTGGTCCGTGCCCAGGTCGAGGATGATGCCTTCGTGTCGCCAGTCCGTCAGGTCAGCCGACGAGAAGGCCGTGAAGTAGTAGCCCCCCCATCCCGGCGCGCCGTCGGTGGTGGAGTAAATGTAGAAGCGTCCCGTCTGCTCCGAGAAGAGCACCTCGGGGTCGGCGTGGAACTCCGGTAAGATTGGATTCCCGCTCATACGCACCTCTTTTCTTGCCGATGCTGTCAGCGTCAATGCGCAAACAGTCAATGTCAATATCAGTCTTTTCATATCTTTGTGAATCAGTATATCGATTTTAATTCCTTCATGCTTGGCTTTAGGTCGCTTGGGACTTCTAGGACTTTTCAGCTTCTCTACGTTTCAACGTTTCAACTTTTCAACTTCTCAACTTCTCAACGTTTCAACTTCTCAACGTTTCAACCTTTCAACTTCTCAACTTTTCAACGTTTCAACCTCTCAACTTCTCAACGTCTCAACCTTTCAACCTTTCAACCTTTCAACTTCTCAACTTCTCAACCTTTCAACTTCTCAACGTTTCAACCTTTCAACTTTTCAACTTTTCAACTTTTCAACCTTTCAACCTTTCAAACGCCTTCTCGGTAGAAGTCCAGCGCCTCGAAGATGTCGTCCTTGTTGACCTGCTGGTTGATGCGAATCTCGCCGATATCAGCGAGGAGGGTGAAGTTGATTCGTCCGGCTACGTTCTTCTTGTCGTGAGTCATCAGTTCGTAGAGGTGGTCGTACTCGCGGCAGTCCAATGCCATTGAGCCGTAGTTCTCCTTGATGAACTGTAGGGTAGGGTAGAACCTCTCGCGTGGGAAGCCTGCCAGCGTTGTGCTGAGGTAGAGTTCGCACAACAGTCCCCAAGCCACGGCATAACCGTGCAACACGGGTTGTCCCTGTGCGAGTGCCAGACTCTCGAAGGCATGCCCTATGGTATGTCCCAGGTTCAGTGCCTTGCGGATGCCGTGCTCGTGAGGGTCTTCGCTGACGATGCGCTCTTTCACGGCGACGCTCTCAGCCAGGAGACGGGCCAAGGTTTCATCGTGCTTGCCGTCTATGGGCTGGCCCTCATTGCAGTCGAGCCTCTCTGCTGAGCCTGTTTTGCCGCAGCAGATATCGAAGACGTCGAAGGCGAGTAACTCCTTCCAGTGCTGGGGCGTGCTGATGAGTCCGTGCTTCAGCATCTCGGCGTAGCCCGAGAGGATGTTATGACTATCCAGTGTGCGTAGGAAGAGTGTGCTCAGAATGACCGTCTCTGCCTCATTGAAGACGCCTATCTCGTTCTTCAGCCCGCCGAAGTTAAAGCCCGTCTTGCCGCCCACGCTGGCATCGACCATCGCCAGCAGCGTCGTCGGCAGGTTTACGAAGCGGATGCCCCGCTTGAACGTAGAGGCTGCGAAACCGCCCAGGTCTGTAACCATTCCGCCGCCCAGGTTCACGAGCAATGAGTGACGCGTGGCGCCGCCGCTCTGCAACTGACTCCATACGTGGACCACGGAGTCCAAGGTCTTCGCTTCGTCCGATGAGCCGATGGTGATCATCTGTGCTCCGGCGAGGCAGTCCATACTCTCTACGACAGGCCAACACAGCGACAGCGTCGTCGTGTCGGTGAGTACGAACAGGCGGTCGGGTCCGACGGCGCTGATGGCTGCTGTCAGTTCCTGCTGCAAGTTCTTGCTGATGATGACCTTTTGGGCGTTTGCGTTCATGTCCTATTGCGTTTCGCGATGCAAAGTTAGTGATTTTTTCTCGAATAACCGCATCTATGACGGCTTTTTTTTACTTTTTCTTGAACTTGCCGCTACCCTCAATGACAAAGCCACTTTTTCGGGCTTGCCGAGCGATGTTTATATCCGCTAAGCCGTCAAGAACTGCTCCTTCAAGGCCGAACGAATATACGTGAAGGCTCGAGCGTACTATACGCGAAGGGCGATGCGAATATACGTGAAGGCTTGAGCGTACTATACGCGAAGGTCGATGCGTACTATACGTGAAGGCTTGAGCGTACTATACGCGAAGGTCGATGCGAATATACGTAAAGGCTTGAGCGTACTATACGTGAAGGGCGTAGCGTCTATACGTGTAAGCCTTAGCGTCTGGAGGTTTGGAGTGCACGGCGAGCAGGCGCGCTGCATCCTTGCTGCCGATTCTTTATTGTCGATATCACGGCTACAATAACCATGAAAGTCAACAGCCCAAGGTGGCTGGACGGCTACCTCAATTGCAAGGCAAATACCGATGCTTCTGACTGCATTTTTAAACTGCGTCATGAAGTGGCTGAAAAAAAGACCAAAACAAAGGAAAAAAGAAAAAAGAAGCAAAAAAGAATAAAAGGAAGGGCTGCTGCTGCAGCAGCTAACGCGCACGAGGAAAAATGCGAGGGGAAGCGTCCCCTCGGCGCTCCCCTCAGAGGCCGATGGGAAACTGGATATGACGGGCGGACACACCGACGAGGGTTATAGCGCGCTGATGCGGCGAGTCAAGTCGACGAATTGTTGGAGAGAGAGTTGCTCAGGACGTAAGTTGAAAAGGGGGTCGGCCAAGAGCTCTGCGATTCGCTCATTGAGGCTGGCTCTCGGCTCGGTAGAACTGTCGATTTTCTCGATGGAATCGCCGTTTTTTGTCGATTGTAAGAGCTCGTTAAGCAGCGGTTTGATGTTGTTTCGGAGCGTTTTTCTGCGTTGGTTAAAGGTCGTTTTGACCACGCGTCGGAAGAGCGCTTCGTCGCATCCGAGGGCACTTGTGTCGTTGCGGGTGAGGCGAATGACAGCTGAGCGCACCTTGGGCGGAGGATTGAAGACGCTGGGCTCGACGGTGAAGAGGTATTCGGGGGTGTACCACGCCTGGATGAGTACGCTGAGGATGCCGTAGGCCTTCGTGCCGGGATGGGCACAGATGCGGTCGGCCACCTCTTTCTGGATCATACCGGTACAACAGGGTATCAAGTCCTTGTTGTCCAGCATTTTGAAGAAAATCTGCGAGGAGATGTTGTAGGGGTAGTTGCCCGTAAGCACGAAGGGTTGGCCGTCGAACGTGCGGTCGAGGTGCATCTTCAGGAAATCGTCCTCGATGATATTATCCTCCATTTGTGGCCAAGTGCGTCGCAAATATTCAACGCTCTCGAAGTCGAGCTCTACTACTCGTAGCGGTCGCGGCTTTTGCATGAGGTATTGCGTCATAACGCCCATTCCCGGTCCGACCTCCAAGATGGGGAGGTCAGGAGTGGCGTCTACAGTGTCAGCAATGCGTCTTGCAATGTCTAAATCCGTTAAGAAGTGTTGTCCGAGAAACTTTTTTGGCTTAACAGTGCGCATAAGCGAGAGAAATTATGTAACTTTGCGCTGCAAAGGTACAAAAAAAAGATATAACTCATGGCTGAGAACGTGAAAAGTTGGCGTTCTATCATAAAAATCGCATTGCCGATAGTACTGGGGGGTGCAATCCTCTGGTGGATGTACCGCGGCATGGATTGGGCTACGCTCAGCAAGTCGCTCACGAGCGGCATGGACTGGACGTGGATGTGGCTGTCGCTGCCTTTTGGCGTGTTGGCGCAGGTGTTTCGAAGCATCAGATGGCGTCAAGTGCTTCGCCCTATCGGCGAGCATCCGCGCCTCTCGACAAGCATCTACGCTATATTCCTAAGCTATGCCAGTTCGTTGGTCGTGCCGCGTGTAGGTGAAGTGCTTCGGTGTGGCGTACTGAAGCGCTACGATGGGGTGAGTTTCTCGCGCAGCGTCGGCACCGTAGTGACGGAGCGCGTAGTGGACATGGCCATCATAGCGGTGCTATCGATAGTCGTCTTCCTGTTTCAGGTGCCAGTGTTCATGGATTTCTTTGCGCGAACGGGTACTGGTGTGAGTGGCTTTCTTGGACAATTCACAGCAACCGGCTGGTTGGTAACAGCGGTCTGCTTGTTTGCTCTTGGCGTTTTCGTAGCCTTTATGTTGCGTCGCTTCCAGTTCTTGACGCGGACGCGCTCCATTGTTCAAGAACTGAAGCAGGGACTGCTTTCCATCACAAAAGTCGATGGAATCGGTCTTTTCCTATTCAATAGTCTTGCCATTTGGGTAAGCTATTTCCTTCATTTCTATCTGACGTTCTTCTGCTTTGCGAGCACAGCAGACCTGGGCGTGAACGTGGCGGCTGTGGCTTTCGTGATCGGCACATTCGCTGTGCTGGTGCCTACGCCCAACGGAGCTGGACCCTGGCACTTCGCCGTGAAAACGGTGCTGATACTCTACGGCGTTAATGGCGAAGAAGGCGCTATCTTCGCGTTGGTCGTTCATACGGTGCAGACGCTGTTGGTGGCCCTCCTCGGCTTATATGCCGTCGGAGCACTGGCCTTGACGAAGGCGTCGAATCATTGAAGCCTCCTTACTATCGATATGTCGAAATAATTAACAATCATCAAAATAACAACTAAATCTCAACCAACTATGAGCATTCACGATCTTGAACCTAAAGCCATTTTCGGCAATTTCTACAAACTGACCCAAGTGCCGCGCCCCAGCGGACACCTCGAGAAGATCCAGCAGTTCCTGCTCCAGTGGGCTGCAGAGCGCGGCATCGAAGCCTTCAAGGACGGAGGCGACAACATCGTTATGCGCAAACCTGCAACCCCAGGCTTCGAGAACCGCAAGGCTTGTGTGATGCAGGCCCACATGGACATGGTACCCCAGAAGGTCGACGAGAGCAACCATAATTTCGAGACTGACCCCATAGAGACATACATCGACGGCGAATGGCTGAAGGCCAAAGGTACTACGCTCGGCTCGGACGATGGCATGGGTGTTGCCGCCATCATGGCTGTGTTCGAGGACAACTCATTGCAGCACGGCCCGCTCGAAGCCCTCATCACCGCCGACGAAGAGACCTGCATGTGGGGCGTGAATCACCTTGCTGCCGATACTCTGCATGGCGATATCCTGCTGAACATCGACAATGAGACCGAGGGCGAGTTCTGCATCGGGTCGGCCGGCGGCGTCAACGTAACTGCTTCGCTCGAATATAAAGAGGTAGAGACCGACAAGGACGATATCGCGGTGAAGGTATCCATCTGCGGTTTGAAGGGCGGTCATAGTGGTCTGGAAATCAACGAAGGCCGTGCCAATGCCAACAAACTGCTCTGCCGTCTTGTGCGTCAGGCTATTCAGGACGACGATGCTCGCCTCGCTACATGGAAAGGTGGTAATATGCGCAACGCCATTCCTCGCACCGCAGAGGTCGTGCTGACCATTCCAGCTGAAAACGAAGCCGACCTGCGCGAGTTGGCAGATTATTGCCAGACGACCTTCGCCGCTGAATTCCGCGGAGTCGAAGAAGGCATCGAGATAGCCGTCGAGCGCGTGGCTCTGCCCGAGAAGCAGGTGCCCGTAGAGGTGCAGGACAACCTCGTAAGCGCTATCCTCGCTTGCCACGACGGCGTGCTGCGCAATATCCCCAGCATTCCTCATGTGGTCGAGACCAGCTCCAATATGGCTATCATCGAAATCGGCGGCGGCAAAGCCAGCGTGCTCATCCTCGCCCGCTCGTCGTGCGACAGCTACCTTGAGTTGGAACAGGAGATGTTTGAGAGCACGTTCGGCATGGCTGGCATGAAGGGTGAGTATGGCGGTGAATATGGTGCTTGGCAGCCCAACTTCGACTCGCCCATAGCAGCCCAGATGGCAGCTCTCTATGAACGATTAGAGAACAAACCCGCCAAAGTGGAAGTGGTACATGCAGGCTTGGAGTGCAGCCTAATCGGACAAGTCTACCCGAAGATGGACCTCATCTCCTTCGGTCCGACCTTGCGTTCGCCGCACACTCCCGACGAGCGCTGCAATATCCCGTCGGTAGGCCGCTTCTGGACGTTCCTGAAGACATTGCTTGCCGAGATACCCGAGAAATAATAAGTATTTGTTTATGAAGTCGTTCATTCTTTCAGTCATCATGTCTTTAATTCCTGTTCTTGCCTCCTCTCAATCCTATGACGCCTTGTGGAAGACGGAGCAACAGATGGAAGCTGACGGCAAACCGCAGTCGGCCTATAAGGCAGTACAAACCATCTTGAATAAGGCGCTCGCCGAAGGCCATAAAGGTCAGGCGTTGAGCGCCCGCCTGCGGTCAGCCGCTCTCCATCAGGAGTGGGCCCCCGATAGTTTCTTCACTGATCTGGCCGAGTTGGAGCAACTGCGCCAGGCCGAGACCTCGGCCGAGGCACGGGCTGTATATGCCTCAGTACTTGCTGAAGTCTACCAGGACAACCGCGACCGGTCGCAGGCGAGAAACTTGGCCTTGGAGAGCGATGACATGAAAGAATGGACACGCGAGCAATACGCTGATGCTGCACTGAAGAACTGGCAGCTGTCGCTGGCCGATCTGCCCATGCTGGCCGATGCCCGTAGCAAGGACTGGCTGCCGTTCGTGGTGCAGAACACCAATTCGGAGTATTTTCACCACGACTTGCTGCACATCCTCTGGCAGCGACTGAGCCAGCAACGCACCGTGTCTTGGGGCCCTTCGCACAACTACGTCAATGAGATGGGTGCTGCCGTCAGTGCCGAATATGCCCGTCGGGGAAACCGCGAGGCCCAACTGCTGGTAGAGCTTGACCTGCTCGAAGACTTGTTTAGCATTGACTATGCCAAAAGACGCGAGAAGCTACTCGAACTGAAGGAGAAGTTTGCCGATCTGCCCCTCTGCACGGAGGTGTACATTCAGCTGCTATATACCGATGCCACTGACCAACAGAGGGTGGCTTGGGCTGAAGAGGCCCTGAGGCTCTACCCGCGCTATGAGCGTATCAACGAGGTGAAAAACATCCTCAACGCCCTGCGTCAGCCCTACGTAGCTTGGACCGGCAATGAGGTCTACTATCCTGGCAAGCAGTACATATGGCACCTGGGGGCCAAGAATGCCACTGCGCTAAACCTGAAGGTGTATCGCCTCGGCAAGGACTTCCGTGAGGAACAGATACACCAAAGTAAACTATCCGTCAGCGATTTCTTCCGCCGCAATGCCGAACTTGTTCAGGAAATCAACCATTCCATCGAAGCGCGAGAGCCTTACGTCACTTTCGAAGACAGCATCGCATGGACGGCTCCCTTAGCCGGACTTTATGCCATCGTCTACACGGCCACCACCGCTGAGACCGAAGCTCAGCGCAAGAGCGTCGCGGATCACTACCAGCTCTTCCGGGTGACGTCGCTGAAGACCATCAGCCACTTCCTGACGTCCTCGCAATTGGAGGTCATCACTGTTGACGCTGAGAGCGGTCAACCGCTTGCTGGCTCCCAGGTGACGCTTTATGCTGTGGATATCCGCACCAACAGCCGCAAGAAACTCGCCACGCTGACTGCAGACGCCGAGGGCCGAGCCCTTTTCAACGATATCAGTCGCGAGAACCGCAGGCGGCTCGTGCTCCAAGCGGTGAAAGGCTCCGACATCTTCATGCCGGAAGAAACGTTTTGGAACAGAGATCCATCGACCTATGCCGAGAGCACAGATATTAAACTTCACCTCTACACCGACCGCGCCATCTACCGTCCGGGGCAGACCGTACACGTCGGAGGCATTGTCTACAGCCAACGGCACTGGGATGCGCAAGTAGCTGCCGGCAAAGAATACGAATTGGTGCTACGCGATGCCAACTGGAAGGATGTGACCCGTGAGGTAGTAAAGACCGACGAACGCGGCGTTCTCGCCGCCGATTTCACACTGCCGGAAGGTTGTCTGCCAGGCGTCTACAGGATTCTGACTGACAACTGCAACGTCAGCTTCCGCGTCGAGGAGTATAAACGTCCGACCTTCGAAGTGACGATGGACGAGGCTCCGGCGCTCCAGTGGCCGCAGGATAGCATAACCCTCACGGGCAAAGCCATGGGCTACAACGGAGTGCCTATTCGCAACGGCCGTGTGACGGGCCAGTACCAGTTTACATATCCTTACAGATGGTGGTTTCATCACGAGGATTCGCCACTGATGCCTCTCGACAGCGTTCAGACCGATGAAATGGGCGTTTTCAGCGTAAGGATACCTCTCAAAGACATCCCCACCGAGGCCCTTCAGCACGGGCTCGTGCTTCGCACCAACGTCGAGGTGCTCAGCACCGCCGGCGAGACTCGAGAGGGTAGCCTGCGTGTGCCGCTCTGCACAACGCCTTTGCGCCTCAACATCACCATGAACGAGCAGCAGGACCGCGACCGTCTGCAAGCACCCACCTTCGAGTTGCTGACCTCTACAGGCAAGCCTACGGAAGGAGACATTCGTTGCAGCATCAAGCCTGCCGGCAGCAAGGAACCGTTAGTAAAGGATATAGCACCTAAAGGCCTGAAGGACGCTTTGCTCGCCTTGCCTTCGGGCGACTATCTGCTGCATGCCGATGCCCGTTCGGGGGCTGACACAGCCTCAGCCGAAGCGCCTTTCTATCTCTTCTCGATGGCCGACAAACGCCTGCCTCGCCGCGCCGAGAGTTGGCTCTACTGCCCCGTCGACACCTTCGATGCCGCTCATCCTGCACGGATTCAAATAGGTAGCAGTTTCGAGGACGTTGCTCTCGCCTACACACTCGTAGGTACTGACGGCCTCATCGAGAATCGGCTCATACGTCTCTCCAATGAGCTGCAGCTACTCGAGATTCCTTATTCATCTGAATATGGCGACGGCGTGACCGCTCACTTCGCATTTGTCAAGGGCGGGAAATGCTATACCATGAGCCAAGCGCTGAAACTGATGATGCCCGAAAACAAGTTGCGATGGGAGTGGACTTCGTTCCGCGACCGTCTGCATCCGGGCGACCACGAGACTTGGACGCTGCGACTCACTCGTCCTGATGGCAAGCCAGCCGATGCCAACCTCATGGCGGCCATATACGATGCCTCGCTCGACCAACTGACGCCTCATATCTGGCATTTAGCCGTGAACCGAAGCCACCGACTGACGTACATCCCCTGGCAGTCGAGAGATATCTTCCGTGAAGGAGCCGCCATGCAGCACCTGTTCTTCGAGATGAAGATGCGCGATGTGAAAGGGTTGGACTTCGACGCTTTCGACTACAAATGGATGAACTGGCTGGCCTTCGGGCGTTACATCATAGGTTATGGTGGGGGACGGATGCTAAAATCCACCAGCGCCAGTGGTATGGCGATAGAAGAGATGGCTATGGATGAGGCTCCTATGATGATGGCTGCAGCACCTAAGGCCGCCAATCGGTCGGTACAGTTTGACATGGCAGATGCCGAAGAAGCGAAAGCCGTTGATGCCTCCGTAACGTCTGGCTACGACGAAGGCGAAGGCGGCCAAGTGTCGACTGCAACCTCGGCACTGCGTACTAATTTCAACGAGACGGCCGCTTTCATGCCGCGTCTTGCTACTAACCCGAAGACTGGCGAGGTGACGCTGTCGTTCACACTGCCCGAGAGCCTTACCACCTGGCAGATGCTTGGCATTGCGCATACGTCAGACATGCTGACGGCTGATATTCAGGCACAGACCATAGCACGTAAGGAGATGATGGCTCGGCTCTTCATGCCGCGTTTCCTGCGCGCCGGTGACCATGGAAGCCTGCGAGCTTCCGTGCAGAATCTCACGGATAATGAGTTGAGCGGCACAGCCTCGTTGGAGGTGTTCGACCCCGAAACCGACAAACTCATCCTCAGAGCTGAGAAAACCTTCACCGCCAAGGCTCAGGGCGAGGACGTTCTGGCCTTTGACTTCACGCCGACCGAGGATTATCCGGTTGTGGCCGTGCGCCTTATGGCCGAGACGAAGCCCTTGGGCAAGAAAAAGAAAGCAGCTACCTTCAGCGACGGCGAGCAACACTATCTGCCCATCTTGCCCAGCAAGACTTACATGACGGAAAGTGTGGAGATACGCGCCGATAGCCTCGGCACATTCACGACGGACCTCTCGTCGCTCTTCAACCACAACAACCCCACGGCTACTAATCGACGCCTTACCGTAGAATACACTGCGCATCCTATCTGGTATGCGTTGCAGGCCCTGCCCTCGCTGGCAGAACCGCAGCACGACGATGTCGTGTCGCTAGGCACGGCCTTACAGGCTCAGGCTCTCTCGACATATATTGCTAACAACACGCCTCGACTGAAGACTCTCGTAGAAATATGGAAGCGCGAAGCAGCACAGGGACAACCCGCCCTGTCAAGCCGTCTGGCTGAGGACGAAGAGCTGAAGCAAATCATCTTGGACGAGACGCCTTGGCTGCGCGAGGCCGAGAGCGAAGCCGACCGCAAGGCTCGCCTCATCGAGCTATTTGACATAAGCCGACAGGAAAACGTCTTGACCTCTACGGCCGACCGACTGGAGAAGCGACTGCAGCCCGATGGTGGGTTTGCTTGGTTCCCAGGCATGGAGAGCAGCGAAGTGATGACACGCGTAGTGGCATCTGAACTGACGCGTCTGCGCGTGATGACTAATGACTTCAGCAGTTTGCCTGCCTCCGGCAAGGCCAGCGTGAAGCAGATACTATCTAAGAACGTCGGTTTCATCGCCTCGAAGATGGCAGAGCGTATCAAAGAACTGAAGAAAGCTGAAGCCAAGGGCGTGAAAGTGAGCACAGCCTCGCTCGCCTATCTCGCCTATGTCTATACCACTCAACACGCAGATGTCCGCCTCTCTGCACGTCAGCAACAGGACGTCACCTATATCTTAGATCACATGAAAGGCAGCGTAGCCTCGATGGACAACTGGGAACGCGCCATGGCTGCCGTCGTTATGCAATATGCTGGGCGTAAGGCTGAAGCACGTCAGTACTATGAATCGCTGCTTGAACATGCAACCACGACTGCCGACCATGGCACTTTCTTCGACTATGCCGGTGGCAGTTTCGAGCCTACGAGCCATAAGATTATCCATCATGTAGCGGCGATGGAAGCCGTGAATGTGATGGAGCCCCAGAACAAGAGCCTGCAGCGCGGCCTTCGCAGATGGCTGTTGCAGCAGAAGCGCACTCAGATGTGGGAATCCAACATTTGTACTGCTGATGCCATCTATGCCCTGCTCACAGGCAACACTGCCGAGCTCCAAGCCACGGCTCCCGACGACATCAAACTTAACTACGCTAAACGTCAGGTGGATATCACTCGTCAGGAAGCAGACAACAGTGTAGCCGGTCTCGGTTTCATCAAGAAACAATTCAGCGATGGCGAGGCGCCAAAGACGATTACCGTGACTCGCCACACCGACAGCGAGGCCTGGGGTTCTGTTTTCGCCACCTTCCTCACTCCTTTGTCTGACGCCTCAGCCTCATCCACAGGCCTCAAGGTTCGTCGCGAAGTAAGCTCCGCTTTGCTCAAGGTGGGCGATAAGCTTACGACTCGATATGTCATCACGGCCGACCGCGACTACCAATATGTGTGCCTGCGTGCTGCCAGGGCAGCTTGTGCAGAGCCGTCGGAGATGACCTCAGGCTATCGCTACCAGGGTGGTCTCGGCTACTACATGGCCGTGCGCGATGCACATACCGATTATTTCTTCGACCATATGCCAAAAGGCACTTATGTGATTGAGGAAACCAGTTTCATCGACCGCGACGGCGCATACACCACAGGCCTCGTCACCCTGCGCTGCCTGTATGCTCCCGAGTTCGCAGCCAGCACCTCAGCCGTAGAACTAAACATTAGCGACAAATGAAAAAGCCCCTCATACTCATCACCAATGACGACGGTTATCAGGCCGCCGGCATACAAGCTTTGGCCCGTGCCGTCTCTGCCATCGGCGATGTCTATATTGTAGCCCCTGACGGCGCTCGTTCTGGTGCTGCCTGTGCCATCACGAGCACCCAACCTGTCAGCTTCCAGAAACTTACGAGTTCTGGCGAGGAGCCTATACAGGTCTTTTCGTGCACTGGCACGCCTGTCGACTGCGTGAAGTTGGCACTCGAACAAATCGTTCCGCGCAAACCTGACCTCCTGCTCAGCGGCATCAATCATGGCGACAACGCCAGTGTCAGCGTTCATTACAGCGGCACGATGGGTGCTGTTTTTGAAGGTTGTATGAAAGAAATCCCGAGCATAGGCATTTCATTATATCTCCATCGCGGACAACGTTATGAGGATTATCCTGTTAGTGAGGACACGCTAAATGCAGTGGCAAGCCTTTGCCGTCGTGTCATCGAACAAGGCCTTCCACAAGATGTTTGTCTGAACATCAATCTCCCTACTGCACATGTGTTTCGGGGTTGGCAGCTATGTCGACAAGCTCGCGGACGATGGAGCGCTGAATGGGCTTCGGCTTCAAATCCGCATGGGTTGAATGCCTTTTGGCTCACAGGCCATTTCACCGACCTCGAACCTGACGCCCAAGATACCGATTTCTCGGCACTCCGCGCAGGTTACGCTTCCATCGTACCTATCACTATAGATATGACTGCCTTTGAAGCAATGAATCAGATAAACGAATTATTAAGAGCACGCTAAGCGACCAATGAAATATTATGTAATAGCAGGCGAGGCCAGTGGTGACCTCCATGCCTCCCATCTTATCGCCGCTTTGAAAAAAGAAGATCCCGAAGCTCGCTTCCGTGGCTTTGGGGGTGATCTGATGGCGGCAGAAGGTATGGAGCTTGTCAGGCACTATAAGGACCTTGCTTACATGGGATTTGTGGCAGTGGCCTTGCATGCTCGTACTATTCTTCGTGGTCTTCAGCAATGCAAAGACGATATCGTCGAGTGGCATCCCGATGTCATCATCCTTGTCGACTATCCAGGCTTCAACCTCAAAATCGCAAAATTCGTCCATTCCATCGCTCTTTGTCCTGTCTATTATTACATCGCTCCTAAGCTTTGGGCATGGAAAGAATACCGCATCAAGAACATCCGTCGTGATGTCGACGAACTCTTCTCCATTCTTCCCTTCGAAGTTGATTTCTTTGAGGGCAAGCATGGACGTCCGATTCATTATATCGGCAACCCTACCGTTGATGAAGTAGCGGAGTATAAGAAACATTACGCTCCACCCACCCCTCCTTCAGGTGAGGGAGCGTTTATAGCTCTCCTTGCAGGTAGTCGTAAGCAAGAAATCCGCGACAACCTGCCCCGGATGATAGCCGCAGCGCAGCCGTTTACCGCTCAATATGACCTCATCGTCGCAGGTGCACCGGGCATTGACGATGATTTCTATCGTCAGTATATCGGCGACAGCCGCGTTCAAGTCGTCTACGGCAAGACTTACGACCTCCTATCCGAGGCTACTGCCGCCCTTGTCACTTCTGGCACAGCCACGCTTGAGACTGCCCTCTTCCGCGTGCCGCAAGTCGTTTGCTATTTCATGAAAGCACGCTGGTTGGCTTCCCTTGGACGTAAGCTCTTCATCAAGACACCTTTCGTCTCGCTGGTCAATCTGGTAGCAGGTCAAGAGGTCGTCCCCGAACTTGTAGCCGAGCAGATGAGCGTAGCCAATTGTCGCCGACACCTCGAAGCTATCCTTCCAGGAGGAGCCGACCGCCAAGCCCAACTCGAAGGCTATGAACTGATGGCCCGCAGGCTGGGCGATGCTGGTGCGCCCGAGCGTGCAGCCCGTCTCATGGTTAAGTTGTTAACGAAAAGGCCAGCCGAACCCCTCCGTCCATTCTTTTGTTAAACATTATTCATCCTTTTATTACAATCACTATGCTACAATTCAAGCGAATCCTCCTTAAGCTCTCGGGCGAGAGTCTGATGGGCGAGCAGCGTTATGGCCTCGACGAGAAGCGTCTGGCCGAGTATGCTGCACAAATCAAAGAGATCCATGACCTCGGCGTTGAGATCGGCATCGTCATCGGTGGTGGCAACATCTTCCGCGGACTGAGCGGCACGGGTCGCGGTTTCGACCGCGTCAAAGGCGATCAGATGGGCATGTTGGCCACTGTCATCAACTCGCTTGCCCTCAACAGTTTCCTCAGCGCTGCCGGCGTGCCGTCGCGCGTGTTCACGGCCATCCGCATGGAACCCGTTGGCGAGTTCTACACGAAATGGAAAGCTATTGATGCCATCGAACGCGGCGAAGTGGCCATCTTCAGCGGCGGCACAGGCAATCCTTATTTCACTACCGACACGGGCTCATCGTTGCGCGGCATAGAGATAGAAGCCGATGTGATGCTCAAAGGCACTCGCGTGGATGGCGTCTACACGGCCGATCCCGAGAAAGACCCGACGGCTACGAAGTTCGCTGATATCACCTTCGACGAAGTCTATCATCGCGACCTCAAGGTGATGGACCTCACGGCCACCACTATGTGCAAGGAGAACGACCTGCCCATCTATGTCTTCAATATGGATGTGCCGGGCAACCTGCGACGGGTGATTGACGGTGAGCCTATTGGAACGTTAGTACATAGATAATTGTACGCTTACATAAGGCGATTGTAGCGCTTGACTATTTATACACTCTCAGTTTCTTGCCGCTATGCGATGCCACCACCTGTCCTCTCTGTTCTGTGCAGTCTTGTTATGCGGAACTATCCAAGCACAATATCAATCGGCTGTCTGGTCGCCCGACAATGGAGATGGCACCTATACGAATCCCGTTCTCTATGCAGACTACAGCGATCCCGATGTGTGCGCCGTAGGCGAGGATTACTATCTGACAGCCAGCTCTTTCAACTGCATCCCCGGGCTGCCCATTCTCCATTCGCGCGACTTGGTTAACTGGCAGTTGATCGGTCATGCCTTGCCTCAGCAACTCCCAACAGAGGTCTTCGACTTGCCTGCTCATGGTAAGGGCGTTTGGGCGCCCTCTATCCGACATCACGATGGTGCTTTCTACATCTACTGGGGCGACCCCGACCATGGTATTTTCATGGTACGTGCCACCGACCCTTCAGGTCCTTGGGAGACGCCTGTCTGTGTTGTAGCTGGGCGAGGGATGATCGACCCCTGCCCCCTTTGGGACGATGATGGTCGCTGTTTTCTGGTCAATGGTTGGGCCAACTCTCGTGCTGGTTTTAATTCTGTATTGTCGGTTCGCCAACTTTCAGCTGACGGTACGCGAGCCATAGGTCTTCCGCGTATCGTCTTCGATGGCGGGCAAGAGAATCATACCGCTGAAGGACCTAAGTTCTATAAGCGTGAGGGCTATTATTGGATCCTCTGTCCAGCAGGAGGCGTCGAGCGAGGGTGGCAGCTGGCCATGCGCTCCCGTTCTCCTTATGGTCCTTATGAGTGGAAACGCGTTATGGAGCAAGGCGCAACCGACATCAACGGTCCTCATCAAGGAGGATGGGTGCACACGGCCTTCGGCGAAGACTGGTTTTTGCATTTCAACGACAAGGGACCCTATGGACGTGTTGTCTATCTTCAACCCGTCGATTGGTCTTCGGGGTGGCCGATTATGGGCAATCGTGGTAAGCCCTTAGCTCGCCATCTCAAGCCTAAGTCGTCATCATCCATAGTGATGAATCCGCAGGAGACGGATGAGTTCACCGAGGGCCTTGGTTTGCAATGGCAATGGCATGCCAACTACAATCAGTTTTGGGGTCAGCCAACGGCTGATGGTTGCTATCGATTGTATACTCAGGAACTGTCGCCGGCGGCCACACTCTGGTCGGCCCCGAACTTATTGCTCCAGAAGCCCACAGCACCACGCTTCACAGCAACAGCCAAGGTGCGCTTTGCATCAAAAGAGGAGGGACAATGGGGAGGCCTTGTAGTGATGGGACGTTCCTATTCCGCTCTCGTCGCTTATCGCCGTGGCGACTCGTTTGTACTGCAACGCCGTACATGCCTTGGAGCAGACGAACAAGGTCAGGCTACCGCCACAGATATCGCTACGCTAAAACCAACTTCGAGCGACACTATTCTTTATTCGCCCGCTATCTACCTCGACCTCTACCTTCGACTGACTGTCCACGATGGCAACTGCAGGTTCTATTATAGCCTTGATGGTCACCGTTTCACTGAAGCAGGTCTGCCTTTTGCAATGCGCGAGGGCAAATGGATAGGTGCCAAGTACGGGTTCGTTTCCGCGTGCGACAGTTTGAAGTCTTCGCGCGGTTGGCTGGACATCGACTGGATTCGTATTACGAAATAATCAGCCATTCACAAAATAATAACGGATATGAGATCTCATCTTATTCTTTACAGCTCAAGTTCCTCTTCACAGCGCCAGAATCCTCTGGGGGTGCTCCTTATCTTCGCGATTCTCGCGGTCCTTGTATCCTGTCACTCCATCGATAGTCAAGACAACCAACTTGACTTAGACGCAGCCCTCGAACAATGCGACATACAAGTTCATCGCGCGCTCGCTCAGCTGTCCGTTGGTGGTGTCATCGACACGACTGTAATGCCCCGTAATATCGCATCCGGTGACAGCTGCTGGACGTGCCGACCGCTTTGTGCTGAAGAGTGGTGCAGCGGCTTTTGGCCAGGCATCCTTTGGTTAGATTACGAAGCGCGGCTCATGCAAGAGCGCCCCGTCGACAGTCTGCTCCGTGCTTCAGCTCTCAATGCCACGAAAGCCATGCACCGTGTTGTGGACGTGTCTGTGCTCGACCACGACCTCGGTTTCCTCGTCTTCTGTTCGGCTGGAACAGCCATCCGTGTATTGAACCGAGAACTCGAGCGAAAGGACCTCACACCCCAACAACGCGATGAGGACCAAGAGGCCCTCGTCAGTTTCCGTCGGCTCTGTCTTCGCGCTGCCGACACCCTATCGACACTTTTCAATCCCACCGTGGGTACCATCCTGTCCTGGCCGCGCAACGTGACTAAATTCGGAGGTCACAACACCATTATGGATAACATGATCAACTTGGAACTGCTTTGCTGGGCAGCTAAGGACAAGGAAAGTGGTGAGGAAAGAAGCGAGCGACTGAGGGATATTGCCGTTCGGCATGCTGAAACGACTCGTCAGCACCATTTTCGGCCCAATGCCACCTGCTATCATGTTGCTGTCTACGACACACTTGATGGCCACTTCATCCATGGCAAGACCCATCAGGGCTTTTCCGACTCATCGACCTGGGCTCGCGGTCAAGCTTGGGCTGTTTATGGCTTTACGATGATGGCGAGGGAAGTGAAGAGGATGGCCAATGAAAAATGGAGCACTCATCAATCGTCATTCTTAGACATGGCATGCCGAGCTGCCGATGCTTTCATCAGTCATCTTCCTAAGGACTACGTACCTTTCTGGGATTTTGATGACCCTCGCATCGCCACTTCTCCCGTCGACCATCCAGAGGCGGCCTCGGCGACAGTAGCTCCACGTGACGCATCAGCAGCTGCCGTTGTGGCATCTGCGTTGATCGAACTGAGCGAGCTCGTTGCTGATGCTGATGGTTTGTGTGCCACGTCCCCTGACGGTCATGAGTCGCGTTCCGACTATTACCTTTCGACGGCCAAGCGCATCCTTGCCAGTCTCGCCTCAACTCATTATCAGGGTGCGCCTGATAACTGTTCTTTCCTCAAGCATAGTACTGGTCATCTTCCCGCGGGCTCAGAGATAGACCTGCCCATCATCTACGCCGACTACTACTACCTCGAGGCACTGAACCGACTGAAAGCGCGTCAGCACAAAGAGAAATAGACACTTGATGGTCATTGAACCTCTCAACTAACAACTATTTTTGTATACGATCAATCTTTATATACGACTTGAATGAGACGTTATCTGTTTATCGTCACCTTGTTGATTACTGCGCTAACGGTGAACGCACGCGTTTTCAAGCATCCTGGGCTGCTCCATACCCGCGAATCCATTGAACGTACGCGCCAGTGGGTTGCACACCAGAACCCCGTAGCAATGGGGTCGTACAACAAACTCATTGCCGACCCGAAATCTTCAGCCGACTACCGCATGGCAGGGCCGTTCGAAACGATTGCTCGCGATGGTGAGCACCGTCGTACCAAGGGCCCCAGTGAGAACGACTTCCTGGCCGCTTACTACAACGCCTTATGCTATATCCTCACGCGTGACGAAGCGCATGCAGCCACTGCTCTCTCTATCATCCGCGCCTATGCCGACCGCCTGCAGGCCATCGATGGTCACGACGCTCCACTCTGTGCTGGCTTGCAGGGCTTCATCTTATTGAATGCCTGCGAATTGTTGCGATATGAGTATCCCGCTTGGACGAAGGCTGACACGCGTGCCACTGAGTCAATGCTGCGCCGTGCATTTCTGCCCGTACTCGATGAATTTGACCGCCGTTCGCCCTACGCCAACGGCAATTGGGGTGCTGCCGTCAACAAGATGCGTTTGGCTTTGGCTGTTTACACCAACGATGTCAAGCAGTACAACCGTGCCATCGCCTACTATCGCCAAGGTCATGACAATGGTTCGCTGCCTAACTATATCGCCTCGACGGGGCAGTGCCAGGAGAGCGGGCGGGATCAAGCACATGTCATGCTGGGTTTGGGCCAACTGGCCGAGATTTGTGAAGTGGCATGGAGTCAGGGCGATGACCTTTATTCCGATCTCGATAATCGTCTGATGAGGGGCTACGAATATACATCGCGTGCTAACCTTGGTTTGTCCGTGCCTTTCACCACTTGGAATGATCTCACGGGCAAGTATTCGCGTTGGACTGTGCTGGCAGAAGGTGCTCTCGGACAGTGGCGTGCCGTCTTCGAGATAGCCTATAATCACTATGTCGGCCGTCGTCACCTCGAGATGCCCGCTACGAGTCTTGTCCTAGGCCATTATGTCCGTCCAGAGGGGGCGGGCTTCACCTGCGACAACCCGGGCTTCGGGTCGCTGCTCTTCTACCAAGGTACAGATGTTGACGCTTTCACGGCCGTGCCTGTGCCTATCACCTATCAAATGAATCGTCGCCGCCTTTACGATGCTGCCACAGAGCCGATTGTGCGTTTAGACATTGAGCCTGACAATCGCTCTTCTGGTGAGCCGCTACTCAGCCTTGTCCGCACCGTAGATTGTTGGCCCGAGTACTGGGACCTCAAGCCTGTCAGGCACGAGGGCAACACCTATGAGTACGAGCCTCGAGGTGCCCACTCTCGCAATGGCTACGCCTTCGCCGATGGTGAGGTGCCCACGACATTCCTTGTGCGTCAGCCTGCAGGACTGCCTGCTTTCGTCGATGGCGGAGTATCTGCGCTCACTCCACCGCCCTTTAGTTTCAGTCCGCTACCTGAGAAGGATGCTCCAGCCTTGTCGACAGATTACACCGTCGAGGTTCGCAGTGCCACTGCGGCTGATGATGCATGGACGATGATTCCCGTTCTGGCTTGCAACGTAGACACGCGCCGTGTGCAGCGGGCCGCCTTCGCTGAGTTTGATATGGCCGAGCCCGTCGTCGTACGAATTACCAATCACCGTGCTGAACAGGCTGCTCCTGTCGATGTGCGACCTCACTCACGAGGACTTAGGGCAGAACGGATGAACGACAGTGTTGTGTGTCTGCGCCTGCAACGCCCAGAATATTTGAGCATAGAATTCGGTGGCGAACGCCTACACAACCTCCATCTCTTGGTGAATGCTCCTCTCACGGAGCACCACTCGCCAGCTGAGCCCAAGGCCATCGACTGGGTAGCACCCAATTCTCAAGATGTCTTCGTCGAGGGCGCACGCCTTATCTACTTTGGGCCAGGTGTTCATAAGCCGAAGGACTTGCCCAGTGAAGAGATAAAGATTCCATCCAACTGCACCGTCTATCTCGCTCCAGGCGCCATCGTCAAGGCTCGCCTCATTGTGGATAGGGCTGAGAACGTGCGCATCGTCGGTCGTGGAATCCTCGATCATCCTTTGCGCGGCATCGAGATTACCTATTCCAAGAACGTGCTCGTCGATGGCATCACTGTCCTCAATCCCGCGCATTACACTGTCTTCGGCGGCCAAAGCGAAAACATTACGCTTCGCAACATCAAATCGTTCTCTGCTCGCTCTTGGAGCGACGGCTTTGACCTCATGTGCTGCCGACACGTCCGCGTAGAGAACTGTTTCCTGCGCACCAGCGACGACTGCATTGCTCTCTACAACCATCGTTGGTGGTATTGGGGTGGCTCCGAGGACTTTGATATCAGTCGTTGTGTGTTCTGGCCTGATGTGGCGCACCCCGTGAACATCGGCACCCACGGCGATGACCGTGCGCCACAAGGTGAAGTGCTCAGTGGCGTGCGCATCCACGACTGCGACATCCTCTATGGTCGCGAACAAGGGTTGCTGGCCGTTCAATGTGGCGACCAGAATATCATTCGCGACATCACCTTCGACTCCATCCGCATCGAAGGCATTCAGCGTGGCCGCATCTTTGACCTGCGTGTACTCTTCAGCGAGAAGTACAACCGAGCCCCTGGCGGTAGCATCGATGACGTCCATTTTCGTCATATCAAGGTCGACGACGACACGCCGGACAGCAACCTGATGCCCTCACGAGTCGACGACTACGATGACTCACACCGCGTCCATCGTTTCAGTGTCGACGACGTACACATCGGCTCACGTCCCTTCGACCTCGAACGCGATGTCGTCAGGGGAAAAGAGAATTGACACAACCTCATAACCTCATAACCTCATAACCTCATAACCTCACAACCTCATAACCTCACAACCTCATAACCTCATAACCTCATAACCTCATAACCTCACAACCTCATAACCTTCAGAGTTAAATATAAAAGTTATTGTTCCCGTTACCGTTTAATAATATGAGAACTCACATCCTCCTCGTCCTGCTGGTTGCCTTGTTGCAGCAACCCTTCACTTCCGTAGCGCAGACTCCTGCTTACGACACCGACCGCGGTTTTGTCCACCCAGGGGGCCTCCATACACAGGCCGACTTCGACCGCGTCCGAGCACAACTGGCTGCGGGCAATGCCACCGTCAAGGCTGCCTATGCTCGTCTGACAGCCGCCGCCTATGCTCAATCGTCCGTCCAGACTTACCCCACTGAAGTCATCGTTCGTGGCGGCGGAACGGGCGAGAACTACATGAATGCCTGCCGTGGTGCGGCCATGGCCTATCAGAACGCACTCCGATGGAAGATCGCAGGCAGCAAGGCCAATGCCGACGCCGCTGTGCGCGTTCTCATGGCTTGGGCCAACACCACCAAAGATATCAGCGGCGACAGCAACTATGCCCTTGCCAGCGGTCTCTATGGCTATCAGTTCGCGCAGGCTGCTGAGTTGATGCGCGACTACGAGGGTTGGAACAGCAGCGACTTCCAGCGCTTCCAGCGTTGGATGCTCAGTGTCTGGTATCCCAAGGCCATCGGTTTCTTGCGCGGCCGCAACGGCACATGGGAGAACAGCGGCAGGTGGTGGCAGGCTCCCGGACACTATTGGAGCAACTGGGGACTTTGCAACACCCTTTGTGTGGCCATGATAGGCATCCTTTGCGACGATGTCTTCATTTACAATCAAGCCATGTCCTATTTCAAGTACGATCAGTGCGGCACCTACCGCGACAAGCGCACCGACGTACCCATCAAGAACGACGGCCTCACCGAGTTCCTCGGCAACCTCGTCGTCACAACCGTCGCCTCCGACCTCGAGACCGGAGCCTACGGCATGCTCGGACAGATGAATGAGAGCGGACGCGACACGGGTCACTCCGCCATGGCTCTCGGCCTCGCCATCGATATGGCCAAGGTGGGATGGAGTCAGGGCGACGACCTCTTCGCCTATATGGACCATCGTCTTGCCGCTGGCATCGAGTACGTGGCGGCACAGACGCAGAGCGTAGCCAACCTCCCTTGGACCAACTACCAATATGGCAGCAACGGCTACTACTATAGCGACTCGCGAGCCTACGTCATGGAAGGGCCTGCCCTCGGCGCTCAGATGCGTCCTTACTGGGGTTCGGTCATCGGTATCTATGAGGGTGTCAAAGGTGTCCGCATGCCTTTTGCCGAGGTCTCCTACAAAAACATGGGCATCGATGAAGGTGGTCAGGGCGGTACCAGCGGCGGCTATGATCACCTCGGTTATTCCGTGCTCATGAACACTCGCGAGCCTCAGCTCTGCCCGCTCGAGCAGGTGCCAACTGAACTCAAGCCACAGATGGAGTATAGCGGCACGCTCAACGCCAACCTCATTCCCAGCCTCTCCTCAGAGCGTACGCGCAAGTTGGTCGATGGCAAGCTTATCCATCACAACGAGTTAGGCGGCCTCGTCAACACCTATGCCGTCAACAATGCTACCACCGTCCCCGCTGCGCAGACCCTCAAGTTGATGCCTCAGTTGCCCGAGGGCGAAGAGGATACAGGCCTTTGGCGATGGGACACGGGCGAGACGACACGCGACATCACTGTCACCACCGACCGTAGCCACATCTATCGCGTCCGCTACACCAACGGCCGGGGCATCGAGAGCCAACTCTCCTTCGCCATTGCCGCCTCGGGCGACTGCCGTCCCGACCTCCTCACGCCTCGCATCACCGTAGCCGGCAACACCGTCGAAGCCTCCTCCATCAGCGTCCTCTATGGCAAGAGCGTCACCCTTGCCGCCGCACCCTCTGTGGGTTGGGGCACCTACAAATGGAGCACAGGCGCTACCACCGAGACCCTCAGCAAGAGCGTCACCGCCGATGCGCAGTACACCGTCGAGTTCAAGAACCAAGGCGGTGCTGTCTCCACCGTCACCTTCGACATCAAGATGTTGCCCGCCGAGCCTTACGTGAAACGCGGTACAGCAGCTGCCGTAGCGGCGCAGAGCATCGTCACCGAGGCGGGTCAGCCCGTCACCCTCGGCCTCACCCTCCCCACGGCTGTCAAGGGCAGTGCCGTCACTTGGAGCACAGGCGACACGGGGGCCTCGCTCACGCTCGACAATCCTCAGACATCGGCCACTTACACCGCCACCTTCACCCTCCGCGGGCAGGAGTACACCTTCGCTTTTGAGGTCTATGTGGACGATCCCGAGGCCGAACTGCTCCTACCCGGAGCCTACCTGCTACGCGACATCGCCACAGGCCGCTACCTCACCGCTCACGGCTCTGGCCGGCTCGCCACCTTCGAGCCTGCCGCCGTCGACATGACGCCTGCCACCGCACCTGCCGAGATGCGTTGGTGGCTTGAGCGTTCCTCGACGAATCGTTATGGGTTCGTCAGCCTTGCTGATGCCGACAGCCTACGCCTCACAGCAACCGCCAAACTCGTTTCCTCGGCCTACTATCCGTTCTATGCCAAACGCCCTGTGGCTTCTGAGCGTATCGCCTTCTACACGGGTTCCGACCGCTCGCCCAAGTTCTGGGGTGTAGACCCCGACGGCACCATCGTGACTGCTGCCGCAACCTCTCTCTCAGCCTATCCCTTCCAACTCATCCCCATTGGCGATGCCGACGCCATTCGCGACGTCCATTCCGAGCGGGCAGGTGCAGAGCCCACGACAGTCTTCGACCTCCTCGGTCGCAAAGTGGGCGCTCCGCTCAAGCGGGGATCTTTCCTCATCATCAACGGCCGCAAGGTCATCGTCAAATAACAAGCTACTTCGCTATTCACCTTTCCACTCGGCGCTTGCGACGCTTCACTCTGCGAAGAACTTCTCAACTTTTCAACTTTTCAACCTTTCAACTTTTCAACTTTTCAACCTTTCAACTTTTCAACTTTTCACCCTTTCAACTTTTCAACTTTTCAACCTTTCAACTTCTCAACCTTTCAACTTCTCACCCTTCTGCCGATACTTTCGTAAAGCATTCAAGAAGATAGTTGAGTTCTAGTGCCAAGGCGTCTAAGTCTGTAGGCTCTCCCTTGCGTACAGCCTGCGCCAAGTGCCATACGAACTGCAATAGTCTACACACCCGTTCGCCCCCTCCTCCACGGGTGCGAGCTGTTCGTCCGTCGATGAAGAAATCCATAGTCGTACCGTCCAACATCATCACTTTGCGTTCCCGCTTTTGTGCGCCCATCACGGCTGCCGTCCACAGCATTCGGAGCTTCACCGACATGGAATCCGGAACGGGTAGCATGTATGTCTGCATCCTTGGCGCTTGATATTTGGAGCGGTCGTGACGCGTTCGATAGATGCAGCTCCAGATGGACGTGTCGGCTTCGATGCATACCAGCCGTTGGGCTATTGAATCAAAGGTCAGCGCGTATTCGTGAGAGAACGACGGGCGGCAGACCATGCCGAAAGCCGACGTGGGTGGCACCAGTAATCGCTGCCACTCCTGTTCATAGATTACCAAGATAGATTCATTTATCCGCCTCTCTTGATTCGAGCTTGTCGAGCTGTCTTGCGTAACTTGGTCCGATAGCCCTCGGCAAGTGCGGACCACTGGCTCAAGGGCATCCTGCGCCGTTGCTGGAGTGAGAAACGCGCTGACCGACAGAAAAACAGTCAAGAGAGTGAACGAGTGGCTGCGCCAACAGACAAGACGGCGAGCGCTACTGACGCGCGAGTGTAAGGAATTGATCTTTGCTTTCATTTCCGAAACATAGTTTTGTGATTCGGCTGCAAAGATACGACAAAGCGTTTCAAGCGTCAAGAAAACGTGTTCACAAATCTTTCACAATTCATAAGCGGGCGACCACGCTTTTTTCACATATTCTTCACATGGAAACGTGCAATCATTTGAAAAGCAAATGCTTGTCGGCGTGATTATAGCGATAGGATGAACTGATCCCAGTCCTTTGCCGTTCCCTCTCCTTTGAACACTTTCTGCTGCATGCGCAGTCGGCTCTGTGAGATAGTGCTGTTGGCTGTCGACATTAACCGCGCCATATTCGAGGGAGAGGTCTCCAGTTTGATCAACAGGCAGATGTGATACTCCGTCTCGGATAAGTCATAGAGCGCATACAAGTCATCGCGGAACGAAGGGAAAGCCGCCAGTACTCGCGTTTCTATCAGTTGCCAGTCAGCAGCTTTGAGCGCCTTGTCCTGCGACAGCCGTGCCGACAGTACTTGGCTGACTTCGGCGTCGTAGAAACTGCGCTTGCGAGGAACAGCCGTCGGTGTTGCTACATCACCCAAGCCGGCATGCTGTCGTGAGCGATGCCTGGCTATGAGCACGAAAACTATGATAACGACGATGGTCACGGCTAATGCGGTCCATGCTCTCAGCCGCTGACGAGCGTTCTGCCGTTGCAGGAGGGCGTTGCGATGGCCTAACACCTGACTCCTGGTTTGTGCGAAGATGCGTTGCACCGCCATCATCTTCATCTGTCGTGAGGCCAGATTCTCCTCACCGAAGTCGCGTGCGAGGTCGTGGATAGCGGCGATGGCCTCGCGACAGCGTCCGACACCCATCGAGTCACCCTCGCATCCGTAGTAGTACATCGCCATCCGTTGAGCATCCACAGCTTCGTCATAAAGGTCGTTACGGCAATAGATCATCCCCATCTGCTCAAAGATTTGTGCCTTTAGGTTACGGCCCACGAAAGCACTGTCTTCGAGCAACGCCTTCTGGAAGTGCGCCAGCGCCTTGTCCCCCTGCCTCGCCTCGGCATAGACACAGCCCGCATAAAAATAGGCCTCGGCCAACCGACCGCCCTCGGGGTGCATCTCGAAGAAATCGATAGCCGCCATGATGAGCGAGTCCGTAGCCATCGGCTGACCACTCTCGACGGCGAGGCGTGTTCGTAGCAGACCGTAGTATGCTCTCTCGCCCTCTGTAGCCTTGTTCTCTTGAAGAGCAAACTGCTGCAGTGTCAAGCGAGCGCTGTCGGCGTTCCTCGACATCAGACTGTCTGCACGCACGAGCAGTTGCCTGCGCATCGTCGTCCTGCCGCACGACAATAGCGACAGGAGCACGACGAGGACAGCAACGAGCGCGTGCTTATTTCTCATAGTGAATCGTTACTTTGCGCTTGGAGACAGGTCTCGTGACGTATTTCTTATCGGGCGAGAGCTTACGCTTCAGCGCCACGAGTTCGTTCCAATGTCGACGTCCCTCCTGCTCGCCCAATTCCAACATCACTTCCACACTCGATTGGTCGAAACTGGAGGCGTCATAGTCGGGCAATATGGGATGGATGTAGATATCGGCCGCCTTGCGGTTTTTCTGGTACTTCGCTACGTCAGGGCGGCGCGTAGCCCACTGTACAAGATCACCGAATCCTATCCAGCCGCCCACCTTCTCGACAGTAGTGAAGCGCTTCTTCGGCAATTTAGGTTCGGCTTGTTGCAAGTCGATGGCGATGACGATATCGGCTCCCATGGCACGTGCCACGTCAACAGGCAGGTTGTTAACCATGCCACCGTCAACCAGAGTCATACCTTCCCATTTGACGGGCTTGAATATGCCTGGAATAGCCATTGAAGCGCGCATCGCATTAGCTGGGAATCCGCTGGAGAGCACCACCTCGCGAGCGTTGCGGAAGTCACAGGCCACGCATTGGAACGGTATCTTCAGTTTGTCGAATTCATTGAAACCGCGAAAGCCCATCAGCGAATCCAACATTTGTTCGACGTGCTTACCTCGCAATGCGCCCAATGCTCCCTGCCGCACATTCTCGGTATCGTAGATGGGAAAGCCAAAGACGTATGTCATGCCATCCACCTTCTTGTAGGGATAGGGTGTGAGGTCCTCGCGGCGGTCGGTGAGGAGCGAGAGCCAAGCCTGTGCGCGAAAGATGGAGTCGAGTTCGACGGCCGTATAGCCTGTGGCATACAAGCCTCCCACAATGGAGCCTATGCTTGTGCCTACGATGCAGTCAATGGGGATGCCCGCTCGTTCGATGACTTTCAGCACACCCACTTCAGCCGCACCCTTGGCGCCCCCTCCGCCCAGGACGAGGCCCACACGTGGGCGCTGCGCCATGATGACCATAGGCAAGCACATCATCAGCAACAGAACGGTCAATCGCAACGCTGCCAACGTATCAGCTTTATAAGTAAAACAGTATTTCATTTTGCGCGGCAAAGGAAAGGCTTTTTCGCCGAGTGGACAAATTTTAGACATAAAAAATGTAGCCTTGGAGGTAATTGAGGTAAAAGTTTTGGCCGAATCGAGAAAACTTACTACTTTTGTGGCGATATAATGAACACTGCACTAAATGAAACGTTACCTATCGCTCATCCCCTTTGCTGCTCTTATCGTCCTCATCAGCATTTGCGTGTCCGTGTTCGGCACTGATGCCCTCGATGGTGCCACACAAGTGTCGTTGCTCATTGCCTCGGCTATTTGTGTGCTGACAGGTTACTTGATGGGACGTGTTGAATGGGAGTCCTTGGAGCGCGAGATGACCGACAAGATAGCCAGTTGCATGCCCAGCATCATCATCCTCCTTCTCATCGGTGCCATTGGCGGCACATGGATGGTGTCGGGTATTGTGCCGACGATGATTTATTATGGCGTCCAGGTGCTGCGCCCAGAGTGGTTCTTGGTCAGTAGCAGCCTGTTCTGCGCTTTAGTGAGCGTCATGGTAGGGTCTTCGTGGACTACAGTAGCCACCATCGGTGTTGCCCTCATGGGCATTGGCCGCGCACTCGGCTTGGATGATGGTTGGGTGGCAGGCAGTATCATCACAGGCGCTTATTTCGGCGATAAACTATCGCCGTTGTCCGACACTACCGTGCTGGCCTCCAGTGTCTCCGGTACCCCTCTCTTCACTCACATCAGATACATGATGAGGACGACGCTTCCCACCTTCGCCATCTCCCTCCTTATCTTCACCGTGGCAGGCCTGCTGCTCGACGTCGAGCCGGCACAGGACATGGTCTTTCTCGATGAACTCAAGCAGACGTTCACCATCTCGCCGTGGCTGCTGTTGGTGCCCGTTGTCACAGGTGTGATGATTGCCCGCCGCTGGCCAGCCATGGTTGTGCTGTTCATCGCCGCTTTGATGGCCGCTATCGTTGCCGCTGTTTGGCAGCCATCGCTCGTAGCGCAGATAGCCTCCGAAGGTGTCGAAGGTGTTCGCAGCAAGACCACCGAAATTTACGAAGGTGTGATGAAGGTGGTATACGCCTCTACCCAACTCCGCACAGGTTCGCCTATGCTCGACACCCTTGTGCATACAGGTGGTATGGCTGGCATGATGCCAACCGTGTGGCTCATCATCTGTGCACAGGTCTTCGGAGGTGTTGTCACGGCCACGGGCGTGCTACGTGACTTGATGTCGATGCTCCTTCATTTTGTGAGTGGGACAGCATCGCTTGTAGCTTCCACAGCGTTGACCGGTATCTTCTGCAACATAGCCCTCGCCGATCAGTTCCTGGCCATCATCCTGACAAGTTCTGTTTTCAAGGATATCTATGCCGAACGCGGTTACGAATCGCGTTTGCTCAGCCGAACCTGCGAGGACGGTGCCACCGTCACTTCCGTCCTCGTGCCTTGGAACACCTGTGGACTCGTCCAAAGCACCGTCCTTGGAGTGGCCACCCTTACCTACCTGCCCTATTGCTTCTTCAATCTCCTCTCGCCCGTCACCAGCGTCATTGTAGCTTGGGTCGGATGGGGCATCCATAAGTCAGAGACCCCGAACGGTAGTAGCCTGAAGCATGATTAGGACCTTTTTTCTGTAAATAAGTGCCTTTATTTACTATCAACGGATTCAGTCGGATTTAGTGGAGTTTGCATTTCAAGACTCCTTTTGTGAGCGCGTAACCCTTTGTTTGTAGTCTCAGGGTGCACCGTCCACTCCGCCTTTCGTGGCCATTCGCTTCGCCCTTCACGTATATTCGCTCAGGCCTACGTGGCCATTCGCTTCGCCCTTCACGTATATTCGCTCAGGCCTATGTGACCATTCGCTTCGCCCTTCACGTACATTCGCTCAGGCCTATGCGTATAGACGTTGGAGGTGGACCACCATGGTGATCCACCTCTCACGACTATTCGCATAGGAGTTCGCGACTATTCATATCGGGGCTCGCGACTGCTTGCTTCACGCCTCTTGGATAATCGGTTTGTTCTTCATTATTGCTCGCATCTCTGCTCGTCACTGCTCGCATCGCCCTTCATGATTGCTCGCATCTCAACTCGCGGCAGTTCGCCCCGTAGCGTCCAGTCGTAGAATACCTGCCTCGAGTGAGCTTTTATGAGATAATACTCATCGGTGTGACGAAACTACTGCGTATGCGCCACTCCTTGGGGTAGAGGTTGTTGGCGCGTGTGCCGAGATTCTTCATGAGGCCGAGGCGCTGGCCATGGTAGCACACTTGGACGATGCCGCGAGGTGTGTCAGGTGGCAGCGTAAGCGCTTCGCGCTGAAGGTAACGGATGGCATCGGTGAGGGAGAGTTCAACACGGGGTAGGGTGGACGGCATCGTTGAGGCGTGACGTGATCGCTTGTCAGAGGTCGAGGTGTCGTTGCTTTCGGGGATGTCCAAGAGTGTGGTAGGCAGCGTGGGAAGCGCGTCATGAAGGCGCTCTTCGAAGGTGGCGCTTTTCGTGGCTTTCCCCTTTCGCTTGTCTTTCTTCTTCTCTGCGCAGGATGCTCGCTTGGAATCGATGGAATCGCTATTTTCTACCACATCCTCCCTCTTCTTGAGTACGGCAAGGAAATAACCTTCGCCTCGCACTTGGCCTGGTAGGAAATGGTAACAGGGCAGCTGGCCTCCCGTCAAGTTGCCACGTATGCCCCACGATGGGTCGACGGGAATGGTTACGACCTCAGCTCCCAATTCGCGAGCTATCCATTCCACGTTCTGTTCGTCCTCCTCGGGGTTGAAGGTGCAGGTGCTGTAGATGAGGATGCCACCAGGACGCAGGGCTGGCCAAATGTCGGCAACGATGGAGCGTTGCAACGCGGCACATTCAGCGACAAACGCCGGCGACCACTGCCGTACGGCTTCCTCTTCCTTGCGCATCATACCTTCGCCTGAGCATGGAACGTCAGCGAGGATGAGGTCGAACAGTGGTGCTATGGGGGCGTTTTTCTCGATGAAATGGGTGATATCTGCAGCGTAGGCTTGAGTGACGATCACATTCGGATGCCCCCATTTGGCCAGGTTCTCGGCCAGGACCTGCGCACGTGCTCGAACGGGTTCGTTGGCCACCAGCAGGCAGTCGTCGGGTAGCAATGACCGCAACAATGTGCTCTTGCCGCCAGGAGCAGCGCAGAGGTCGAGGGCGGTATGGGAATGAAACGTGAGGAGCGGTACGTGCAGTGTGAGGCTGCGAAGGATATGCGCCAGAAACATCGAACTCGCCTCTTGGACGTAATAGGCACCTGCATGCAGCATCGGATCGGCAGTAAACGCAGGGCGTTCGCGCAGGTAGATGCCCTCTGGACACCAAGGCACTTGACCATCAGCGCCGCAAATGCGAATAGCCTCTACGCCCTCAGTACCCACGAAGGATTCTGCCGTTCGCGTAGAATCCGAGGTGCCTATGGCTTCCATGCCTTCTGGGCTCTTGTGCTGAGCGTTGGCGTGCAAGCGTCTCGTGTTCAGACGTATGCTGACTTGCGGCTCGCTGTCGAGTCCACGGATGAGCGCCTCCACATCCTCGTCGCGCCAGCGTTCGCGGAAATACTTTTCAAAGTCTTTTGGTAGATTCATGGGGCAAAGATACGAAAAATGTATGGGTATTACTCATTTTTCACTTTCCATTTTTCGTTTTTCGCTTGATAATCGCTACCTTTGCGACCGCAAACGAGAAAATCACCAAGCAATGAGACAGTATTTAGACCTCCTGCAGCGCATCTTGAACGAAGGTGCAGTGAAGACCGACCGCACGGGCACCGGCACGAAGAGCGTGTTTGGCCATCAGATGCGCTTCCGCATGGACGACGGCTTCCCACTGCTGACGACGAAGAAGCTGCACCTGCGCAGCATCATCCATGAGTTGCTTTGGTTCCTGCGTGGCGATACCAATATCCAGTACCTCCACGACAATAAGGTGACCATCTGGGACGAATGGGCCGACGAGAACGGCGACTTAGGACCTGTCTATGGTCATCAGTGGCGCTCGTGGCCAGATTACGAGGGGGGCACCATCGACCAAATCGCTAATGTGGTGGAGATGATTAAGCGCTCGCCTGACTCTCGGCGGATGATGGTGTCTGCTTGGAACGTGGCCGAGGTAGACCGCATGGCGTTGCCGCCCTGCCACTGTCTGTTTCAGTTCTACGTCGCCGACGGCCGCCTCAGCTTGCAGCTATACCAACGCTCGGCCGACACGTTCCTGGGTGTGCCCTTCAATATCGCTTCCTACGCCCTGCTGCTCCAGATGATGGCACAGGTGACAGGCTTGGAGGCTGGCGACTTTGTTCACACGACAGGCGACACGCACCTCTATCTCAACCATATCGAGCAGGCTCAGCTGCAACTGACCCGCGAGCCCCGTCCATTGCCACGCATGCGACTCAACCCAGATGTGAAGGACCTCTTCAGTTTCCGCTACGAGGACTTCCAACTCGAAGGCTACGATCCCTGGCCGCATATCAAGGCGGACGTGGCGGTGTGATTAAGAGTTATAGAATGACGAATGACGAATCTCGCTCCGCTCGAAATGACGAATACATTTTACCTTCATGCTCTGAGAGTAATCTCTATTCGTCATTCGTCATTCATCATTCGTCATTTGAAGACGTAATCCTTATTCGTCATTCGTTATTCGTCATTCGTCATTAAAAAAATCCTTATTCGTCATTCGTCATTAAAAGACAACCTTGAAGGTTATTAAGTATGCTGACACTTATTGCTGCAGTAGCCGAGAACGGTGCCATAGGCTACGAGAACAAACTGCTTTATTGGCTACCTAACGACTTGAAGCGGTTCAAGGCCTTGACGACAGGGCATACCATCGTCATGGGTCGCCGCACGTTCGAGTCGTTGCCCAAAGGCGCTTTACCCAATCGCAGGAATGTCGTCTTGACGAAAAACTCCCATTTCATCGCACCTGCGATAGAGGTTTTCACTTCGTTAAGCGAAGCTTTGGCTTCCTGCGCGGAGGGCGAGGAAGTGTTCGTCATCGGCGGTGCCAGCGTCTATCGCGAGGCCCTGCCACTGGCCGACCGCTTGTGCCTGACTATCGTCCATGACACGCCCACCCACGCCGATGCTTTCTTTCCCTGGCTGAATCCCGCTGATTGGCAGGTGGAGGCAGAAGAAAGGCATGCCGCCGATGAGCGCCATGCCTTTGCCTATACGTTTGTCGATTATAGAAGAGTCACTCGCCCCCGCCTGCCGTAGCCTGACGATAGGCGAGAATGGCATTCTGCAGGGCAATGAACGCATCGGTTCGCTTGTCCTTGGCTTGTTGTAGCAATAGCTGTGCCTCGAGCAGGTTGCTCATTGTGGCTGTGCCGGCGTGGTAGGTGTCCTGATGGATGCGCAGGTTCTCGTCGGCTTGCTCTATACTGCGCTCAGCCAGTGAGAGTTGGCTCTCCGCTTCCATGACGTCATTAAACGCTTTTTGTGCACGTATTTCCAAGAGCTCAGCATTGTCGCTGAGTTTTTCTATTGCCCGTTGTCGCTCGATTCGCTTGCGGCGTATAGCGTGTGAGCCGCCCCACCACTCGCTGATAGGCACAGATGCCGTGGCGAAGACCATGCCGAAGGAGCGGTTGTTGTCGAGCAGGTTGTGGTAGTTGTAGCCTGCTCCAATGGCCACAGACGGCATGTGCTTGCCGATTTCCATCTTGTATTGCAAGCGAGCTGCCTCCACGTTCTTCTGCAGGAGTTGATACTCTGGCAGGAGACTGACGCCTGACTGGTCGCGAAGAGGAAGGACTGCCGTAGACGAGAGATCAGCTGGAGCAAGAACCCATTCACCCTTCAGGCCACAATACTGAGTCAGTATCAAGTGGAGAAGGGCTTGTCCGTTGTTGAGCTTTAGCCGTTGGCTGGCAATCTCATTCTGCCGCAACTGCACCTGCAGGAGGTCGTTGCGGAGTGCTACGCCAGCATCGACCGCAGCTTGTGCATCCTTGGCTGCGTCGGCGAGGAGGGCATCGGCGGCATCGAGGGTGCGCTCTTTCTCGGTCATCGCAACCAACTGCCAATAGTATTGTTCGGTTTGCGCTTCCACTTCCTTCTCAGAGAGTTGCAGCTGCAATCGGCTGACGTCCTCGCCTAAGCGAGCGAGTTTGTTGCCATTGATGATTTGTCCTCCGGAGAACAAGGGGAGCATAGCCTGAATGCCTGCGATGGTGCCGTTCTTCATCATCGTCATGGTCATAGGGCTTTGCAGCGCCATGAGTGCCTCCATAGGGAGTGTCTGCGCAAGGGCTGCGCCCAGTTCGGGCGTGATGAACTCCGAGGGGTCTATATCCATCTTAGCCATCGACTTATTGGCATTGAACCATAAAGCCGTACCGCTAACATTGGGGAAATAGTTGGTGAACGCCTCGCGACGTTGCTCATGTGCGGCCTGTATGGCGAGGCGGGCATCGCGAGTGACCAAATTGTTCTGTAGGGCGGAGTCGCGCAGTTGGGTGAGCGTGAGGGAGGTTTGGGCAGTTGCTGTATAACAGCTACCTACACAACCGATGAAGAGGAGGAATAATCTAAAAGAGGTGTGAAAGGGCTTCATTGTGAGGGATAAGGGCTTCAGGGAGATGGAGCGGAGTGGGGTCATTGTAGGGGGGGTGGTTTACTTTTTAACGCTGAGTTTCCAGTAGACGACGGGCAACACGGTGACGACGAGAATCAGTGTGCCAATGCCACCAGCGAAGATGGTCACACCTACAGGCATCCAGAACGATGAACCTGCGATAATCATAGGGATAACGCCCACGGCAGTGGTGGCTGTCGTCAGGAAAATGGGTACCATGCGTCGATGTCCTGCCTCGTAAGAGGCTTCTTGGATGGCCTCGTTATAGTCGCGCCGATAAGCTTTGTGTTGCTCGGCCGTAGGGTTGAGAGGCATGGGATGGTTGGCGTGGAAACGCTTCATGAGTCCATCAGCGTGTTCAAAGATAAGAATCTCATTACGCATGATGATGCCCATGAGTGTGATCAAGCCGAAGATGCTGGTCAATCCTATCGTGCGATTCATCAGACCAAGACCGATGAGTGCTCCAGGAAGCATCAATCCGAGTGCTCCCATGCAGAGGAAGGTAATGCCGAAACGCTTGAAGTTGAATAGAATGAAGAAGAATATGACGACCATGGCAATGACAATGCCATAGTAGATTTGGGGCATATTCTCATCGTTGTACTCTAATTCGCCACCGACCTCTGCGCGGACGCCTTCTGGGAGGTCAACCTCTTGCATCATCTCGGCCAGACGATGCTCGACGGGTGCTGCGTATGTGCCTCGAGCAAAATCGGCGGTCACAGTGAGACATCGTTCACCAGCGCGGTGCATGATACGGCTCTCTGTCCATTGGGGGCGGACCGTGGCCAACTGACGAAGTGCGAGCGTCTTGCTTGCGGAACCCTCGAAGGGCGCATTGCCGAATGAGCTATTCGATGAGGCCATGGCTGCACTGACGGCTGCCTGTGGTGAGAAGATGCCGATGTTCTCCACGTCGGCAACGGTGAGTGTCGATGTGTCTCGCACGACGATGGGCAGTTCGTAGTCGCGTTCCCAGATGCTACCCACGGAGAGGTCGCCTGTTGAGGCTGTCAGGGCAAGAGCAGCAGTGGCGCGGTTGACGCCTAACTGAGCCGCTGAGACGGGGTCGAGTTCGACATTGATAAGAGGGAAGGGCTGTAGGAAATCGGTGTGCACCCATTCTAGCTCGGGCATGGGACGCATCTGTTCCATCAGCCGCTCGGCAGCGACATGCAGCGAGTCGATATCATCGCCATAGAAGCGGAACTCCAGTTCGGGAACTTCAAGGAAATCCAATCGTTTGAACTTGACGTAGGCATCGGGGTAACGCTCAGCGAGACGTGGCTGGTAGTAGGCCAAGAGGTCGAGCGTAGCTTGCTGAGAGGTGGTGTTGACGATGAACTGCGCGAAGTTGCGGTCGGCCATCTGTGGCGCGTAGCAAGTCTGGAAGCGTGGGGATGAACAGCCGATGAAGGTGGTAATGTCGGTAATGCGTTCGTCATCGCAGATAGCTGCATAGACGGAGTCGGCGATGGCACGAGTGTCGGCAAGACCTTTGCCATCAGGAAGGAAAATCTCGACGGCAAACTGATCGCGGTCGCAGAAAGGGAAGAGGCGTATCTTCAGCGTAGGAACGATGAGTAGCGAGAGGAGGATGCTGGCCATGCCGAGCGCGATGGTCACGAAGGGGCGTCGGAAGGTCCAGCGAAGGATATGGTCGTAGAATGACTGCACGCGGTCGGTGAAGCGCTTGCCCTGCTTCTTCTTGTCGGGAATGCCGATGATTTTGACGCAGAGGAAGGGGATGACTGCCACGGCAATGGCCAGCGAGACAATTAAGTTGATGGTAATCGTCCATGGAAAGTCGCCGATGGCATCGAGGAAAGCTCCACGGAAGGTCAGCAGGAAGGGAAAGAAGATGGCACAGATGCAGAGCGTTGCCAGCGCCATAGGCATGAAATACTGATCGACAGAGTGAATGGCTGCCTGATGAGGCGTCTCGCCCTTGCCCACATACTCCAAGTAGCCGTCTATGACTACGATGCTATTGTCCACAATCATACCCAGTACGACGATGAGAGCCGCCAACGTGATGATGTTGAGCGGGAAACCGGCGAACAGCATGAAAGCTACGCTGATGAAGGTGCTCAGAGGGATGGTGATGGCTGCAACGATGGCAGAGCGGAGAGGGAAAAGCACCATCATCACCAAGATGATGACCGCCATGGAGAGTAACAGGTCGCGCAGGAAATCATGGATGCTCATCCCCACGACTTTAGGCAAGTCGGCGATGCGAGTGATGGTGACATCGTCGGGCAACTCGTCGGTACGGAAATTGCTGATTACGCGGTCGACTTCCTTGCCATAGGCCATAATGTTGTTGCCTGTGTTCATCTCCAGCGACAAGAGCAGACAGGGATGTCCGTTCTGCATGATGTAGCTGTTGCTTAGGTCGTATTCGCGTCGTACATCAGCGATATCGCGTATGCGAACAATCTTACCCGTTGAGGGGTCGGAGTAGATAATCTGTTCAGCAATCTCCTGCTCGCTGTTCTGAGTGGGTTCGATATGGATGACCGTTTTCTGATGGTCGCCAATGAGTGAACCTGCCATCGCCGTGAGTCCCTCAGCTTGCAGCGTACTCATGAGCGACACTTGACCAATGCCGAAAGCTTCGAGGCGAGAGCGATCGATGTAGAGCGAGATTTGCTCTTTCTGCTCGCCATATTGGCGCACGTTGGCCACCGAAGGAATCTGACGCAAGCGGTCGCTGAGACGGTCGCTGTAGTGCTGTAGTTCTCGGTAGTTGCGCTCTGAGCTCTCGATGGCAATGAGTAGTGCCGACGTGTTGCCGAAATCGTCGTTGGCAATGAGTGCCACTACACCTTTGGGCAGACTCTGCTTGTAGAGCGCTAGCCCGTGCTTAATCTTACTCCAGACCTCGTCCTTGTTGTTGACATCATCGTTCAGATGAACGAGCACCATGGCCATCCCATTCTGCGAGGTGGAAGTTGTCTTTGCACGCTTGACCTCGCCGTAGGTGAAGAGGAATCGCTCCAAAGGACGCGTCACTTGCTCCTCCACTTCTTCGCTGGTCGCGCCTGGGTAGACGGCAATGACCACGCCTTGACGTATGGTGAAAGGTGGAAATTCGTCCTTCGGCATCACGTACATCCCATAGATGCCGAGGGCAAAGAGGATGCCGACGATGAGGAGAGAGATCGGGTAGTGGACAAGGGGCCATGCCAGCCAGCTATTCTTCTTTTCCATAGCTTCAATACAGAACTTGGGTTCCTTTGTTCAAAACACAACTTTTGTTCCTTCGCTCAATTTCTGATAACCTTCGGTAACGATGCGCTGGCCTGATGTCAGCCCGCTGATGATCTCGACGCGATTGCCTGCCGTTTGTCCTATCTCAACGGGTGTTCGGTGTGAACTGTTGGCATTGTCGATGGTCCATACGAAGAGCGAGCCGTCAGCACGCCGTTGGATGGCCGTGAGGGGGAGGCTGATGAAAGGCGTGGCAGCAGACGCGGCTTGATTGTGGGCTGTAGAGGCATTGCCCAGCTGCACCTTTGCGACCATGCCTGGTAGCAAAGACCTACCTCTATTATCTACGCGCACGCGAACATCGTAGGTGTGCGTGAGGGCATCGGCTTGCACGCCTTTCTCGATGCGTCCGCCTACGAAGGTGCCCCCTGTGGCTTCTACGCTGATACGGCTGGGTGTCGAGGGCGTGATGCTTGCCATTTCGGTTTCGGGAACCGAGAATTTCACCTTCACGCTGTTGATGTTCAGGATTGTCACAACGGCTTGCGAGGGCATAGCAGTCTCGCCTGCGTTGATATTCTTACGTCCGATGATACCGCTGACGGGAGCGACCAGACGGCAGTCGGCAAGGTTCTTCTTAGCTACAGCCAGCTCTGAGCGAGCCTGAGTCACTTTGCTTTGAATCTCGACCCATTGAGCCTCTGTCAGCGACCCACGTTCATGGAGTAATGAGTAACGCTGGAGGGCGTCTTCAGCTTGTGTGACACTTGCCTTTGCGCCTTCGAGGAGGTTGCGTGCCTGTGTGTCATCAATCTCAGCAATGAGTTGACCGCGTCCGACGGGTTGACCTTCAGAGACATAAACGCGGCGCACGGTACCCATGCCCGTGAAGCTGACAGCAGTGGCTTCGGCTTCCTCGACAACACCAACGTAGGTCTGTCCGTTCGACATCTGAGTCGAAGCAAGGATTTCTGTTTTCACTCGGGTCGGCGCTTTCTCTTTGACCTCCTGTTTCTGGCTGCAACTTAGCAAAGCGAGCGCAGCAAAGAGGACGAATGCCAGTTTCGTTTTCATATAGATGATGGTTTTAATTCGATTTGCGGCTGCAAAGGTACATAAAAAAATAGAACGCCCAACAATCTGCTGGGCGCTCTTTTTGTTCTCTTTTTCGCGAAGTTGTTAGGCTTCAGCCTCAGGTGCTTCCTCAGTAGGTTGCGTGGGGCGATCTTCGGCAGGCTTCTCTTCGGCCTTGGGTGCACGCATCTCCGTCTCGATGGCTTTGATTTTGCTGGAGAGGAGTTCTAATTCTTCATGCAGTTTCTCGACCTTGCGGTTCATCTCAGCGACCAATGAGTTGCCACTCTTGGACTTGGCATTGAGGAAGTTGAGGTTGTTCTCGTAGGTCTGGAATTCAGCCTTACGCTGTTCGTAGACGCGCATGAGGCGCTCGCGTTCGCGGCTAAGGGTGCTCTCGCCCTTGGCTACAGCTTGGCGTACGCTCTTTTGGAATCCTTCAAGGCGACGACGTGCTTGGCTGGCGCCGAACTGCTTGTAGAGCTCGTCGGCAACAGAGCGATACTCCTTGAAGAGGCGATCTTTGTCGCGGAAGGGCACATGCCCGATTTCGTTCCATTGAGCTTGCAGCTCCTTAACCTTGTCGAGGGTAGCGTTAGCCGTGTCCTCAGCGAGTGCGCGCAGCTGCTCGATGACACTCTTCTTTGCGGCGAGGTTTTCTTTCTCTTCGGCACGCTGGCCGGCAGTGGCCTCGTTCTTGGCTTCGAAGAACTTGTCGCAAGCCGTCGTGAAGCGTTTCCAAAGTTGTTCGCTGTATTTACGAGGTACGGCGCCAATCGTCTTCCATTGTTTCTGGAGGTCGATGAGGCGGTCGGCAGTCTTGCGCCATTCGGTGCTGTCCTGCAGGGCTTCGGCTTCCTCTACGAGGTGACGCTTCTTGTCGAGGTTCTCGTTCTGTCCGTCCTTGATGGTCTTGTAGAATTCAGCTTTGGCGGTGAAGAAGTGGTCGCAAGCTGTGCGGAAACGGTCGAAGATAACCGTGTTCTGCTTGTGGCTGGCATAGCCGATGGTCTTCCATTCCGCTTGTAAGGCGATGACTTCCTTGGTCTTCTCTTCCCATTGAGCGAATGTGGTGATCTCGTCCAACTTGATGTCCTCGACCTTCTCGCAGAGAGCAGTCTTCTTCTGCAGGTTCTCTTCCTCGCGAGCCTTGATGCTCTCGAAGTGCTCTTGGTGGCGCTTGTTGATGACAGTGCTGGCCGCTTTGAAACGTTCCCAGATTTGGTCACGCAAGTCCTTGGCTACGGGGCCAATCTCCTTGTACTCGGCATGGAGGCCTTGCAATTTATTGAATGCTAGGATGACATCCTCTTCATCGGCCAACTTCTCGGCCAACTCGATGAGGTGTTCCTTGGCGCTTAGGTTTTTCTTAAAATCATATTCGCGAGCTTCGATGTTCAGCTTCAGCAGATCATAGAACTGTTCAACGTGGTGCTGATAGTTCTTCCAGATCTCAGTAGCTTTCTCAGCGGGAACTGCGCCAAGCTCTTTCCATTGAGCTTGCAGACTCTTGAACTCATCGAAGTGCTGGCTGACCTCTTCGGGTGTCGTGGCCATCTCCTTGATGCGGTCGATGATGGCTTGTTTCTTCTCGAGGTTTTCAGCTTTCTGACGTTCAACGGATTCTGCTATCTCAGCGCGACGTTGGCGGATAGAAGCCATGATGGCTTTGAAATTCTCCTCTGCTCCGTCTACTTCGGCTCGCCAATCTTCGGGGTCGTGTCCTTCCTCGATGAAAGCGTTACGGGCAGCCATCTGAGCTGCTTTGTGCAGTTTGTAGAAGACTTGCTTGAGCAAATCGAGCTCGTTCTTGTCGCCGCCATTGTTCTCGTCTTGAATCTCTCTGAGGCGGTCGACTACCTGCTCCTTTGTCTCATAGACAGGGTGTGAAGGCTCCTCTGCAGGTTCTTCCTCTGCGGGTGCAGGCTCTTCAGCCACAGGTTCCTCGGCAGGTTCTTCCTCTGCGGGCGCGGGTTCTTCAGCCACAGGCTCCTCTGCAGGTGCTTCCTCTGTGGGCGTGGGTTCTTCTACTACGGGTGCCTCCTCAATGGCGGCTTCCTCGATGGTTGTCTCTTGAGTCTCAACGTTCTGCGTCGCTTCTTGGGGCGCAGACTCCACTTGCGTTTCCACAGCAGCGACCTCTGACTCGGGCGTAGGCTGCAGCTTCTCGGTTTCGTTCATTTTGCTTACGATTTAGGTAGCTAAAAATAGATGAATTAATGCCTAATGGCCTGCAAATAAAAGCAAAATAATTCGAACTGCCAAAAGAAAAGTCAAAAATTGACGGATTGAAACATTAAAAGCCTCTTTTTTAATACTTTCAAGTTCAAAAGTAGTTATTAACTCTTAATGTTTCAATCCGTAAATGCTTCGTTTCTCAAGCAGAAAGGCAATCGTTCAAATCCACGACTTCCGTCGGGCGTACCACCAGAAGATAACGGTCAGTACAATCGAGAACACCAGTGCGAAGGGGAAGCCCAAAGGATGTGTCTCCATCCCGTTGACCAGGTTCATGCCGAAGAAACTGGCGACTAACGTCGGTACCATCAGGAACATGGAAACAAGAGTCAGCGTCTTCATGACCGTCGACATGTTGTTGTTGATGATATTGGCGTAGGTGTCCATAGTCGACTCGAGAATGTTGGAGTAGATACCCGTCATCTCACGCGCCTGGTTCATCTCGATGCTGACGTCCTCGATGAGGTCGGCGTCCAGTTCGTCGACGGGCAGCTTGAATTTCAGCTTTGAGAGCAGAGTCTCGTTGCCACGGATGGATGTCGCGAAGTAAGTGAGCGAGTCCTGCAGGCGTGAGAGCGCGATGAGGTCGACGTTGTCCACTTTGCGGTCGAGGTGAAGCTTGGCGGCTTCGATGCGTGCGTTGATCTGCTTCAGTCGTTTGAGGTACCACACAGCTGTCGAGAGGAAGAGACGGAAGACCATGTCGACCGAATCCGTGAAACCGACGCCTCGCCGTTGCTGGTAGGTGACAAAGTCTATCATCAGGTTGGTCTCGAAGTTGCAGACGGTGATGCAGATGTCATCCTTGAGGATGATGCCCAGGGGAATAGTCGTATAGGGCGTGCGGGACTTGACCTCTTTGACATAAGGGATGCGCAGGATGATCAGAATCCAGCCATCGTCATAGTCATAGCGTGCGCGCTCTTCAGTATCGGCAATGTCGTCGAGAAAGTAATCGGGAATGTGCAGTTCCTGTTGCAGGTACTGTGCGTCGTCCTGAGTGGGACAAGTGACTTGGACCCAGCAGTTGGGTGTCCATTGGTCCAACGTGTGCAGACCACGATTGGTGTTCCAGAATGTTCGCATAGTCAGAAGAAATGTTTGCAGGCAAGCCTCGAAGCCCGCTATGCGATGCGAACCTCAGGAGCCTCAATTCATGTTGTTACGTTGGTGATAATCGTCCATTTCGGATTGATGGATTGGTTTAACGGCTGCAAAGGTACAAATTCTTTTCGATTCCGTGCTTGTAATTTTCAATTATTTCTTCTTTGAGGCTCAATTTTTTTAGGGGACTCTCTACAAATAGTCTTAAATGTATGGACTTTCCTGTTTCCTGAACTACACATTCATTTACAAGAGCACAAATTGTGCCCTTGTATTTCCCTTGATTCAAAATAATGGTTGAGTGTGATAATTGAAGTGCTATGGGATAAAGTCGTCATCGGGATCGACTTCGACCTCGTCCTCCTGTCCGCGATGATCGTTGGCGCTTGCCGTCTCTTCCTTCGCGTGCTCCTCGTCGGCATTGGCCTCCTCTGCCTCAGTCTCCTCGCTGTCGCCTTGCTCTTCTGTCTCCTTTTTCGCATCCTTGGATTGCGTCTTGGATTTCAATTGGTCGAAGAGGCCATAAGTAGTGCGAAGGACACGGAACTCTGTGCGTCGGTTCAGGGCGTTGCAGGCTTCCTGCATGCTGTCGTTAGGCAGTGCACGGATGAAAGCTTCGGTGAGGGTGTCGCCTTCGTGTAGGAACTCATACTGCTCGGCAATGCGACGCTTGACCACCTTCGGACGGTTCTCGCCATAGCCCTTAGGCGTCAGGCGGTCGGAGGCAATCCCATGTTCGATCAGGTAGCGGACGACGCTCTCTGCACGACGTTGAGAGAGCCGTTCGTTGTACTGGTCGTTGCCTCGGTAGTCGCAGTGGGCGCTGAGCTCGATCGTCACGTTGGGGTTCTCATTGAGCAAGGCCGTGAGGCTGTCGAGGGCTGCTGTGCTATCGTCGGTGAGTGCTGCGCTGTCGAATTCATAGAAGACGTTGCGCACAAGCACGGGTGCTGTGATGCTGGCAAGGGGGAATTGCAGGACGTATTCGCGGCTGATGCTGGAGGTGTCCACGGTAAGTTCTTCGACGTGATTGAGATAGCCCTTACAGGTGCCGAGGAAGAGGTATTCAACATGCGGCTGGACGGTGACTTCGAATGAACCGTCGCCACGCACGCTGAGTTTCTGGTTCGTGCCGTCGTTGCCAATCATGTAGACGAGACCTGCAGGCAGTTCGTAGCCATCCTTCTCGTAGACCCAACCGAGTACGGTCTGGGTCACCTCGGGGCATTCAAAACTCATCAGGTGGTCCCAACCGCGGGCATCGCCTCTGTTGGTTGAGAAGTAACCCCGATTGTGGGGACCCTCGAACGTCATGCCGAAGTCGTCGCCTTGCGAGTTCATGGGCGAGGGCAGGTGAGTAATCGACCAGGTGTGGGTGACGCTATCCTGGCGAGCCATGAAGAGGTCCAAACCGCCCATCCCCGAGTGGCCATCGCTGGAGAAATAGAGGTCTCCGTTAGGGCGGAACGTCGGGAACATCTCGTCGCCAGGCGTGTTGATGGGTGCTGGCAGACATTCCGCACCACCCAGCACTTTGCCCTCGACGCTGATGCGCCAAATGTCTTTGCCTCCATGACCGCCAGGCATGTCGCTGACGAAATACAGCCATTCGCCATCGGGCGACATAGCGGGATGGGCAAAGGCAGAAAGCGTATCTTTGGAGAACTTCAGTTCCTGTGGTTTCGACCATGAGGCATCGCTACGTTGCGAGGTGAAGATCTTGGCATAGCGTGGGTAGTCGGGGTCGGTGATGCAACGGGTGAGGTACATGGTCTTGCCATCGGGCGAGAAACTGCACACGCCCTCCTCGAGTTCGCTGTTGAGTTCGCCTTCCACCTTTTCTGGCGTCGCCCATTTGCCTTTGTCGTCCTTCTTTGTCCAGAAGATGTCAGCGTACTTGGTGCCCGTGATGCCGCTGACGTCGTCGCCAGTAGCCTGTGGGCGGGTGCTGGTCCAATAGAGCATCTCTGAATCATCGCCGAGCAAGGCTGGTGAGAAGTCAGAACGGCGCGAGTTGAGCAATGGCTCTTTCTTCACCGTGTAGAGCGAACCGCGCTTCTTGGTCGTGGGTGCTCGCCGCGCACCGATGAGTCCATTCATGGCAAGGGTGTCGTTCTGAGGCGTGCACACCGACGGGTAGAGAGGGTAGAGCACGCGGGCGTCCTCGATGTATTGCTCGTAGTTCTTGATGGCATTCTTGTAGTCGCCATTCTTGTGCTGTAGGCGAGCCAGCTGTAGGGTGGCTTGGAGGATTGACACTTCAGCGAGTGAATCCTGTGGGTCAAGCGACGTGTCGGAAAGCGAATCGTTGCGACGACTGCGTCCCTTGCGTTGACGTCGACTCTTGGATTTCTCAGCCTTGGCTTGTGCTTTCTCAGCTTTAGCTTGCGCTTTCTCGGCTTTGATTTCCGCTTTTTCCCTTTCTCGTTCCGCTTTTTCGGCTTGTTTTTCCAAGAGTTTCTCTGTCTTAGCCTGTTCTTTCGCTAGTTTTCGCCCAGCCTTGGTCGAAAGATCTGGTAGCGGTTCGGCTTCCAATTCACGCTTGGCTCCGCTTCGGGGGGCTTTGGTCGCAGTTCTGGCAGAGGCTTTCACGTTCTGCTTCCGTTCCTGCTTGCGCTCCAGTTCCTTCTCTTTGGCCTCTTGCAGTTTCTTGCGGTCGGACATGGCTTTTTCAGTATAGCGGATGCCATTCTGATAGGCCCCGATTGCTTTGGCCGTATAGTTGATGCGACGATAGCAGTCGGCCATCTTGAAGGCACGCTCCCCACGTTTGTCGCGCAGTTTCATGGGAGTCTTTCCGTAGGCGGTCCGATACTCTGCGGCTGCATCGTAGTATTCGCCAAGCGCATAGAACTGGTCTCCTTTCTTCAGAGCACTCTCGGCATTGCAGGAGAGGAATAACGTTGAAAGGATGAAAAGCTGAAATATGGAAAGGACGAGCACAAGGCAACGTCTTCTTGCCTTGTACCCATTAGCCATTTGCATGGATATGTCCTTTAGAACTGACTTTCGCAATGTCTCAATCCTTTATTTGCATACCAGTTCGTCCGCTCGGGCTCGCTTCGCCCTGCGAAGAACTTCTTTTATATAACGCGCATACCTTATTATTTATTGTGCAGCCTTGCTTATTGTGCTGCCGGCACGCGTCGATTGGAATTGTCGCGCATCACTTCGAGCACGAGGTCTGTGACCATTTGTTTCAGTTCGACGATGAAGGTGGCTGCGTCATATTCGTTGCGTTCTATCTGGCGAAGTTTCTTTTCCCAAATGCCGGTGAGTTCGGCGCTTTTGAGCAATTCCTCGCGGATGAGGCCGATGAGTTCGATGCCCGTTGGCGTAGGTGCCAGGCTCTTGCGGACGCGTCGGATATAGCCACGCTTGAACAGGGTCTCGATGATGGCTGCGCGTGTCGAGGGGCGGCCGATTCCATTCTCCTTGAGTGCATCGCGCAGTTCGTCGTCCTCGACCAGTTTACCCGCGGTCTCCATCGCTCGTAAGAGGGTGGCCTCCGTGTAGGGTTTGGGAGGGGTTGTCTGTTTCTCGGCAAGATTTGGCGTGTGAGGACCACTCTCTCCTTTGCGGAAAGCCGGCAGGGAGCGTTCTTCATCCTGCGGTTTCTCGTCTTGGCCGTCTACGGAGTCGCCCTCGGATGAGCCCTCGGCTCTGGCTTTGTTCGTTGAGGCGTTGGAGGTCGGTTTTCTCTCCCAAAGCACGCGCCAACCAGGGTCGATGATGCGCTTGCCCGTTGCCTTGAAGGGGATGAAGTCGTCGAACGAACCTGCACGCAATCCTTCGCTACGCACCTCGCCCAAAACCGTGGTCTGCTCGAACTGGCACTCGGGATAGAAAACACCGATGAAACGGCGCGCAATGAGGTCGTAGACCCGCTTCTCCATATCGGTCAGCGCGGCTGTCGTCACCGGCACCGGTGTCGGGATGATAGCATGGTGGTCGGTGACTTTCGAGTTGTCAAATACTTTAGTGCTTTTCGGTAATTTCTTGCCATCAGCCATGAGGGGTTGGATGAAGCCCGCGTAAGGTGTCATCGAGGCTAGTATCTGAGGGCATTTAGGGTAGACATCATCGGGCAGGAATGTCGTATCGACGCGAGGGTAGGTTGCCACTTTCTTCTCGTAGAGACTCTGTATGAGCTGCAGCGTGAGGTCGGCAGAGTAGCCGAACTTCTTGTTGCACTCCACTTGCAGCGAGGTGAGGTCGAAAAGTCGGGGTGCGGCTTCCTTGCCTTTCTTCTTTTCAACGCTTGTCACAGTGAACGGCAGCGGTCGGATGGCTTCGAGTGCACGCTCACCGTCCTCCTGGTTCTTGAAGCCTCGGTCGCCCTCTTCCATCACGGCTGTGAAGGTTGTGTCGCGATAGATGGTTGTGAGCACCCAGTAGGTCTCGGGCTTGAAATTGTCAATCTCGTGCTGGCGGTTGACAATCAGCGCCAAGGTGGGTGTCTGTACGCGGCCGATGCTCAGCACTTGTCGGTTCACGCCATACTTGATGGTGTAGAGGCGTGTGGCATTCATGCCTAACGTCCAGTCGCCGATAGCGCGGCACAGGCCAGCCTCGTAAAGGCGTTGGTATTCGCTCTGATCCTTAAGCGTTTGGAAGCCTTCGCGGATGGCCTCCTCTGTGAGCGACGAGATCCAAAGGCGTTGCACGGGGCATCTGGCCCCCGCCTTCTGCATCACCCATCGTTGGATGAGTTCGCCTTCCTGACCGGCATCGCCGCAGTTGATGATGCTGTCGGCCGCCTGCATCAGCTTCTCGATGACGGCAAATTGCTTCTCTACGCCCTGGTCCTTTTTCAATTTGATGCCAAAGCGGGGCGGAATCATGGGCAGCTGTGCGAGGCTCCACGTCTTCCACAGCGGAGAGTACTCACCAGGCTCCTTCAGCTCGCATAGGTGGCCGAAGGTCCAAGTCACTTGATATCCATTCCCTTCGATGAAACCGCCGCGGTCGTGGGTGGCTCCCAGCACGTTGGCTATGTCGCGTGCTACGGAAGGTTTTTCTGCTATACAAACAATCATAAGTGGGGGCAAAGGTACGCAAAACTTTCCACTTTGAACGCAGAACGGTCAACTTTCTGACGCAAAACCTCTTTTTTTTGACGTCAATCTTCGTCAATCTGTACGTCAATCTTCGTCAATCTTCGTCAATCTCCGTTGATTTGGACGTTTAAAAAATAAGAGATAGGCTTTTCGTAGAAAAGACATTTAAATCCACAATAAGAGGCTTTTGCGAACGGCGATTGGCATGTTTTTTGGCAAAAACGTCTCCAAAGTGGTCCTTTTTAGATGATTTCACATCATAAATTTGGCCGCAAAGGCAAACTTTGTTACCTTTGTCCGCTTTTAAGGCATAATTAAGCCGACAAACGACGAGGAAATCAATTATTCTCATATACCTTAAACATTCAATTTTTAATTTAATCCCAAACCTATCATGGCAGATAGTAAAGAAAGACTCTTCGCGGACTTCACCGCCCCGACTCGCCAGGAATGGCGCGACAAGATTGAGGTAGACCTCAAGGGCGCTGACTTCGAGAAGAAAATGGTATGGAGGACCAACGAAGGTTTCTCCATGCAACCCTTCTATTTGAAAGAGGACGTGGACAAGCTGGCAACCGTCAATGCGCTGCCCGGCGAATTCCCCTTCGTCCGTGGCAACAAGAAGGACAACAATCAGTGGTATGTCCGCCAGAACATCAAGGCTGACGACGCCAAGGAGGCTAATGCCAAGGCCCTCGACATCCTGAACAAGGGCGTCAACTCCCTCGGCTTCCGCATCCCTCGCGAGAAGGTGAATGCCGAGTTCATCGAGACGCTGCTCGACGGCATCTGCTGCGACTGCGTTGAAGTGAGCTTCCGCACCTGCCAGCGTCATGCACTCGAACTGGCCGACATCGTGGTAGCCTACTACGAGAAGAAGGGCTACGACAAGGAAAAGATTGTCGGTGGCATCGGGTTCGACCCCATCGAGCGTATGCTCATGAAGGGCAAGGACACCACCATGCTGCTGCCCGACATGCCCAAGTTGGTCGAGAAGCTGAAGGACTTCCCCAACCTGCGCTGCGTGATGGT